>Ga0068852_100001795_pt1 | contig 14563 bp, 14 predicted proteins | sample KBSCornC22_FD_66594 | JGI IMG/M metagenome (GOLD analysis project Ga0068852, IMG submission 66594) | Corn rhizosphere microbial communities from Kellogg Biological Station, Michigan, USA - KBS Corn C2-2 | ecosystem: Host-associated > Plants > Roots > Rhizosphere > Soil ... | reverse complement strand
CCGAGGCGAAGAGGATCACGCGGCCGAACTCGACGATGTCGCCCATGGCGACGATCTTGCACTGCCGTCCGGCCGGGCGTGCCTCGAGCCGCGGTGTCGGCGCCCAGGGGCGGGATCGTCCCCTCGCCCACTTACACTTTCCTTACGCCTGTCTCACCCCGCACCCACGCGTCGTCCCGATACTGCAGACACGTATGCGCGCCGTACTTCTGTCTGCCCTCGTTCTCGCCATCGCCGTTCCCGTCGGGTGGGCGGCGCCGAGCCCTGCCGGGACGCTCTCGATCGAGAACGGCCGCGGCACTGTCGTGCTCACGGGGAAGGGAATCGTGATCGGTCGGCTCGACAAGGGCGACGTGAAGATCGTCGACCTGTCGCCGCTCGACCAGTGGAGCCCGCGCGTCAACGGCGTGCCGCGTGGGAAGACCGTGTGGCTGCGCGGCAAGAACGTCAACTTCTACGTGCCCGGCGGGCGCTACAAGATCACGGTGCGCGGCGACGGGTTCGCGATCTCCGCGCGCGGGCAGGGGGCCGCGACGCTGACGGGCAACCCGGATCCCACGGGCGCGACCGGAACGTACGCGATCGGTGACGGCGGCCCGTTGGCGATCCCGAGCGTTGCCGAGACCGTTTCGTTCGGGGCTGCGGCCGTTGAGGGCCCGACCACGAAGGCCGTGGCGCCGTGAGCCAGCCGCAGACGGTGCTGGTCGTCGAGGACGAGCAGTCGATCGCGTCGTTCGTCTCGCTCTACCTCAAGAACGCCGGCTACGGCGTGCGCGCGGTGGGAACCGGCGCGGGCGCGCTGAACGCCGTCGCGGCCGACATGCCGTCCCTCATCGTGCTCGACCTCAACTTGCCGGACATGGACGGCATCGAGATCTGCCGACGGATCCGCAAGAGCTCGGACGTGCCGATCATCATGCTGACCGCGCGCGACGAGGACGTCGACAAGATCATCGGCCTCGAGGTCGGTGCGGACGACTACCTCACGAAGCCCTTCAACCCGCGCGAGCTCGTCGCCCGCGTGAAGAGCGTCCTCCGCCGCGCGACGTCCGACCGCCGCATCGACGAGGGTGACGAGATCCGCCACGGCGACCTGTCGATCAACTCCGGTCGCCGCGAGGTGCTCGTCGGCGACGACGAGATCCAGCTCGCGCCGAAGGAGTTCGACCTCCTCTGGGAGTTGCTCGACCATCGCGGCATCGTCCTCACTCGAGACCAGCTGCTCGAGCGCGTGTGGGGCTACACCTTCGCCGGCGACACGCGGACGGTGGACGTCCACGTCCGGCAGATCCGGCGAAAGCTCGGGGACGCGTCGCCGATCGTGACCGTGTGGGGCGTCGGCTACAAGGTCGCGTCCGAGCGCACGACCGCTCACACGGCGTAGAGCGCCCAGGTGGCGCCGCCGCTCCGCTTCCGGGCTCACGCTCCGAGCCACGGCGTACGCTACGCCCTGATGCCCGGCTCGCTGCGTTTCCGGCTGCCGGCGGTGTTCCTGCTCGGGATCGTGCTCGCCGGCCTCGTCTCGGCGCTCATCGCCGTCCAGCTCTTCGCGGGCTACACGCGCAACCAGTCGTACGAGGAGCTCGGCCGCGAGGCACGGGGCATCGCGCGCCTGTACGGCGACGCCGCCCTGCGCGCGGCAGACGAAGGCACGCCCGCGCCCGACTTCGCGCCCGCCGCGCTCGAGCTCGCGACGGGTGATCAGCTCTTCTATGCGGGCGCACCCGCGTTCCCCGGGCAGACCACCGGGCTCGAGCGGCTCGCGGAGTCGTCGATCCCGGCGGCCGCGCTCACCTCGAACGGCCCGTACCGCTTCCGGTTCCGGCCGCCCGGGCGGACGCGGACCTACCTCGCCGTCGCGCAGCCGCTCCGCCTCGAGAGGGACGGCCCCGCGCTCGGCGCGATCGTCGTCGCCAAGGCGCAGGACGTCGTCCGCGACCAGTGGCTGCCGCTGGTCGCCCGCCTGGCTGCGGCGTTCGCGATCGGCGGCCTCCTCGCCTGGCTACTCGGTCTCTGGCTCTCGCGCCGCATCAGCGGCCCTGTCGAGGCACTCGCCAAGGCGTCGGACGAGATCGCGCACGGCAACTATGCGGTGCACGTGCCGGTCGGTCCGGGTGGCAACGAGATCTCGCATCTCTCGGAGCGCTTCAACGAGATGGCGGCGCGACTGGCCGCGACCGAGGAGCGCGAGCGACAGTTCCTGATGTCCGTCTCGCACGAGCTCCGCACGCCGCTCACCGCGATCAAGGGGCATGTCGACGCTCTCCGCGACGGGCTGATCGACGACCCCGAGCTCGTCGGCGCGTCGCTCGAGGTCGTCGCCAGCGAGGCCACGCGACTCGAGCGGCTCGTGGGGGACGTGCTCGACCTCGCAAAGCTCCGCGCCCACCGGTTCACCGTCCAGACCGAGGAGGTCGACATGGGCCGGCTGATCGTGCACGCCTACGGCTCGTTCGGAGACGAGGCGCGGCGCCGCGAGATCGAGTACGAGCTGCAGGGATCGGAGACGGCCCCGACGATCATCACCGACGGCGACCGGGTGCTGCAGGTGATCACGAATCTCCTGAAGAACGCCTTCCGGTGGACGCCGGACGGCGGCAGCATCGACGTCGTGCTCGAGTCGTCGAACGGCACCGTCCGCGTCGACGTCGTCGACACCGGCCCGGGCATCTCACCGGAGGACGCCCAGCGCATCTTCAGCCCCTTCGTCTCGCGCGACACGCAGGGAACAGGGCTCGGACTGCCGATCGCCCGCGAGCTCGCGGGCGCGCTCGGTGGCCGGGTCGAGCTCGAGACGGACCCGGGGGAGGGGAGCCGCTTCCGCCTCGTCCTGCCCGCCCGCCGGGCCTGAGAGGCCCGTCACCGGCGACGAAGTAGAGTCGGCCCATGGCGGAGCCGGCGGCAGTCCTCGAGCTTCCGCGCCGCCGTTCCCCGGCCGCCGCGGCGCTCGTTGCCATGCGGCCGCGCCAGTGGACGAAGAACCTGCTGCTCTTCGCCGGCATCATCTTCGCGGCGAAGCTCGGCGACCCGGCGCGCTGGCTCGCGGCCGTGACGGCGTTCGTCGCCTACTGCGCTGCCTCGAGTGCGGCCTACCTCGTGAACGACGTGCGCGACGCCGAGTCCGACCGGCTTCACCCCGTCAAGCGCTCCCGCCCCATCGCCCGCGGCGAGCTCTCCCCGCAGGTCGCTCTCGCGCTCGCCGGGGCGCTGGCCCTCGCGGCGGTCGTGCTCGCGGGGATGCTCGGACCGATGTCGCTGGCGTGCCTCGCGGCGTTCGTCGCCCTGCAGGCGGCCTACTCGCTCGGCCTCAAGGCCTTCGAGCTCGTCGACGTGCTCGCGATCGCGGGCCTCTTCGTCCTGCGGGCGTCGGCGGGCGCGATAGCGGTCGACGTCCGCATCTCGGAGTGGCTCCTCCTCTGCACGTTCTTGCTCGCGCTCTTCGTCGCGCTCGGCAAGCGCCGTGCCGAGCTCGGGCTGGACGGCGTCCGCGCGCGTCCCGCGCTCGACGGCTACAGCGTCGCGCTCGTCGACCAGCTTCTCGGGATCGTCGCGGCGGCGACGATCGCCGCCTACACGGGGTACGCGCTGGCGGCGCACGACACGCGTTGGCTCGTCGCGACCGTCCCGCTCGTCGTCTACGGGCTCTTCCGGTACCTGCTGCTGCTCCACCGGCGCGGCCTCGGCGAGGAGCCCGAGTCGCTCCTCGTCGAGGACCTGCCATTGCTCGTCACGGTCGCCGTCTGGGCGGCCGCGTGCGCCGTGATACTCGCCTTCGGGTAGAGCCTCCTACGCGACCGCTGCCCGCTCGGCCGGCGAGCCCGCCCCCTCGGCGTCGCGACCGGTCGGGAGCGGCACGACCGCGCCCTCGATTCCGTCCTCGAGCCGCTTGAGCCTCCTGTCGACCCCGGACCAACCCGCCGACACGAGGTCGACGAGGACAGCCAGATCGTCGATCCGCGCGTTTCGCTCCGCCAGGAGCTCCTCCTCGAGCCGCTCGAGCCGTCGCAGCGACTGGTTCACGCCGCCGCGGATCTCGGCGAGGCTACGGCTGACCGGGACAACCTCGCGGGCGATGCCGTCGCGCACCGCGATTCCCACCTGCTTGGGCAGCGAGCTCTCCAGCTCGTCGGCGACCTGCGCCAGGCGCATCACCTCGGCGCGCGCTCTCTCGAGCGACGCGTCGAGCCGTGCGCCGGCGACGCCTTCCGTCCGCGCCTCGGCGACCCGCTGCCGCGCCCTTTCCAGCACCTGTTCGTCCATGGGCCCCAGGATACTCTCGGCGCAGGATGAGGGCGTCGGAGCTCGACTACGACCTCCCGGCCGAGCTGATCGCGCAACATCCCGCGACGCGGCGGGACGAATCGCGGCTGCTCGTCGCCGACCGCGCGACCGGCGCCGTGCGGCACCGGACCTTCTCCGAGCTGCCGGAGGAGGTCGGCGAGTACGTCACGGTGGTGAACGACACCCGCGTCGTTCCCGCCCGCCTGCACCTGCGGCGGGAGACCGGCGGCGCGGTGGAGGTGCTTCTCGTAGAGCCCCTCGGCGACGGCATCTGGGAAGCGCTCGCTCGCCCCTCCCGCCGGCTTCGACCCGGCGAGCGCCTGGAGCCGAGTGACACAGTCTCGCGTCGCTCGTCCGTGGAGCTCGTCGAGGCGCTCGGCGGGGGGAGATGGCGGGTGCGTGTGGAAGGCGAGCCGCTCGGTGAGCTGCCCCTGCCGCCGTACATCCACGAGCGGCCCGCCGACCCGGAGCGCTACCAGACGGTGTACGCGCGCGAGCTCGGGTCGGCGGCGGCGCCGACGGCCGGCCTCCACTTCTCGCCCGACGTCCTGGCGCGACTCGACGTCGAGCGAATCACGCTCCACGTCGGGCTCGACACCTTCAGGCCGCTCACGGCCGACACGCTCGAGGAGCACGAGCTCCACGGGGAGCGCTACGCCGTCGAGCCTGCCACGTGGACGAGGATCGAGGCGGCCGACCGCGTGCTCGCGGTGGGGACGACGACGACCCGCGTGCTCGAGACGCTCGCGCGCGGCGCCCCGCTCGATGGTCGCTCGGACCTCTTCATCACGCCCGGCTTCGCGTTCCGTCGCGTCGACGCGCTCCTCACGAACTTCCACTTGCCGCGGACGACCCTGCTCGCGCTCGTCATGGCGTTTGCGGGGATCGAACGGACGCGGGAGCTGTACAAGCTCGCGATTCGCGAGCGCTACCGCTTCTACTCGTTCGGCGACGCGATGCTCGTCCGGTGACGCCATGTCCGCAAAGGACATGCAATTTGCATGTTAGCATGCGCATTGCATGGGGAACATCCAGATTCGGAACGTTCCGCCCGAGCTTCATCGGAAGCTGAAGGAGCGCGCCGCCCGGGAGGGAGTCTCGCTCTCTGAGCTGCTCCTCCGGGTCGCGGAACGGGAGGCCGCCCGGCCAACGGTCGCAGAGATGGTGGCGCGCCTCCAGGCCCTTCCGAGGCCGGAAATTGACGAACAGCCTTCCGCGGTGATCCGTCGCATGCGCGACGCCGGATGATCGTCGTCGACAGCTGCGCGCTGGTCGACCTGGCGCTGGGTGCCGAGGCGCTCGGGACGTGGGTGGCCGAACAACTCGTCGAAACGGAAGGTCTTGCAGCTCCGCACGTTCTCGACGTGGAGGTTCTAGGTGCGTGCAGGTCACTCGCCTATCGTGGTGTCGTGACGCCGGTCGCGGCCCGTACCGCGCTGGACGCCGTGAGCCTCATGCCCCTCGCGCGGTATCCGCACCCACCGCTCCACGAGCGAATGTGGGAGCTACGACACCAGCTGAGTGCAGCCGACGCTGCCTACGTAGCCCTCGCGGAAGCGCTCGCGGCGCCGCTCGTGACGACCGATCTCCGTTTGTCGCGAGCCCACGGAACCGACTGCGAGATCCTTGCCCCGTGAGCTTCACCGTCGAGGCAACCGACGGCGCCGCGAGGGCCGGTGTGCTCCGCACGGCGCACGGCGACATCCACACGCCCGCGTTCATGCCCGTGGGCACCAAGGGCACGGTGAAGACTCTCCTCCCGGCCGAGGTGCGCTCTCTCGGCGCCGACGTGATCCTCGGGAACACGTACCACCTGCACTTCCGCCCCGGTGAGGACGTGATCGAGGAGCTCGGCGGCCTGCACCCGTTCACCGGCTGGGACGGGCCGATCCTCACCGATTCCGGCGGTTTCCAGGTCTTTTCGTTGCGCGACACGCTCGCGCGGGTCGACGACGACGGCGTCACGTTCCGCTCGGTCTACGACGGCAGCGAGGAGCGCTTGACGCCGGAGCGCGTCGCCGAGATCCAGCGCCGGCTTGGATCGGACATCGCGATGTGCCTCGACATCTGCCCGCCGGCGGACGTCTCGCTGCGCGAGCACGAGGAGGCCGTGCGGCGCACCCAGCTCTGGGCGGAGCGGCAGGTCGACGCGCCGCGGGCGCCGGGTCAGCTGCGCTTCGGGATCGCGCAGGGGGGCACAGACCCGACGCTCCGCACGCGATCGATCGAGGGGATCATCGGCCTACCGTTCGACGGCTACGCGCTCGGAGGGCTCGCCGTGGGGGAGAGCCGCGTCGAGATGCTCGACACCGTCGGCTGGGCGGCGCCGCTCCTGCCCGCGGAGCGCCCGCGCTACTTCATGGGCCTCGGCGACGCCGAGGGCATCCTCGAGGTGATCGCCCGGGGCATCGACATGTTCGACTGCGTCCTGCCGACGCGAACGGCCCGAACGGGGTCGGCGCTCACGGGACGAGGACGCCTCAACCTCCGCAACGCACGGTTCGCGCGCGATCCGGGGCCGCTCGAGGACGGGTGCGGGTGCCCTGCGTGCGCCGGGTTCTCCCGTGCGTTCGTCCGCCACCTCGTCAACCAGCAGGAGCTTCTCGGGCTGCGCCTGCTCACACTGCATAATCTGTGGTTCACACTGCGACTGACCGCCGGCGCGCGGGAGGCGATCACCCGCGGTGCGTTCGACGCCTACCGGGCGGACGCGCTCGCCTTGCTCACCGCCGGCCTGGAGGAGGAACGTTGAACGGTGGCACCCTGATTCTGCTCGCTGCGATGTTCGCCCTGCTGTGGGTGCTGCTGATCCGGCCCCAGAGGCGCAAGCAGGCCGAACAGCAGCAGCTGCTTTCCGGCATCGAGCCGGGCGACGAGGTCCTGACGGTGGGCGGCATCTACGGCATCGTCCAAGAGATCGACGAGGACGACGACCTGGTCGTCGAGATCGCCGAGGGCATCCGCGTACGCATCGCGAGGCGCGCCGTCGCCGGCGTCGAGAAGCCCGACGACGAGACGGACGAGGCCGATGAGGGCCCCGATGACGCCGCGGAGGGCCTGAATGATGAAGACGGTGTTGTCGTCTCCGAGGAAATCGTGAAGTCGGAGGTCCCGGAGGGTGCCGAAGCGCTCGACCGCCGCTAACCTGACCGGTCGCACATGACCCGTCGCGCAGCAGTCTTCGTCGTCGGTCTCGTCGCCGCGGCCCTCGTCGGGGTTGCGCTGCTGGCCGTTCCCGGATCGCCGCTCGAGCGGCGGCCGACCCTCGGTCTCGATCTGCAGGGTGGCCTCGAGGTCACGCTGCAGGCGGTCACGCCGAAGGACCGCAAGCTGACCAAGGAGGACCTCGACCGGTCGGTCTCGATCATGCGCTCGCGCGTCGACAAGCTCGGCGTCTCCGAGCCGGAGATCCGGACGCAGGGCTCGGACCAGATCTCGATTCAGCTTCCCGGCGTGAAGGACCCCGCCGCGGCCGCCGCGATCATCGGCAAGACCGCGCAGCTCGAGCTCTTCGATCTCGAGCGCGACCTCGTCTCGCCGTCGATCGACGCGCGCACCCGGCAGCCGATCGCGACCGCAAAGCTCTACGACCTGCTCGCCGGCCAGCAGGCGCTCGCGGGCAAGGGGACGCCGGATACCTACTACGTCTTCGAGACCAAGGGCAAGAAGCTCGTCCGCGGGCCCGTGCAGACGAAGCAGGCGGCGCTCTCCAAGTGGGATGGGAAGCTGCCGCCCGGCCACAAGCTCTTCGCCGTCCCGCCGAGCACGGTCGTCGTGCGCTGCGGCGCCGGCGGGGCCGTCGTCTGCCCGGGCGTCGCGCAGACGAATCCGACGCAGAACTCCTGGTACCTGATGCGGTACACGCCGCCCGAGGTGCCGGAGATGACGGGCTCCGACCTCAAGCTCTCGGGCACGAGGCAGGACTTCGACACGCGCACGGGCGAGCCGATCGTGCTCATGGAGTTCACCGACAAGGGCGGGAAGAAGTTCGAGGAGATCACCCGCGACATCGCACAGCGCGGGAAGCTGCTCTTCAACACGGTCGGCGGCGGCCAGGGCGACCCGAGCGCCTTCCTGCAGCACTTCGCGATCGTGCTCGACCGCGAGATCAGGTCGTGGCCGACGATCGACTTCACCGAGTACCCGGGCGGGATCACCGGCTCGAACGGCGCGCAGATCTCGGGCCTGCAGTCGATCGGCGAGGCGAAGAACCTCGCGCTCGTGCTGCAGACCGGCGCGCTGCCCGTCGAGTTCCGCACGCTCGACCAGACTGCGATCTCGGCGACGCTGGGCAAGGACTCGCTGCAGGAGGCGAAGCTCGCCGCGATGGTCGGGCTTCTGCTCGTCGCGATCTTCCTTCTCATCTTCTATCGCTTCCTCGGCATCGTGGCCGTTCTCGGCCTCATCGTCTACGCGGCGCTGCTGTACGCGGCGATCCTCCTCTTCCACGTCACGCTCACGCTCCCGGGCTTTGCGGGCCTCGTTCTCACCCTGGGGGTGGCGGCCGACGCCAACGTGGTCATCTTCGAACGCATCAAGGAAGAGGTGCGCGCCGGGCGCTCGGTCCGGGCGGCGATCTCCACCGGTTACACGAAGGGATTCCACACGATCGTCGACGCGAATGCGGTCACGGCGATCACCGCGCTGGTGTTGTTCGCCGTCGCCACGGCGAGCGTCCGCGGCTTCGCGCTGATGCTGCTCATCGGTACTGCGATCTCGATGCTCACCGCCGTGGTCGCCACCCGCGCGATGCTGACGGTGCTCTCGGGCTTCCGGTGGTTCGACAACCCGCGCTTCATGGGCGCGACCGCGACCGAGATCCCCCGCTGGCAGCGGATCGACGTCATTGGGAGGCGCCGGCTCTGGTTCATCCTCTCCCTCGTCGCGATCGGCGTGAGCGTGGTCGCGCTGATCGTCCAGGGCCTCAACCTCGGCATCGACTTCAAGGGGGGCACGCAGGTCCAGTTCTCGACGCCGACGCCTGTCTCGCTGTCGTCCGTGCGCGAGGAGATGGGCGTGATCGGCCGGTCCGACGCGATCGTGCAGGGCCGCGGCCAGGCGACCGGCGACAACTACAAGGAGTTCGAGGTTCGCACCGAGGCGCTCACCGATCCCGAGCAGACGAAGCTCGAGAGCGCGCTGACGCGCCGACTCGATGCACACATAGATGCGGTCCACAACGTCTCCGCGAGCTTCAGCCGGCAGATCCTGAAGGGCGCGATCGTCGCCATCCTCGTCTCGTTCGCGCTGATCGCGCTCTACGTCGCGCTCCGTTACCGCTGGCGCTTCGCCGTCCCCATCCTGCGCACGCTGGGGAACGACGTGCTGATCACGCTCGGTGTGTACGCACTCTCCGGGCGCGAGGTGACGGCGTCGACCGTCGCGGCCGTGCTCACGATCCTCGGCTTCTCGATCTACGACACGATCATCGTCTTCGACCGTATCCGCGAGAACATGAAGCTGATGCCGCGCGCATCGATCGCGACGATCGCGAACGTGTCGGTTTGGGAGGTGCTGCGGCGGTCGATGGTGACGACGTTCATCACGCTCGTCCCGATCGTCGCGCTGTTCCTCTTCGGCGGCGCGACGCTGCAGGACTTCGCGTTCGCGATCATGGTCGGGATCCTGGTCGGTGCCGTGTCGACCATCTTCATCGCGACGCCGCTGCTCACCGTCCTCATGGAACGGGATCCCGAGTGGGCCCGCCGACGCGACCGCGAAGGCGATCCTCTCCCCGCCGGGGTCGGGGGGTCCGTCGGTGGAGCGCTGTTGGGCGCCGAGCCCGAGCCGGCGCCCGCCGCAGTCGCTGCGCCCGCGCCGTCCGCAGCCCCGGCGCCGGCCGGAGTGCCCCTGGGCGACTCCAGCAGCTCGAGCCGCGAGCGGCGCCGCCAGCGTCGCAGCGGCCGCCCGCACGGTAGGCCTCGCTAGCACTTGTTCGCAAGCCGGATTCCGCAGAACGGAAACCGGCGCTCGGATCCCCGCCCTGCGGGCGGGGCAGATCCCTGAAGGCGTCCGCTTCCGGGCCGCAACTACCTTGAGAACTCAAGCTTGGGAACTCAAGCAGCTGCCTGGAGGCTGCGTGTCGGCGCCCGTAGAATGGGCGCGATGAGCGCCGAGCCCGATCGCGAGCCGCGGACCGTCTCCGAGTTGCTCCTCGCCGGTATCGGCTGGGCGACGATGAGCGTGGAGGCGATGGAGGAGATCGCCGACGACCTGGCGCGACGCGTCGGGGTCGAGCGTGACGCCATGCGGGAGGCGGTGAGCGACACCGTCGCCTCGTGGCGCTCGGAGCTCGAGCGCGTCGGCGCACGGCGCGACGAGGCGATGGAACGGGCGCTCGCCAAGGCGGGGCTCGCGCGCCGCGAGGAGGTCGAGGACCTCGCGCTCCGCGTGGCGCAGCTCGAGCATCGACTGCGGCTGCTCGAGCGGGACCGCGTCGCCTGACCGTGCGACACTGAGCCGATGCCGGACGCCGGCCAGCAGCGGACGCTCTCGCGCGTCACGGAGATCGGGCGCGTCGCCACGCGGCACGGGTTCGGCTACCTCCTCGACCGCCGCCGTTCTGGGGACAGCGAGCAGGACGGCGACCGGGGGCGCCGGTTGCGCGAGATGTTCGACGAGCTCGGCCCGACGTTCGTCAAGTTCGGGCAGCTGCTCTCGACCCGCCCGGACGTCGTGCCACCGGACATCATCGGGGAGCTTCGAAAGCTCCAGGACGACGTCTCGCCGGTCCCGATGGGGGAGGTCGAGCGCGTCATCGGGGAGGAGCTCGGCCTCACCGTCGAGCAGGCGTTCCTCGACTTCGACGAGACGCCGATCGCGGCGGCGTCGATCGGCCAGGTGCATCGTGCGACGCTGCCCAACGACGTCGAGGTGGTCGTCAAGGTTCAGCGTCCGAACGCGGCACGCCAGATCGCGTCCGACCTCAAGCTGATGGCGTCTGCGGCGCGCGTCGCGCGCGAGCGCGTCCGCCAGCTCGACTTCATCGACACGGGCGAGCTGGTCGACGAGTTCGGCCGCTCGATCCGCCTCGAGCTCGACTACCAGCAGGAGGCCCGCAACGCCGAGACCTTCCGGCGGAACTTCGCCGGCGACGATCGCATCGCGGTGCCGCGCGTCTGGTGGCGCTACACGACCGGCCGCCTGCTCACGCTCGACCGGCTCGAGGGGACACACGTCCGCGACCTCGACCTCGACGCCTGGGACGACGCCTCACGTCGCGAGCTCGCCTACACGCTGACGGACGCGTGGATGGCGATGATCTTCCGTCACGCGTTCTTCCACGGCGACCCGCATCCGTCGAACATCCTCCACCTCGACGACGGCCGGCTCGGCCTTATCGACTTCGGCCTCGCGGGGCGGCTCACCGACCTGGACATGGCCCGCCTCACCCGGCTCTTCGTCGATGCGGCGACCGAGAACGTCGAGGCGCTCCCGCGGCGGCTCACCGACCTCGGCGTGCGGTATCCGCGCGAGCGCGAGGAGGAGCTGCGCTCACGTCTCGAGGAGCTCTACTACCGCTACTACGGCTCGCGCCTGTCGGACATCGACCCGATCGAGGCGATCCGCGAGGGGCTCACGCTCATCTACGCGATGAACCTCCGCCTGCCGACGCGGTTCGTGATCCTCGACAAGGCAATCGCGACCCTCGGCTCCGTCGCGGCGGAGGTGTACCCGGACTTCAACGTGTTCGAGGTCGCGCGACCGTACGCGAAGCACCTGATCGCCGAGCGCTACTCGCCCAGGCGCGTCGCACTCCGTGCCCGCGCCGAGGTGCAGGACATCGCAGAGCTGGCGCTCGAGGTGCCGAGGCAGGTGCACGACATCCTGAACGAGCTCCGCGACGGCGAGCTCGAGGTGAGGATCTCGAATCCCGGCATCGACGATCTCGCGCACCACATGGACGTCTCGGTCAACCGGATCGCCGTCGCCCTCGTCATCCTCGGCGGCCTCGTCGGCTCCTCCCTGATCGGGGTCCTGGCGAAAGACGGGCCGCACCTCATGGGGCTGCACCTCCTGTCCGTCGTCGGCTTCGTCCTCTCGGGCGCATTCGGCGTCTGGCTGCTCTGGGGCGTCTTCCGCTCCGGACGTTTGTAGGGGTCTGGCACCGCCAGGTGCCTGACCCCAGCACGCGCCGGCGCGTGCATTCCGTTCGCTGATCGCTTCGAGCAGAAGAGCCGATCGCCTAGCCCGGACCGTCCCGGGTAGCGTGGTCGAATGGCGCCGCAATGGTCTGGAGCGGACTCATGAGCCGGCGCGGATGGCTGCTCTTCGCCTCGATGTGCGTGATCTGGGGCGTCCCGTACCTCCTGATCCGTGTCGCTGTGCGCGACCTCAGCCCGGCGATGCTCGTGCTCTCTCGAACGCTCGTGGCGGCGGCGATCCTGCTGCCCCTCGCTCTGCGGCGGAACGAGCTCCGGCCGCTCGTGCGCCACTGGCCGGCGCTGGTCGTATTCGCGGCGATCGAGATCGCGATCCCGTGGGTGCTCCTCGGAAGCGCAGAGCAGCATCTCTCGAGCTCGCTCACCGGCCTTCTCGTTGCCGCAGTCCCGCTGGTCGCGGTCGTGGTCGCAGCGACGACCGGCGCGCGTGAGCATATGAGCGGTGCCCGCGCAGCCGGGCTGCTCCTCGGCGTCCTCGGCGTGGCGGCGATCGTCGGCGTGAATCTCGACGGCGCGAGCGCCCTGCCGATCGTAGAGGTCGGGGTCGTGGCCGTCTGCTACGCGGTCGGGCCGCTGATACTGCAGCGATACCTCGCGCATCTCCCGGCGATGGGAGTCATCGCCGCATCGCTTGCGCTCACCGCCGTCATCTACGTCCCGATCGCGGCGTTCAGCCTCCCGCACGAGATGCCTTCTGCCGCCGCGGTCGGTGCGGTTGCAGGGCTCGCCGTCGTCTGCACGGCGCTCGCCTTCGTCGTCTTCTTCGCGCTGATCGGCGAGATCGGCCCGGTGCGCGCCACGGTGATCACGTACGTCAACCCTGCCGTCGCCGCGATCCTCGGCGTTCTCGTGCTCGGAGAGCACCTGACGATCGGGGTGATGCTCGGGTTCGGGCTGGTTCTCGCGGGCTCGGTTCTCGCGACCCGGGCGCCAAGGCCGAGAGCGCCACTCGAGCCGGCTACCGAGCCCGCCTGAGAGCTACCGAGACGCCACGGGCGGCGACTCCACCGCGCCGCTCGGCGTGAGACCGGCTCCGGGCTACCCGAGCCAGGCGACGAGCAGGATTGCGAGTGCGGCGACCGACGCGAGCGCGACGGTGACCACGTTCGCGATCAGGAGCCGCCGGACCGTGACGGCCGAGAGCCCCGACGATGCGGCCGCGCCGCTCTCCTGCGTCCTTCCGACGGCCTCCCCGAGTCGGGCGATGATGTAACCGTTGAGGCTCGTCCCGTCGCGCTCCGCCGCCTGGGCAAGCTCGCCATGGAGGTCCGGAGGCATGCGGAGGAGGAGGCGTCCGCTCGGCGACGGCGGCGTCTTCGTGCGGCTCCCCTCGTGGATGTCCGAGGCGGACGGTTGGGCACTCACCAACCGTCGAGTGTACGGGCTCGAGGCGGTACGCACAATGCGGCGCATGGCGGCGTCAGGCCGCCTCGAGCCTGTCGCGCATCTTCGCGAGCGACGCGGACAGCACCCGCGACACCTGAACTTGCGAGAGCCCGACCTCCGCGGCGATGCTCTGCTGGCTCCAGTCACGGTAGTAGCGGAGCGCGACGATGCGCCGCTCGCGCGGAGTGAGCACGTCGAGGGCGGCGCGCACGAGCTCGCGCGTCTCGCTCACCTCTGCCTGCGAGCGGGCGCCCGCTGCGAGCGTCTCCTCCTCGAGCTCCGCGACAGACGACGCGGAGGCACGCTCGCGGACGTGCCGGCGCAGCTCGCCGACGATGGTCGGCACGGCGTACGCGCCGAGGTCGCGCCCTCGGTCGTCCCGGAACCCGTCCACGGCCTTGATCAGGCCGATCGTGCCGGCCTGGACGAGGTCGTCGAGCGGTTCCGACGGACGCCAGAACCGGCGTGCAAGCGAATGGACGAGCGGCAGGTTCTGCTCGATCACCCGGGTTCGGGCGGATCGGTCGCCTCGATGGTGGTAGGCGGCGAGAAGCGCCGCGGTCGAGCGTCGCCGTTGCCCCTCACCGTGATTCCCCCGATACCTCACCAGATCCACCGCCTCTTGTACGGGGAAAACTACATCGCAACGGGCGGCATGTCCAGAAAGACATCGAAGAATGACGAATAAAAAATCGGAGAAGATTGCATAGATGTCGTTGCATGGCGCCTATCAC
>Ga0068852_100001794_pt1 | contig 14566 bp, 12 predicted proteins | sample KBSCornC22_FD_66594 | JGI IMG/M metagenome (GOLD analysis project Ga0068852, IMG submission 66594) | Corn rhizosphere microbial communities from Kellogg Biological Station, Michigan, USA - KBS Corn C2-2 | ecosystem: Host-associated > Plants > Roots > Rhizosphere > Soil ... | reverse complement strand
GTCATTCGAGGGCGATGCGGATGGCGAGCGCCACCGCGGGTGGCACGCCGACGAGCGCCAGCAGCAGGCCCGCGGCGAGGATGGACAGGTGCGGCGTCGCGGCGAGCCCCGCCGCCTGCGCCTCGGCGGCGCCCGCGCCGAACACCAGGATCGGCACGAAGAGGGGCAGCGCGATGAGGGCGAGCAGCATGCCCCCGCCGCGCGCCCCGAGTGTCAGCGCCGCGCAGGCGGCGCCGAGCAGGGACAGCACGGGCGTGCCGAGGGCGAGCGCCGCGACGAGGATCACGAGCGTGTCGGGCGCGAGGCCGTACTGCAGGCCCAGCAGCGGCGACAGCACCGTGAGCGGCAGGCCCGAGGCGACCCAATGCGCCGCGATCTTGCCGCACGCCCAGGCGCTCACCGGGTGAGGCGAGAGCGCCATCTGCTCGAGCGAGCCGTCGGCATGGTCGGTCGCGAAGAGCGACGGCAGCGAGAGGAACGCGGCGAGGAGGGCGCACACCCAGATCACGCCGCCGCCCACGCGCGCGAGCAGCTGCGGCTCGGCGCCGATGCCGAGGGGAAAGAGCGACGCGACGAGCACGAAGAACGCGATCACGAGCATCGTCTCGCCGGGATGGCGCAACGCGAGCTTGAGGTCGCGCGCGAACGCCCACGCGAAGCCGCCCGTGAAGGATGCGCGCACGGCGGGCGCGGTGAGGGGGGCGGCCGCGGCGTTCACGCGCCGAGCCTCACTTCGCGCGCCGCGGGCGGCGCGAGCGCATGGTGGGTCGAGATCACCGCGAGCCCGCCCTGCGCCAGGTGCCGCGCGAGCAAGCGCTCGAAGAGCGCCTGGCCTTCGTCGTCGAGCGCGGTGAGCGGCTCGTCGAGCATCCAGAGCGGCGCGGGGTCGAGGCTCAGGCGCGCGAGGCCGATGCGGCGGCGCTGTCCGGCGGAAAGCTTGCGCGCGGGTAGCTTGCGGCGTGCGGCGAGGCCCACGGTCGCGAGCGCTTCGCGCAGCGCACCCGCACCGGGCGCGACGCCGCGCAGTGCCAGCGCCGACTGCAGGTTTTCCTCGGCGGAGAGGTCGTCCTTGATGCCGGGCAGGTGGCCGGCATAGAGCAATTGGGAGCGGAACGTCTCGCGCTCGCGCGACGTGGCGATCCCGTTCCAGAGCGTGTCGCCCGCATCGGCGTGCGCGAGCCCCGCCATGCAGCGCAGGAGCGTGGTCTTGCCGCTGCCGTTCGGCCCGCGCAGCGCCACCCATTCGCCGGCAGCCGCTTCGAACGACACGCCGCGGAAGAGCCGCGCGGCGCCGCGCGAGCAGCCGAGGTCGCGCGCCTCGATGCGGTTCATGGCACCACCTTGTCCAGCACGATCTTCACGTCGCGGGCACCCGGGCGCACCACGCTGCTGGTGCCCACGATGTCCCCCGCCTGCGGCATGGCGTTGCCCGAGCGGGAGACGCGCGCCTCGATGCGCACGGCGCTCGCCCCCGAGAGCTTCATCGTGGGCGACATCGCCTGGCTGTCGTCGAGCGCGAACTTCATCGGCAGCTCGTTGGCGCTGCCGCGGATGATCGCGAGCGGCATGCGCGGGCCGTTCTCGGCGCGCGCATAGACGAAGAGCGTGTCGCCGGCGTGGATGCGCGAGGTCATCTCGGGAGAGACGACGACGGATCCCGTGACCGATCCGCCGCCAGTCGCCGCGCTGGTGGACGCGGGTGTGGCCGCAGGCGCGGCGGCGATCGTGACGCCGGAGGCACGCGCCTTGGCCTCGACATCGGACATGATCGCCTGCACCTGCTGCAGGTCCTCGGAGTTGGGCGGGAGCTGCGCCTCGAGCGCGTGCCAGTAGCCCAGCGACGCGGCGTAATCGCCCGCCTCGAGTGCCGCGCTCGCCGCGAGCGCGAGGGCCTTCGGGTGGCTCGGGTCGATCGCCAGCGCCTGCTTCGCGAGCTCGTACGGCTTGCCGGCGAGCACGTGGCCCTGCGCCATCGCGAGCGAGTCGGCATAGTCCGCGAGCACCGACGGATCGCCCGGCGCGATCGTCGCAAGGTGGGCGTATGCGTCGGCCGCCTCCTGGAAGCGGCCCAGGGTCGCGAGGGAGCGCGCGAGCAGGGACCACCCCTGCACGTCGTTCGGGCGCTCCTTCACCTTGCGCGCGAGCGTCTCGACCATGGCGACGATCTGCTTCTCGTCCATGCCGCCGTTGGCGGCGAGCCTGGGGTCCGCGGCCGCGGGCGTGCCCCGCGCAAGATAAAGGCCGAAGGCGAGGGCGGGCACCGCGACGGCGACGATCGCGGCCGCGATCCACGGCCTGCGCGGCGTGGCCTGCGGCTCCGCCACCGGAACCAGGTCGCTGTCCGCGCGCCGCATGAGCTCCGCGAGCGCCTCGTCGCGCGCCTCGGCGGGCAGCGTGCCGTTCGCGACGTCGGCCTCGATCTCGCGGCGCTGCGAGCGCAGCACGTCGAGGTTGGCCTCGACCGTGGACGGGCCCGACACGGGCCTGTGGCGCAGCAGCGGGACCAGCACGAACGCGAGCGCCACCGCCGTCATGAGGACGGCCAGCAGCCAGAAAACGACCATGTCGATTGAACGCGATGCGTGCGGAAGGAGACTCGCAAATTATACTGGACACCTCAGCTCGATCCGCTTGACCTGTCGCAAACGGGCTACCGCCCGAGACCCCGCCCGTCCTCCGCCGAAAGAACCGCTCCCGATGCCGCGTCTCCTGCTCCTCGCCCTGCTGCTCGCATGCGCCAGCGCCCGTGCCCAATTGCTCATCAACGACGACGCCGGCCGCAGCGTGGTGGTGCGCCACAAGTTCACCCGGATCGTGACCCTGGCCCCGTTCCTCACGGAAGCGGTCTATGCGGCCGGCGCGGGCGACCTGCTGGTCGGCGTGGACGCGCTCAGCGATTACCCGCGCGAGGCGATGAACCTTCCACGCGTGCCGACGGGCGCGGGCTTCTCCCTCGACGCCATCGCGGCGCTCAAGCCGGACTTCGTGCTCGCATACAAGGGCGGCATCCGCATGGAGGATGTCGACGCCATGACCGGCTTCGGCGCCACGGTCTACGTCGCGCAGGCGCGCCATCTCGAGGACGTGCCGCGGTTGCTGCAGGCGATCGGCGCGGTCACCGGCCGCGACACGCGCAAGTCGATCGTGGATTTCGAGGGCAAGGTGAACGCGATCAAGCGCGCGAACGCGACCAAGCCGAAGCTCGCCGTCTTCCTCGAGATCTGGAACCGGCCGCTCACCACCGTGGGCGGCGACAGTCTCCTCACCGAGGCGATCGGCCTCTGCCGCGGCCAGAACGTCTTCGACGAGCTCGGCGGCATCGCGCCGCAGGTCAGCTTCGACGAGGTGAACGCGGCGAACCCGTACGTGATCCTGGGCGTGAATTCCGCCTCCAACGCCGAGGAGTTCCACGCGAACTGGATGACCCACCGCAACATCCTCGCGGTCCAGACCGGCCGGCTGATGTACTTCGAGTCCGAGACCCTGCAGCGCCCGAGCGTGCGAACCGTGGACTCCATCTCGCGCCTTTGCTACGAGATGGACCAGCTGCGCCTGCACGACGCGCTCATCGCGCCTTCCGAGGCGTATGCGATGACGAAGGGGCCCGTGAGCGCCTCGAGCGAAGCCGACGAGCTGCTGCGCCGGCCGATGACCTCGGTGGAGCGCGATGTGGCCGCGGTGCTGGCGGGCTCGACGTATGCGTTGGCTTCGCCGCCTTCGGCCGCGTCCGCGAGCGGCGCGGGCTCCTCCCCCGCCCCGGCGCGGCAAGCGCCGCGCGCGCCGCAGTCCGAAGCGCCGGCGGCCGGGGCGCAGGAGCCGCCGCGGCCCGCACCCCAGGCCGTGGCGGCCAACGAGCGCGAACTGCCGCCGGCGCTGCGATCGGCCCCGGCCGCGCGTGGCGCCGGCAAGCCGGCACTGGAGGGCGTCCCCCCGGCCTTGCGCGTCGCATCCTCCATGGGCACGGCGCCCGCACGCGCGACGGCGGCGGCCGCCCTGCCGGGGTCATACACGCAGGTTTCGCGCTATGGAGACCTTTACTTCGTCTCCGGCCAGATCGCGCTCGATCCCGACAGCGGACGCTTCGAGGGCGACGCGCAGGTCGGCGAGCAGACGCGGGCCGCGCTCGAGAACGTGCGACGCGTGCTGGAGGGCGAACGCCTCACGCTCGCCAACGTGGTGGCCACGACCGTGTACCTGCGCGACATCAGCGACCTCGAGGCGATGGACCGGGCCTACGAGGCCGCCTTCCGCACGCGCCTGCCGGCCCGCAGCGTGGTCGAGGCGAGGAACCTGCCGCGCGGCGCGCGGGTGCAGATCTCCGTCGTTGCCGGGCGTTGAGGGGGCAGTTGACAGCGGCTTGCATGAGGCTTACGTTGTTCACGGGAATTGCAAGCCTGTTTCGGATACTGAATCCCTCTGGGTGAGAGGCCTGGCAGTAAATCTCCCAGTTTCCCCCGGCCGCGGTGCGTCCCGGGGGTTTTTATTTGCGCCGCCGCGATGGAATTTCGCGCGGTCTTTTGCGTTCTCTCAGCATCCCGACAGACCGTCCACATAAGATCCGCGCCATGGGAAAGAGCATCGGAAAGGCTTTCGGCGTCCTCGAGGCCCTCGCCCGCGCACCCGAGCCGCAGCGCGTGAGCGACCTCGCCGTCGCGATGGGCCTGTCCGAGCCCACCACGTGCCGGCTCCTCGCGTCCCTGGTCGAGCTGGGTTATGTCGCGCGCGATGGCGCAACCAGCCGCTACAGCCCGACGCTCAAGCTGTGGGAAATCTCCCAGCACGTGATCGGGCGCAGCGACGACCTGCAGGTGACCGCACGGCCCGTGCTCGAGGCCCTGAGCAGCGCGACCGGCGAGGCGTGCGCGCTCGGCGTCTTCGACGACGGTTACGCGGTCTACATCGCCAAGGCCGACGGCACCCACGCCATTCGCGCCGTCGCGACCGTCGGTGCGCGCATTCCCGCCACGGCGACCGGCTTCGGCAAGGCGATCCTCGCGTGGCGCCCGGACCTGCTGCCGCAGGCCCTGGGGCGCGTGCACCGGTTCACGCGCCAGACGCTCATGACGCGGCGCGAGATCGAGCGCGACCTGGAGGCCGCACGGGCGCGCGGCTATGCCACGACACAGGGCGAGCTGCACGAGGACGTGTGCGCCATCGGCGCGCCGGTATTCGACCGCAGCGGGATCGTGGTCGCGGGCCTCGCGTTGTGGGGCGGGCGCGAGGCGATCCTCGGCCGGCGCGAGGGCGCGCTCGCGCGCGAGACGCTCGCGGCGGCCCGGCGCATCTCGGCTCGGCTGGGGTTCGTCACGAGCACGGACGCGGCGGTCGAGGGACGCCGTGGCGGCGGCCGTGGACGCGCGCGCGGCGTCACGGCCTAGGCGAGGTCGCGCCCGAGCGCCTTCTTCTTCCAGAGCTCCCAGGGCCGCGCGAGGGTTCCGCGGTTGGCCGCCGTGGCGCCGCGCCCTTCGGCTTCGCGCAGGAACTCGATCGGCCCTTCGAGCTGCGTCGCCGCCGACTGCAGCCGCGCATTCATCTCCGTGTAGATCGCGCGGAAGACCGCCTCGGGAATCGTGTCGCCCACCACGGTCATGCCGTGCCCGCGCATGAGCACGCAGGTGCAGCCCCCGAGCTCGGACGCGAGCTCCCGCCCGAGCCTCGGCTCGCGGATCAGCAGGTCGTTGTCGGGCGTCGTCTTGCGGATGTCGTAGACGGGGACGCCGCTCCAGAGGAACGACGCCATGTGGTAGACCGGCCGCAGGCGCCCGCGCGTGATGCCGAACGGGATCACCGACGGCGAATGGCTGTGCACGACGGCCATGACGTCGGGCCTGCGGCGATAGATCTCGCCGTGGATGAAACGCTCGAGATAAGGCTTGCGCGAGTCGCCCACGGGCTCGCTGTCCTCGCCGTGCTCCATCACGTCGTCCGCGGTGACGAGCGAGGGCGCGAGCGAGCGCGAGAGCAGGAAACGGCGCGGATCGGCGGGGCTGCGCGCGCTCACGTGGCCATAGGCGTCGAGCACGCCCTGGTCGGCGAGGATGCGGTTGGCCGCGACGAGGTCTTCCAGCAATTCGGCGGGTGCGTTCGGCATCGGGCGATTATGCACGACGCCTCCAGGCCTTCCCTTTACGTCCCGCTGTCTTCGCCTGTACATTGGCCCCGGCGGAACCGGGGAGGGCCTTAAGGCATGGCATCGGTTCGAACGCGCGAGCACCGGAAGCGGGCGGCGCGTGCGGGGCTGGTCTACGTGACCGACGCGTTCGCGGGCATCCGCCGCAAGCGCGCCGGCCGGGGATGGGCTTATTACGCGCCCAACGGTGCGCGCATCCGCGACGCGGAGAAGCGCCGCCGGCTGAACGCCCTCGCGATCCCTCCCGCGTGGACGGACGTCTGGATCTGTCCCGATCCCGACGGCCACATCCAGGCCACCGCCCGCGACGCGCGCGGGCGCAAGCAGTATCGCTACCACGTGGCCTACCGCGAGGCGTGCGACCAGTCCAAGTTCCGCCGCATGCTCGAGTTCAGCGAGGTGCTGCCGCGCCTGCGCGAGGTGGTCGAGCGCGACCTGCGCGCGCCCGACCTGAGCCGCCGCCAGATCCTCGCCACCGTGATCCGCCTGCTCGACCGCACCCTCATCCGCGTCGGCAACGACGAATACGCGCGCGAGAACCGCTCGTTCGGCCTCACCACGCTGCGCCAGCGCCACGTCGCGATCGACGGCACGCTCCTGCGCTTCAGCTTCCGGGGAAAAAGCGGCATCGAGCACGACATCGCGGTCGACGACGCGCGCATCGCCCGCATCGTCCAGCGTTGCCAGGACCTGCCCGGCACGGTGCTCTTCCAGTACCTCGACGGTGCCGGCAAGCGCCAGGTCGTCTCGTCCGACGACGTGAACGCGCGGCTGCGCGAGATCGCGGGCCGCGACGTGAGCGCCAAGGACTTCCGCACGTGGGGCGGCACGATGCACGCGGCGATCGCGTTGCGCTCCATGGGGCCGGTGCCGACGAAGCGCGAGGCGGATCGCAACATCGTGCGCGCCCTGGACGAAGTGTCCCACCGCCTCGGCAACACGCGCACCGTGTGCCGGAAGTATTACGTCCACCCGGCGCTCCTCGAGGCGTACTACGAAGGGCGCACGATTCCCGTGACGGACGTCCCCGGCGGGCGCCGCATGCGCGCCCCGCGCGGGGCGGCGCTGCGTCGCGACGAGCTCGCGGTGCTGCAGTTCCTGCAGGATGCGCTCGATCGCGAGCGACGCACGGGAGATGCGTCGCGCGCGTTATAGTGCGGCTGTCGAACCCAGGAACGGTCCCGTTGCGAAGCCGCTTCATCGCCGGCGCGCTCATCGCGCTGGTTCTCGCCGCCGCCGCGGTCGTCACCATGCCGCGGTGGATCCCGCCGCCGCTGATCGAGAAGCTCGCCGACAAGCGCTTCGGCCGCAAGCCCCCGCCGTGGCGCGAGCCCGCGCCGCGCGATGCGCTCGAGGCGCGCCGCCAGGACCTGCGTTATCTCGCCGCGCTGCCGGACGTGGACGTGACCTTCAGCGCCGCGGCGCGGCAACGCTTCGACGCGGTGCTCTCGGGGCTCGCCGCCCACGCCGACACGCTCGATCCGATCGCCTTCGACCTGGGCCTCGCGCACGCCGTGGCGCAGTCGGGCAATGCGCATACCGCCGTCGACGCGAACCTCTGGCGCGAGATTCTCGAGCGCGTTCCCGTGTCGTTCGCGTGGTTTCCGGACGGGCTGCACATCGTGCGCACGGCGGCCGGGCACGAGGAGCTTCTCGGAGCCCGCGTGGTCTTCCTCGACGGCGAGGATCCCGCCGCATGGTTGCCGCGCATCGCGCTCTACGTGCCCGGGCTCGCGCAGCACGTGAAAGCCGTGAGCCCGCTCTTTCTCGAAGCGCCGCAGGCGCTGCACGTGATGAATCCGGCCGTGCCCGCGGATCGCATGACGCTCGGCGTGGCGGATGGCGCGGGCGCCGCGCACGAGGTGGTGGTCGCCGCGCTGCCGCCGCACCCGTCTGCGGAGCGGCTGCCGAACGGCGGGGTCGCGCGCAGCGTCGTGCCGCCCGCGAACGAGCGCACGTCGCGCGGGTTGCTGCCGCGCGATCGCCTGCCCGTGAGCCTGCGCGGCGCCGATCACCTCACCTATTACGAGGTGCTCTCACCCGGCGTCCTGTACCTGCATTCGTGGCGCGTGAGCCGCGGCTTCGGCCCCGAGGCGGACCGCGAGATCCGCTCCGCGATCGCTTCGGGGCCGCGTCCGTGGAAGCGCATCGTGCTCGACCTGCGCTACAACGGCGGCGGCGAGTATCCCGCGGTGTACTGGGCCCTGCGCGCGCTGGTCGACTCGCTCGCCCCCGACGGGAAGATCGCGATCCTCACGAACGACGCGACCTTCTCGGGCGCGCTCATCACCGCGGCGATCGTGAAGCACTTCGCCGGGTCGCGCGCAGTCATCGTCGGCGAGCCCGCCGGCGACCGGCTGCAGTTCTACGCCGAGGGCAACGACATGGTGCTGCCCAACTCGAAGATCCACGTGCACACAGCCACCGGCTACCACGACTGGGCCCATGGATGCCGCGAGCTCAGGTGCTACTGGCCCAATTTCTGGTACGACGTGGGCGTGGGCACCATCGATCCGGACCTGCGCGTCGCCTGGGATTTCGACGACTACCGCCGCGGCGTGGACCCGGTGCTCGCCGCGGCATTGCAGGCGCGCTGAAACAAGGCGCGGCGCAGCGGGTCGAACGCGCATCTCCCACGCGCGCGAGTTGCCATGGCCGCCAAGTCCGGCCCCTCCGAGATCGTGAAGGTCGGCCGTTGCGAGGTCGCGATCTCGCATCCGGACAAGGTGCTGTTTCCCGAGCCGGGATTCACCAAGCGCGACCTCGTGCATTACTACCTCGCCGTCGCCGAAGGAGCGCTGCGCGGCAGTGGCGATCGGCCCAACATGCTCGTGCGCTATCCCGACGGCGTCGCGGGCGAGTTCTTCTTCCAGAAGCGCGCGCCGGCCTCGCGGCCTTCCTACGTCGAGGTGGTGACGATCCGGTTTCCCTCGGGACGCGAGGCCGAGGAAGTGGTGCCGACCCAGGCCGCCACGCTCGGCTGGATGGCCAACCTCGGGTGCCTCGAGCTGCATCCGCATCCGGTGCGCTCGAGCGACCTCGACCATCCCGACGAGCTGCGGGTCGACCTCGATCCCGTTCCGGGCGTGCCGTGGAAGCAGGTGCAGCAGGTGGCCGCCGTCGTGCGCGCGACGCTCGACGGCTTCGGCCTGGCGGGATTCCCGAAGACCTCGGGCAAACGCGGCATCCACGTGAACGTGCGCATCCGCCGCAACTGGACGTTCGACGAGGTACGGCGCGCGGCGTTGGCGCTCGCGCGCGAGGTCGAGCGGCGAGCGCCCGGGCTTGCGACCAGCGCCTGGTGGAAGGAGGAGCGCCACGGCGTCTTCATCGACTACAACCAGAACGCGAAGGACCGCACGGTCGCGGGGGCTTATTCGGTGCGCCCGACGCCCAACGCGCAGGTTTCCGCGCCGCTCGCATGGGACGAGGTCGACGATTGCGAGCCCGCCGACTTCACGCTCGAGACGATGATCGCGCGCTACCGCGAGCGCGGCGACGTGCACGCCGCGATCGACAAGCGCGCCTGCTCGATCGCGAAGCTGCTCGAGCTTTCCGCTGAGCAGGAACGCGCGGGGATGGGCGACGCGCCGTGGCCGCCGCAGTACAAGAAGGCCAAAGGCGAGCCGCCGCGCGTGCAGCCCTCGAAGCGGCGCGCCGCGAAGCCGCTCATCGAGATCGGCCGCTCGGCGGTGCAGAAGGACGTGATGGCGGGCCTGGAGCGCTGGAAGAAGCGCCACGCGAAAGCGGCCTCGCACCTTCATCCCGAGGACGTGCTCGTCGACGCGATGCGCGGCAAGTACAAGACGTGGTGGCGCATCCGCGTGAACCTCGAGCACGTGCCGGAGAAGGTGAGGCCGGCGCAGGAGGCGCTGGATCCCGACGACGAGCCCGGTTAAGGTTTCCGCGCGCTCGCCGCTGCGCTCGCGCTCACGTGCGGCGGTATCGCCGATGCCCGCAACACCGGTAAATGCGGTTCGACACCCGATGCGGGGGTGTTTCTCTACGGCATGTCGCAGCAAACGCAATCGCGCGTCTACAGCGCGGCCCTCAGCCCGACTTCCGACCCGGACCTTTCCTGGTCGTTGTGGCAGCCGGTCTCCGCGTCCGCGCTGGTGAGCGCGCTCGGCAACCGTACCGTCGTCCTCGGCCTGGATCCGTTCGAGGACACTCAGGAGGTCGTGGCGTCGATGCGCGGCGATCCGCTGCTGTCGTCGCAATGTGAACTCGTACGGTTGCTTTTCCCCGCCGCCGCCGCTGCAGCACGTGAAGGTCACCGAATACCACAACACGATCCTCGACCATTACTTCCTCTCCAGCAGCGAGGCGGAGAACGCACTCATCGATTCGGGCGCCGCGGGACCCGGATGGGAGCGTACCGGCCAGACGTTCATGGCGGCGACGGTCGACCCCTGCTATGGCATGAAGAAGGTGTTCCGCTTCTATTCGCCTGCCGCCAGGAGCCATTTCGGGGCCACCATGCCGGTGAACGGCACATGCACTGGGTACCATGAGACGGCGGTCTATCGCCTGTACAGCAATCGCGCCATGTATGGCGACCCGAATCACCGCTACACCATTTACGGCGACATCTATCGGCAGATGATCGACAAGGGCTGGATCGGCGAGGGCGTCGCGATGTGCATCCGCGAGGGGTCGTGAGGGGCCTCAGCGCCCCTTGCGCGCCGCGCCGAACACCTTCTCCAGCTCGAAGGGTGTCGTGACCTCGAGCTGGTCGTAGCGGCACTCTTCCGGCGGCTTGTCCGGCCGCCAGCGCAGGAAGATCGCGGCATGGCGGAAGCGATCGCCCTGCAGGTGGTCGTACTTCACCTCGCACACGCGCTCGATGCGAAGCGGCTCCCACGAGAGATCCTTGCCCGCGCTCCAGCGGCTGGAGCTCCCCGGCATGCGGCTCGATTCGGCGGCCGCCCCCGCCCAGTCGCGCCAGGGATGATTCTTCATCGCGTTCTTCCGGAGCGGCTCGAGATCCTTCGCAAGCTGCTTGCGCATCGCCATCGTGAAGGACGACGTGACGCCGACGTGCTGGAGCGTGCCCTGCTGATCGTAGAGCCCGAGCAGCAGCGAGCCCACCGCGTCGTTGCCGGACTTGTGCCAGCGCAATCCCGCGACCACGCAGTCGGCGGTGCGCACGTGCTTCACCTTGATCATGGCGCGCTTGCCCGGCTCGTACGGCAGGTCCGCGAGCTTGGCCATCACGCCGTCGAGCCCGGCGCCTTCGAACTCGTGCAGCCATTCGAGCGCCACGGAGCGATCTCGCGTCATGGGTGTCACGTGCAGCGGCGGTTTCGCCTTCGAGAGCAGCTTCTCGAGCATGGCGCGGCGCGCCGACTGGGGCTCCGCGCGCAGGTCGCGCCCGTTCGCGCCGAGGAGGTCGAAGGCCACGAAGGAGGCCGGTTGCGCGGCCGCGAGCTTCGCCACGCGTGAGGCCGCAGGGTGCAGGCGCAGCTGCAACGCGTCGAAGTCGAGCCCGCCCGCCGTCGCGATCACGATCTCGCCATCGAGCACGCAGCCTTGCGGCAAGCGCGCGAGGAGCGCCTCGTGGAGGTCGGGAAAGTAGCGGTCGAGCGGGCGCAGGTCGCGGCTCTGGATGAAGAGCTCGTCCTCCCGGCCGCGAAAGACGATGGCGCGAAAGCCGTCCCATTTCGGCTCGTAGAGGTACGCACCCTCGTCCGGGAGAGCCTGCGCGACCTTGGCCAGCATGGGCTCGATCGGCGGGGCGGCGGGCGGTTGCGCGGAGGTCGGTTTCATGGCAGGCGATTGCCCTTTTGAGCCATCACGGCGCGCCCGGTTCCGGTATAGGCTTCCGCAATCCGGTCCGTTCATCCCAGGAGGAATCGCGCCATGGCGAAGCTCGACATCAACGGACAGGTGCGGGACATCCCCGCCGACCCGGACACGCCGTTGCTCTGGGCGCTGCGCGAGCAGGCGGGGCTCACCGGCACCAAGTACGGCTGCGGCATCGCGCAGTGCGGCGCGTGCTCCGTGCACTTGAACGGCCGCGTGACGCGCTCGTGCTCGCTCCCCATCTCCGCGATCAAGCCCACGGACAAGATCGTCACGATCGAGGCGCTCTCGCCCGAATCGTCGCATCCGGTGCAGCGCGCCTGGGCCGAGCTCGATGTTCCCCAGTGCGGCTATTGCCAGTCCGGCCAGATCATGGCGGCGGCGGCCCTCCTCGCAGGAAACCCGAATCCGACCGACGCCGAGATCGACGCGGCGATGACCAACATCTGCCGCTGCGGGACGTACCAGCGCATCCGGGCGGCCGTGCACCGCGCGGCCCGATATGCCCGCGCCGGCGGCCAGGCCTGAGGACGACGCCATGAAGACACCGAACCTTTCGCGCCGCCGCTTCGTGATCGGCTCCGCGGCCGCCGGCGGCGGTCTCGCGGTCGGGCTGCGGGTTCCCTTCGTGCGCGCGCAGGCCGCGGCCGGCGGCGCCACCGATGCTTCGGAAGTCAACGTCTGGGTCGCCGTGCGCCCCGACGATACGTGCGTGATCCGCGTGGCGCGCACGGAGATGGGCCAGGGCACCTACACGGGCCTCGCGCAGCTCGTCGCCGAGGAGCTCGAATGCGACTGGAGCAAGGTCACGCTCGAGCCCATCACGCCGGGCCAGAACCTCGCGCGCAAGCGTGCGTGGGGCGAGATGGGCACCGGCGGCAGCCGCGGCATCCGCACGTCGCAGGATTACGTGCGGCGCGGCGGCGCCGTGGCCCGCACGATGCTGCTGCAGGCGGCCGCCGACGAGTGGCAGGTCCCCGCGATCGAGCTCACCGTCGACAAGGGCGTGATCACGCACACCCCGTCGGGGCGCACCACGACCTACGGCAAGGTCGCCGCCGCCGCATCGAAGCTGGCGCCGCCCGATGCGAAGTCGCTCACGCTCAAGGATCCCAAGGCCTGGAAGATCGCCGGGCAGCCGATGCCGCGCCTGGACACGCTCGACAAGCTGAACGGCAAGCTGGTGTACGCGATCGACGTCCACCTCCCGGGCATGCTCAACGCCGCGATCCGGCAGTGCCCCGTGTTCGGCGGCCGGCTCGCGAGCTTCGACGCCGGCAAGGTGCGCCGGATGCCGGGCGTGAAGGACGTCGTGAAGGTGGACGACACGAGTGTGGCCGTCGTGGCGGACACGTGGTGGCACGCGAAGAAGGCGCTCGACGCGCTCCCGGTGCGATGGGAGGCGGGCGACGGCGCCAGGGAGTCCAGCGCCACGATCGAAGCGCGCCTGAAGGAAGGGCTCGACGCGCCGGAAGCCTACCGCTATCGAAGCGAAGGCGATGTCGAGGCCGCCCTCGGCTCGGCGGCGAAGCGCGTGGAAGCGGTCTACTCGATCCCGTTCGTCGCGCATGCCACGATGGAGCCGATGACGTGCACCGTGCGCTACACGCCGCAGCGCGCGGAGTGCTGGGTCTCGACGCAGAATGCCGAGGCGTCGCTCGCGGCCCTGGCGGAGACGACGGGCGTGCCGCTCGCGCAGTGCGAGGCCTACCGCCACATCGCCGGGGGCGGCTTCGGGCGCCGCGGCGGCAACCAGGACTACGTGAAGCAGGCCGCCTCGATCGCGCAGCATTTCCCCGGCACGCCGGTGAAGCTCATCTGGAGCCGCGAGGAGGACATGACGCACGACTTCTACCGTCCCATCGCGCAATGCCGCCTGCGCGCGGGCCTCGACGGGGACGGCAACCTCGTGGCACTGCACGCGCGCCTCTCGGGGCAGTCGATCAACGCGTTCGTGAACCCGGCCTCCATCGCCAACGGCCAGGACAAGCGCCAGCTGCAGGGCTGGTACACCGAGCCGGGCGACGCGCAGCTCGGCTATACGGTGCCCAACCTCCTGCTCGAATACGCGATGCGCAACACCACGGTGCCCGTGGGGCCGTGGCGCGGCGTCAACACCAACCAGAACGGCGTCTTCATGGAGTGCTTCATCGAGGAATGCGCGCGCGCCGCCGGCCGCGACTCGCTCGAGTTCCGCCGCGCGCTGCTCGCGAAGCATCCGAAGCATCGTGCCGTGCTGGAGGCGGCCGCGGAGAAGGGCGGCTGGGGCAAGCCCCTGCCCGACGGCGTGCATCGCGGCATCGCGCAGTTCATGGGCTACGGCAGCTACTCGGCCGCGGTCGCGGAGGTCTCGCTGCGCGACGGCAAGCTGAGGGTGCATCGCATGGTGCTGGCACTCGATTGCGGCCACGCCGTGAACCCGCAGCAGATCGCGGCCCAGGTCGAGGGGAGCGTCGCCTACGGGCTCTCGTCGCTCTTCTACGGCGAGAACACCGTGGACGGCGGGCACATGGTGGAGCGCAACTTCGACGCTTATCCCGTGCTGCGGCTGGCGGACATGCCGAAGGTGGAGACGGTGCTCCTGCCGAGCTACGACTTCTGGGGCGGCGTGGGCGAGCCCACGATCTGCGT
>Ga0068852_100001782_pt1 | contig 14642 bp, 10 predicted proteins | sample KBSCornC22_FD_66594 | JGI IMG/M metagenome (GOLD analysis project Ga0068852, IMG submission 66594) | Corn rhizosphere microbial communities from Kellogg Biological Station, Michigan, USA - KBS Corn C2-2 | ecosystem: Host-associated > Plants > Roots > Rhizosphere > Soil ... | reverse complement strand
TTTTTTGCCCCGATTCATTCGCTTTGAACTTGTGAATATAGGAAGGGGTCGGGACTGGTCCGTTCACTTTTCGAAATACGGCTCGTATGGTTTCCTGCCTGTCCGTCGATTGAGCACCTCGATCTCAGCTGCAGTAACGCTTCGGGAATAGTGGCCAGCCATAGTATCGATAAGTCGGCATGGGCTGAGTCTTCGCAGCGATCTAGCAAACTAATCTAGAGTAGGTCCTGCCTCAGGGAACTCTAGCTTTTCTGCGGATGTGAGCCGCGCATGTCCAGTCACTCGTGAAGTCGCCCAAGCAAGAAGTTTCCGGCGGTCAAAAAGCTCTAGTAGAACCCGTTTCGGTTGGATCTGTTTGATTCGTGCATGAAAGCTGCGTGTATGAAAATGCTAGTCACTGCGCAGAGCACGCGCTGGATCGGTAGTCGCGGCGCGTCGAGATGGGACAACTGCAGCACCGGTTGCGACGGTTCCAATGGCAAGCATCGCAAGGATGTAGACGATTGGATCTGCGGAAGAAACACCGAACAGCTGGCTGCGTATGGCTCGCGCAGCAAGTAGAGCGATGGGTATGGAGATGCCGACTGCCCAAGCGACGAGGATGACCACCTCGCGAAGAATCAGGCCGACAACGGTGTTACGTCTCGCGCCAAGAGCCATGCGGATGCCAATTTCACGTGTGCGTTGGGCAGTGGAGTAGGCAAGAATGCCGTAAAGGCCGATGCCCGCGAGGGTAGCGGCAATTGCACCGAAGGTTGAGGCGAGGAGTGCGATGGTGCGCTCCGCTAGGATGTTGTTATCGATGTCGTCGTTCAGTGTGCTGAGACCATCGATGATCAGTGTGGAATCGATGTTGCCGATTGCTGAGCGAATTCCGTTCTGAGCTGTGAGAGGATTCTGCCAAGTGCGCACGTAGTACGTGAGCCCGGTTGGCTTTTCGGCTTGAGAGAACAACGTGTATGCCGTAGGGATCGCCGGGAAGCGCACCGTCACGTGCTTAACATCTTTTACGACACCGACAATCGCGGAATCAGTGGCAGGGCGATGAGGACGGCTGAGATGCCGTCCAAGGGCTGCTTGGGGAGTTCCGAAAAAGTGTTTTGCGAAACTCTCGTTCACAATCGCAACCTTCTGCGACGTGGCCGTGTCGGACAAGTTGAAGAGACGGCCTGCGATAAGCGGAACGCCAAGGGTTTGAAGGTAGCCGTTGCTGACCCACGGCAATTCCACATCATATTCCTCATCTGGCTTTGGAGTATATCCGGTGACAATTACATCGCCGTTTATGTCGTCATCTACTAACTCAGGATCGTTTGTGGCTCCCACGGACCGAACACCTGGAAGAGCGGCGAGGGTGTCGACTATTCGTTGTTCAACTGGTGTAACCGCGGACTGCGAATAGCCGGCCATTTGTGGCGCGATGCTAAACGAAAGCAGATTGTCCGTCTCGAATCCTGGATCGACATTACGCAGATTCCGGATCGTCTGCACGAAGAGTCCGGCCGCGACAATCAACAGAAGACTGAAGCCGATCTGGAGAGCAACGCAGGTTCGGCGGAAACGCAGGAGGCCACCGATGCCCGTGCCGGATTGCTGCCTCAAGGCATCCGAGAGTCGAGGATTCCAGAACTGCACAGCCGGAGCGAGGCTGAAGAAGAGGCTGGCCACCAGCGTTGCTGCAATTGTGAAAAGAACTACCCGATAATCCAGGGATGCCGAAAAGGCCGGCTGCGAAGCGAACGATCCGGACATCCAGTGGATCAGAAGCCGCAGCGCCTCAGGAGTGAACGCCAAGCCAATTGCCGCACCAAAAATGCCAAGGAGTATTCCCTCGGCGAGCAGCTGACGAACGATTTGTCCGCTGGTTGCGCCGAGAGCGTAGCGCATTGAGAATTCACGGACACGGGTTGCAGCGCGGACGAGGAGAAGAGTGGCCACGTTCACGACGGCCATGGCGATGACGAGAAGCGCCATGCCCATGATGATCTTGAGGGGTGTCTGAATCTGGTCGCGTAGTGGCGAAAATCCCTGCGCACCTGCGTCAACATTGATGTGCGCATTGTCAATGAAGCCTTTGCGCTCCCGCTCGGAATGATCGCGGAGATTGGGGAACTCTGCCTTTCGCAAGTCGATGAACAACGCATTTAGAGCCAGAGCTGCCTGAGAAGGCGAGAGTCCGGATTTAAGTCTGCCAACCAGATCGAGCCAGTAGCTTTGATGATCCTTGAGATAAGCTCTGTCGGGCTGAACGACGCGCTGCATGGTGATGGGGAGGAAGACGCCAGGCATCTGTCCCCAGACCGTGCTATGGAACCCTGGAGCCGAAACTCCGACAACAGTGAAGGCGGTGCCATTGATCAGCAGTTCCTTGCCGACGACGGGAGCTTCGCCCAGGTGCGTTTTCCAATAATCGAAGCTGAGCACAGCAACCGCATTTGCACCTTCAGCTGTTTCGTCGCTCGCGAGAAACAAGCGTCCTACGGCGGGGAGCACTCCCAGAGTCTCGAAGTAGTTTCCGCTGACGACGGCGGCAGGGACGGCCTCTGCATGATTATTCCAAACTAGTCCAACGGTCGCCGGAGAAGCGGCGATGAGGCCATTGAAGACCGTGTTCTTCTCGAGGAGATCCCGGTACATGGGATAGGAGAATTCATGCGCATGCCCCGGTGTGTTTCCACCGCTGGATTGCGTATGGCCGGGGTGGCCGCCCGCATAGCTGAGCACGACAAGCTGATCCGGATCACGAACGGGAAGAGCTCTGATAAGAGCTTGATTGAGGAGGCTGAAGATAGCGGAGTTAGCACCGATGGCCAGAGCGATTGTGAGCACGGCGACGCAGGCAAAGCCAGGGTTCCGGAGCAAACCACGCATCCCATAGCGAAGGTCGCGCGCGAGTGACTCTATCGGGAAGGACGGGCGCTCTTCGCGGCATTGTTCACGCGTTCGCTGCCGGCCACCGAAAGTGATGTTGGCCTGGAGTCGAGCTTCATCGATTGACATTCCTTCTGCCAGATTTGCTTCGATCTGGCGTTCGATATGGAACTGGATTTCGTCGTCCACGTCACGGCGAGATTTACCGATGAACAAGAACTTGAGTTTGGAGGTCCATTCTGGAAGCATCGCTTTATCTCCTGCTAAATGCCCTCAAGAACGAGATTGACGGCAGAGGTGAGGCGCAGCCAGTTCTCGAGCTCGGCGTCGAGTTGCTTACGTCCGGCAGCGGTGATGGAATAGAAACGGGCTCTGCGGTTGTTCTCGGAAGCTCCCCATTGAGCGCGGATCCAGCCCTTGTATTCGAGGCGATGGAGTGCGGGATAGAGCGACCCCTGGCCGACCTGCAACACGTTTCGTGATACCAGCTGGATGCGTTGAGCAATGGCCCACCCATGCTGCGGCTCTCCGGCAATGGCCTTAAGAATGAGCATGTCGAGTGTCCCTTGGAGCAGATCGGTGGATGGCGGCATCTTCCCTCGATGTTCGACAACAGGATTAGCGAATCTCTTGTCGAGCGTCAAGGGGAAAGTGACAAGATTCGCAGGCGCTCGGCCGAACACTCTCGTACACATGGCCTTCCACCGCACCTGAGAGTTCATTCAGGGTCGACCGCTCAGCATCTGCAGCCTCCAATCCAGGCGATACGGCTTCCAGATATCGAAGCTCGAGATGTTGCGACACATCTTCCTCGGTGTCCCTCCCGGGCTTCCGGTATGTTACGGGCTCGAGATATCTACGGATGGCACGCTTTCAATCAGGCATTTTGAACCCGAAGCACTTGATGGGCTGCCGCTACGAATCTGGCGAACGCGTCCCGATGCCGAACCAGAGCTTTGCGCTCGTCGTTATTGATTTTGTAGGAGCGGCGGCGGCCGCTCCGCCGAACGCTCGAGGCACCGACCTTCGATGAGCCGCGCTCCTCAAACTTGACCGCAGTGGATAGAAAGTGGCTACATTGAAGCTCAGTTCTTCGTCCGATATCCTCTCGATCAGCTTGCAGTCTCATACCCATGCCGCGGACGCGCTTCCAGAACTCGAGCACGACTATCTCGGCGCTGCCTTTCTTTGATTTCGTTGTTACTCAGCAGTGGCAGTTCCCTATGTGGAAATCGTATCTCTAAATCCAACCGGCACTGGCAAGCGAAATCTCGAGAGGCTGCTGCGGGAAGCGCTTTCAGCGATGCGCAGGCTTCACAGCGCCCACCAGAAGATGGATTTCCACGTCGTCGCTCAGTGCTCCCGGAACTGCTCCCCATTTGGTTCCAAGGACCCCATAATCGCGCCGGTTGATCATGAAGCTCGTCTCAAAGCCTGCAAGTTGTCCGATATTTGGGAGTTCGCGAACGCCACGAATCGTCACGGGTACAGTGATGCGCTTCGTGACGCCGTGCAGGGTGAAGTCGCCAGTAACGAGCAGACTGTCTGGACCACTGGTCCGGACGGAGGTACTTCGAAAGGTGAGCACGGGAAAATGCGCCACATCAAAAAAGTCCTCCGAGCGAAGCACCCCGTCTCTGGTCTCGTCTTTGGTATCGATACTCGCCACCTGTACGGACATTTCAATCCTTGATTGCTCCGGATGCGCGGGATCGTAGGTGACGCTCCCGTCGAATTGCCGGAACTGCCCCTGCTCCGGCAACACCATCCACTTGGTTACCTTGAAGGTCACGTTCGTGTACACGGGTCGTACTAGATACGTCTCGGCTGAAGACCTGACGGAAGCGGGGGCCAGGAGTGCGAAAAGAACGTAAAACCGACATGTCCGCGTCATGACTCCTCCTGATCGTGCTTTTGGAGATCAAGTTGCACTTGCTGCACGCCATCGTGGACCGAAGCACGCTGAGTCGATGAAAGCGATTCCCTGGCGGAATTCTGTCGAGACTGATCGGAACTCAGTAACGGGTGGCCTTCAAAGTACAGGATGTCGCTCTGGCGCTGCGCGTTTGGCCACCACAGCACGAAATGCACACGCGCAGGATTGTTGCGCGCCGGGTAGCGCGCCTGCCGGATAGTTCGGAACTCGTTAGCACCATCTGCGCCAGTGCGCGCCGTACCTTCTAGCCGCGGACTCCGTGTTTTCCAATCGGGATTGTGGCGATCGAGGCGGTAATAGCCGTTTTCATCGGTGCGGTGCGCGTAAACTATTACCCCACCTGTTGCGATGCTGCAATTGGCTCCGAACACCTTGCCGGTGATGACGAGTTGCTCGCCGGGCTCGCCAAACGGTGCAATGCGCGCGTGTGCGGTGTTGAGCGGATCTTGGGGCAGTGCGGGCCATTGAGCCCAAGCATGTTCGATGGATTTAGACAAGGCATCTTCGCCGGCCAGCGCAGCCGTGCCTAGGACAAAACAACGACGATCGAGTGACTGGGCCATATCATCTCGTTGAACTTCAAGACGGTTATGCTTTTCAACGTGTTAACTGGCATCGGCGCAGAAAGATTATTTGTCGCTCCTGTTAACACTGTGGCCGCTAATCCCGTCCTGAGACGAAGGGCATGCACGACGACAGGCAAAGATCGATGAGTGACGACGGCAGTGATGCGGAACTTGCGCGATTGGCGCAGCGAGGCGACCGCGACGCGTTCGCAGAGCTCTACCGTCGTTACGCCCGGGTTGTGCATGGCATCTTGCTCGCACGTCTGCCCTGGCATGAAGTGGAGGACCAATCCCAAGAGGTCTTCATTGCGGCGTTCCACCGGCTAGCCAACCTGCGTGATCCGGGAGCTTTCGGGCGGTGGCTCTGCGCCATAGCGCGCAATCGCGCCACAGAATTTCACAGGACCAGCACGGCGATTGAAGAACTCAGGGAAGAGACCGGCGCGACGCGCGACCGCGATGGCGCAGAAGCCGCGGAAGCTCTGGCGGCAATCCGAGCCCTCCCCGAGTCATACCGTGAAACGATGCTGCTGCGCCTGGTCGAGGGACTCACGGGTCCGGAGATTGCGGCGCGGACCGGGCTGACGCACGGCTCGGTTCGCGTCAATCTTCATCGTGGGATGGAGTTGCTCCGCCGCGCACTTGGCAAGGAGTTGCAATCATGAATGATTATCTCTGGGATCGAAACGGGCGAGATTCTGACGTTGAGCGGATCGAAAACTTGCTCGCTCGCTATCGGCATGTCGAGCAGCCATTCGTTTTTCCGAATCCGCGCGCTGCCACTACAAAGCGCGCCAGTCGGTTCCCCTTTCTTGTGACTGCAATCGCCGCGACGTGCGTGATCGGGGCCGCGCTTTCGTTTTGGTCGATGATGCCACGAAAAGCAGGACTTGCAGTGGTTGCGCTCGAAGGCACGCCACGCATAGACAACGTAGCGGTCGCCTCAGCCAGGCTTTCCGTCGGAGGTCGTCTGGAAACAGGTATTGGTGATAGAGCGCGCATCCAAATAAGCGACATCGGATGGGTGCAAGTCCAGCCTGGCTCGGTTCTCACGCTGCTTGAAGATCACGCGGAACGCCGACGATTCCGACTTGAGCGTGGGGAGTTGCTCGCGCAAATCAACGCAGCCCCGGCCGTTTTCATCGTCGAAACTCCGGCCGCACGAGCCATCGACTTAGGGTGCGCTTACCGCCTGCGTTTCGCGCCCAATGGCGAGGGCACAATCGAAGTATCGGACGGATGGGTCGAAATCGATCACGGTTTCGAGCAAACACTAGTCCCGGCCGGTGCCGCAGCGCGCTTCCGTGTAGACAGAATTTCGCCTGCATACATGAGCCAGACAAGCCCGGAGTTCCGAGATGCAATGTTGCAGTGGTGGCTGACGGAGAATGAGCCTGCGAGAAGTACCTCTCTGGCTCTTGCTTTGTCGAAAGCCAACCGGCAGGACGCGTTTACTTTGCTTAACATGCTTGGCCGTTCTCTCCCGAGAGAGCGGCTTGTGATCTACGACCGGCTTACTGCTCTCATTCCGGCCCCGCCAACTGTATCGCGCTCCGCTGTGCTTGCGGGTGAAACGAATGCGGCAGAACCTTGGTGGTCCGTGATCGAGCACGAACTCGGACTTGGACCTATCAAGAAGAAAGGTCCTCTGCGGGTGGATCCATATTGGCCAAACTAGTCCCGGGGCCACGGTCGCGCAGCAATTGCAGGCGCTGAAAGGTCCAAGTCGAGGCGGGGAACATAGCACTTTGGCCCCGGTGTCATAGCGAGCAAAATCGGCACTTTCGGAGTCGGTAGTTAGCGGTTTGCGAACCTCGACTGAAATGCTCTCACTTATTTACCACTCTGCAGTTACCTTTTCACCCCTTTCCCGAACTTTCCCCGGCTCTGATTCCGTAGCTCCGCCCCTCGCCGACGCTCCGCTCTCTAGTACCCTGCCACTCCTGAATGAATACTTCATCGAACAGGAAATCCACGGCTCTTTTCCGCGCCTCCTCCACTCCCACAACACGTACCAACGATTCCCGGCGTGGTACCACCCACTTCACCGTCCAGTACTGCCAATGCGCCGGCCAGTCTCCGCCGCTAAACAGCCCAATACCATCTCTCTCGCATCGCGTCAGCCTTCCGCCTGCGAACTCCATCTATCGCCGCGGGCCAGTGCCTTGTTGATCTTCCTGAAGAGGCAATTCAACACTCGCAACGATCGACGCCGCGAGTAACGATGGCTTCTCCAGCTTCTCGATCAGATAAGCCCGGCATGATTCTTGTCCACACCAAACAGCTTTTCGAATCTCCCCTCGGAACACTGTGAATACCATCACGGCACTACCGATTACGCCCCGCTATCGGGGCATGACCGGCCAAGATGCCTCGATCTCCAAAAGGAATTAATGGACAATATTCGGCAGACAAGGCGATCTCACCACGAAGTGACTGGCCCACGACGAGGGTCAGTTCGCCACCTCGGCGCGTCAAGCCTGACAGGGAGCACTCGGCTAATGAAGGCTGGTTTTCGGGTTTCCTCATTGCTTTTTTATCTGATTCCCAACTATTGTTGGGAATGGAATCCAAACTTCCATTTCTCCATCCTTCTAAATACTCCAAAACACAACAGGACGCTGTGCGAGTGATTTAAGGCCGCTTTGCCTTCACGGCAAACCATTTTTTTTGCGGCGTGTAAACGGACAACTGATTCGATTTTCTGGAGGTCAAGCGCCATGCTTTATCGACATACTCGACGTGTGTCTGCTGCAGTCATTCTTGCATTCACGTTTTTATCTGGCTCGTTCACAGCAATAGCTCAGACGTTTCGGGGCGGTATCAACGGTACGGTGACGGATCAATCTGGCGCGGTGGTTCCGGGCGCAATCATCGAAGCCGTTGAATCTGCAACCGGCGTTTCGCACAAGACGATCAGCTCGAGCGCAGGGGCGTATGCGTTTCAGGATCTGCCCCTTGGGACGTACACGGTGAAGGTAATTGCATCGGGATTCAAGGATGCACAGGTAACTGGGATTCCAGTTACGGCCGGCGTGATCTACACGCTGCCGGTGAAGCTATCGGTGCAATCGACTGGCGAGACGGTGGAGGTATCGGCGTCGGCGCTGGCGCTGGATACGACGACGGCGACACAGACGACGGATATTCCAGAGACGACGGTGCAGGATATTCCCCTGAACGGCCGGGATTTCACGCAGATGATCGGGCTGGCGCCGGGGTTTGCGGGATATTCGCTGGGCGGATATGGATCAGTGAATGGAACGCGCGCGAACCAGATCAACTGGCAGATCGATGGTTCGGACAACAACGACTGGTGGCACAACATTCCGGCGGTGAATCAAGGGGGCGTGGAGAATATCGCGGGCGTGACGCTGCCGATTGATTCGGTAGCAGAGTTCAGCCTGCAGACGCAGTCGTCGAGCGAGGTGGGGCGGAATCCGGGAGGCACGGTGAACCTGGTCACGAAGTCGGGAACCAACAATATGCATGGGACGGCTTACTACTATGAGCGAAATCAGGCGCTGGCGGCGAGCAATCCGTTTAACACGCTGGGAGACCTGCCGTTGTCGAATGTGCAATGGGGAGCGTCGCTGGGTGGACCGTTCTGGAAGGATCATACGTTCTGGTTTGCAAACTTCGAGAAGCAGAAGTTCAACATAGCGACGGGCAACAGCGGGACCGAACCGAACGCAGGGTATCAAGCAGAGGCGGAAGCGGTGCTGGAGAATTTCGGCATCGCGGAGAGCCCGCTCATGAAGGGGCTGATCGGAACGCTGTGGCCGGCGAATTTGATTTCGGGAACGTCGCTGGGCGCGATTCAGAATCCCGCGCCGGAGTTCGGGTATAGCTACAACGGGGTGATCAAGCTAGACCACACGTTCAGCATGAGGCATAACTTTTCGGCGAGGGCATTTCTGGGACAGGGCAATCAGACGGCTCCGGTGGGGCAGTCGGATGTGAACCCGTGGTACTTCGAGATGGCTCCGCTTCATGTGTACAACTATTCGGTGGCGGATAACTATGTGATTTCGCCCTCGATAACAAATTCGGTGACGATCGGGGTGAACTACTTCAACCAGACATTCTCCGACGCGAAGACGGCGTTTGGTGATCTTGCATCGGGTGGTTTCGTAACGGGCGCGCCGTTCCCGAATGCGCCGAATATAAAGATCAACGGATTTGAGCCGACTGGGAATACGCCGCCGGAGGGACGGAACGACATCACCGGGCATATCGATGAAGCGCTGAACTGGACATTCGGCAAGCACCAGATGCGGTTCGGCGGTGAGTACCGACAGATGCAGTTGAACGAGTTCTACTGGCGGCACGCGGTGGGCACGTTCACGTTCGACACGAACTATCTTGCGGACGGAGACGGCGAGAATGCGTCTCCGTGGGATGCACTGGATGGGGATGGGAATCCGGTGTACGACCTTGATCCGAAGGTGAAATCGCTGGCGAACTTCCTTGCGGGGCACATGACGAAAGCTGCGATGGCGTTTGGAAATCCGGAGCGGACGGTTTACTCGCATGCGTTCGATTTATTCGCTCAGGATAGCTACCAGGCAACGCCGTCGCTGAATGTGAACTTCGGATTGCGTTATGACTTCATGCAGCCCATGCATGACGGCAAGAAAGATCTGTCGGTGTTCAGGCCGGGAACGACGGCGACGTATATAGCGTTTCAGGGATCGGACATCAGGGATATCTACGATCCGGAGTACACGGCGATCAGCCCGCGACTGGGATTCAGCTATCAGCCGAGCTGGGCGAAGGGGACCGTGATTCGCGCGGGGGCGGGGCTGTTCTTCGACATGCCGAATGCGAATCCATTCCTGGATAACAGGCCGGGGAACCTGGCGCCGAACGGACTGGAAGGAAATCCGGGCGGGCCGAATCCGGTGATCAATGCGACGACGGGCGCGACCATGATTGTGAGCGGATCGCAGATTATTCCCACGCCCACGACGGACAACCCCTGCCCAGCGGACAATCCTTGCGGCGCTTTCAGCGTGGCGAAGGGATTCCGTTCGCCGTACAACGTGAACTTTAGTCTGCAACTCGAGCAGTCGCTTGGCGGGAAGGCGTTTGTGCAGATGGGCTATGTGGGCAGCCAGGGAAGAAAGCTGCTTAGCCTGCTCAATATCAACCAGGGAATTGCGAATGGGACTGACACGGCGACGGCGGGACAGTTCTCGGGGCCGTTCGGCGGAAACTACTACTCGGATGTGAACCAGATTCAGAGCATCGGAACATCGAACTACAACTCCCTGCAAGCGATCTTCCGGACGAACAACTGGAAGGGCGTGACTTCGCAGCTTTCATACACATGGAGTCACAACCTTGATGAGGTAACGGCGTATCGCGGAGCGCTTCCGCAGGATAGCTACAACTTCAAGGGCGACTATGGCAATTCGGATTTCGATACCCGGAATAGCGTGGTGGGTTATCTGAATTACGAGATTCCGGCGTTCAAGGGACCTAAGGCTCTGACCGGTGGGTGGGCGCTGAACTCGGCGTACAGCTTCAAGGGTGGGCAGCCGATCACGGTGTATGCGTCGAATGACACGAGCGGCACCGGGCAGTATGAGCAGAGACCGAATGCGGTTGGGAATCCATTTGCAGGAATCTCGCACAAGATTGTGAAGCCCGCCGATGGAAGTACTCCGTATGTGCAATGGCTGAGTGCGGATGCCTACTCGCAGCCAGCGCCCGGAACATGGGGGAATGTGGCGCGAAACAATGTGTATGGACCAGGGTTTGCGGATTTCGATTTTTCGGTGTTCAAGAGTACGCGAATCTTGCTGCATGATTTCCCAGTGAATGCGCAGTTCCGGGCCGAGATGTATAACCTGTTCAACCGCGTGAACCTGGCGAGTCCGTCGTGTAATCAGCTTTGCCTGGATTATTGGGATGGGTCGAGCGGGTTTGCTGGCGCGTTTGGGACATCAAGTTCAACGATCGGTTCGGGGAACTACTCGCCTGGGATCGGGCCGGGGGAGCCGTTCAACGTGCAGTTGGCGTTGAAGCTGATTTTTTAGAGATAGCTCCTAGATCTAGGTCTACGCCGGCCGCCCCAAAAGCGGCCGGCGGTTTATGCCCCGACTCTTGCCCAAAACCGCAGCTCAGGGATTCGCATCAAGAAATATGACTGAGGTAACTAGCGAGCTGAAAGGCGGCTGGCTGCGGAGCATTCTGTTGGCCTTGACCGTTCTGTCCACGCCAGGTTTCGAGAATTGTTGGATCAATCTGCTATCACAGAATGACCGTATTTCACAGGTGACAGCAACGCTTTCGGTGGGTCAGTGATTGCGGTTTGCATCTGACTCGAAGGCCCGTTCCAGTGCTTGCGTATCGACATACTCCCGAACATAAGTCAATTTGCCATTTCGAACGATGATGTCGAAGACCCAGTGATCCTCGAACGTTTTGTTTGTGGCTCTGATTTTTCCAGTAGCGAAGCCGACGACAAGGACCCGGTCTCCCTGCGCTATGAACTCGGGAGGCTGAGGGAATGAAGTTTCCACCGTCTCGTTGGCTTTCTGAAGTAGCTCCTCCAGCCCCGCAGGCCCGCGGTACGTGCCGGCCAGTGGCCAGTCCCCGCCCGGAATGATCCACATAAGATCTTCGGCAACCAACGCCAGCAGAGCTTGCTTATCGCGGCCGCCGAGTGCCGCAAAAAAGTTCTTCACAGTCTGAACGTTCTTTTCAATGCTCATTGAAATCTCTCCTTTCCCTTCATCGGAGGATTGTCCGACATAGTCGGACGTCTCGCGTGTTACCGCGCCAAATCACGCGGTCGAGGAACTATTGCTGCTTCTGAACAGGTCCTGGAAGATGAGTGGTCCCCAGACGCGGCCCCGCGCGTGCACCAGCAAGCCGCCCTCGTTCAGCCTTCCGAGAGTCACGGGGGCGAATCCAAGTCTCTTCGCCAGGTCGGCGACGGGATCGATCGCGTCCTCATCATCGCTCGACAGAAAGACGACGCGATGGCCTCCCTCAACAACCGGATCGCTCGCCAATGTAGCCGCACCCAGGTGGTTAAAACCTTTCACGACCTTAGCGCCGTTGAAGTACTTCGCAATGAAGCTGGAGGACGGGAGACCGTCCAGTTCCTCAGGTGGCAAGGGAAACGAGTTCATTGCGTCGACGACCGTCTTGCCCGTCCAACTCGGCAGCGCACTAGCAACCTTACGATGCTCTCCGAACGGGATTGCGAGGATGATCGTGTCGGCCCTGAGCGCATCCCGGAGCGACTGGGCGACGACAGTGGGTCCAACCGCGCGAGCCTGAGGCGCCAACGCCGCGGCCGGCGGCTCGCGACAGTCACGTTGATGTTGTTACGGGCAAAGGCGTGCGCAAGGGCCTGACCGATCTTTCCGAATCCAACGATTGCATAGCTCATACTGTTTCTCCGATCTTGGTGTAAGGAGCAAAGTTTGAGATGGGTGGCCCGAGGACTGGAGGAGTTGGAAGGCCAGCCCCGGAACCGCGACGAGGTCAGACCTGCGCCATGCCTCCATCGACGGCGAGATCCACACCGGTGACGTAAGAACTTTCATCGGAGGCGAGGAACACGACAGCGGCCGCAATCTCCTCGGGTTTACCTCTGCGGCCAAGTGGAACCTGCGAGACAAACTGGTCGGCCGCTTGCTGGGCTTGCTCAGGAGTGAGGCCTGCCTTCTCAAGTGCTGGAGTCTCGATTGGTCCGGGGCTTACCGTATTCACGCGGATTTTGCGGTCTTTGAGCTCCATGGTCCAGCCGCGCGCGAAGCTGCGCACAGCCGCCTTACTCGCGGCGTAGACGGTAAAGGCTGGCACTCCCATCACGTTCGCAACGGAAGAGTTTAGGATGATCGAGCCTCCATCTTTGAATAACGGCAGGGCCTTCTGCGCCGTAAAGAACAGCCCCTTCACGTTCAGGTCGAAGGTCTTGTCGAAATGAGCTTCGGTAGCTGCTTCCAGCGGTGCGACTTCACCCCAGCCGGCATTTACAAAGAGTACGTCGATGCGACCGTGTTTCTCTTTCACGACTGCATAGAGCCGGTCCAGATCCTGCAGGCGCGTTACGTCGCTCGTGACCGTCGTGACATTTCTCCCGATAATGTCTGCGGCCTCTTTCAGCTCTTTCTCGCGTCGACCGCTGATGACAACGCGCGCGCCTTCTTCAACGAAACGCTTGGCTGTGGCTAACCCAATCCCGCTGTTTCCGCCTGTGATCACTGCAACTTTTCCGTCAAGCTTTCCCATGATGACTCCCTTCGTATTCGGTACAGTAGAGTTGATTCTTTGGCGGTGGACGGGAACTGCTCAAAGGTCCAATCTTTTTGCCTATTCGTCCAAAAGTAGAGGTGCACATGGACCCAATTACTGACATCTTCAGAACGATGCACGTGACCGCGTTCGGTCTTCACAGGCTGGAAGCGACAGCCCCCTGGGGCCTGAGACAAGAGAACGATGTCAAAGTACAAGTCGGACGTTCCGGCAAAACGATGCCCCTGGCAGACTTGGCCCACTTCGCTATGCTTTCGCGGGGAAACTGCTGGCTGAGCGTGGAACGGATCGACGAACCGATTCCGCTCACCGGTGGTGATTGCTTCTTGCTGGCGCGGGGGACTTCGATTGTTCTGCGCGACAGCCCACGAACGCGTCCGAAGTGGACCTTTCGAGAGATTGGGGCCAGGGCTAACGGCAATGTTGCTCATTGTGGCGGCGGCGGCGCACCCACCACTATTGTTTGCGGGTCGTTGAGTTTCGATGAGGCCAACTTGAAGCCAATCACCCAGCTCTTGCCGAACTTTATTTTGATGAAGGCCGATCAGGCACGCACGCTGGCTCTTCACAGCACCGTGCAGGCGTTGGCGTCAGAGATGGCAGAACAGGCGCCTGGATCTGAAGTTGTCGCGACTCGGCTAGCCGAGATACTGGTGATCCAGTTATTGCGGGCGCATATCGCGTCGGAACCGTCTCGCAGCAAGGGATGGCTCCGCGCAGTCTTCGATCCTCACTTGGGCACCGCACTGAGTGCCCTCCACAACAAAGTAAATGCCCCGTGGACGGTCGAATCCCTGGCCGAATCGGCGGGCATGTCTCGATCCGCATTCGCAGCTCGTTTCAAAGAGCTACTCGGACAAACACCGCTGGAATACGTAACCGAATGGCGGATGCAGAAGGCGATGCAGTTACTAGAACAGCGCGACAAAAAGCTCATCGACATTGCCCGGTCGGTGGGCTATGAGTCCGACGCTGCGTTCAGTAAGGCCTTT
>Ga0068852_100001777_pt1 | contig 14665 bp, 13 predicted proteins | sample KBSCornC22_FD_66594 | JGI IMG/M metagenome (GOLD analysis project Ga0068852, IMG submission 66594) | Corn rhizosphere microbial communities from Kellogg Biological Station, Michigan, USA - KBS Corn C2-2 | ecosystem: Host-associated > Plants > Roots > Rhizosphere > Soil ... | reverse complement strand
GACCAGCTCGAAGCAATTGCCGCCGAGTTTCCCGACGGCGGCTCCGCCAAAGAGATCCACGATGCCTATGGCGAGCCCCGTCCGCCGCAGCGGACCCTCCAATATTGGCTCAGCCAATTGGTCGAAGCCGGCCGGCTGGAGAAAGTCGGCCGGGGCCGCAGCACTCGCTATCGCGTCCCCGGACGCGCCGAACCCGAGCGCGAACCCGCCGCCGAGCAGGTCGTCCCGCTATCCGACGAAGGCGCGAAGGTTCTCGCCTACGTGCGGCAACCGATCGCTGCCAGGAAGCCAGTCGGCTACAACCGGTCGTTCCTCGACCGCTATCGCCCGAACGAAACCTATTACCTGCAGACTGAACTTCGCGAGCATCTTGCGAGGGTCGGTCATCCCGCGGTCGGCGAAGCCGCCGCGGGCACTTATGCCAAGCAGATCCTCAACCGCCTGCTGATCGACCTGTCGTGGAACTCCAGCCGGCTTGAGGGCAACACCTATTCATTGCTCGACACGCGCCGCCTGATCGACTTCGGCCAGGAAGCCGAAGGCCACCGGCAGCAAGAAGCGCAAATGATTCTCAACCACAAGGACGCGATCGAATTCCTCGTGGCTTCGGCCGAAGATATCGGCTTCAATCGTCACACGATCCTCAACCTCCACGGCCTCCTCGCCAATAACCTCCTCGGTGACCCCGCGGCCGTCGGCAGGTTGCGCCAGATCATCGTCGGGATCGACGGCACGACGTTTCATCCGCTGGAAGTCCCTGCGCTCATCAACGAATGCTTCGATCAGCTGCTGGCAACCGCTGCAGCAATCACTGATCCGTTCGAGCAGGCCTTCTTCGTCATGGCCCAGTTGCCCTATCTTCAGCCGTTTGACGACGTGAACAAGCGCGTCTCGCGCCTGTCGGCGAACATCCCGCTCATCAAGGCGAACCTCACGCCGCTGGCCTTCACCGACGTCCCTGGCGATCTCTACGCGCGCGCCATGCTTGGCGTGTATGAGCTCAACGACGTGTCACTGCTTCGGGATGTGTTCGCCTGGGCGTACGAAAGATCGGCGCAGCGCTACGCTGCAGTCCGCCAGTCGCTGGGCGAACCCGACCCCATCAGGCTTCGCTATCGCGACGCCTTGCGCGACATCGTTCGCGAGGTTCTGCTCGGTCCGCTGGACCGGAAGGCGGCGGGCGAGCGCATCAAGTGGTTCGCAAAGGACCGTATCGAAGACAGGGACCGTGACGAGTTCAGCGCGGTCGTGGAGAGCGAGCTCCTCGGCCTTCATGAGGGCAATTTCGCGCGGTATCATATCCGGCCGTCCGAATTCGGACGCTGGTATCACGTCTGGAATCACGCGGCAGGCCGGTGAAGCGCACCCCAGCGGCGACATGCAACGCGTCGCCCCGCAGTCGACCCTCACTCCGCGCACGGCGGATCAAGGCCTCGACTAGCGCCTCGGCCTGCGGACCGTCGACCCCGCCGCCGTCGTGACGCGCACCGGCAGCTTGGCAGAATGTGGAACCGACAGGTTCCCCCTCGGCAACGCTGACAGTCGACGGCTAACCGACTTGCGGCTGCCGCCCCATGGCTATCTTCTCGCCACTCGTCAGAGCCGCTGGTACATCACCAGGGCGTCGACATAGCCAAGGTGCGGGTGCAGGAAGGCGAGCGGAAGCCGCCCGACGATCACAAACCCCAGGGTTTCCCAGAGCCGCACCGCTCGCCGGTTGGTGCTCACGACGAAATTGAACTGCATCGCCCGAAAGCCCTGCCGCCGTGCATGCTCCAGGGAGTGAAGGCACATTTCGCGCCCGATTCCCCGGCCCGCCGCTTCAGCGGCGGTGATGTAGCCGCAATTGCAGACATGGGCTCCGCCACCGCCCTGGTTGGGACGAATATAATATGTCCCGACGATCAGTCCCTGCTCTTGGACGACAAAGCTTTCCTTGTCGGCAGCTGTCCAATAGGCGCGCGCGTCAGCTTCGCTGATGAGTGGATCGAGCGCATAGGTTTCGCCCGCCCTCAGGATGGGTTGGACGATCCGCCACATGGGCGGCCAGTCGGCCTCGCCGGCAGCGCGAATCTCCATCCTATGGTCCATCGTGAGTTGGAAAGATCGGCCCTGCGGGCGCGGGCGCTTGGTGCGGGCGGCCGAGCGCCCACTGACGCAAGAGCTCGGGAAGCGGGGGAAGTACGCTCAATTGGTTGAGGAGCGAATAAAGATCGGTCAGCACCCAGTCCTCCGCAATCCGCCCTTCCTCCAGGCGGTAGATGGAGATGGATTCTATGCTGACCCTTCTATTCGTTGCGGAAATGCCCATGAACGGACCATCGTGCGTGCCGGTGAAGGTGGACTCACAAGCGCAGCGGTCTCCGCCAACCACTATCTGCCGAATGACGAACTTGAAATCCGAAAATCCGGACTGCCATTGAATGACATGCTGAGCGATTTCCTCCGGTGTGCGGACGATCGGCTCGGCTGTCGCGCCAAGCAACAGCTGGTGCGTGGTGCACCGCGGCTGCAGGATCTGGGGCGCGATGTCGAGCTTCCCGCCGTTCCACAATTCTTCATAGAAGCGGGTGACGGAGGAGCTGGGCTGGGCGCTCATCGGCAACTACCGTCTCGACCTCGGGAACAAGGCCCGAACGAGCGGCCCGGAGGGGCTCGGGCGCGTCTGCGCGGCGGCGTTCAACTTCCTCATCGGCCCTGACCCAGCGCCGGCCAAGCGGCGCTAAACTGCTTTTCGCCGAGGCCGTAGATCTCGGCTGCGTCGGCTGCTGAAATGTAGCCATTCCTGAGATCGTCAGCGACACGTTCGCGCGGCCGCTCGCGGGGGTCGCCGTACCCGCCGCCATTGCCGGTGACGACCCGGATCAGGTCGTCCATCTCAAGCTGGATCTCGCTGGCCTTCGCGAAGCGCTGGACTGCGCCCTTTCGAACCACCTCGACGTAATTGGTCGATCCCTCGCCGCCGCCAGCCATTCCCCAGGCGCCGTAACGCGAGCGGGTATAGATGGCGCCGATCGTCGCGTCTTTCGACTGATTGACATATTCAAGGATGATTCCCTTCCCGCCGCGGAACTTGCCGTGACCGCTCGAATGATCGTTGAGCTCGAGGCGATTGACCCGATAGCCGTACAGCGCTTCGTTGACCTCCACCGGGATATTATAGGTTTCCCCGTTGATCGGGCTGAACTGTGCCGATTCGCCGTCCGCGCTCGCGCACGCGCCCCAGCCGCCCGGCTCGGGTTCGATCGTCACCAGGAACCTGCCAGTGACCGGGTTGGTCCCACTGACGAAGGTCCCGTTCACCGAGGCATAGCAGCCCGCGCCAATCCGTTCGGGCATGTGGGGCGCAAGCGCCTTGCAGACGAGGTCGATCGCGTGAATGACGGGTTCGGGATAGAGGCCGACCGCAGCGGGCCTTTGCGCCGCAAAGATGGTCCCCGGTTCGCAAATGACCTTGAGCGCCCGGAAACTTCCGGCATTGGCCGGACTCGAGGGGCTGGTGAGCGCCTTGAAGGCGATCTGGACCGCGATCCTGGTCATCGCCTCCGAGCAGTTGAAGGGACCGGCGGCGCTCTGTTTCGGATTGCCGGTGAGGTCGACGATGAAGTTCGTGTCCGTGATTTCGACCTTGGCATGGACAGGAACCGGCGAGCCGTCCTCCGCCGCATCGTCCATCAGCACCTCCGCGGTGAAGGTTCCGCGAGGAAGCGAGTCAAACGCATTGCGGGTAACGGTCTCCCCATAATCGAGGATCGAGGCGATGGCGCGCCGAACGGTTGAAGTCCCATATTGCTCGAGGAGCTTGTTGAAGCGCCGCTCGCCTGCACGAAGCGCCGCAACCCCCGCCCACATGTCGCCGAGCGTCCGTTCGGGCATCCTGCTGTTCGCGACAATCAGGTCGAGCACCGGCTGGATCACTTCGCCGCGCGAGAACAGCTTGATGTTAGGGAACTGCGTGCCTTCCTGGAACAGCGAGGTCGAGCGGGTGGAAAGGCCTCCGGGGATCATCCCGCCAATGTCGCTCCAGTGGGCCTTATTGGCGAGCCAGCCGACGAGCTCGCCGCGCGCAAGGATCGGCATCATCAGGGAGACGTCATTCAGGTGAGTCCCGCCGGAATAAGGATCGTTGCCAATGAAGATATCGCCCGTTTGGATCGGGTTTGAGTTGGACGCCGAATGCTTGGCGATGACCGCTTTCACGTCCTGGTCGAGCGCGCCGACGAACACCGGGATGCCGCACCCCTGGCACGCCAGATCCCCCGTGCCATCGGTGACGCCGACGCCGAAATCGAGGACCTCGTAGATGAGCGGGCTCATTGCAGCCTTTCGCATCACTGCGAACATCTCGTCGCAGAGCGCCTGCAGGGAGTCGCGGATGACCTCGATCGTGAACGGATCGACGGTGCTGCGCATCTGATCCATGATCGCCTCTTTTCCTCACGCCAGCGAGATATGAATGTTGCCGAATGCATCGATCGTTGCGAGCTGTCCGGGCCAGACCAGGGTAACCGTGTCGGGTTCGTCGATCGCGGCTGGGCCATGGATCCGCATGCTCGGCTCGAGACGCGCCCGGTCATAGGCCGGGGCATCGAGGCAGCCGTCTTCGTCGAAGTCGATACGTCGGCGGCCGCGGAGCGCGGACTTGAGCGGTGCTCCGGTGATGGCCAGCGGTTCGATCGTCGGCTTCTCCACCGGGACGCTCGCGACGAGATGGTAGTTCACGAGCTCGATGTCGTTGGGAAGCACGTAGCTATACTCCCGGCGATATTCGGCCGCGAACAGTTCTCGCACGGCCTCCGGCTCAAGCGCGGAAAGCTCGTTCGGAAAGGCGATCTTGACGGTGTGCTCCTGGCCTTCGTAACGGAGGTCCGCCTGATACTGGACGATCACCGATCTGGCCGAAAAGCCTTCTTCGGCGAAGGCCTCGATCGCCGCCGCGGCAAGCTCGCTATAAGTGCTCCGGATCTGCGATATGGAGGATGATTGAAGAGGCGTGATGCGCGTCAGGAGATAATCCCGCCGAAGGTCCGACATCAGCATGCCCCAGGCGGAGAAGACCGCCGAGTTTCTGGGCACGATCACCTTGGGAATCTGGAGCTCGCGGGCAAGTGCGGCGGCGTGCATCGGCCCGCCGCCGCCGAAGGCGATCAATACGAAATTCCTGGGATCGTAGCCGCGATTGACGGACACCAGCTTCAAAGCGTTGATCATATTGTTGTTGGCAATGCGGATGATCCCCCTCGCGACGTCCGCTGCGGGGAGGTCGAGCTTGTCGCCGATGGCGGAAAGCGCCCGGGTCGCGGAATCGACGTCTGCGTCGATGCGCCCGCCGAAGAAATAGCCTGAATCGATGCGCCCGGTGAGGAGGTTGGCATCGGTGGTCGTCGGCTGATTGCCCCCGCGCCCGTAGGCGGCAGGTCCGGGGATTGCTCCGGCGCTGTGGGGGCCGACCTTCAGCTTGCCCGCCTCGTCGATCCAGGCGATGCTTCCACCGCCATTGCCGATTTCGACGATGTCGACGACCGGGGTCCGGATGGGATAACCCGCGGAGGAAGCGGACCGCTCGATGAAATATTGGGTCGTGGTGAGTGCACGCCCCTTCTCGATCAGCGCGCACTTGGCGGTAGTCCCGCCGATGTCGAGTGCAATCAGATTCTCTTCGCCGATGAGCTTGCCGAGCGCGGCGGCGCCAAGCACTCCGCTCGCCGGCCCCGATTCCACCATTGAGATCGGGCACCGGCGCGCGGTCGCGAGCGTATCGATCCCCCCGTTGGACTGCATCACATAGATCGGCGCGTCGAGTCCGGCCTTGCCGAGCGCGCCTTCGAGGTTCGAAAGATAGGCGTCGGCAACCGGTTTCACATAAGCGGAGAGGACGGTCGTGCTCGCACGCTCATATTCCCGCCATTCGCGGATGATCTCATGCGAAGCGATCACGCAAAGCTCGGGCGCGATTTCACTCAGCCGCTGCTTGATCGCGATCTCGTGGGCGGGATTGGCGTAGCTATGAAGCAGGCAAACGGCGACCGACCGAACCTGTTGCTGCTTGAAATATTCCACGATCGTTCTGAGCTCGTCGAGAGCAACGGGCTCGATGACCGAACCGTCATGAGCCATTCGTTCGCTGATTTCCTGCCGCAGATGGCGAGGCACGAACGGCGCCGGCTTGCGGTAGAGGAAATTGAAGATGTCGGGCCGGTTCGAACGTGCAATCTCGAGCACGTCCCGGAAGCCGCGGGTGGTGACGAGGCCAGTCGTCGCGCCCGCGCGCGACAGGAGCGCGTTGATGACCACGGTCGAGCCATGCGCGAAAAAGCCGATGTCCGGCTCCTTCACTTCCGCGAGGCGCATCGCCGAAAGCACGCCTTGCTCGAACGCCGGAGAAGTCGTGTCGACCTTGACTGCCTTGACCAGCGCGCCGCCGGAGGCCCGCGGCTCGAAATAGACGAGGTCCGTGAAGGTGCCACCAACGTCTGTCGCAATCCGCACGATCAGCCTCCCTGCCCGGGACAGCACGAAAGGTGCACCCCGAAGAGCCGTCGCCTCAAGCAGATTCCGGACGAGTTTGAGGATGATCTGGACAGTCTCGAAGGGGCTCACGGGCCGAGTCCGGAATCTACCGCAGTTTGACGGATTCCTGCTTTCCCGATGCCCCGCCCCGCAGAATCATCAAGGGCCGAGGCTCGCCAAGGGGAGAGGCAGATGGCCAAGGATGCTCGGGCGCACCGGTGCCGGTGCGATGATCGGAACGCGACCGCCTGGCTTGCCGGGCTCGCAATGGCGCTTTGCGCCGCGGCGCCCGCCCGCGCGGAGACGGACCAGAAAGCAGCAGCGAAGGGCATGCGGGCCCCGGCGGCGAATGCCGGCGCCAGCGCAGTGCAGGACCCCAACACGATCGTCATTACGGCACAAAAGCGAAGCCAGACGCTTCAGGAGGCGCCCGTTGCCGTCACGGCCTTCACTGCCCAGGCGATGAAGGAGCGCGGGATCAACGATGCGTTCGATGTCGCACAGCGCACGCCCAACCTTCTGATCAGCACCAATTCGGCGATGGGCCAGCCTTACATTCGCGGGATCGGGTCGGACGCGCTCGGTGTCGGCACCGAGAGCAGCACTACCATGCACCTCGACGGCGTCTACATCAGCCGCGGGGCCGCGACCCTCATGGACTTCGTCGATATCGAGCGGATCGAAGTCCTGCGCGGTCCACAGGGCACGCTATACGGCCGTAATTCGGTCGGCGGCACAATCAACGTCATTACCCGAAAGCCGGCCAATGATTTCGAAGCCAATGCAACCCTCGACCTGGGAAATTACGACCTGAGGAGACTTCGCGGGGTGATCAACATCCCCCTCGGAAATGACACGGCGATTCGCATCAGCGGGCTCAGGTCGTTGCACGAGGGCTTCTTCACCAACGTCAATCCGCAGGGCCAAAGGAGGCTTCAGGACGAAGACGTCGCGGCCGGGCGGATCGCCTTTCGCACTGCTCCGGCGGACAATCTGGAGTTCCTCTTGAGCGGCGACTGGTATCGGGGACGTGGCACCGGACTCGTCAACAAGCCGCTCGAGCCTGGAACGTCCGGCGCGTTTGGAGGCGTCGTCTTCCCGCAGCCGTTCGTCACCGACACTCCGCTGCATCATTTCCAGAATGAGGATTTTCGCGGGCTACAGTCACAGGTGAACCTGACTCTCGAGAAGGTTCGGGTGAGCCTGATTACGGGCTACCGAAAGACGGTCTGGAAGAATGCGGTCGACTCTGACGGGACCCGCGCCGCGGTGCTCAACCTGCTGTGGGGCGAAAATCATGATCAGGCGTCGGCCGAGCTTCAATTCGCATCGGTACCGGGCACAAGGCTCGAATGGGTGGGCGGGCTCTATTATATCCATGAGAACGGGACGTTCCACGCGCTGCTCGACTTCCCCATCGCCGGCTTTAGCGTTCTCGACATCGGCAAGGACCGCACCAACGCCTATGCCGCTTACGGCCAGGCGACCTATCCGATCACGCCGACGGTGAAGCTCACGGCCGGGATCCGCTACAGCATCGAGCACAAGACGGCCGATACTGCGCTGTTCCTGGGCTCAACGCCGCTCGGCGAAGCGCCGGGCGCGAAGACCTGGCACGCCTGGACTCCCAAATTCGTGATTCAATATGAACCCACGCGGAGGCTCGATTTCTATCTGTCGGCAAGCAAGGGGTTCAAGAGCGGCGGCTTCAACTCGGCTGGCCTCCAGGGGCCGTTCGATCCCGAAACCCTGTGGGCCTATGAAGGCGGCGCCAAGATGCGGCTTTTCCGAGACAAGCTCAATCTCAACACCGCTGCATTCCATTATGATTATCAGAACCTGCAGGTCGTCAAGTTCGCGAACAATCTCACGATCACCACTAATGCCGCGCGGGCGAAAGTGGACGGCGTAGAGCTCGAAGCAACCGCAAATCCGTTGACCGGACTGCAGATCGGCGGGAACGCCGCCTATCTCAATGCGCGATATACCCAATATGTAACCGGCGACCCGGCACGGCCGCAGCTCGGCCAGCTCAACCTTGCCGGCAATCCCCTGACGCGCGCTCCAAGATATTCCGCTGGGCTGTTCGGTCGCTGGGCGATCCCGCTGGGATTGGACGAGATTCTGTTGCTCGGCGAATATAATTGGAGAAGCCGCAGTTACTTCTCGCCTTTCAAGGACAAGGCCATCTCGCAAAGTCCGCTAGGCATCATCAACGCGAGGATCACCTTCCATCCGAAGGACGATCGCTGGTCGGCCGCCCTGTGGGGCAAGAACCTTTCGAACCGCACCGTCTACGGAAGCCTGTTCCGGTTTGATTCCACGGGTTTCAACGCCGTTGCGCAGCTGCGTGAGCCGCGCACCTACGGCGTTGAATTCGGTGCGCGCTTTTGAAGGAAAAGGTGGATAGGCCGCCCGCGCGCGAGCTCCTTGCGTCCGCTTTGGTATGCGACATGGTCCTGCCCTTCGAGAAGGGGCTCGAGCACAAGGCATCGATCCTTGAACGCTATCGAGCGCAGGGCATAAGCTATGTGTCGCTCACCGTCGGCATCGACTGGGCCGGGGTCGAGGAAACCATCCGCCTCATTGCTTCTGAACGAGCGCGCATCTTCGGCGAGCCCGACCGTTTCATGCTCGTCGACAAGGCCGCGGACATCGGCGCTGCGAGGCAGTCGGGCAAGCTCGCTGTCAGCTTCAACTTCCAGGGAAGCAACGGCCTTGGCGGCGATCCGGCGATGCTTGAGGTCTATCACAGCCTCGGACTTCGTCAGCTGATCCTCTCCTACAACAGCCGAAACGCGGCCGGCGACGGCTGCCACGAGCCTGCCGACGGCGGGCTCAGCAGCTACGGACGCCGGCTGGTCGCTGAAATGAACCGGCTCGGGATCCTGGTTGACTGCAGCCACATGGGCGTTCGCTCGTCGCTCGAGGCGATTGACGTCTCGTCCGAGCCGGTGGTCTTCTCACATTCCAATGCGCGCTCCGTCTGGAATCATGAGCGCAACATCACCGACGAGCAGATCGCGGCCTGCGCGGCGCGCGGGGGAATGATCGGGGTCAACGGCGTCGGCCTCTTCCTTGGGCCGAACGATGCATCCCCCGACACGTTCGTCGGCCATGTCGATCATATCGTGCAGCAGGTCGGGATCGACCATGTCGGGCTCGGCCTCGACCTGGTCTATTTCGAGGACACGATGTACCGGATCTTCGCCGAGAGCCCCTCCCTGTTCCCCGCGGGCTATCCGGATCCGCCCTGGAACTTCTTGCAGATCGAATCCCTGGGCGATGTCGTCGAGGGGCTGCTGCAGCGCGGCTATTGCGACGATGATGTTCGCAAGTTCCTTGGGCTCAACTTCCTTCGCACCGCAAGCAGGGTTTGGGGCTAGCGACATGCAAAAGATCGGGCTTGGCGGCTTCGATGAACCCCTGGTCTCCTTGATCCGGAGAGGTCCGCTCGGAGCCTCAGCGGCGCATTTCGGCTGCGGCAGGGCGGCGCAAGGAACGCGGATCCCGGTTATTGGCTTTCGCCGGCGCAATGCCGAGGACCTGGTACTCATTCTTTCCGGCTCGGCGAGCGTGCGCGGCGAAGGACAGCGCCTCGAACTTGGCCGCGGCGACGCGGTCTATAGCTCGCCTCTCGAGCCGGTCGCATTCGAATTTCCGGCAGATTGCGAGTTCGTCTGGCTGTTCATCGGCGAGGACGTCGATTTCGACGGCATTCCCGGTCTGCTCCTCGAGGGTGATGAGAACGAGCGCGCCCTCGGCGCACCCGCGAATCGGCCGGAAGGACGCGACCCATGACTTCCTGCGACGTGCTGGTCATCGGTGCTGGAATTGCCGGCGCCTCGGCCGCATGCGCCATCGCGCGCGACCGAACGACAATCATGGTCGAGATGGAGGAGCAGCCCGGCTATCATTCGACCGGACGCTCCGCGGCGCTGCTGATCAGTACCTATGGCGATCCGCTGACCCGCGCGCTGACCGGCTGCAGCCGGCGCTTCCTCGAAGATCCTGCGGAGCTCGGGTCCGAATCGCCGCTGCTCTCGCCGCGCGGCCTGGTCTGGATCGCAGATCCGGATTCGACCGAGCATCTGCTTGGACTGTTCGAAGCCGCCCAAAGCACTGTCGCGGACCTCCGCCTCGCGCGGACCAGCGAAATCCTTGCGCTCTGCCCGCAGCTCCGGCCGGAATTCGCGGCCATCGGAATGATCGAGCAGGGGGCTTCGGAGATCGATGTCCATGCACTTCACCACGCCTATCTCCGCAGCTTCACCCGCTTCGGCGGCGAGCTCGTCACCCGTTCGCCGATCCAGCGGATCGAATATCGAAGCGGCCGCTGGAGGGCGTCCACGCCATCGGGCGAATTCATCGCGGACGTCGTCGTGAACGCGGCCGGCGCCTGGGCCGGGGAGGTCGGCCGCCTCGCCGGAGCCGCCCGGCTCGACCTTGTGCCCTGCCGCCGGACCGTAATCGCCTTCGATCCGGGCATTTCCGCGGCGAATTACCCGTGCGTGGTGGATGCGCTCGAGCGCTTCTATCTCAAGCCCGACGGAGCGCGGTTGCTTGCATCGCCGGCCGATGAAACCCCGTCGGAGCCCTGCGACTGCCAACCCGAGGAACTGGACGTGGCCCTCGCCGCCGATTGGGTCACGCGTGTCAGCACCTTCGAGGTCGGGCGCATTAGCCATCGCTGGGCGGGACTGAGGACCTTCGCGCCGGACCGCTTGCCGGTGATCGGCTGGGACGGGCTAGCTCCCAATTTCCTGTGGGTCGCGGGCCTCGGCGGTTACGGCATCATGGTCAGCCCGGCAACGGCAAGGATCGCCGCGAGCCTGGTCGCGCACGCCAGTATCCCAGAGGAGCTCGCCCTTGCCGGGATAGACGTCGCCCGATTGTCGCCGCGACGGTTCGCCACTCGCAAGCCCGAGCCTGGCGCCGGGAGCAAGGCGCAGCCATCCCGGGCGATCACCGGGAAGGTCCATTGATCGCCATGGACCGAAGTCCGCTATCTGCACGATCAGGGCGCTCGCCGCCCGGCAACCATGCGCGACGCCAGCTTGCGCGACCTCCCGAACGGCCATAATTCCTGCGATGGAGGCGAGCGGGTTGGCCAAGCCAGTGGAATTTCCGGACGGCACCGGCGACAGCGGGCTCTCGGCGGTCTTCGTGCTGCTGCCAGAGTTCACGCTGATGGCGCTCACCGGCTTCATCGAAGCGCTGCGTCACGCCGCGGATGAAGGCGACAAGAGCCGGCAGGTCCATTGCCGCTGGACGGTCATGGGTGCGGACTACAGGCCGGTCCGCGCGAGCTGCGGGATCGGCGTGACGCCGTGGGAGGTCTATCGCCCTATTCCCGAGTTCAATTATGTCGTCGTGGTCGGCGGCTTGACGCGCGGTCACGCCATGATCGACGATCGAACGATCGCTTTTCTCAAGGAAGCCGCGGCACACCACAAGCAGATCATCGGTCTTTGCACCGGGAGCTTCGCAATGGCGCGCGCAGGACTGCTCGATCATTCGCGCTGCTGCGTCCACCGCTTCCACCTCGAGGAATTCCTGGACGAATTCCCGCACGTCGTGACCCGGGCGGACCTCCTCTATATCATCGACGGGAACCGGATTACCTGCGCCGGGGGGGCGGGAGTGATCGACCTCGCGGTGGAACTGGTCGCACGTCATTGCGGGCCGAGGACCGCGGCCAGGGTCGTCAGCCAGATGGTCTATGGGGAGGCGCGCAGCCCCCGCGATCCCCAGACCCCGCTCGCCGGCGACGAGGTCGCGGGAATCAAGGATCCCATGGTGCTCCGCGCGGCGATGCTGATCGAGGAAAATATCGAGACCCCGCTGTCGGTTGAGGAGCTCGCAAGCCGCCTTGCCCTCAGCTCACGAACCCTCTCGCGCCGATTTCATGCCGAGCTGCGCCAGACGCCGGCCCGCTATGCTCGGGGGCTGCGAGTCCGGGCGGCCGAATGGATGCTCAACAACACGAGCAAGCAGGTGACGGAGATCGCGCATGCGTGCGGATTTTCGGACGCCTCGCATTTTGCGCGCTGTTATCGCGCGGAGGCGGGGCAATCGCCGACGAAGGGACGGCGCGCAATCCGCCCTCACTAGGCGGGCTGAATCCGCGCCCGGTCATGGAAAGGGAAAGTCCATGCTGAAGGAGGTTATCGGGCGCGTCACCGTGGAGGGCCGCGCGCTGCCAATCGCGCAAGCCAACCGCGCAGGTGATTTCCTGTTCGTCTCCGGCCAGCTGCCGCTCGACGGCGACCACCGGCCGATCGGAGGGGATATGGCAAGCCAGACTCGCCGGGCCATCCTTAACCTCGAGCGAGTTGCGCAATCTGCCGGCGCATCCCTGGAGGATGTGGTCAAAATAAGCGCCTTCCTCACCGACAAAACAAACTTTGCGGCCTTCAACAGCGTCTATGACGAATATTTCGGATCTTGCCCGCCCGCACGATGCACCGTTGTTGTAGGGCTGCTGGTCAACGTGCTCGTTGAACTGGATGCGATCATCTACTGCCCGCCGTTGCGAGCTAAGCTTTAGCTCATTGCCCGATCGCATGCTGCACGGGCTCGCTGCTTATTGGTTTCCGCCACTGCGATCAGGGGTCCGCATGTTTGAGCGAACGCTCGAACTCGGATACTTCGGGCTTCCAAATGATGTGAATGTGTCCCTTGATGGCCTCGCTTCAGCATCGCCCAGAAGCCTTCCAGGCCGTTCAGTATTCTCGCGGTCCCATTTGGGACAATTCACCGCCGCGTAACCCGGTCAGAAACTAAGTATGATCCTAGCGGCATGGTGTCGTTGTCGCCGGAGGAGCAAATGCCATCATGCCCGTGAGGCGCGATCCAGGCCAGCTGGAAATCCGGAGGGTCGAGCATCGCCGAGCCCTGCTCGACGACGCGCTCGACGATTCCCTTCCCGCAAGCGACCCCCCGTCCATGGTCACGCCGCACCGGCGCCCGCCCCGAGCGAAGGAGAAGGATCATGCGTGAGCGGCTCGCGCATTATCGAAGCCGTAGAGGCCGATCTTGTCCCGTCGGTTGGCGAGCCTCGCACGGGTGCCTCGTCCGCATCGGGATCGTACCAGCTGAGCGACAGAATGGGCCGCCGGGAGTCGCGAAGATAACTTTCCGAGACAGTGAAGGCGACGCTTCCATCGCTGTCACGAACGAGATTTCCCACTCGCACCGGCCCATGGCCGGTGTCGGTCAGGTGCACGGCGAGGATCGCGGGAGTCTTGGCCATCAACCCTGCTCGCCATCGTCGAGGTCGACGAAAAGATCGTCGAACGCGGTTGGCACTGTCCGGCTTTGCAAGCGGTCGTCCCCGCGCCCCTCGATCAGACTACGGAGCTCGGCGGCGCGCGTGCGCGGCGCAATGACCGGCATGAGATCGAGCGCATCGCAGATCTCGGCGAACAGGGTGAGGCGATCCCGGCCCATGCGGTTGCCGGCGAGTTCGCGCTCGAATTCGGAAATGCGGGCGCGGTCGCGACCCACCCGCATCGCCAGCTCGGCCTGGCTGAGGCCTCGCGCGCGCCGCGCCCGCTGCAACTCGGATCCTATGGTCTGCAGGATAATCGACATGCGGCACTCCGCTCATTGAAAGGACATGTGCGGAATATCGCTCTTAGCCATGTCGAGCGTTATTCCGCTTACCCCAGGGTTAATTGAGCGGAATTCAGCATCATATGACAGCAGGCCTGCCTGGAAGAGTGAAAGATCGGCATGATCCACCGGCTACTGACAACAGTCGGATCAAATCACTGGCACCTTGGCCCTGCCGCTGGCGGTTGATCACCCTTTCCAGATGGATCATTCGGAGGAGAGCCGGCATGCGAGCAAGCTGCAGTCTGCTTTGCATCCGTGCCGGGAATATGAACTGCCAAGTCGAGCGCGAGGCAGCTCGTTGACCGTTCAGGGTCATTGCTGCCAGCATCACGTCAGCACGAAATCGCGGACCCAGATCGCGCCCTTGCAGAACGTACTCGGTCGTGCACCACTTTGAAAGTCGCGAATTATTCCGGGAAGCAGCAATGAGAAAATTCCACGGGCTGCGGAAGGACGGCCAAGCTTGGCCTCGGCTCGTCGTCAGGCGGAGAAGGCCGGAAGACGATGATGCGGCTACAAGGCTGATTATCGGTGC
>Ga0068852_100001776_pt1 | contig 14677 bp, 19 predicted proteins | sample KBSCornC22_FD_66594 | JGI IMG/M metagenome (GOLD analysis project Ga0068852, IMG submission 66594) | Corn rhizosphere microbial communities from Kellogg Biological Station, Michigan, USA - KBS Corn C2-2 | ecosystem: Host-associated > Plants > Roots > Rhizosphere > Soil ... | reverse complement strand
TCAAAGTGCCGGGGCTTTTGTTCTCCGACCGAAACGGAGGCGAGCTGAAAATGCGAAACAGCGTCCTGTTGCTTTTGGCCACGGCGCTCGCGCTGACGCCGGCATCGGCGCAGCAAGCGCGCTACCTCGACCCGCAGGATATTGCCCAGGCGCAGCGCGAGAATGCGCAAATGATCGAGGAGCTCGGCGGCGCCGAGACCGGGCCGCGCGCCGTCTATGTGTCTTCGGTCGGGCACAGGGTCGGCGCCTTTTCCGGAATCGCGAACGCCGGGCAGGTGCTGCACTTCACGACCCTCAACTCGGCGGTCGAGAACGCATTCTCGGTGCCCGGCGGCTACGTCTACATCACGCGTCAGCTGATGACCCTCATGGACGACGAGTCGGAGCTCGCATTCGCGCTCGGGCACGAGGTCGGCCATATCGCCGCGAACCATGCCCACGAGCGCGAGGAGGTCGAGCGCGAGCTGACCTGGCAGGCGCTCCCCGAGATCATCTTCGGCCAGATGATCGGCGGCGGCTACGGCAACGAGATCGCGCTGAGAGGCGTGCTTGCGGCCAAGCTGCAGACGCTGAGCTTCTCGCGCGAACAGGAATATGAAGCCGATACGCTCGGCCTTCGCTACATGATCGCTGCCGGATATGATCCTCGCGGCGCTGCGGAGCTGCTTCAGTCGCTCGCCCGGGAAACCGCGCTCCAGGCGCGCCTCCAGGGACAGGCCAACCGGCGCATTCCCGAATGGGCGAGCACGCACCCGCTGAGCGAGAATCGGATGAAGCGCGCTCTTCTCGAAGCGCGCGAGACGGGACGCCTCGGAAGCGGGCTCCGCAATCGGGATCAGTTCCTAAGCGAACTCGACGGAATTACCGTCGACGACGATCCCGCCCAGGGCATCATCGATGGTCCCGTCTTCACCCATCCGGACCTGCGCATCCAGTTCCGGGTGCCGACCGGATATCTGATGTCGAACGGCACCTATGCGGTGACCATCTCCGGGTCTGCCGGCAAGGCGCAGTTCGGCGGCGGTCAATACAGCGGCTCGCTCGACAGCTACATCGCCAAGATATTCGAGCAGCTAACCTCCGGCGGCAGTCAGCTCGCGATTCCTCGACCCGCGCGGACGACGGTCAACGGCATGCCGGCGGAATATACGACCGCGCGCATCAGCAGCGATTCCGGCGCGATCGATCTCAGCGTCATGGCGTACCGATGGGATGCGCGGCACGTCTATCACTTCGTGATGCTGACGTCCGGCGGGACAGGCATTGGTCCGTTCCGGCCGATGGTCGACTCGTTCCGCAAAATCTCGCCCCAGGAAGCGGCGGCGATCCGGCCGCGAATCATCCATGTCGTAACCGTCGGTCCGGGCGACACCGTTCAGTCGCTCGCCAGCCGGATGGCCTATCGCAATCTGAAGATAGAACGATTCATCACGCTGAACGGCATCACCGCCGACGCTCGGCTGGTGCCGGGCCAGAAAGTGAAGCTCGTCGTCTACGGAGCGCGCCGGGGCTGATCGCGATTACATATAACTATTCGCGTTCGTCAGAATCCTTCCCCACATACCCCTGCTGCCACCGCCCAGCGCCTGCATTCCGCCGATTGCGGCGACGGCGATGAGTGCGGCAATAAGGCCGTATTCGATCGCAGTTGCTCCACGTTCATTCGCGCCGAGCATGCGCAAGATCTTTCGGATAGCGATCACGCCACCCTCCTCTGGTCCACGTCCACACGGCGGGTGTAGGCGAGACGCGGTTAACAAGTTTCACCCATTCTAGAGTTAATGCCGCATCAGCCGTTCGGAGGCGCCCAGGCGGCAAAGTGGATGATTTCGAACGTTTCGGCGGTTCGCACTCCGTCGCCGGCCTCGGCGAACGCGCGTTCGGCGGCGCGCTGCTGAGCGCGCGAGAGGAGAGGCGGACGGGCGCGCAGGAGATTGGTAGCAGCCATGCCGCGCAGATCCGCGACCAGACCGCCGAGCGAGCGATAACGGACCCGGACCCGATCCACGTCGACGACGGGGTTCAGGAACCCGGCATCGGATAGCAGCGGCGAAAGCGCCGAAGGCTCGATTCGCGGGTGGACGTGAGGTGCCGCTCCGGCGGAAAGGGCGTCGGCGGCGCGCATCGCCGCGCGTAGCTGCGGAAGCGTGTCCCCACCGGAAAGAGCGCCCATGAATAGCCCCTCCGGGAACATCGCGAAGTGGACCAGCCGAAGCGCAAGCGGAAGATCGTTCACCGTGTCGAACGTCCCGACCGAGAGCACCAGGTCATAGGCCTGCGCCGGCGGCTCCCACGCATCTTCAACGATTGGAGCGCCGCCCGCCGCCGCTGCGAACAGGGGCCCGGGATCGCGGGCATCCACTTCGGCGGCGACCTCCGACACTCGTCTCGCCCAAGCCGAGTCGGGACAGCCGATCAGCAACGCCCGCTCGAACCGCCGCTTCATCAACGACACGCGTTCGAGGCAGTCGTCGAAAGCGCGCTGCAACATGAACAGCTCGGGACCGCCTCGGGCAGCGCGGTCGCGGCGCAGCGCGCGCAGGTTCATGTCGAAGAGATCGGGCACAGCGGCGCTTGTGCGATGCGCGCGCGCGGGCGACAAGAAGCGATGGAGAATCTCGCCGTCCTGGTCCGCACCTGCGCGCGATTGCTGCTCGATTTCGCGCTTCCGCCGCGCTGCGCCGGCTGCGGTACGATCGACGACCACGTCCACAGCTTCTGCCCCGATTGCTGGAAGCAGGTCGAATTCCTTGGCGAGGGCGGCTGCGTATGTTGTGGGATTCCGCTGCAGGCGACCGAGCAGGCGACCTGTGCCCGCTGTCTCGCACAGCCGCCCAGGATCGCCCGGACGCGGGCTGCGGTCGCTTATGACGATCTGTCCCGCGGGCTCGCCATTCGCCTCAAATACGGCCGCAAGGTCGCAATCGCCCGGACAATGGCGCATTACATGGCGCCCCTCGTAAGGCCGGAGGGCGAGGCGCTCCTCGTGCCGGTGCCGCTCCACCGAACGCGTCTGTGGAGCCGCGGGTTCAACCAGTCGGCGCTGGTCGCGCGCGAACTTTCCCGCCGACTCAAGATCGCGAGCGACCCGTTGGTCCTCCGCCGCGTCCGGCGAACGCCGCCGCTGAAGGGCATGAGCCCGCTGCAGCGTCGAAAGACGGTCGCCGGGGCCTTCCGAATCCCCGACAAGAGGGCTGTCGCGGGGAAGACGGTGGTTCTCGTCGATGACGTGCTGACGACCGGCAGTACGGCCGAGGCCTGTGCCCGCGTCCTCAAACGTGCCGGTGCCGCGCGTGTCGAACTGGTCAGCTGGGCGCGCGTGGTGAAACCTTCGCAGTTGATGCGTTAATGGCAGCGCTTAAGTATCACGTCAGAGGACGCGCGGCGTGACGGTTGAGATCTACACCAAGACATTCTGTCCCTATTGCTGGCGGGCCAAGCAGCTGCTCGAGGCCAAGGGACTCGAGTATCGCGAGATTTCGGTCGATTACGGCGGCGAGATCCGCGAGCAGATGATCGCCCGCGCGAACGGCCGGACGACCGTGCCGCAGATCTTCATTCGCGAGCACCATGTCGGCGGGTGCGACGATCTGTTCGCGCTCGACCGAAGCGGCCGTCTCGACGATTTAATATCCTCATGACGCGGATTGCGCTCTTCCAGTCGAGCACGGGCATCGATCCCGAGGCGAATGCGCGCTCGCTCGAGGAAGCGATCGCGGAGGCTGCGGCCGGCGGGGCCGAAATCCTGTTCACGCCTGAGATGTCCGGCCTGCTCGACCGCGATTCGGGGCGCGCGGCGAAAAATCTCCGCCAGGAGGAGGAGGACGAAGTCCTCGAACGCTGCCGCGAAGCCGCCCGGCGGCACCGCATCTGGGTTCACATCGGCTCGCTCGCGGTGCTGGTCGATGAAGGCAAGGTCGCCAACCGCGGGTTCGTGATCGACCGCGAGGGCGAGGTCCGTGCGCGGTACGACAAGCTCCACCTGTTCGACGTCGACCTGCCCACGGGCGAGAGCTGGCGCGAATCCAACGTCTATTCCGCCGGCAAGGGCGTGGTCCTGGTCAACGGGACTCCGGTGGGCAGGCTCGGGCTCACCATCTGCTACGACCTGCGCTTTCCCGGGCTGTTCGCGCGGCTTGCCGAGGCCGACGCCGACGTGATCGCGGTGCCTGCCGCGTTCACCGTCCCGACCGGGAAGGCGCACTGGCACATCCTGCTCCGCGCGCGCGCGATCGAGGCGGGGCTGTTCGTGGTCGCGGCCGCACAGGTCGGGCGGCACGAGGACGGCCGCCAGACCTTCGGCCACTCGCTCGTGGTCGATCCCTGGGGCGAGGTGTTGCTCGACATGGGCGAGAAGCCGGGCGTCGGCTTTGCCGACATCGACCTCAAGCGCATCTCGGACGTCCGTTCGCGCATACCGGCGCTTAACCACCGCCGGCCCATTCCCGACGCGGTGACCCTGTGATCGTCTTCGACCTTCAATGCCGGGATGGCGGAGAGACGTTCGAAGCCTGGTTCCGATCGAACGCCGACTATGAGGAGCAGCGCGGCGCCGGCCTGGTCGAATGTCCGTTCTGCCAGTCGGCGAATGTCGAGAAGGCGCCGATGGCGCCGAGGGTGCCGCGAAAGGGCTCGGACAATCCGCTCGCCCGGCTCGCCGCCGCACAGGCCGAGCTGCTCAAGGATTCCCGATGGGTCGGCGACAAGTTCGCGGACACGGCTCGCGCGATGCACAGCGGCGACATGCCGCCCGAGCAAGTGCACGGGAGCACGACGCTCGAGCAGGCGAAATCGCTGGTCGACGACGGAATCCCCGTCGCTCCGCTGCCGCTCCCCGTCACCCCGCCGAACCAGGTCAATTGATTGGTTCGGCCGCCGCCCCTATTCGGGACCGAACGACCCCGTAGCTCAGCAGGATAGAGCATCAGATTCCTAATCTGAGGGCCACTGGTTCGAATCCAGTCGGGGTCGCCAGATTTCAGGGGAGCGACATGGCGACGACCCACGGCAGTGACCACAGGAGCGGGATGTTGCGGCGGCTCTTCGTCGAACATCCGCGATCGCTCGGGATGAGCTGGTCGGAGCATGGCGTTGGAGCTGTCGTCATCGGCGCCACTTTGGTCGGCGCGGGCGCGGCCTGCCTCGTCCACGCGCTCGTCCCCGGCTGGTTCACGCAAACGGCGGGCAAGACCGTCGAGCGAATGCACGACCACATGCTGCGCCGGAAGGCTGGCGCGGCGAATCCGGAGAATTGGCCTGACTACGAAATCTGACCGGCGGGTGCCGGTCGTAATAGTCGGCGGCGGCGCCTCGGGGACGATCCTCGCCGCTCAGCTGGCGCGCCGGGGTATCCAATCGGCGCTGATCGACGGCAGCGGCAGGGCGGGAAAGGGTGTTGCTTATTCGACCACCGAGCCGGCGCACCTGCTCAACGTCCGCGCCGAGGGGATGAGCGCCTGGGCCGGCGAGCCCGACCATTTCGCGCGCCGCTTTGAGGACGAGGGCGGCGACCGCCGCGGCTTCGCCCAGCGGCGGCTGTTCGGCCGGTACCTTGGCGAGATCCTGGACGAGGCGGTGGCAAGCGGACGCGCCAGCCTCATCCATCGCTCGGCCATCCGGGCGGAGCGGGTGGACAGCGGCTGGCGGGTAACCCTCGACGACGGTTCCGCGGTTGAAGCCGACGCGCTCACGCTCGCGATCGGCAATCAGGAGCCCGGGGCTCTGCGCGCATTCGACGGTATCGCAGAGCGATTCGTTGCGAATCCATGGGGCGCGGAAGCCCGTGCTGCGGTCGAGGACCTGGCCTGCAGCGCCGGAGACGCGCTTCTGGTCGGTACCGGCCTGACCATGGTGGATCTCGTGCTGTCGCTCGATTCAGCCGGATTCCCTGGCAGCATCCTCGCACTGTCGCGGCGCGGGCAGATTCCGCGGAGCCACGCCGATTATCAGCCGGCGGCGGTCGAAGCGAGCGAGGTGCCGGACGGCAGGGTCCGCACGATCTGGCGCTGGCTGCGGCGGCGCAGCGCCGAGGTCGGCTGGCGCGCGGCGGTCGACAGCCTGCGCCCGCATAGCCATCGCCTGTGGCAAAGCCTCGCGCCCGATGAGCAGCGGCGGTTCCTGAGGCACGCCCGCCCGTGGTGGGACGTCCATCGCCACCGCATCGCGCCCGAGGTCGGCGCCACGATCGCTCGGCTGATCGGCGAGGGACGGCTGCAGGTGGTGGCCGGCCGGGTCGTCGCCGCGCGCGAGACCGACGGCGCGCTCGAGGTCGAGATTCGCCCGCGCGGCCGCAACGCAAGCGAACGGCGGACCTTCGTTTATGCGTTCAACTGCACCGGCCCGCTCCACAATATCGAACGCACGGGCGATCCGCTGCTGCGCTCGCTGCTCGAAAGCCGCCAGGCGCAGCCCGATCACCTCGGGATGGGCCTCGAGGTCGATGAGAATTCGCGCGCCGGGGAACGTTTGTGGGCCCTCGGGCCTCTAACGAAGGGCCGATATTGGGAGATCATTGCAGTGCCGGACATTCGCGAACAAGCCGCGCTCGTCGCGGGGGATATTGCCCGGGAGCTCGGTCGATGAGCCCGTCCGATCCGGTCAACGGCGACCTCGTCGAATCGCTTCCCAAAGTGGAAGTGCCCAAGAATGTCGAGGAAGCGATACGGACTTTGATCCGCTGGACGGGCGACGACCCCGACCGCGAAGGGCTGCTCGATACGCCGCGGCGGGTCGCCCGCGCCTGGCGGGAATATGCCCGCGGCTACCAGGAAGACCCGGCGGTTCACCTCAGCCGCACCTTCGAGGAAGTCGGCGGCTATGACGAGATCGTGCTCCTGAAGGACATCCCCTTCCAGTCGCACTGCGAGCACCACATGGCGCCGATCATCGGCAAGGCATCGATCGCGTATCTCCCCAACGACCGTGTCGTCGGGATCAGCAAGCTTGCCCGTGTGCTGCACGGCTTCTCGCGACGGCTTCAGGTGCAGGAGCGGCTCACAGCGCAGGTCGCCGACGCCATCTGGCAGCATCTTCAGCCCAAGGGCGTTGCCGTTGTCATCGAAGCGAGCCACGCCTGCATGACCGCGCGTGGCGTCCAGACGCCGGGAGTCATGATGACGACCAGCCGAATGATGGGCACCTTCCGCGAGGACGAGCGAAGCCGCCGCGAAGTGCTCGCGCTGATGGGCTATTGAGAAACGAGGGCGGCTGCTTCAGCCGCCCTCGTCCGACTGGTCAGGCGTGGCTCGGCGATTCCATCCCGTGCTTGAGCTGGCTCATCTGATCGTGGCCCGAGCGGACCGACTGGTAGCAGCGCTCGACGCATGAGCGCGCTTCGCCGGTCAGCGTATCGGAATTGAGCGCCGCTTCGAATTTCTCCTTGAGATAATCCTCGCCGCGTTCGACCTCGTCGATGATCGCTTTTTCATCCTGCCCCGTGATCGCGGCCTTGAGGTCCTCGAAGCGCTGGTGGGTCTTGCCCATGAACGACCCGCTGTCCTCGGGGTCGCCGCCGAGCCGCCGCACTTCGTTGCGAAGGTCCTCGACCACCCGCTGCCGGTCGTTGGCGCGCTGCCGGAAAATCTCGGCGAAACGCTGGTTGTCGATGTCCTTGGCCGAATTCTCGTAGCCGGTGATGCTGTCGATCGTGGTCGCGATCAGCGTGTTCAACGTGCTGATTTCTTCGGAATGATTATGGTCGTTCATGCGATTACTCCCGCTGGTGAAGGGTTCGGGTGCTGAACGCTCGAGCGGGCCAAGCGGGGGCGGTAGCACTGGAGAAATTTCTGGTTACCGGCCCCGAATTGCTGTCAGTCTGCCGCTCCGGCCGAGCGCGAGTCGCCTGGCCAGCAAGGGGGAGTGCATGAAGGCTTCACAAGTCGTTACACTGTCGACGATCGCCGCAGTCGCATTGCTCGCGGCGGGAAACGCAGCGGCAAAGACCTATGATCTTCCGGCCACGCCGACCACGGTCGCGTGGGGACATTATGACGCCACCGCCAAGCCGGTGCTCACCGTCCAGTCGGGCGATGTGGTCGTCGTCCACACCTTGCTTACGAACAGCCCGACAGGCCTGGAAAAAGCCGGCGTCGCTCCCGCGGACGTGGAGAAAAGCCTGCGCGCGGTGTTCGACGGGGTGCCGCAGAGCGAGCGAGGGCCCGGCGGCCACATCCTGACGGGCCCGATCGCGGTGGAAGGCGCCGAGCCCGGCGACACGCTCGAAGTTCGGATCCTCAAGATCGATCTCGCGATTCCTTACGCCTACAACGGCTTTCGCTACGGCGTCGGCTTCCTGACGGACGATTTCCCTTATTCGAAGATCAAGATCGTTCCGCTGGACCGGGAGCACATGGTCGGCCATTTCGCCCCCGGCATCGACGTTCCGCTTCACCCCTTCTTCGGCAGCATGGGGGTGGCGCCGCCCGCTTCCTTTGGCCGCTACGATTCGACCGCCCCGACGATCAGCGGCGGCAACATGGACGACAAGTCGCAAGTTGCCGGGACCAGCATCTTCTTCCCGGTCTATGCCCCCGGAGCCTTGCTCGAGGTCGGCGACGGCCATGCCGCGCAAGGCAATGGCGAAGTCGACATCACTGCGCTCGAAACCTCGCTCACCGGCACGCTCCAGCTGATCCTCCACAAGGGGATGAAATCATCCTATCCGCGCGCCGAAACGCCGACGGCCTATATTTCCATGGGCTTCGACGACGACCTCAGTCGCGCGACCCGCAAGGCGTTGACCAACATGCTCGACTTCCTGGTCAATGAAAAAGGCATGACCCGCGACGACGCCTATATGTTGATGAGCGTCGCCGGCGACGTCGAGGAGACCGAGCTCGTCGACCGCAACAAGGGCGTCCACGTGGTCCTGCCCAAGGCGCTATTCACGACGGCTCACCCGCAGCGATAGGGACGATGGTGCTGACCCGGCGCTGATTTCGGGTTAGGCTCGGCGCGCCGGGTCGGAAAGGTTCCTATGTTCCGCAGCGTATCTGTAATCCTGACATCCGCGCTCGTCCTGTCGCAGCCCGCTCCTGCCTTCGCTGCCGCCGCTCCACTCCAGCCGGTCAGCAAGTGGAACGTCAGCAATGGCGACACCCTGTGCATCGCGTCTCGAAGCTACGGCAGCCCTGCCGGGCCTGTCAGCCTGTCGATCGTTCCGTCTCCCAATGGCGAAACCTACGAACTGCTCGTGGGCAGCAAATATACGGCGCGCGGACGGGCCATTGAGGAACAGGGCTCGGTCAACTTCGGAAAGGGCCCCATCGATGCCTGGGCGCTCTTCTACCAGACGGTGAACCGAGGCTCGGACGTTCACGACTTCCGCATTCCGGCAGCGGAAATGACTCAAGCCGCGTCGGCACCGACGATGTCGCTGCACATTTCAGGTTCGTCCGATTTCACGTTCGCGCTGGATTCGATGACGCAGGTTCTGGACGGACTGAAGAAGTGCTCGGTCGACCTGGAGCGCAATTGGAACATGGACCGACAGCAGTGGAGCAAATTCTCCAGCCGTGCCCATGCTGACTTCAAGAACCTCTTCAATCCCGAGGATTATCCGCTCCAGGCGATCTGGAAGGAACAGGGGGGAACGGGGCAATATCTGCTGCTGGTGGACGAGCACGGAAAGGTCGACGGATGTCAGGTCCTGCAACCGACCGGGGTGCCTGTGCTGGACGTCACCGTCTGCGCCGTGATTCAAAACAAGGCCAAGTTCACGCCCGCGCTCGACGAAAACGGCAAGCCCGTTCGAAGCGTCGTCGTTACGCCCACGATCAATTGGAGGATTCCGTAGAGACGCTGGGCGGCGACCGGACTCGCGTCGCGTCTACGGATTGAGTTAGGCTGGCTTGCCGGATCAGGGAGGTCGACATGTTCAGGCGTACTCTTTGTGGATTACTCACTTCCGCGTCACTTGTTGCGGTGCCCGGTCCCGCCGCGGCGCGGCCACTCCAGGCTGTCGGCCCCTGGGATCTGGATTACGGCCAAACGCAGTGCATTGCGTCCCGCAATTATGGCGATGCGGCCAAGCCGTCGACGCTTGCGTTCCGGCAGTCTCCGAACGGCGAGACATATGAAATCGTGATGGTGCGGCCAAGCCCGCCACCCGACTATGCCGAAGAGCTGCAGGGCAGCGTGGATTTCGGCCACGGGCCGGTCAAGGCATGGCTGCTGCACTATCGGCCGACCGGCGGCAAACTGAATGTCTATGAATTCAGGATTCCAGCGGCCGATATGGCCCAGGCGCGCGCGGCAGACTCGGTCGCTCTCACTGTCGCGGGAATGCCGCAGTTGGACTTCGCGCTCGCGTCGATGCCGCAGTTGATGAGCGGCCTCGATAGCTGCACCGCCGACCTCAAGCGCTACTGGAACATGGATGGCGAAAAGGACGGGCTGATTGTCAAGCCGGCGCGTGGCGATCTGCGCGACCTATTCAGCTCCGCCGACTATCCGACCGAAGCGGTCCACCAGGGCCAGGAAGGGGATAGCCAATATCTATTGCTGGTGGACGAGAAGGGAAAGGTCGCGGGTTGCCAGGTCATCCTCGCGAGCGGCGTGCCCGTGTTGGACGCGATGGGGTGCGCCGTAATCGAGGAGAAGGGACGGTTCACGCCCGCGCTGGATCGGAACGGGAAACCGGTCCGAAGCACGATCGTGACTCCGAAGGTGCGGTGGCAACTCGGCTAGGCTCCGACTCCCGGCAGGTACGCGGCAACCTTCGCCCACGGCAGGTCGAACCAGAAGACCGCCAGCGGGAACACCACCCATAGCGCCGTCATTCCGATCCCCAGCTGGGTCGCCGGATGGACTCGTCCCACCGTCTTACGATCCCACAGGATCATCGGCACGAAGAGCAGGAATCCAATCAGCATCTGGATGGTGAAGCCGAGCACCGTCGGCGGCGCAATGGGCAGACGGCCGATGCTTGGGCCGATGACGACGAGGATCGCCGCGCTCAGCATGAGGCGCTTGTGGCTCTGCACGTCGCGCCGCTTCTCCCACCCGTTCCAGACCAGCAGCGCGAACGGAATGATCGACGCGAGCGGGACGATCGTCCACGTCAGCGGATCGGTGAACGGCGCCTGGTTTGCCCGCGCGACCTGCCACACGGCGGTCAGGTACATGACCGGGATCATCAGGATCGCGAACAGCATGCCGAGCTTGCCCAGCTGCATGTGAAGCGCGTGCTTGCGGCCGGCGATCAGCTGGGTCTGTGCAATGATCAGCGCCATCCAGGTGGTGAAGACCATGCCATGGAAGATGACCCACGGAGTCAGCGTCGGGTTGGGCCGCGGATAGGAAGGGACGATCCCTCTCAAATAGAAGCTCGGAGCGAAGCCGAGCAGCACGATGAAAGCCAGGAACAGCGCCATGCGCGAATAGAATTTCCGCTCCGACGCTTTGCGATCGGAAGCGGACGCTACGACAGTCGCCATTACTCTCCCCCAGGTAAACGGCCGATCGGCATACCTTGATCGAAAAGCCCGAGCGGATCAACGATACGAGCGTGACGCTGGCGTAACTTGTTTCGCATCAATAGAACCGTTCAACGCTGCCCCAGAGGAGACGGACAATGCGCCATTTGAAGATCCTTGCTGTTGCGCTCACCCTTTCGACTGGAATCGCTCCGGCGCTGGCCGCGCCACAGGCGTCGAGCATCGCGGCGGCGGTGGCGGCGACTGATCGCAATCCGGACAACGTCAAGATCGACGAGGGGCGCAAGCCCGCCCAGGTGCTCCAGTTCCTTGGGCTCAAGCCTGGAATGCACGTGCTCGATCTGTTCGGCGGCAATGCGTATTGGGCAGAGATCATGGCGCCTGTCGTCGGGCCCAAGGGCCACGACACGGTCTGGGAGCCGGCGCAATTCTATACCGACAAGACCAAGGCGGCGTTCGCGGCGTTCATGGCCAAGCACCCGAACGTCTCGATCGTCTCATCGCCGTTCGAGGATCCGGCCGCGTCGCTGCCGAAGAATTATGCCGACTTCGTCATTCTCAACGACAATTACCACGACACCTATTGGCAGAACGCCAAGTACAAGATCCCGCAGATGGATCCGAACGCCTTCCTGAAAGCGGTCTATAACGCGATGAAGCCGGGCGCGGAGATCGCGGTGATCGACCATATCGCCAATCCCAACAGCGATACTCGGGCGACGGTCGACAAGTTCCACCGGATCGATCCCAACGTGGTCAAGGCCGACTTCAAGCGGGCCGGGTTCGTGTTCGTGAAGAGCAGCGATATCCTGCGCAATCCGGCGGATGACCACACGCTGCTCGTCTTCGATCCGAAGGTGCGCGGCCATACCGACCGCTTCGTGTTCGAGTTCCGGAAGCCCCGTTGAGCGAGAACGAGGCGAGCGCGTCGCCCGAAATTCACGGACCCAGGCCGTGGCTTGTCCTCGGCGCGCTCGTCCTCGGCCTCATCCTCGGCATTCTGAGCGCACACTGGACTGATCCCCTGCGGACGGGGGCGACGGCGACAGCGTCGATCGTCGGCGGGCTGTGGCTAAAGGCGCTCGAGATGACGGTGGTGCCGCTGATCATCGGCCTGCTCGTCACCGGGATCGCGCAGAGCGCCGAAGCCGCGAGGGGAGGTCGGATCGCCGGCCGCGCGGTGCTGTGGATCGTGATTCTTTCGACGGCCTCGGCGGTGATCGGAACCGCGCTGATCCTGCTATTCCTTCGCCTGGTCCCGTTGTCGGCCTCGTCGGTTCAGGCCCTTCGATCGGCAATCGCGAGCGCCCAGCCGATTCACGCGCAGGCGGCAAGCGGCAGCGTCGCCGGCTTCTTCAAGGATCTCGTTCCCGAAAATATCGTCTCGGCGGCGGCTAACTCCGACATCCTCCCGCTGGTCGTCGCAACCTTGCTTTTCGCGCTCGCGGTGTCGCGCATCGCTCCACGCCGCCGCGCCAGCCTCGTCGACTTCTTCGCAGGGATCACCGATGCCTTCCTCGTGATCATCGGCTGGGTCCTCATGCTCGCGCCAGTCGGCGTGCTGGCGCTTGCCTTCGGGCTCGGCGCTGCGGCAGGGGGCGCGGCCTTCGCTGCACTCGTCCATTACATCGTCCTTGTGTCCGCGGTCGGGCTGGTGATCACGATCGCTGCCTATCCGGTGGCCGTGGTCGGCGGACGGGTTCCGCTCGCCCGCTTCTCCCGCGCACTCCTGCCGCCGCAGGGAATCGCGATTTCGACGCGATCGTCCCTCGCCTGCCTGCCGGCGATGCTCACAAGCGCGCGGCAGATCGGCCTGCGCGATGATGTGGTCGACGTGACCCTGCCGATCGCGGTCGCGCTGTTTCGGGCGACCGGGCCGGCGATGAACGTCGCGGTGGCGATCTATGTGGCCTATGCCGTCGGACTCCATCCCGGACCCGGCGCGATCGTCGCCGCCACGCTGGTCGGAGCGGTGATGAGCTATCCCGCCATCAGTCTTCCCGGAGAGATTAGTTACATCAGCTCGATTGCTCCCATCGCACTGGCCCTCGGCGCGCCGATTGCGCCGCTCGCCCTCCTCGTGGCCGTCGAGATGATCCCTGACATCATTCGCACCCTCGGCAATGTCTGCGCTGACGTGGCCGTGACTGCGGTCGTGAACCGTACCGGGAAGCTGAACGCCGGCTGACCGCCATTCGTCGATTCAGCCGCTGCCGAACGCCCTTTGTCGGGCCGACGACAATCTTCGCTCGGCTGTCGAGCGGTCCACGACATGGTCGCGCCAGGCGCTCATATCGAGGCTGCGACGCGGACCCGACCTCCCCTCGATCAAAAGGCCGGCGTCGCAAAAAAGGAGACGCGAGATGCTTAAGGCCATGTGCGTGCTCGCCGCTTTGATCGCGACCTCGATGCTGGTGATTCCGACAGCCTCGCTGGCGCTTGCGCCGGTCGGCCCCGCCGCGGTGACCGCCGCCTAGCGCCCGGCGATCGCTCGAACCCGGTCCGAGTAGAGCCGCCCGACCGGCTGCTCGGTCCCGTCCGCGAGGCGGGCAATCCACCGCCCTGACTGGTTGCGGGTAAAGCCCGAAATGAAGTCCTTGCGCACGATGGCCGAACGGTGAAGCCGGACGAACAGCTCCGGGTTCAGCCCTTCCTCGAGGGCGGCCATCGAATGGTGGATGAGCCAGCTGCGCCGCCCGACATGAAGCCGCATGTAATCGCGCTCCGCCGAAACCCGATCCACGTCCTGCGCGGCGATCCTCACCAGCCCCGACAGGTCCGACGCCCAGAACTCCTCCAGCCAGCGCGAGCTCGTGCCCGATTGCGGCTGATCGGTGCGCGAGCGCAGATACGCCCGTGCGCGGTCGAGCCCGCGCTGCAGGCGCCGCGGCTCGACGGGCTTCATTAGATAATCGACCGCTTCGACTTCGAACGCCGCGACCGCGAAATGATCGAATGCCGTGACGAACACCACGGCGGGCGAGGGGTTCTGCGCCGCAAGCGCCCGGGCGACCGCAATCCCGTCGAGACCCGGCATCGCGATGTCGAGCAGGAGCACGTCGGGGTGCAGCGCTTCGGTGAGGTTGATCGCGGAATCGCCGTCGCTCGCGGTCCCGACCAGTTGCGCGCCCTGGGCCCGGGCAAGCAGGAGCTGCAGCCGCTCGGCCGCGAGCGGCTCGTCGTCGGCGATCAGGACGCGGAGCGGCCTGTCCTCAAGCATTGGTCTCGACGGGCATGGTGAT
>Ga0068852_100001774_pt1 | contig 14688 bp, 11 predicted proteins | sample KBSCornC22_FD_66594 | JGI IMG/M metagenome (GOLD analysis project Ga0068852, IMG submission 66594) | Corn rhizosphere microbial communities from Kellogg Biological Station, Michigan, USA - KBS Corn C2-2 | ecosystem: Host-associated > Plants > Roots > Rhizosphere > Soil ... | reverse complement strand
AACTGCCTCATTTTCATCGGGCACAGAGCGAGTCGCCTCTATGATTGAGTCAATTTCACCGATCTCAAAGCCGGTGATCCTGACGTCAAATTCATCGATTTCTGCGAGATGTTGTAGTTCGATAGCCAGGATATCTGGGTCCCAGACGGCTTTCTCTGCAAGCTTATTGTCGGCCAGCATAAAAGCCCGGATCTGGTTCTCCGTCAGATTATCCAGTAAAATTGTGGGGACATCCTCCATACCCAGCAACTTAGCCGCGTCGGCACGTGCGTGCCCTGCGATGATTTGTCCATTCCGATCGATAAGGATTGGGACAACGAAGCCAAACTGCTTGATGCTTCCAACGAGTTGGCGAATCTGGGCATCCGGATGGTTCCTTGCGTTGTGTGGATGCCGAGTCAACTCGCTGAGCCGCCTATGAACGATCTGCGATTTGAGAGATTTTTGGATTTGCATCCATCAACTGTGGGCGTAACACCGTCTACAAACAATCTTCAGGGCCTGCCTTGAGGTCATGTGGGACAACAATTGTTCGGCGCGCGCTGAGTTGTTGCCTATTTTCTTCGCAATAATAAAATTGTCCGCACTCACCTCGCGGACAAAGGGAGCTGCGACTTCCAGGCAGATTCAGCTCGGTGCAAGCGCCTTTGCACCGCCCGCCGCAAATCCAAGTCCGGGATCTTTGCGGACAAAGCGTCATGGAATGTCCGGACTGCTTTGCGCGGATGTTTTTGGTTCCAGTCCGCCAGTTGTTTGCGGAATTTGCCCTCTAAGTATTCTTGTGGCCTGAATCCGGCCGTATCAAGCTCGGCCGCGATCCTGGTGTACTCCTCGGTGGCGAGGCGCCCTGTCGTGCTTCGTAGTGGGCGAGCTTCAAACATCAGCTTGCCCGCCAATGCATCGAAGGGCGACAATCGCACGATTGCAGTGGCTTCCATGTTTAAACCATTTTTGGAAATCCACCACTGCATCTGGTCATAATTACGGGCTATCTGGTCGAAGTACTTCCCTGGAAAACCAAAGCAGACCATCCCTCGTACATGCACCTTTTGTTCAAGCTCACAAGGCAGCGACTCTATGGGAATCTGAATGGTAGCTTGCTTGGCGATTTGTTCTATGACATCACGGTCTGTGCAATTGGCAGGAGCCGTATAGTTAATCACATTGTTGAGGATTGTTGCACGAAACAGCTTTAATCCACCAAGAGCTCGGGTTTTGGTCGCGTTGAATCGATGCCAAAACAACGACGTAGAGGCCGCACCGGCAATCGTCACGGATCCAACCTCAATTCTCAATTTATTGCGACCCCCGCATGGATTTACGCGCCTGCACATTGATATTTGCCACCATAGCTGCCTTTAAAAAATATCCGGCTTACCTTTTGCGGTATCCTTTAGCTGCTAAGCTCCGGAAGGTATTTAAAATTGAAATTCCCGGCTCGTCCTCCAGGGCATCGATTACCAACTACATAGCGATATACGTCTTCCCGGTTATTGTGAAAATCAATGAGATAGTAAATTTCCCGGGGAAGATATTGTTCAAAACCTTGGGCATACTTGTTGATCTCGTCAAACAATTTTTTCGAATATCGAGTTCCTGGTTTCCCTGAATCTAGAATTAATATCTTCAGCGCGGCTTTGATAGACAGGAGTTTCCAGAAGTCATACACAACTCCCTGTATATTTCGTCCAAATTCAGACTCTACAGCGATCAGAATACCGCGGCCTTCAACGTACAACACTGCATCGAGCAGCCATTCGTGATACTTTTTCTCTTGATCCGAACAAGTGCCATAAAAATCAATCGTCTCTTTATCTAGCTTACGAGCCGCGGCGTGAAAAACATTCTTTACAGCCCTGGTCCAGCGAGTCCTTTCACTATCCGGACGCAGTTTCTTGGCCTCTCTACCCAGATTATTCGCTTCAGCAGGTATCTTCTTCACTAAGTCCCTTATGAAGGCTTCATGGTTTCGAAATTCCAGTACACGTAGCACGTTCTTGTGGGATTTTTTCATGCACTCCCTCGATTTGGAACAACAGTCGTCCTAATACGCCCTTTGTCGCCCTTCGCGGCTGACTTCCTAATTTTTGGACCGCTTTCCCTCTTTGTGATGCGAAATAGCCGCCACTCGGTATTTTGGTTGCATTTGCTCGGGGAAGGAAGCTATAGAACACGAGCGGGACGCACCCGTGAGTGGCACGAACGCGTCCCTGACCAAAAGTGCCTACGAGGAGGCAACGATGGCGGCACAAGAAACTACCAAAAAACTGCATGTTTATCACATTCTCTATCGTCTCAATCTTTCTTTTTCGAATATCGTCCACCACTGCCGCGCATTGCAGGAAGCGGGTAGCATCACCGCAAAATCCTCGAAACTATTTCAGGGATATGTGCAGGAATTGCAAGCCGAGATCAATCAGGAACTACTTGAGACCATGCATGCGATGGAATTGGAGGACTGGGGGACATTCGGCAAGATCCGGCACGCCGAGGAAAAGCGGCTTCGCGACCCTGACGATGTGTTTATTCACGCCCAAGAACGAAAAGAAGAAATTGCGAGAGAACGCAGGAAGGCCAAGCGCAAGAAATAAGAGCTGAGCCTCTCGTATCGCCGAGTAACTCCATTCTCGCGGCATTCGCCTGTTGTCCTGATGCGCAGGCGTATGGCAGTCTTTTTCGAAATCCGGGACCTAAAACCGGCCGTGTTGCAGATTGTCTGAGCAGTAGTGCGCTAAAAGGCTGGCCATCGACGGGATAAGCGGCCGCAGACGTTGACGCTATCAACGCATGCACTCCGGCTGACCCGGTCACGGCGCTCTGCAAGGGCGTCCACCGCTCTAAGATGGAACGCCCATGTGCGCGCGATCACGCAAATGACTACTTGATATTTGCGCAGCTTGATCCCAGCCACTTGGCTGCGAACTTAGCGTCGGTGTTCATGCTACGACCGCCTGCTGTTCCAGTCATGTGAACCGTTCCATTGACATGCTCCTGGTCAACCACGATGAACTCACCCGTTCCTGAGAGCTTTGCATCCATTTCCTGATAATCGCAAGTAGCGCTTCCTTTGGCTCCCGTGCTGGATGACTCGAGGGTCGTCCAGGTGCACTTCTTCTTGTCGGTGAAGTCCGGGTTCTCCAAATCTTCCTTTTTCAGGCATGACTGATGCGTTGTTGTATTCGAATTCCCGGAATTTGCTTTGGCCCTCTCCTCGAGTCTGGCGCGCTGCGCCGGAGTGAGTCTGGCAAGTGTTCCAGCGGGAATCGGCAATTGCCCCGTCCGGGTGTACGTAACGGTCGATTCCCAAAGTCCGGTCTTCACGTTGAGCGGTTGCAACTTAACATTCGGCGGCTGCGGCTTAGTGCCTTTCGATGGCTGGGGCTGGCCGCTCTGAACTGAGATTGCTGCGACTGCAGCCAGCACGGTAACAACGGCCAAATAGTTTGTAAGCGATTTCATTGTTCCTCCAGAGAGAATTTCTCTCGCACACCGGTGTTTTCGCCGAAACCGTGGACCGGGTCAAAGGAAACGCCTGTTAAACCTGTATGACCTGAAAGACCATTTGTATTGAATGCAGTACGAAGATCGCTGACATGCCTCAGCAGCGATGTTATGATTCCGCCTACTTTCGGGGGACGTTCATGAAGCATGCCGGTGGGTCCGGGAACCTGTTTCGCTTCGGCTTGTTCGAAGCCGATCCTGTCGACTGTACCCTTACCCGCAATGGTGGACGGGTCAAAATCCAGGACCAGCCTTTCCGCCTCCTTGTACTGCTGCTTGAACATCCAGGGGAAGTAGTGAGCCGCGAGGAGCTTCGGCAAGCGTTATGGCCGGAGGGAACCCACGTTGATTTCGATGGAAGCCTGAACGTAATCCTGAAAAGGCTCCGTGCGGCCCTGGATGACGATCCCGAGAGGCCGCGGTTCATTGAGACGGTTCCACGCCGCGGTTATCGTTTCATTGCACCAGTTGCAGTGATCAAGAAGGTATCAGGGGCGATTGCACCAGCGACAGAGATCGCAGTCATTCCTGAGAATCCCATCCTCCAGCCGCGCGGACCAGCGGCTGGCGACTCACAGCAGCTCTTCTCGCCATCGGGGCAAAAGCGACGCCAATTTTTCTATGCAGTATGTGCCCTTGCGCTCGTGGTGCTGATGGCGGGATGGCTCAAGCGGGGAGCGCTTTCAAATGAGTTCGCTCGCAGTCATTCCTCGGCAGGTAACTCGCCAGTCCAAATGCGCAAATCCGTGGCGGTCCTTGGGTTTAAGAACCTTTCAGGCCGCAACGAAGATGCCTGGCTGGGTACAGCCCTTTCCGAGATGTTCAGCACCGAACTGGCAGCCGGGGAAAAGCTCCGTCTAATCTCAGGAGAAGAGGTTGCCAATCTCCGCACGACATCGCCGTGGTCGCAGACCGACACGCTCGATCGTGCTACGACCGCGCGCATCGGGAACGCTTTAAACAGTGACGTGGTAGTCCTGGGCTCATACACGGCGATCGCCGCACCTGATGGTGGACAGCTTCGGCTCGATGTACGAATGCAGGCCGCGAAAACAGGAGAAATCCTTACAGAAGTTGCTGAAGTCGGAACCACACAAAATTTCTTCCGCCTGGTTTCACGCATCGGTTCGCAGCTTCGTACTCGCTTAGGAATTGAGCAATTGCAGGGGACCGAGCAGGCAGGTGTGCTCGCGGCGTTGCCGCTGGACCCGGAAGCGGCACAGTTCTACGCGCTTGGACTTGCCAGGCTGCGGCAATTCGACGCGCTCGCCGCTAAGGACCTTCTGGAACAAGCCGCTGCTGCGGATCCGAAATTCTCGCTTGTCCATGCCATGTTGGCACGGGCATGGGCCCAACTAGGGTACGAGCAGAAGCGCCGTCAGGAGGCAAAGAAAGCGCTGGACGTGGCGACCGATCTGCCGCGAGCGCAACACATGCTGGTTGAGGGGGAATACTACGAGAGCCTTGGCAAACAGGAAGAAGCTGCTTCGGTATATCACGCCCTGTTTGAAACGTTTCCCGACAACATCGACTACGGTTTACGGCTCACATCTGTGCTCACAGCTCTGGGGCACGGCAGCAGGGCCATGGATGCTATTCGTCAGATGCGCAACCTGCCGCTTCCTTCTTCCGATGACCCGCGGATAGATTTGGCCCAAGCTCGGCTGGTAGGCGACAAGTCCAAAGAATTGGCGCTTGTTCGAAGCGCTATAAGCAAGTCGGCCTTGGAGGGCAAAAAGCTTGTATACGCGCTTGCTAAGAGAGACGAGTGCCTTGCATTGAACTACACGGAGCACCCGGACCAGGCATCTGCCTCCTGCCAGGAGGCTTATGAAGTGTTCATGAGTGCCGGCAACCGGCTGGCAGCAGCCGACTGTTTGCGAATGATGGGAGACAGCCAGGGCACGCAGGGACACCTTGAGCAGGCGATTGCAACCTACCAGCAAGCACTGAACATGCTGGAAGGAATTGGGGATAATGCCAAAACCGGCGCCATTCTCAACAACATGGCAATTGGCTATGAGAATGAGGGAAACCTGGACCGCGCTGAACAGCTTTACCGGAAAGCAAAAGTTCATTTCCAATTGGCGGGAAGCCGGGACAACGAGTCCACCGCGTTAGGCAACATCGGCGACATACTTTATCTTCGGGGAAACCTTGCGGGTGCGGAAAAGCAGTATCAGGAGGCCCTCCAAATTGCGTCCTCTTTTGAAAAGAATGATCCCGGATATTTTCTGTACCGCCTGGCAGACTTAAAGCTGACGCAGGGCCGAGTTCAAGAAGCACGCCAACTGGCGCAGCAGGCAGTCGAGGCTTATCCGTCAACGAACGGAACCTATCAATACCGCACCTCCGCCATGATTGTTCTTGGCGAAACACTCAAGGCGACAGGCGACTTAGCGGGGGCGCGTTCTCTGTTCGAAGAAACACTCGCCATCCGGCAAAAGATCGGCGCTCTAGGACTCGTTGCGGAAAACCAGGTAGAGCTTGCCAGCCTGGCTATCGACGAAGGCCGGCCTGAACGCGCTGAGCCCCTCCTCCGCACGGCGCTGGAGGAATTCGAAAAAGAAAAGGGCGATCCTAACGCCAGTAGCGCGTATACGCTGTTGAGTCGAGCTTTATTGATGCAGGGCAGGCTGGAAGATGCGCGCAAAGCGGTTGAACGCGGGGCCGACTTGAGCAAAACCAACTCGGATCCTGCATTGAAGCTGGCCGTTCAAATTCAACGAGCACGCGTGGAGAGCGCAAGCGCGCAGACTTCGAAGCCAGGTTCAGCGACTGCGCAGCGACGCCTGGCGTCGGTCGTCACTACCGCAAGGCGGCTTGGTTATCGTGACTTGGAATATGAGGCGCGGCTGGAGTTAGTCAAGCCAAGATTGAAAACAAACTCTTCCCTGGCCCACAAACAGCTGGCAGCTCTGGCTTTGGAGGCGCGTAGCCTCGGTCTCGAACTCCTTGCCCGCCGCGCCGAGAGTGCCCAATCGAACGACATGACCGAAGTGGCAAACCGTTCGGCGCACTGAGCGTCTCCGTCAGGCGCTATTCCAAAAACGGCTTGTTTTGTTTTTACGCTCTTTTCATCAAGTCATCTCTCTTTGCAACTGACACAGTTATCTAGACTTACTAAGTCAGCCCCATTTAAGTTGCGTTTCCTTTGACTGTGCGACGCCCGGCAGGTTATTTCAACATGTGCGCCGCGGATGCATTGAGCATTTCCGGCGATACGCAAATGCGGGGAGGAAGCGCGATGTTCAGGCAATCTGGAAATCTCATTCTGATTTGTGTCATAGCTTGCGGGGTGGCAGCCGGCCGGCAGCGGCCCCAGGCTTCTGCGGGCTCGGCGCCTCGCTCGGTCCAAACTGGGCAAGAAACGCTCACGGATCGCGATGTTATCCAGATGGTCGAGAGCGGCAAGGCGGAAGCCGTCATCGTAGCGACCGTCCGCTCCCTCCGGACCAATTTCGATCTTTCCCCTCAAGGCTGCAAGCTCCTGGCTGCGTCGCATGTGAGCCGGACGATTCTGAATGCCATGGCCGCCCCCGGCCAACAGCCATGCGCTCCGATTTCGGACTCGTCTCGGCCGCAAACAAATAGTGCGGGAACGCTCATGGGAAATGGGAGCCCGACGCTTTTGGGAAACGGCAGCATACATGCACCTTCCGCCGGGAGTCACACCCTCAACCCGCAGCCGCTCCCGCCAGGCACAGCGGCCAAGTCCGGTGCAGGCAATCTGGGTGCAAACGTCGCGGAAGCGACTGCCGCGCGGGCACTGAGCGGTACGGGGCCGCAAGCCTCAAGTCCAAGCGGCAAGGTTTCGCTTAATCCTCAGCCATTGCCGCCCAAAACGTCCGCGCTAGTCAACCGTTTTGATCCCGCAAAGAACGGCTTCAATTTTGTTAACGATTTCAAGAATGATTTTATTTCCGCCCTCAGCATAACGACGGGCGGCCTATGTGGCGGCATGTCTTACACAGCCTTGGATTATTACTTTGCACACGCAAGCATTCCGCGCCAGGATTTCCGGCCTGCCAATGGCACACCTCTCCAAAGTTATCTCTACAACCGCCAGGTAGAATCCATCAAAAGCAATCTGGATAAATGGACGGAACTCGGCTTAAACCCGGGCGGCGCAAGGAACAGCGAATTTTTCAACTGGGGTTTGCAGGCGAGCAACGGCGGCCGACTCGAGGAACTTCGATCGTTTCTCGATAACGGCACCCCAGTCCCTCTCGGCCTGCAAGGAGATGGCAACACGGGCACACACCAGGTGGTAGCGATCGGCTATGACATGGGCCGATACAAGGGCGATCTGGGCGCGTTTGAAAGCGATCTCAAAATTTTCATTTACGACCCCAATCATCCTAACCAGACCATGACTCTGGTACCGGATCCCGCCAATCACATCTACCACTACCAATCGGGAGGATCGGGAGAGACATGGCGAACGTATTTCGTCGATAAGAACTATCATGCGCAGCGGCCACCGACGATTCCAAATCCCCTGTATCCGAAAGACGGCCTGGTTCATGAACTTGTGCTTCAGTTCTCCACCGGGAGCGACGATTTGCGCGGCGGAAGCAAGATTGATCTAACGATCAATTCGTTTGATGGTACGCAGCAGCATTTTCCCGATATCAATCTCGGTGCGCGCTGGCTGGATCATTACACCGAGAGCGCAGCTATCGTGCTCACCCGTCCGGTGCCGGTTTCGCAGATTCGCTCACTCGTGCTCACAGGAGCCACGGGTTTTGTTTCCGGCAGTATGGGCGGAGATAACTGGGACATGGATCAGGTGGCGGTGCAGTTATACGCGGCCGGCGCGCGCCAACAGCCACCGCTAAAAACCGCCGGACCGTTCCGATTCACCGGGGACCATAAGGAGCTGGAAATCAGTATGAACGCGGCACCCCCTGCCGCACCCGGACAGGTCACGCAGCTCCTCCTGCGTTTCCAGACCGGCTCGGATGATCTGCGTGGAGGTAATGACAACCTCAACATAGACGTTCACTTCGCCGACGGAACTACCCAGAGCATGCTCAATGTTAACCGTAGCGCGCGCTGGCCTGACAACACGGCAAACACCGCGGCAATCGTGCTCAACCGCGCAGTATCACCTGCGGAACTCAAGTCGCTAACTTTAACAACGACGTTCTCTGGTGGCACTAACGGTGATAACTGGAATATGAACTCGCTGACAGTTACCGCTGCGGGTAATGGGTTGAACAAACAAATCGGCTCATTCGGTTTCAAGCGTTTTACGGGTGACCAGAAACAGTTGAATGTTACTTTGACGCCGTAAAAGTCTCGGAGCCGAAGTCACTCGAGTAGCGCACACGAAATGAGATGGAAATGGCCTAATACAGGGCTGCAGCCGTTCGCAATTTACGGCTGCTGGAACGACGAGTTCGGGACGAGAAACAACATAATGATTCAGTCAGCTAAGGTCTGGCGGTTTCCGTGATGGGCCACGTCGCGTAGATCCCTGGACGGGACAAATGGATCAGGGCTACATGAACAAGCTCAAGAAGAACATTAACTAGAGCAATGCGATTCCCTACTGCACCACATTGCCTGATGACAGCGGAGAGAGAGATGAAAAATAAAACTGCGCGTCTAGCGATCATCAACACTGGAATTGCATCGGTCCTGCTCATCGCTCTGGGGACTGCCGCTGGCCAAAGCCAAGGACGGTCGCCGCAGCCAGCAAATACAACACAATTAAATTCGATCGGACAGATGACGCCCCCTGGTTCCGTGCCCAAAATGCCTCCGATGGCAAGCGATCCTAAACGGGATGCTGAGCCTCCGGCCGATGCTGCGACCAAAGAGAAGATCAAGGCGCAAGTCAAAACTCAGATTTCCGCTGCTGTACCACGCATGTCTCAGGCAGTCAGTGCAACATTGAAGCCTGCAGAGAATAACGCTCCTGAGGTCCAGGTTTTAAAGCGGCAGAAAGTCTTCGCGAACACGTTGCGAGCCCAGAGGGGCCAAACCAAAGGATCTCTGATCCAGGCCCAGGCTCCTCCGCTGCTCGCTCGGAATCAACCTCCTGCCCCCTCGAATCCTATCGCGCACGCGCCGCAACCTCTTCACACTTGCATGCAGCCGCAGGTCCACATGGTAAATGGCCAGAATTCTGGAATCGTCTTCACACAGGACCCCGAATACAACGACTACATCATCACTGGCTGCGGCTTCGGCAGCCAGCTCGGGCAGATCTATCTCTCGGGTGCGGTGACAGGAGGTCGAATCAATCTGGTCGTAAAGCCGGGACAATGGAGCGATTCGCAGATAGAAGCGATGGTCCAGCCCGGGCTGAGCGGGGTTCTCGATGGCTGGCCAGACCTAATCGTGACGGCGGCAAATGGTTCATCCGCTAAATTTCCCAGCTCTCGCTTTTATGCACAAAGAAAAAGCGTGCTGTTGGCCTCCATACCGCGGGAACGCGCCAACCTCGCCAATGTAAAAGTCGGTGATGGCACGCACGGCTTCGGCACGATGTATTGCCCTGGTCCGGACCAGACTCATTTATTTCCTTGCATCGCTTTCAACGCCGGACCACCGCTGGACGGTATAAGCAATGGCCATGGTCAGTTCCCGGGTCCGAACCAGATTGTCTCGAATGCGGTGGACCGGGACGGTGGTCAATTGGAATTCGCTTCCGGCGAGGATGTTTACGACCTAAGCAGCATGGCCCCGGGATTCGAGATCGATTACGGAAGTGCTTATTGGTATGCGTGGACCAGCGACGTCTGTGAAGGGTGGGCCAGCGAAGCTTTCCCCAAAAAGCCGGGCGACAGCGTTGCGTATGAGACACAAGGCCACTACGCCTTTTTCAAGAAAACCAAAACCAAGTTCGTGGTTGATTGGGGCGTAGACCATTGTGGCTGGCGCTGGCTGGGCATCTTCCGCGTGGACGACTGGTACAACTCCGGGTACAGCCTGCAGGTCTTCGTTAAAGGTCCCATCGGAGTAGACCCATGGACCGGGCATGCCATCAGCTCTGCTCCGAACCTGGGTGCGGAACAACCGCAAAAGCCATTGCTGCGATAGATCGCAAACGATCTGATCGTTTGAAGAACCAAAAGGAGAGGTCATGGCAAAAGGAACTTTAAGAGTCGCACTAGCGATGCTGTTCGTGCAGGCGCTGCAAATTTCATCCGCAGCCGGGCAGCAGAAAAAGACCGCAGCAAATGCAATCCCCGCATCCAAGGCGCACATGCCCAAGCTCTATTTCGTACAGAATGACGCTCCGCGTGAGCTGCCACTCGAGAAGACACAGTTGGCGACTACCAAAAACAAGCCATCTTCCATGAAGAGCCTAGCTGCCGATTCCGTGGTAACGCAAGGCATGCAGGCCGGGATTAACACGGCTACCTGGGACGCGGCCACCCACATGAATTCAGGAGTTGGTGGCTCCGCGGTACAGCAAGCGGGCAGCATCTTCTCGGGAGCAATCTCGCACCGCACGCCAACGATCACCTACGTGTGGGGCGTTCCGAATCCCGCTTCAACCAATGCGCTGCAAACGGTCTCGCCCAGCTTCCTCGTGGATATCTCCCGCGTGATCGGCGTGAACGCCGATGATTATGCACCCACCATCGTGAAGCTCACGCCGGCGCAGAACACCTGCCGAATCGTGGGGGCAACGCAGGGCAAGGCCGATGCGCGCTCCAGCCCTGCCGCTGACTGGCAAATTTATTCGCATTTTCTCGAAGAGCGCGTCCCTACGAAGGCCGAGAAGTTGGAGCCGGGCAAGTTCAAAATGTCGCCGACCTCAGAGTTGCAACCTGGAGAGTATGCCGTGGTGCTGCGCCCGGTTGTAAAGGACAAGAAGTTCTCTGGTGGTGACGTGGGACGCGCACAAGGGGATGGGCTAATGTTCGATGCCGCCTGGACATTCCAGATCTCCGAAGACGCCGAGTAGGAGCACTCAGATGACATTTTTCAAACCCAACAAAACTGTACGACTGCCGGGACTCATCGCTCCGCTGCTGGCGCTCGGTCTTATAGCCGGTTGCGATTCTGCGAACTCGAAGAAGCTGAACGCCAAGTCCGGCGCGACACAAAAGGGTGGTGTCGCAACGAATGTTGTTGGCCCAGACATCGATCTCAACTGCGTTGCTCGCCACATCCAGAGTCCGACCGAATCGTTCCACTATAGCTTCAGTGACCAATCTGAAAACTCGTGGCAAGAAGACGCGGAAGTCACACCACAAAACATTGATGGCAGTTTCATGAACAGCTTCCTGCCGACAAAACAAGAGTTTCATGGTCCACCACAACAAGTCTCGTCAAACCTGATGGCGATCGGACGAATGGCAAGCATCTTTTCGACAGTGCACATGACTTCAGCTGTTGTGAAGCAAGGGGCAGAAAAGAAAAACGGCTACGACACGGTTAAGTTTTCGATTGATACGGCGCAGGGGAACAGCACGGAGCAAGGACTTTTCAAGACGGTTTTTGGTCCGGGCGGGTTCGAGCGAGGGGCTGTATGGGTCACTGCGGAAGGCTGCCCTGTTCAGATCACCCTGGATGAGGAGCTTCACGCAAAGGACGGCAGTCCGAGTGACAAAGCGCATTACGAAGAAGCCATGACAAGGAAACACTGAGGGACGTGCTCTTCGATGCAAGCAATGCTTTAAACTATGACTTCGACGGCACTGGCCAGTTCGACATCGTACCTGCCAACGTGATCCCACCGACAATTCAGTGTACGGGCTGTGCCATTGGAGAAGGGGTACGTTCGTTTGGCGACACCACATTTAATGTTGGCTACGTCGGCCGCATGAGTACCTTCTCACCTCCAATCGCAAAAAGGCGAGGACGGGAAGGCTGTCACGTTCACGAGTTCACGAATAAACAGCATATCGGTTGGAACCGCTACGGCGCACTTCGAAGGAGCTGGTTCTCTTAACGGACAGCCCGGATTCAACTTCACTGTCGACGTTGGTCAATTGCATGATCCAGATGATCAGGGATTGAACACAATTGTCTTGACTACTACGGATGCGACGAGAAAGGTGACTACAGTAAAAAACAAGATTCTGAACGGTAGCCTCATAATTAAACCCGGAGGCACACCGTAGAAAGCATGGAGTGCCGGCCGGGCGACCATCTCCCCGCACTGAATCCGGGTGCCCCATGCGGCGATGGATTTGGTTTCTTTAAAAAAAGAGGGGTTTTCAAAGATGCCGGCGGGCAAGGTTCCAGGCGCAAGGTGATAGTATGTGACAGTTCTCATAGGGATAGGATCTGAACCGCAGGCATGTGGGCCAGATGCCGACAAAGCACAGCTCTCCAACGCCCGTGCCTCCCCCGAATAGCCTTCGTCGCTGGAGAGTGGCGTGGTCTCCCGGCGCAATTTGCGGTCCGTTGACGCCCAGCAGGGGAAGACCTGGATATTAGTTACGACGAACTTGAAGGCCGCAGGCAGCGTGCGCGTTATCACAGAGGATGTTTTCTCGCCTTTCAAGTTTTAGGCCGAACACGGAGGCCCGTTCCAAAAACCTTATCAAAACCGTGGCGCTAAGTAGCTGGAATTCCGAGCCACTTGAGAGTCGCCGTGTCTCAATCGTGAAGAATGATATTTAAAAGTGAACTGTGAACACTTAACCCGCCGTTATATTGGATGAATCCCAACTTGCGGAAGCGATTCATAAAGAAGCTTACGCGGGAACGCGTTGTGCCTATCATTGCTGCCAGACTCTCCTGGCTTATTTTAGGAATGACTTTTTCAGGTGCGCCGTCCTTGCCAAACTGGGCAAGCAGCAAGAGCGCCCGAGCCAGGCGTTTTTCACTAGAATTGAATAGCTGGTCAACTAGGTCTGCCTGTATCCGGGCGTTGCGGGCAAGCAGGTAAGAGACGAACAGCTCTGAAAAGGATGGCTCTTCGTGCAGCACCCGTATCATTTCTTTCCGTTCAATTTTGAGAACTGTCGCCCGCGTGAGAGTTGTGGCGGTGGCCAGACGCAACTGCGTTCCGGTAATAGATTCTTCGCCCAGGAACGACCCTGCTCCAAAAAACGCGATGGTGGCTTCCTTACCGCTCCTGGAGGTCACAGCCAACTTGACTTTACCCTTTTGTAGATAAAAAACCGCGTCTGTTGTATCGCCCTGGCGAAAGATCGTGTGTCCTTCTTTCAGAACAGCAACTTTGCGATGCACACCGGTTTTTTCTAAAAGGACCTCGGGTTCAAGCACCAGGTCTCTTTGATGTCTCCTGACGCGACTTGTCATCATTGTTTAGGGTGGCACACGGAAAGCAAGATATTGTTCAAACTCTGAATAGTATCGTAATAATTAGATATTAATAGGTATTAATCGTCCCATTTTCTTTATTAGAAATCTCTTATATCATTTGCGGGCCATCAAGCTCATTGGGCGCAGAGATTGTAACGTTATATCCGATCTTCACAAGCACTCAATGGGTATAAAGATTGTTAACTATCGAACAAACAAAAAGGTTCTTATGTGAGCGTTATTGGACAGCCCCGCTGTAACTTCAACTCTATCCTGATCAAAGCCCTCGTATGACAGAGCCTATGATCGTGCCCAAAACAAAACTAGCAGAGTACAACGAGTGGGGAAGGCTTTGTCCTACCCGCTGTTCACGTTATAGCTCTTCATACGAGTGCGAAATGCACGGCGCAGGACCGCAGACAGCGGATGGCCACGCGCAGTGCAGGGGCCCAATGAAGAACTATCTCAACAACATGCAGAAATTGAAAGCTGTGGCAGCAAAGCTTACCGCTACCGCCTTTCTTACAGCTCTCTTCACCATCGCGCCACTTCAAACAGCATTCGCCCAGGCAGCACCCTCATTGGGTACCGCGCAAACCTTTGCTGTGTTAGGCGGCTCTACCGTGACCAATACCGGTCCAACCATCGTCGTCGGAGATCTGGGCGTCAGTCCAGGAACCGCAATCACTGGTTTTCCTCCCGGCACAGTGACCGGTGGAACGATTCATGCGGCTGACGCGGTTGCGCTTCAGGCCCAAGCTGATACGACAGCCGCCTACATTGATCTTGCGGGCCGGGCATGCGATACAACTTTCGGAGTGCCAACGGATTTAGCTGGCATGACGTTGGTGCCAGGTGTCTATTGTTTCTCTTCGTCGGCTTCGCTGACCGGAGCGCTTACGCTGGATGGCGGAGGCAACGTCGATGCTGTCTGGATATTCAAGG
>Ga0068852_100001771_pt1 | contig 14694 bp, 11 predicted proteins | sample KBSCornC22_FD_66594 | JGI IMG/M metagenome (GOLD analysis project Ga0068852, IMG submission 66594) | Corn rhizosphere microbial communities from Kellogg Biological Station, Michigan, USA - KBS Corn C2-2 | ecosystem: Host-associated > Plants > Roots > Rhizosphere > Soil ... | reverse complement strand
CGACGGGACCACGTGGCCGGTCTCCACGTCGAAGCGGTCGCGCGGGCCGAACTGGTTGCAGCACACGATGTAGGCCCAGCTCATGCCGTAGCTCTCGCGATACGCGCGCAGCATGCCGAGCATCGCGCGCTTGGCGTGCGAGTACGAGTCCTCCGAATGGTGCGGCTCGCCCATGAAGATCATGTCCTCGGTGAACGGCTGCCCCGGCGGCGGGTACGGGTACACCGCGCCGGTGCCGAGCACCGTGATCTTCCTCACCCCGGCGCGCCAGCTCGCGTCGACGACGTTCGTGTTGATGAGCACGTTGTCGTAGAACGAGAGGGCCTTGTTCTTCTGGTTGCCGCCGAGCCCGTAGACGCGGGCCGCCGCGTGGAAGACGTAATCCGGCCGCGCCTGCGCGAACAATTCGCGCGTGGCACGGGTGTCGGTGAGGTCGCACTCGGCACGGCCCACCTCGATCACGTTCTCGAACCAGTTCTCGCGCAGATGCTCCACCAGCGCGGAGCCCACGAGGCCCTTCGCGCCGGTGATGAGGATCCTGTCGCCTCGATTCATCATGCATTTTCCTGCGGGTCCCGTTCACCGGACCCTCGTTATCGTGCTTCCACGGACCCTTAATGCCGGGCCGTGGAGGCCGCACCGCATTCTAGACTTTCCGGGACTCGATGCCTCCCGGGCAAAGCTACCTGAAAATCCTGCGCACCCTCTCCCTCAGCGCATAGGCGAAGGGCGCGCGCCGGATCTGCTCCAGCCGCGCCGCGAGCTCGTCCAGCCGGCGGGTGCGCTCGGCCAGGTCGCGCCCCAGCGCCAGCATGTCGGCGTTGACCGCTTCCAGCTCCCGCGTCCGCTCGTGCAACTGGAAGCTCGCGGTATTGAACTGCCCGGTGCGCTCGTGCAGGTCGCCGTCGAGGCGCGCCTCGTGCGCGGTGGCCTGCTCCAGCCGGCGCGTGCGCTCCACGAGGAGCTCCCGCGTCTCGACCAGCTCGCGTGTGCGGTCCTCGAGGTCCCGCGTCGCGGCCTCGAGGCGCCCGGTGCGCTCGACCAGCGTCGCGCGAGTCTCCACGAGGTCGGCGGTGCGCGCTCGAAGGTCCTCTGCCGCCTGCTCGAGGCGGTTGGTGCGCTCCACGAGGAGGTCGCGCGTGGCGACGATTTCGGCGGCATGGTCCGAGAGGTGCGAACGCGCCTCCATCACCGCCCGGTGCACGGTGGCGTATTCGGTCTGGAAGCAGTTCTCCAGCGCGGAATCGTCGACCGGGCCGCCTTGCGCGAGAAGGTGCAGGCCGTTCGCGCAGCGTGCGATATTGTCCCACGCGACCGTGTACTCCCGCACGCCGTCGCCGTGGTTGAAGCGATTCGGAAACGAGCGCTCGATCAGGATCTCGTCGGGCGTCGTGCCGAGGAGCACGGTGGCGTACGCGACGCCCTCCTGCCAGTCCGCGCGTGCGCCCTCGCGGTCGCCGAGCGCCAGGGCGATCCTGCCGGCGCTGAACCACGATTCCGTGGTCCGCGTCGCGAGGTGGATGCCGAAGGGGCGCACGTCGTGGCCGCCGCAATCGCGGAACGCGGCGCGGGCCTCCTCGAGCCGTCCCGTCGCCTGCAGCAGCTTCGCCTCCACGAACAGCAGCGAAACCTTCCACCGCAGCCCCATGGGACCCGGCGGCGGCTGCGCGACCATGGCGCGCATGGCCTCGATGATGTCGCCGGCCTGCACGGCATCCGCGAACGAGCGCCCCAGCACGCGATACGCCTTCACGCACAGGGCCGCCGCATGGTCGTTGCTGCCGGGCGGCGACTCCTGCAGGACGCGGTCGGCGAGTTGCTCCAGGGCCTCCCCGTTGCGCAGCCGGTAGGTCACGTTCACCATGGCGTGCATGAGCCACGGGTTGCGATAGGCGCCGGCATAGTCGATCGAGGGATGCGCGCTCCGCGCGATGTTGGCGAAGACGCGCTCGCGATAGGCGGGGCCGGCCTCGAGCGGCGACTTCATCGCCACCATCAGCCACCATTCGCAGTCCAGCGGCGCCTCCTCGCCCAGCTCGACCTTGCGCAGCAGGCGCGGCTGCCGCTCCCACGCGTTGCCGCGGCTGCGCACCTTGCACTGGCTGGCGGTCTGCGCGAACGCCTCCTCCACGATGAACAGCTCGCCCAGCTCGCGGCGCAGGCGCTCCCAGTCGTAGACGTGCAGGTGGAACGGATTCGGATCCTGTCCCGTTTCGTCGCTCCAGTCGTTCGGCACGCTCACGATCATGCGGCCGCCGGGCGCCAGCAGGCGATGGAACTCGCGCAGGACAGCCCGCGGATCCTCGACGTGCTCGAGCGTCTCGAACGACACGATGGTCTCGAACGAGCCGTCGGCGTGCGCGGCGAGCGCCTGCGGCAGCATCCCCACCGCGTACTCGCCGTGGCGGTCCGCCCGCGGAAACGAAAGCCGCGCGTATTCGACGGCGTAATCGCTGCCGTCGATGCCGAGCATGGAGGCCGCCTCCGTGAGCTCGAGCAGGACGTGGCCGCCGTAGCCGAGCCCGCATGCCGCATCGAGCACGCGGTCGCCGGGCTTCACGTAGCTGCTCGCCCACGAGTAGCGCACGACGTGGGCATCGGAGCGCTCGCCCGTGTCGCGCAGCATGTCCATGTGCAGGTTGCGTTCGGCCTCGAGCGCGGCGAGCGGATAGCGCGCGAGCGCTTCGTCCGGCATCTTCTCCAGCAGGATGAAGACCTGCCAGCCCTCGTGGTTCAGCGACTCGTACTCGTTCAGCCGGTAGTAGGCCGGGTGCTTGCGCAGGCCCGCCTCGAAGCAGCGCTTTTCCCACCAGGCGCGCCCCTCGACGGTGAGGTGCCAGTGGCCCTCGCGGTCCTGGGTCGTGGCGATTCGCAGCAGCACGTTGCGGCGCGTCACGCGGCGGATCTCGCGCAGCGCGCGCGGCACGTCCGCCGCCTCGAGGTGCTCGAGGCAGTCGGTCGAGACCACCGTGCCGAAGGCGCCATCCTCGAACGGCAGCGCGAGCACGGAGCCGGTGACGAAACGGCCGGGGCAGCGCTCGTTGCAGCGCGCGACCACCCTGTCGGAGACGTCCAGGCCCTTCGCGTCCACGCCGCGGCGCAGCAGCGCGGCCACCAGCGCGCCTTCGCCCGAGCCGATGTCGAGCGTGGCGCCGGTGCCGCAGGAGGCGAGGAGCTGGTCGGCGATGCGCTCCATGTCCGCGCTGGATTCGCCCACGCGGTCGGCGCGCGACCAGTAATCGTTGTACTCGGCGCGATAGTCCATCACCAGATCGCCTTCATGCGCAGGTCCACGACGCCGCCGAAGAAATGCTCCTGCTTCTTCATGAGCACCTGGAAGAATGCGGCCTCGTCCACCCAGTGCACGATGTGCTGCGACATGTAGTCGGGGGTCTCCTCGATCGATACGGCCGCCTGCACCTCGTACAGGTTCACCCCGAGGTTGCACGCGCATTGCAGGAGCACGCCGAACGTGTCGCCCGCGTGCACCCGGCGCGTCCAGAAGCGGGGCGCGGGGCTGCCCGAGGCCGCCACGGAGATGTCCTGGTTGAGCGTGCCCCACGAATATATCTTCACGCCTTCCTTGTTGCGGATCCGCACGGCGACGTTGAGCTTGTCCGTCTCGATGTTCGCGCGGCACGTCACGCGCACGACGAGCGTATCGCCGGGAAAGAACACCGCGCAGGGCTTGCCCTGGCCGTCCAGCGTCTCGACGGCGATGACCTCGACCGACTGGTTGCCGAACGAGCGGCCGGCGGGGAGCGGCGGCGCATCGGGCGAGGGGAGCGGCGGCGCATCGGGCGGGGGCGGCGACGGATTCGCCACGGCGGGGGGCGGCGGCTCCTTCGCGCGCGCGGTCACGTCCCGTACCGCCGCGGCGAAGTAGGCCTCTTCCTCCTCGTTCAGGCGCCGCCGGTATTCCAGCAGCACCTCCGGGGTGGGGCCCCATGCGGCGGCGTCGCCATGGTCGAGCAGGAGGCAGCGCGACGTGAGCGTGCGCACGTTCTCCTGGTCGTGGGAGACGAACAGCAGGGTGGTGCCGCGCGCGACCAGCTCGGCGATGCGCTGCAGGCAGCGTTTCTGGAAAAGCGCGTCGCCCACGGCGAGGGCCTCGTCCACGATGAGGATGTCCGGCTCCACCTGCACCTGCACCGCGAACGCGAGGCGCACCAGCATGCCGCTCGAGTACGTCTTCACGGGCTGGTCCAGGTAGTCCCCGATGTCCGCGAAGGCCGCGATCGCGTCGAAGCGGGCGTCCATCTCGTCGCGGCGGAAGCCCAGCAGCGCGCCGTTGAGGTAGACGTTCTCGCGCCCGGAGAATTCGGGATTGAAGCCGGAGCCGAGCTCGAGCAGCGCGGCGATCCGCCCGTTCGTGGTCACCGTGCCCGACGTGGGCGCCAGCGTGCCGGTGATGACCTGCAGCAGCGTGCTCTTGCCGCTGCCGTTGCGCCCGATGATGCCGATGGACTCGCCGCGGCGGATGTCGAACGAGATGTCGCGCAGCGCCCAGAACTCGCGGAAATATTTGACCGGCCTCGCGCGCAGCGTGCGGCGCAGCGGCGGCAGGACGAATTGCTTGAGCCGGTCGCGCGGCGTGTTGTACAGCTCGTAACGCTTGGAGAGCCCCTCGACCCTCACGGCCAGCTGCTCAGACGACATCCGCGAACCCCCGGCGCGTTTTCTGGAACCACGCGAAGCCGCCCCACGCGATGAGGACGCTGGCGGCCAGCAGCAGGGACCATTGCAGGAAATCGGGCTCGCGGCCGAAGAGGAGCGCGCCGCGGCTTTGCTCGATGACGAGGGTCAACGGATTGAGGTACAGCCAGCGCCGGTAGTCGGGCGGGAGCGCCGAAACGGGATAGAACACCGGGGACACGAACATGAGGACGAGGGTGAACACCGCGGTGATCTGGCCCACGTCGCGCACGTACACTCCGAGCGAGGCGAGCAGCCACGCGAAGCCCATGGTCGCGAAAACCAGCGGCAGGAGGACGATCGGGAAGAACACGACCGTCCAGGGCACGTACTGGCGCAGGACGACCTGGGCCGCGAGCAGCACGGCGAGCCCGACCGCCATGTGGAAGAGCGCGGAGCCGAATGCGACCCACGGCAGGATATCCAGCGGAAAGATGACCTTCTTCACGTAGTTCGCATGGGCGAGGATGAGTCCGGGCGCCCGGTTCACGCATTCCGTGAACAGGCCGTGCACGATCATGCCGACGAACAGCACGATGGCGAAGTCGCCGCGCGAGCCCTCCTCTCCGGCTCCCCAGCGCGCCTTGAACACGACCGAGAACACGAACGTGTAGATCGCCAGCATGAGCAGCGGATTGAACAGCGACCACGCGAGGCCCATGAACGAGCCCCGGTACCGTCCGGCCACGTCGCGCTTCAGCAGCGCGAACAGCAGCTCCCGGTTTCGCCACGGGCTGGCCAGCATCTCGCGCGGGGAGTAGGAGAAGGATCGCATCAGGAGGTGACGGGCGACAGGGGCCGCCAGGCGGTAGCCTGCACTAGCCCGCGGCAGCCGCCACCCGCCCGTACTTGTCGTCGAACCGCACGATGTCGTCCTCCCCGAGGTAGCCGCCGCTTTGCACCTCGATGATGGCGAGGTCGGCCTCCGTGGCGTTGGCAAGCCGGTGCTTGTTGCCCGCCGGGATGAAGGTGGACTCGTTGGTCCCCACGACGATCTCGCGGTCGCCGTTGAACACCGTCGCGGTGCCGCTCACCACGATCCAGTGCTCGCTGCGATGGTGGTGCATCTGCAGCGACAGGCTCGCGCCCGGCTTCACGCAGATGCGCTTGATCTTGAAGCCGGGGCCTTCCTCGAGCACCGTGTACGTGCCCCACGGCCGGTGCACCGTGCGATGCAGCTTGTGCGCCTCGTGGCCCTCGGCCTTGAGCTGCGCGTAGATGTGCTTCACGTCCTGCGCGCGCGCCTTGTCGGCCACCAGCAGCGCGTCGGCCGTGTCGATGATGACCAGGTTGCGCAGGCCCACCGCGCCCACGATGCGGTCGGTGCAGCGGATGTAGCAGCCGGTCACGTCGTGCAGGATGGCCTTGCCCTCGAGGCGGTTGGCGTTGCCGTCGGCCGCTGCCAGGTCGCCGATCGCGCTCCACGAGCCGATGTCGCTCCAGCCGATCGAGCACGGCACGACCGCCACGCGCCGCGACTTCTCCATGAGCGCGTAGTCGATCGAGTCGTCGCGCACGACGGCGAAGGTGTCCGGGTCCAGGTCCACCTGCGCGAAGCCGTTGCCGCGCGAGACGCGCGAGCGCTGCATGCAGGCGCGCACGCCCTGGACGATGTCGGGGCAATGCTGCTCCATCTCCGCGAGCACCGTGCCGGCGGTGAAGCAGAACATGCCCGAGTTCCACAGGAACCGGCCCGAGGCCACGTATTCGCGCGCCTTCTCGAGCGAGGGCTTCTCCACGAAGCGCAGCACCTCGTTGCCGCTCGCCTCGATGTAGCCGTAGCCCGTCTCGGGCGCCTCGGGCTGGATGCCGAAGGTGACGAGCCGCCCCTCTGCCGCGAGCGCCGCCGCCTGCGCCACCGCCCGCGCGAAGGCCGCCTGGTCCACGATGAGGTGGTCGGCGGGCAGCACGAGCAGCGTCGCATCGGGGCCGTGCACCTCGGCGGCCTGCAGCGCTGCCGATGCCACCGCCGCGGCCGTGCCGCGCCCGAACGGCTCGAGCACGAAGGACGTGGGCAGCTTCGCCGCGTTCACCTCGCGGAAGTCGTCGTCGGTCTGGAACATGAGCTCGCGGTTGGTGATGGTGAGCACCTCCGCCGCGCCGGGGAGCGTGGCCCCGCGCAGGAACGCCTTCTGCAGCAGGCTCTGGCCATCGGACAGGCGGATGAACGGCTTCGGATGCAGCTCGCGCGAAACGGGCCAGAGGCGCGAGCCGGCCCCGCCACAAAGGATGGTGGGGATCAGTTTCATGGGGTCTTTCGGAAGGACTGCGGCAAACGAGCGGGTAGAGCCCTCCATGATAGCGAATCGGGTCTCGGCGGGCGCAGTTGATAAACTCGCGGAAGCGATGAGCCCGCTCGATCCCCCCCTCTACGTGGACCTCGACGGCACGGTCGTCTCGACCGACCTGCTGTACGAATCCTTCGTCTCCGCGGTCAAGGCCTCGCCGTGGGTGGCCCTGCAGTCCTTCGCGTGGCTGCTGCAGGGGCGCGCGCGGCTGAAGGAGGAGCTCGCGGCGCGCGCTTCCATCGACGTGTCCACGCTGCCTTACCGGGCCGCGGTGATCGAGTTCCTGCGCGGCGAGCGCTCGCGCGGCCGCCACATCGTGCTCACGACCGCCTCGTGGGTCACGCTCGCCGAGGCCGTGGCGCGCCACCTGGGGCTCTTCGACGAGGTGCTCGCCACGTCCCGCGACGGCAACCTGAAGGGAGAGGCGAAGGCCGCGCGCATCGCCGAGCGCAGCGCTGCCGGCTGCTTCGATTACCTCGGCGACAGCGCGGCCGATCTCCACGTCTGGCGCCATTGCCGCCAGGCCTACGTGGTCGAGGCGGGCGACCGGTTGTCGCGCCGCATCCCCGGCGACATCCCCGTGACGCGTGTCCCGCCGCGCGAGGTCGAGCGCAGCGCGCGCAGCGCCGCCGTGCGCGCCCTGCGCCCGCACCAGTGGGCGAAGAACCTGCTCCTGTTCGTGCCGCTCGTCACCGCGCACCGCCTGGCGGAGGCGGCGGGGTTCGTGTCGGCCTGCTGGGCCTTCGCGGCGTTCTGCCTCGTGGCCTCCGGCGCGTACATCCTGAACGACCTGCTCGACCTGCCCGCCGATCGCGCGCACCCGAGCAAGCGGCTGCGCCCGTTCGCCTCGGGCGAGCTGGGGATCCCCGAAGGGCTCGTCATGGTCGCGGGGTGCCTGCTCGCGGCGGTGGGGATCGCGACCATGCTGCCGCCGCTTTTTCGTGCGGCGCTCGCCACGTACCTCGCGCTCACGGTGGCGTATTCGCTGGTGCTCAAGCGCAAGTCGATCCTCGACGTCCTCTCGCTCGCGGGGCTCTACACGCTGCGCATCGTCGCGGGCACTTTCGCCATCGCGGCGGCGCTCTCCTTCTGGCTGCTCGCCTTCGCCATGTTCATCTTCTTCAGCCTCGCGCTCGTGAAGCGCTATGCGGAGCTGGCGGCGCTCGAGGATGAGGCGACGCACGCGCCCGGGCGCGGCTATGCGGGACGCGACCTCGAGGTGGTCCTCGCCATCGGCACCGCGAGCGCGATGGTGAGCGCGCTCGTGCTGGCGCTCTACATCAACGGGGAGACGGCCAAGGAGCTGTACCAGCGCCCGGAGGTGCTGTGGCTGCTCTGCCCCACGCTGCTCTACTGGATCTCGCGCATCTGGCTGCTGGCCGCGCGCGGGCAGATGCACGAGGATCCGGTGCTCTTCGCGGTGCGCGACCGCGCGAGCTGGCTCGTTGCGGCCGCGGCGCTCGCGGTGATGATGGCGGCGACGTGATCGAGCCGTCCGGCTACGGCTCCTGGGGCCGCGTCTTCAACCCGCGGCAACGCGTGGCGCGCATGCGCGACCGCACGGAGCGATTGCCGCTTCCCGATGATGGCGGCACGATCCTGCCGTACGGCGCGGGCCGCAGCTATGGCGATTCGTGCCTCAACGACGGCGGCACCGTCCTGCGCACGCGCGACCTCGATCGCTTCATCGCGTTCGATCCGGCCACCGCGACGCTGCGCTGCGAGGCGGGCGTGCTGCTCGCGGAAATCGCGGCCTTCGCGCTGCCGCGCGGCCTCTTCCTTCCGGTCACGCCGGGCACGCGGTTCGTGACGGTCGGCGGCGCCATCGCCAACGACGTCCACGGCAAGAACCACCATCGCGCAGGGACCTTCGGCCATCACGTGCCACGCTTCGAGCTGCTGCGCTCCGATGGCTCGCGCCTCGAGTGCAGTGCCGGCGCGAACGCGGAGCTCTTTCGCGCGACCATCGGGGGCCTCGGGCTCACGGGCCTCGTCACGTGGGCGGAAATCCGCCTCATGCGTGTCGCGGGTCCCTGGGTCCGCCAGGTCGAGCGGCGCTTCGGCTCGCTCGCCGAGTTCTTCGCGCTTTCGGAGCCGCTGGAGCAGCAGCACGAGTACGTCGTCGCCTGGCTCGACTGCCTGCCGCGCGACAACGGCGCCACGCGCGGTGTCCTCTTCGCCGGCGACCACGATGCATCGCCCGCGCCCGTAAGGGAAAGAACCGCGCGAGCGGTACCCCTCACGCCGCCCTTCTCGCTGGTGAACAACCTCACGCTGCGCGCGTTCAACGAGCTCTACTTCCGCACCCATGGACGGGAGGGCGACGCGAAGGCCGTGCCGTGGGACACGTTCTTCTACCCGCTGGATGGGCTGCGCGGCTGGAACCGCATGTACGGCCCGCGCGGCTTCTTCCAGTACCAGTGCGTGGTGCCCGAAGGAGATCGCGGACGCGCTGCGCTGGAAGCGTTGCTCGCGGGCATCGCGGCGAGCGGGCAGGGCTCGTTCCTCGGGGTGCTGAAGCGCTTCGGCGCGCATCCGGGCGCGGGCATGCTGTCGTTTCCGCGGCCGGGCTACACGCTGGCGCTGGATTTCCCCAACCGCGGAGAGGCGACGGCGCAGCTCCTCGATGCGCTCGACCTCATCGTGCTCGAGGCCGGCGGCCGCGTGTACGCCGCGAAGGATGCGCGCATGTCGGCCCGCGCCTTCCGTGCCTTCTATCCCGAGTGGCAGGCGTTCGCGCGCTTCGTCGACCCGCGCTTCTCGTCCAGCTTCTGGCGGCGCGTGACGGCGGGCGCGGCGGAAGCGTCCGCGTGAACGTCGCGATCGTGGGCGCCACCTCCGCCATCGCCGAAGCCGCGGCACGCCTCTGGGCCGCGCGCGGCGACTCGCTCTATCTCGCGGGACGGCGCGAGACGCTCCTTGCCGCCATCGCCGACGACCTGCGCCTGCGCGGCGCGGCGAAGGTGGTCACGGAAGTGTTCGACGTGTCGCAGCACGAGGCGCACCACGCGATGCTGTCGCGCGCCGAGGACACGCTGGGCGAGATCGACTGCCTGCTGGTCGCCCACGGCACGCTCCCCGACCAGGCCGCCTGCCTCGCCAATCCCGACCTCGCCGTGCGCGAGATCGAGGTGAACGCGGTCGCCACCGCGGCGCTCGTGCTGCGCGCGGCCACGCGCTTCGAGGCGCGCCGTGCCGGGACGATCGCGGTCATCACGTCGGTGGCCGGTGTGCGCGGCCGTGCGAGCAATTTCGTCTATGGCTCGGCCAAGTCGCTCGTCTCGACGCTGCTGGAGGGGCTGCGGCACCGCATGCACGGAAGGGGTGTGGCGGTGGTCGACATCCGTCCGGGCTTCGTGGACACGCCGATGACCGCCGCCTTTCCCAAGGGCCCGCTCTGGGCCGCCCCGGGACGCGTGGCGCGCGATATCGTCCGCGCGGTGGATCGCGGCGCGGGCGTGGCCTATACGCCGTGGTTCTGGCGCTGGATCATGCTGGTCGTACGCCACATTCCGGAGCCGCTCTTCGTGCGGACGAAGCTGTGAACGGCAAGCCCCGCATCCTCGTCACGGGCGCGGCGGGCCTGGTCGGCCAGAACCTCCTCCTCATGCTGCACGAGCAGGGGTACGACAAGATCGTCGCGGTCGACAAGCACGCGGGCAATCTCAACGTGCTGCGCCGGCTGGTGCCGCAGGTGCGCATCCGCGTGGCGGATCTCGCGGAGCCGGGCGAGTGGGAAGCGCTCTTCGATCCGCATACGGTGGTCGTGGTCCTGCACGCGCAGATCACCGGCAAGTATCCGGCGGAGTTCGTGCGCAACAACGTCGAGGCCACCCGGCGCGTGCTCGAGGCGATCGCGCACCGCGGCGCCGCCTTCGTCGTGCACGTGAGCTCCTCGGTGGTGAACTCGGTCGCGGCCGACGACTACACCAACACGAAGAAGACGCAGGAGGCGCTCGTGCGCGAATCCGGCGTGCCGCATTGCGTGCTCCGGCCCACGCTGATGTTCGGCTGGTTCGACCCGAAGCATTTCGGCTGGCTCTCGCGCTTCATGGAGAAGACGCCGGTGTTCCCCATTCCCGGCCATGGGCGCTACATGCGGCAGCCGCTCTACATCCGCGACTTCTGCCGCGCGCTGGTGTGGGCGATCGAGCACCGGCCCGCGGGGAAGGTGTACGACGTCGTGGGCGCCGAGCGCATCGACTACGTGGACGTGATCCGCGCGATCAAGCGCGTGAAGCGGCTGAAGACCGTCATCGTGCACATCCCGGTGCGGCTCTTCCGCCTGATGCTCGAGTCCTACGCGGTCTTCAGCCGCAAGCCGCCCTTCACGGCCGACCAGCTCGACGCGCTCTGCGCCGGCGACGACTTCAGGGGCGTGGATACCGAGCAGGCCTTCGGCTTCCGGCAGACCCCGTTCGAGCAGGCGCTGCGCGAGAGCTACTGCGACCCGCGCTACAGCCACGTGCTGGTGAGCCGATGAGCGCCACGCCGGTCGCGGTGGAGGCGAAGCGTCACGCGGCGGTGCTGGGCGCGGGGCCGATGGGGCTCGCGACCACCTACGAGCTGCTGAAGAAGGGCTGGGCGGTCGACCTCTACGAGCGCGACGAGCGCATCGGCGGCATGTCCGCGTCCACCGAGCTGGGCGGCCTCAAGATCGAGCGCTATTACCACTTCGTCTGCGCGCCGGACCACACGCTCTTCGAGTACCTGCGCGAGCTGGGCATCGAGCAGCACCTCAAGTGGGTCGAGACGAAGATGGGCTTCTACTTCGAGGGCAAGCTCTACGACTGGGGCAACCCGCTGGCGCTGCTCAGGTTCCCGGAGCTCGATCCGCTCACCAAGCTGCGCTACGGCCTGCACGTCTTCCACACCAAGGGCATCAGCGACTGGCGCGCGCTCGACAGGGAAGCGTGCATCCCGTGGCTGCGCAAATGGGTCGGCGACCGCGGCTACGACGTGCTGTGGCGCAGCCTCTTCGAGCTCAAGTTCCACGAGTACCAGGACAGGCTCTCGGCCGCGTGGCTGGGCACCCGCATCAAGCGCGTCGCGCTCTCCCGCAAGAGCCTGTCGCAGGAGCGGCTGGGCTACATCGAGGGCGGCTCCGACGTGCTGCTCGACGCGATCGAGGCGAGGATCCGCGGCATGGGCGGGCGCATCCTCCTCAAGGCCGGAGCGGAGAAGATCGACATCGGGCCCGGGGAGCAGGTGCGCGGCATCCTCGTGGGCGGCGAGCTGCGCCCCTACGAGACCGTCATCTCCACCATCCCGCTGCCGTACCTGGTGCGGATGGCCCCGGAGCTGCCGCTCGACGAGCGCGCGAAGATCGCGGGCATCCTGAACATCGGCGTCGTCTGCGCCGTGTTCAAGCTGGCCCACCCGATCACGCGGAACTTCTGGACCAACATCAACGATCCCGGCATCGCCATCCCGGGCCTGATCGAGTACTCGAACCTGAACCCGCTGCCCGCGACGGTGGTCTACGCGCCGTTCTACATGCCCGTCACGCACGCCAAGTACCGGGAGCCCGCGCCGGCCTTCGTGCACGAGGTGAAGGGGTACCTGAAGAAGCTCAACCCGAAGTTCCGCGACGACTGGGTGCTCGCCGCCAACGCGTTCCGCTACGAATTCGCGCAGACCGTCTGCACGCCCAATTTCTTCGAGAAGCTGCCACCCATGCGCAGCAAGGCGCGCGGCCTCTTCCTCGCCGACACGTCGCACTACTATCCCGAGGACCGCTCCATCTCCGAGAGCATGCGCATCGGCCGCCGGCTCGCGAACCTCGCCTCGGGAAGCTGACGCGTGCGCGACAAGTCGCAGCTCCTCGAGGACGAATACCACCGCCGCTTCGGCGGCCGCGCGGAATACCGCGACCGCGTCTGGAAGGTGCTGTGCGCCGATTTCTTCTCGCGCTATATCCCGCGCGATGCCGCGGTGCTCGACCTGGGCGCGGGCTGGGGAGAATTCACGCGCAACGTGGAGGCGCGCGAGAAGTACGCGATCGACCTCAACCCGGAGACCGGGCGGCGCGTGGAAGGCTTCGCGCGCTTCATCCAGCAGGACTGCTCGAAGCCGTGGCCGCTCCCCGGCGCGTCGCTCGACGTGGTGTTCACCAGCAACTTCCTCGAGCACCTGCCCGCGAAGGATCTCGTGGACGACACGTTGCGCGAGGCACGCCGCTGCCTCAAGCCCGGCGGGCGCATCGTCTGCGTGGGGCCGAACGTGCGCTACGTTCCCGGCGCGTACTGGGACTTCTGGGACCACCACATCCCGATCACGGACCTGTCGATGGCCGAGGCGCTCGAGCTGCAGGGCTTCGCGGTCGAGGAGCGCATCGACCGCTTCCTGCCGTACACGATGTCGGGCAATCGCGAGACGCCGCTCGCCTTCGTGCGCGCATACCTGCGCATGCCGTTCGCCTGGCCGCTCTTCGGCAGGCAGTTCCTGGTCGTGGCGCGCAGGGGCGCGTAGTGGGCGTCCCGGATCCGCGCGCGGGCCGCGGCCGCCAGTTCGCGCTCTTCCTCGCCTCGGGCGGTGTCGCGGCCGCGATGAACTGGGGCTCGCGGTTCCTGTTCTCGCGCTGGATGCCGTTCGAGCTCGCGGTGGTCTTCGCCTTCTGCGTGGGCCTGGCGACCGGCTTCGTGCTGATGCGCGCGTTCGTCTTCGCGGGCGGGGGACGCCCGGTGGCGCCGCAGGCGGGACGTTACCTCGTCGTGAACGCCGCGGCACTCGTGCAGACGTGGATCGTGAGCGTGCTGATGGCGCGCTGGGCGTTGCCGGCGGTGGGCATCCACGAGCAGGCCGAGGCCATCGGGCACCTCGCGGGCGTGCTGTTCCCCGTCTTCACCAGCTACTTCGCGCATCGCATGTACACATTCCGATGACCCACGCGCCGGAGGCGGCGGGTATCTGGCGGCTCGTGCGCTACGTGATCGTGGCCGCGATGGTGTGGTCGCTGGTGGTCCTCGCGGGAATCGTCGCGTGGGGCGGCGAGGCGGCGCGCACGCGCCTGGCGACGGTCGGCATGCCGCTCGCCCTCGCGACCGTGGCGACCTTCGTCCTCAACCATGCGCTGCGCTTCGCGCGGTGGCACCTGATGCTGCGCGCCGAGCGGCATTTCATCCCGTGGCGCAGGAGCCTCGCGATCTTCATGGCGGGTCTCGCCCTCCTGCCCACCCCGGCGAAGGCGGGCGTGGCGTCCCGCAGCGTGCTGCTGCTGGCCGAGGGCGTGCCCGTGCACGTGAGCATCGCCGCGTACTTCGCCGAGCGCCTGCTCGACCTCGTGGGGCTGGTGATGCTGGCCACGCTGCTGCTCGCGACGCTCTCGTCGTGGAACGCGTGGGTGCTCGCCGCCGTCGCGGGCGTCGTGGGGATGGTGGCGATCGCGGTGGCGCCGTCCATCCTCGCCGCGCTTCGCCCCCGCATGCCGCCGTGGCCGCGCACGCGCCGCGCGCTCGACTGGACCTCGCGCTGCTTCGTGGATGCCGAGGAGATGCTCTCGGGCTGGCGGCTGCCCGCATTCGTGGCGCTCGGCATGGCGGCGAACGCGGTGGCGGGGCTCCTGCTCTACGCGGCGCTGCTGGGCTCGGCCACCCCCATCGCGGCATCGACCGGGGTGGGGATCCTCGCGGTCTCGCACCTTTCGGGCTCGATCTCGCTCCTTCCCGGCGGCATCGGCGGCTTCGACCTCGCGATGCTCGCGCAGCTCGCC
>Ga0068852_100001770_pt1 | contig 14695 bp, 12 predicted proteins | sample KBSCornC22_FD_66594 | JGI IMG/M metagenome (GOLD analysis project Ga0068852, IMG submission 66594) | Corn rhizosphere microbial communities from Kellogg Biological Station, Michigan, USA - KBS Corn C2-2 | ecosystem: Host-associated > Plants > Roots > Rhizosphere > Soil ... | reverse complement strand
CCGTAGCCACGCCAGACCCGCTAGACGACGCTCCGGCCCAGTGCTCCGCGCTCCAAGGATTGCGTGGCTGTGGCAGCGAGGGATGATAATCCAGCAGTGCGGCTTCCGTGGTGTGGACCTTGCCGATGATAACAGCGCCGGCGCTTCGCAGCCTGCGCACCACTGTGGCATCGGTCTCAGCAATGGTGCTCCGGAGTATGAGAGATCCAGCGCCGGTCGGCAGACCTTTGATGTCCAGCAGATCTTTGACCGCAACAGGTACGCCGTGCAGCGGGCCGCGCCAGACGCCGGACAAGATTTCACGATCCGCTGCCTGGGCCTGCTGCATCGCATCCTCAGCAAGCACGACGACAAAACTGTTTAGATGCCCATCGAGCCGACTGACGCGGCTGAGCGCTTCTGACGTGACTTGCTCGGACGTCAGGTCTCGTCGGCGGATCCGATCTCCGACCTCAACCAATCCAAGGTGGGCCCACGCATCAGTTGGACGGGAGGTTGTCATTCTGGTCTCCTGAGGTGCGTTGCTGACAACGACATTTAGCTGATAAACAGGTCATTAATACGCCATTGCCGGCCGTGCAATGGCGTAAAGTGCCGATAAAATCCAACGTTATGAGCCGGATTTCCGATAAATATGACGCAATTTGGGGATAAATGCCATTGACACCGCCATTTTAATGCATGACAAATGTGGCATTAATGCAGAGAAAAGAGGTGGGAAAATCATGAGACCGCAAGCTGTACGATTTTTCGTCAACTCATGGGCCTTGGCTGTAATGGCCGGCGGTGCATCAACTGGTGCAATCGCCCAAGCCATCAGCGACAGTCCGCCCGAAGAGATCGTCGTCACGGCACAAAAGCGGGCGCAGTCGGTCAACAGCGTCGGCATGTCGATCAACGCCCTGAAGGGAGATGTCCTTTCAAACCGCGGGGTCACCGACGCACAGCAGCTCGTGAAGGTGGTGCCAGGGCTTACCTATCAGCCGTCGACCCAGGCCACCCCGGTTTATACCCTTCGTGGGGTGGGCTTTTATGATTCCAGTCTTGGCTCCGCCCCTGCAGTTAGCGTGTATGTTGACGAGGCGCCGCTACCCTTTCCGATCATGACCGCGGGAGCCGCGCTCGATCTTGAGCGCGTGGAAGTGCTGAAAGGCCCGCAAGGCACGCTGTTCGGGCAGAACTCGACCGGTGGCGCAATCAACTACATCGCGGCCAAGCCTACTCCGACGTTTGCGACAGGCGGCGACCTGTCAGTCAATCATTACGGGCAAGTCGATGCCGGCGGGTTTGTGAGCGGACCTCTTGGCGAGACGCTGAAAGCGCGCGTAGCCGTGCGGGCGGTCGAAGGGGGGGGCTGGCAGAAGAGCAAATCGCGGCCGGACGACAGGCTGGGCGATGCCAACAAGATGCAGGGGCGCCTCCTCCTCGACTGGCAGGCGTCCGATCGGCTCAAGGTGGGCGTCAACGTCAACGGATTTGTCGATCGCTCCGACGTCACCGCGTTCCAGAACTACAAGATCACAAACAACAGCCCTCGCGATCTCACTCCGAGCATCACAGGTAATAACCCCCGTATCGCCGAGTGGACCCCGGGCTGGCCTATGCGTTCGGACAACCGGTTCGGCCAAGCGGTTTTGCGCGCCGACTATGCTATTGCAGATCAGCTGACGCTGACCTCGCTGTCGTCTTACGCACATGAAAACGTCGACCTTTACCTTGATGCCGACGCCACTGTATATCGCGGCCTTGACGACCGGTTGACCGGCTATGTTGATTCCCTGAGTCAAGAACTTCGGCTTGCCGGAAAATCGGACCGGATTAATTGGCTGATTGGTGGAAGCTACCAGTCGGATCACGTAGCTGACAATGAATACGTGAACGTTGCAGACAGCAATACGATTGCGTTCGGTTTTTCCGAGTCCGTCCAGAAAGTGCATCAGCACATCACGAACCATGCTGCCTTCGGTAACGTTGAATACAAAATTACCGACGCGCTGACATTACAAGCAGGCGCTCGCTACACGAGGTCCAGGCGCAGTTCCGAAAGTTGCCTCGTCGGCCCCGATCAGGGCAATCTGATTGGCGGGTTTTTGACCACGCTTCAGCAGATTTTTGTCTCCGTCGGGGTTAAGACCACGCCAGTCGTGCCTATCGGCCCCGGACAGTGCGTGACGCTCGATTCAACGACGTTGTCGCCACTCGGGGCTCCGTTCCGCAATGGTCTCGACGAAGACAATCTTTCCTGGCGCACGGGATTTAGCTATACGACCGGGAATGGTGGACTGGTGTATGCAAATTACAGTCGCGGCTGGAAGGCCGGAGCTATCGCAACCATTGGGGCGACCACTACTTCTCAGTATACGCCCGTCGTTCAGGAGCGCCTCGATGCCGTGGAACTGGGGTTCAAACAACCACTGTTCGGCCGTCGCCTGCAGCTTAACGGCGCCCTGTTTCACTATACCTACGAGAACAAGCAGGTACGCGGCCTGATTTCCGATCTGACGTTCGGCAATCTCGAAAAGACTGTCAACGTACCTCACTCTGTGATCAGGGGCGGGGAGGTCGAGGTCTCGGGCTCTCCCTTGCGTGGCCTCACCCTCTCCCTCGGCGCGACCTATCTGGATGCCAAAATCGATCGGCCGTTCGTGACCGACAATTCCGGCCTGATCCATGCAGATTACAACGGCTCGCCACTACCCTACACGCCGAAGTTCCAACTGGTCGGGGATGCCCAGTATGAGCACCCCGTAAGTGGGAACCTGATCGGATTTGCGGGGGTGGGAGTGACCCATCACAGCTCCGATAATTCAACCTTCCGAACCGACACGGCCCGGGCCGACGACTACTATCTGAAAGCCTACACCACGGTCGACCTGCGTATCGGTCTGCGGGCAGAGGATAGCAGCTGGAAGGTAGCGCTATTCGGCCGAAACATCGGGAACACCTACTACTGGACGAATACCCATCAAGGGGTGGATACGATCTACCGCACGCCCGGTGAACCAGCGATGTTCGGGATCATGCTAAGCGTCCGGCCGCGGACGTAGTACTCGCGATTGGGGAGTCCCCGTTGGGCCACCCATTTCAGTTTGGAATGGGTGGCCAGCATTACGAGTGTCGCCGGACATTTCCCCCATACAAATCTCCGGATCGCGTCAGCTCACTTGGAGGCCGGGATTAAATTATGGCGCTTGACCAGTTTAGCCGATCTGGGATGCGGCTCGAACCCAACCTGGGCGTCATATGCATAATGACCCTGGCTGTGATGAGTGGAGCAATTCCGACTTTACAACCATTGCTGCTGGCCTCTCTCAATGCTGATGGCAAGATTAGCGCCTCGCAGATTGGACTGACTGCATCGGCAGAGTCGTTAGGTATGGCGATGGCGGTCCTGGTGGTGACACGCTGGTCACCCACGAATGGCATCCGCAAAATTTCCGCCGGCGCGACAGCAGCTTGCGTGGCAATGAATCTAATAACACTGGCAATGTCCGGGGTGGCCATAATTGTAGCGCGCGGGTTGGCCGGGATTTGCGAGGGCATTCTCCTGTGGCTGATGGCAGCCATTCTCGCCCGGAGCCAAACACCTGCACGTCTGACCGGCATCTATGTATTCGTCCTTGGTGCAGCGACATTCGCTCTGTCGGCGGTCTATTCGGAGTGGGTAATCGCCTCGTTCGGATCTTCCGGCGGTTATCTGACCTTGGCGCTGATTTTCTTTTTCCTGCTTGGTCCGTGCGCTGGGGTTCCATCAATCCTTGCGGCTTTGCCCACGTCGATAGCGGGGTGGATGCCGAACTCGAGAGGTTGGCTCGGACTATGCGGATGCTTCCTCCATTTTGCCGCTATCATGGCGCTGTGGGTTTACATCGTCCCTTTGGCCACTCACGCGGGGCTGACTCTTCAGGCTGCCAATTATGCCGTATCGGCGGCAATCCTGATGCAGATCCCGGCCGGCATCATATCAGCCGCGGCGTCAGAAAAGCTCGATGGGAAATGGATCATTCCCGCGATTGTCATAGCGAACACGGCTATCCTTTCGATCCTTGTCGCCGCGCATTCGCCTGCAGCAGTCTTTGTCACTACCACTCTGTTCGGCTTTCTCTGGTTTTTCGTCATTCCATTTCAGATTTCCGCGTTAGCCTTTCTTGACCGGGGCCGCCGTGCTGTGATGCTGTCGGGCACAGCACAGATGCTCGGAGGCAGCTCAGGAGCTGCACTTGGCGCATTTTCGGTAGCGAGATGGGGCCTGTTTGCGGCGCCAACAGTTGCGTTGTCGCTCTTTTTGGCTGCGGGGCTCGTGATGCTGGTGGCGCGGTTTACCGCTGACCCCAGACTTCAGCCCTAATGCGGGGTGCTGTCAAAGGGAATGCACGGCGCCGGTGAGAGCGGCCATTGATAGGTAGGAGCGGCATACCTCCCCCGAAAAAGCCCGCCAGCCCGTGTCGATATGTCCACTCGTCGCCCGAGGTGGTCTGGCCTGCTGCCGGTTTGGTGGACACCGAGATAGGATGTTTTCACCTATCGAGGTCCGCGATGCAACGAAGGAAGTTCAGCCGCGAGTTCAAGCTTGAGGCGGTAAGGTTGGTGCGCGAGCGCGGTGTGGCGGTTGCGCAGGCTGCTCGCGATTTGGACGTGCACGAGAACGTGCTGCGCAAATGGGTGAAGGAGTTTGCTGCCGATCCTGGCCATGCCTTTCCGGGGCATGGGCAGATGAGGCGTAAGCGGAGCCGTTGCCCCACCTTGCGGGGCTGAAGCACAGCGACGTGCCCCCCGCTGGTCCCGCCTATTGATAGTTCAGCCGGCGGGCCATGGCTTCGACCTGCTCGAACAGGGGCAGTTCGAGGCCGCTGGAGCTCGCGATCTGCTTGGCGATCGCGGCGTCCTTGAAGAACACGTCGAGCTTCCCGGCATATTCGGGCCTGACGTGATCGCGGGCGAGGTCCATGTAGGCGCCGATCACGCCGGTGATCCCGCCGGGTTCGCCCGCAGCCGTGGCGCGGCGGTATTCGGCGAGCGCGGCCGAATCCGCCAGGCCCCCGGTCATGATCCCGGCCATCACCGCGGGAGGGACGCCGGCTCCCGCCGCGCAGCCGAGGCCCTCGGCAATGGCGGCGTGAATGATGAAGCCGACCACCTGGTTGCAGGCCTTGGCGACCTGGCCCCGGCCGAGTTCGCCCACCCGGGTGACCGTGCGGCCAAGACTCTGCAGGACCGGCAAGGCCAGTGCGAAGTCGCTCTCGCTGCCGCCCGCCATCACCGCCAGCGTGCCGGCGCGCGCGCCCGAAGGCCCGCCGGAGATCGGCGCATCGAGCCAGGAGGTGCCGGTGAGCGCCCGGAGCCTGTCGGCAAAGTCGCAGGTCGTCTCCGGCGAAATCGTCGAATGGTCGACCACCAGGCGCGGGGGTGAGGCAGCGGCGGCGACGCCCGCCGGACCGAATACCACCTCCTCGACCGAGGAGGTCGGGGTGAGGCACAGGCAGACGATATCGCAGCGCCCGGCAAGGTCCGCCGCCGAACCGGCTATCGCGACCCCGGCTTCGGCGAACGGACGCGCAACTTCGGGCCTGCGCGCCCACACCGTCAGGTCATGGCCTTGCTCGTGCAGGCGCATCGCCATGGGAAGGCCGATGTCGCCCAGGCCGATAAACCCGACGCGACGGGCTGAGGGCGGTGCCATGGTGTTCTTCTCCTCGTTTGCTGATTTCGTTGTTGGCGCCATCGTCGGGTGAACTGCGACTGTAACTGTGCGAGCGTAATTGTCTCATCAGCCGCAGAACCACTGCCTGCGTCAGCCGTCGGATTTGCTGGCAATCTCGCGATGCAAACACTGCGAAACAATTCTGTTGGCTAGCGCCCTTTCCAGCGAGGCTCGCGCTTCTCGAGGAACGCCAGCGGTCCCTCGCGCGCATCCTCGCTGGCGAGCAGGCGGAAGGACGCCTCGTAGTTTTCCTTCCAGAATTCCGCATCGGTCATCCACGCGGCATCGCGCGTGATCTGCAGGCTTTCCCGCAATGCCAGCGGGGCATTCGCGGCAATGGCTTCGGCCAGCGCCAGCGCCTCGTCGAGCAGCCGCTCCTGCGGCACCAGGCGGTTCACCATGCCGAGGTCGTAAGCGCGCTGGGCGCCGATCGGATCGCCGGTTGCGATCAGTTCCAGCGCGATATTCCTGGGCAGGGCCCGCTGGATGCGCAACGGACCGCCCGCTCCGGCCAGCAAGCCGCGCTTGACTTCCGGAAGGCCGAAACGCGCCTGAGGTGTGGCCACGATCATGTCGCAGACCAGCGCGAGTTCGCACCCTCCGGCAAAGGCCGCCCCGCCCACGGCGGCGATCCACGGTTTAGTCCGCGGAGCGTGGGCCACCCCGGCAAATCCGCCCTCCGGCGTCGAGAGTGCGGTCGTGTTCTGCTTGAGCATTTCGGCGAGATCCGCTCCGGCGCAGAATACGGTTTGGTGAGACGACGCCAGCACGACGGCCCGGATGTCGTCATCGGCCTCGGTCTGCCGCAGATAACCGCCAAGTGCGCTGGCCACCGGTCCGTTCACCGCATTGCGCGCCGCCGGTCGGTTCAGCGTCAGTAAGGCGACGTGGCCACGCCTCTCGAACTGGACTACTTTGTCTGAATTCGATTCATCCATCGCTTTCCGCCTGTCTTCAATTTCTCAACTAAACGGAGATGAACAAATGTGCACATCCAACGTGCGCATCAACGGCCCTTGGGCCCGGACAGGCCGTGCGTTGATTACCAGCGACGGCGATGCTGAACGAGCTCAATCCTCTCCCGCAAGGCCTGCTGGCGCTGGTCAGCCGTGACTTGCGGGGTTCCCGGGTAAAGGGCAGATGACAGAGCGCTCATCGGAACGACTTTTGAAGTCCACGAAGGAGTTCCACATTTGTAAAACCTCCCTCGGATGCCGTTCAGCTCATAGCTGCTCTTGTCGACCCAATTCTCAACGCCTGGATCGCGCTCGGAGACTACAATCCTGACTTTCCCGTCAGGATCAACTCGAGCGACATAGCCGTTCAAACCAGATTGGCGAAACATATAATCAAGGGGATTGGCTACGGTGTCCATCAACATAACGCTCCAGTAATCACAGGATGTGGGAATGACACCTACTAGCACCAGGGCCTGATCGCGGCTTAAATGTACCGCACCCATATAGTAGGCCTGTTGGGTTATATTCGTGGAAGACATATTTTTACCGAAGCCTGGGGTTCCATCCTTGAGGACGTTCACCTCCCCGCGCATGAAGCCCTGCCGATCCTGAATGCGGACGAATTCACTTAGCATGTTCTCCACATACCGCGGGATGCCGGCGAGACGTTTGCTTGTATCTGGTGCGGTGCGGCGGGGCAGGTTGATCGGACGATCGATACGCTGAATGCTGAGGTTTGCGTCACGATCATGCCTCCAGTCATATGACACGTGACGCACCGATATGAACGTGTCCGCCGCCGTCGAATCAAGTGCGATCCAGTTGCCCGAGTAGCCAGCCGGACGCTGAGGGCTCATTACCAGCTCGAAATGGCCAGCGGCGTCGGCCTTCATCTCATTGAGGTCGTAGATACCGATGTGAGTGGACTTGTCCGTGAACCCTGGCAGGCCGTTCGTTAACTCGATGAAGAGATGCTTGAGTCGGCCGCGATCGCCCTCAATTCTGTAAGTACCATCGCCTCTGATCCGGGTAATCTGATAGACGTTGTCCTGATTCCCGTTTATGCCGAGCATCGCGCTATTCAGAATTGGCACCCAATCGGGGTAATCGGGATCCAGGCGAGCAAAGGACAAGGACGCACTGCTGAGCGCCCACATCAAAGCCTGATTCACTTCGGCCTGCTGCTCCGGCGATCGGTTGGCGTCTGTCATCGCGTGGATCCGCATCCCTGCCTTGCCGAGTTCGTCGGCGAACTTCTGCCAATCGTGCGCGGCATCGGAGGTCGGCAAGGATTGCGACGCGGCCTCTGCGGGTTGAGCCGTCGCAGACGGCGCCGGCGATCGAGCGTAAGCTGGAGTGATGATCATAGCTGCAAGAGCACTTGCCAATGCGCAGCTTTTCGAATGTGCGATAATTCTCATAGATGTTGCTCCTGCTCCTGCTCTGTACAAACGAGGCGACGCTGTTCCACACTTGGCCCTTGATCGTCCCAGCTCGGTTGGCGACAAACTCGTCGGTGTCGCACCTTCAGATCTGTCGACCCGTCCCTACGCGGGCGACCCTCGCCACCAGTCAGCCAATTAGCTGTGACGTCGATCAGGCCCGTAGTGCCTTGACCACTAAAAAGCACCTGGACGGACGGTTAGCTTCACCCAAACTTCTCGGCCGCGAGCTGTAGGACCTTCGTAGTCCGCATAGACTCCGTTGGTCGTCCCTGTGCCCGAGCCAGTCCCTGGCGTCTGAAAAGCCTGATACGCCCAAACGCGATTCGTTAGATTCCGCCCAACCAGCGAGAACTCATAACTGCCCGACTGCGATCCAATGGATACGGCACCGTCAACCAGAAATCGCGCGGGCGCGACACCTCCCGGACTGAGTTCAGTCGCCAGGTAGTAGCTCGACGTATAGACACCGTTCGTGGTGAAGGTAATGTGTTTGTCGCTGCCAATCGGTAGTTCGTACGAAAAACCAACGCTCCCGCTAAACTTCGGAGCTCTGGCCAGATCGCGGCCATTGAATTCCTGAAGGTTTCCTGCCATGCAGCCCGCCGCAATTGTCTGTCCGACATAACAACCAGCGACGTAACTTGAGGCATACTTGGCCGAGTTGTAAGCCGCTGACCCGCTGAGGCTTAAACCTGAAATGCCGTTTGGTCTTATTGTGAAGTCGCCCTCAATTCCTTTCACCCGCGCCGTGGATGTGTTGGAGACGAGATTGACCAAGGCAACGGGATCGAATCTACTGAGCTGCAGATTAGAATAAAGATATGAATATGCCGCAACGTTAATCCGCAATTGTCGGTCGAAAAGGCGCGCCTTGATACCGGCCTCAAATCCCTGCACCGTCTCTGGCTTGTAGTACGCTGGAATATCGGTGACAGAAGGGTTGGCAAGTGGCGCGTTGTAAACTGAGTAGCCTATCTGGTATGCGCCACCTTTATAACCTTCCTTGAAGGAGAAGAATAAATTCGTATCTTCGTTTGGTTTGAACGAAAGTGTAGCTTCCGGAGACCAGTTGGAAAATTCAATCGACTTGGTAGTAAATTTGTTGGGCAGTGGTGGTGGCGGGACGATGAACTGGTATTTGCGGTCTCGCGAGTAGCGAACTCCCGCCGAGAGGTTGAAGCGATTATTGATATTCCAGCCCAGCTGACCGAAGGCGGAGATGGAGGTGGATCGCAGAGGCCAATCCCAATAGCCCGACTGGGGCGTGATACGCAGGCCACCAGTTGCTGCTGCACTATTGATCACCCCTTGGTCCCTCAGGCGAAGCCGCTCGGTCTGATAAAATCCTCCCATCATCAGGTCGATCGGCGAAGATGGACTTTTGAAAGACAAACGAACCTCTTCGCTAAACGCGTCTTTGAAAGTTCGTCCAATCGTTCCGATAAAGAATCTTGCGCCGGTGGTAGAAGCGTCCTGCGTAAGGAGGTGGATGCCATACCAACCAGTGACGGAGTTTAGGGTTACATCGTCATTCAGCTTGTAGGAGAGGTCTGCTGAAAACAGGTGTTGCTTAACCTTCATGTAATTGGAAGCAGAGTCCCAGTCCAAATTGCCGGTGGCAGCCTGTATGGCACTCAATGGAATCGCTGCGAAGACAATCGTGTTATTAGCTTTACAGTCGTCGGTTCCGGAAAGAGCGCCAGGACCGGCGGATACTCCAGTTTGACAGGCCACCTTCTGGGCGTTCGAGTAGCTGCCGTTTTCGTTTGAATGAGTGAAAGTAGCGCGAAACTTAAGAGTCAGGCGATCGTTTGGCTGCCAATTGGCGCTGACGCGGATCCCTTCTTCCTTGGTGCCGGGGGCATAATCGAACGTCGCGCCAGGAGCGACATTGTGAAAGTAGCCCCGCTGACGCGAGATTCTCCCGGCAACTCGCATATCGAGGCCATCACTGAGGCTGCCAGAGACAAAGCCATCCAGGTCGATCTGCCTAGCGTTAAACTCGTACCCAGCACTGAATTGCGATTTGAATGTGCTCGTCGGCTCCGCGGTGTGGATTGCGACGATCCCGCCTGTCGAGTTTTTACCGAAGAACAGAGCCTGCGGCCCTTTCAAGACCTCGACTTGGCCCACATCGAAATTGGCCATCCGGGTGACTCCCCCATAGCTTAGGGGGACACCATCGATGTTTATCGTCACGGCCGGTTCGGCCGCCACGTTGCTTGTGGGGCTGTTGACGCCGCGCAGCGTCAGGGTGCCACCTTGTGGTCCAGAGCCTGGACCGATAATCAGCATCGGGGTCAACTTCGCCACGTCGATGATGTTGTTGACGGCAAGGCGCGACAGCTGCTCACCGGAGAATGCATTCAGGACGACGGGAGTATTCAATGCAGTCTCATTGCGCCTCCTGGCCGTGACAATGATTTCGGAGCTTTCCCCAATATTCGAACTCATGGTCTCGGCAGGGTCGGCCAACGAGACTCGCGCGTCGATTGGTTCACGAGCTTGGTCTAATGGGGCTTGCTGCGCGGCAATGATCACGTAGCCAGCTCCGGAGTGCCGGAATGACAAACCAGTACCCGCCAGCATCTGCCGGAGGGCCTTCTCGATGGGCAGTTTTCCGCGGACGCCGGAGCTCACCTTGCCGGCAACCAGCGAGGGCGGTGAAATGATTTGCGCTCCCCCTTGTCGTGCCAGCTGCTCCAGCGCATTGGCCAACGGCTGCGCTGCAACCGAAATTTCAGCTGCATAGGCCGGGCATGGGATTGCGACCCAAGCCATCGCTGTGATGCCGCTCAATAGTGCACCGCGGTCGAGCTTGCCCATTGCCCTCTCCGATTTTCTTGTATGTTCATGGTAAGACGGTCGTAGGAACAAACACCTCATTGATTTAACGAAAAAATTGTCACTCAGCCAACGTGCGGCTGCAGGCCCATGGCCGTGGCGATCTTCGGCCGAATCGCAGTCAACGAAGTCGGCTAGCGCAGGTCTGAGGTGCGCAGAGGCAGCGATCTATTGCGAGCTCCTTTTCTCATTCGCAATAACACGACCGCAAGCGCCACATCTTGGAGGCTGTGAAGTCGGCTCGTATCTTGCTCATGCCCCGACCGAATTTGTCAGGATTCCGAGGGTGTCGAACCAACGGGACATGGAATTCTGCTGTTTTATCGCAAGGCAGTGGCGTAGAATTTGTTCGATACGCGAATTCGGTATGATTCCCCTAGTTAGGGCTGCGAACTTTTCCTTCCTTCGGTCGGCGTCCAACGGAATAGTGCCAGAAAAATCCCCGCTGTTCGTCGTTGTAGAATAAACGCGTCCGTCCTTGAGTGTTAGTTCGATCTGCATTGCCCTCTTCAACGGAGCAGTCTCAAACTCGGCTAGTTGCGCCAGACGAACCGCGCGCTCATCTGGGAGCTGGTCGTAATCCCACGGCATCAGCGAACCACGGACTAGAAATAAGGATGTCGCGTAACTGTAATTTACCGCGGCGCCAATCTTTGTTGCCGGGGGTTCGAAATGAGCGACCTTTTTGCCCAAACTCTGGGCGATCGAAGCGTCGCCCCGTATGATAAAGCGCGACACAAGGTCCACGGGGAATGGAAACGGGAACGACCGTTTGATCGCCTCGATCGTTGGGATGATCGAATGGGAGGCAGCGAAAAACTTGGGTTGGACATGCAGCGGCCCTTCGAGCTGCGAAAGGTTCTCCGTGATCTGATCCATCGCATCCTGAGCGAGCAGTTTGCCGCCGATGGTTGCGAAAATTCCGGCCTCGCCTTCAAAGATCCTAGGGGCTCCATGAAAGCCGTCGCTTGCAAGCTGAGCGCTCTCAACAGCCACCCTCGCGGCTCGTGCAACGATGACGCGCTTGTCCTCAGTCTGGTCGAAATAGTACTGAAACAGGCCGCCGCTGCTAAGGGCCGCCAAGGCCATTGCATCTTGTGCCTGTCCAACGGGAAACCCCCTTTGAGCGGCGATTGCAGCCGCCGCAGCGATCGGCCCCCACACGCCGGTGGTCATCCAGCCCCTGCCTTGCAGCAAGCCAAACGGCCGAGCCAGTCGCTCTTGCAGAGTGTACGCAAGTGCGGCTGATCGCAGAAATCGGGGGCCTGAGACGTCGTAGGCATCGGCACCGACAATGGCGGCAGAAAGCGCCACTGCCGAAGGGCGCAATTGCGACAGGTTTTCAGTATCATCAATCTCCGCCCAGTGAATGAGACACGCCTGTGCGGCCGCCGCATACGCGGGAGCGAAGTTCCCGCTGTGCCCGAGTACGCGAGCCGAGCGGATTGACCGGAGCGCCGCCATTTCCGCCAGAAATGGACCAGCCTCCGCTTGGCTTGCAGCGTACGTTGAGGTTCCGATCGCGTCAAAAACCGCCCACGCGACACGATCCGAAACATCGTCGGGTATTTCATCGGTTAGACTGGTCGCGGCGATCGCTATGCGGTGGATCAGTGATGAAGGTGGCGCCACCATGGCCGCGGCAGGCAGAGACGCTCGGCCCGACACCCCAAACCATGCTATGCACTCAAGTATGTGGCGCCTGTCGATCACTGTCATCGGCATATCCTCGCATTGCAAATGGTATCCTGCTGAAATAGGTCCCAATCAAGCAGACGAAGTCCGTTCAGGCGCAATTTGGAACTCACAAAAACCGCAGAGCTTGCCGCTTAATTGCGTCTGTGGGGAAATTTAGGGATTCGCGACAAACCTCCCGCTTCGGAAATCAGCCTACGATGGGCGATCGAGGACTACCAATTCGTCCGTGCGCGCCTTTACCTTGGCAAGTCCCATTTGCTGCACGCTCGACAGGAAAGTGTCGATGTCTCCCACCTTCAGTACGGCGTTTAAGCGGCCGTCAGCTGTTCTGGCATCGGCGAAAACGATCTTGGTGGAAGAATACCGGTTCACCTCAGCGGCGATCTCAGCCAGCCGAGCATTGCGGAAAGTCAGTCTTCCGTTGATCCAATCCAAATCTCGATTGTCAGAGGACATCACTGTCCACCGGCCGCCGGGCGCCACGTCGAGACTTTTGCCTGCTGCCAGCGGCAGTTGCACGGTAGTGTCGCCTTCTAGTGACGTCGCCACCACGCTACCTTCCATCATCCGGACGGTATCACGCCCGTCGTCAATGGTCACACTGAATTGCGTCCCGGTTGCTGTAACGGCCACTTTATCGGTGTTTACGATGAACGGTCGAGAGCGATCGTGTGCTACCTGGAAGAACACTCGTCCCCGTAGTATATGGATGCTTCGATGCTCGGGTGTAAATTCAGTCTCCACTGCCGAGTTAGTATCGAGAACCACCTTTGATCCATCCTGAAGTGTCAAACGCGTGATTTGACCTACTCCGTTAGCTAGGCGCGAGACGATTGGTGGCCGTTTCATGACGGTCGTAGGCCACAGCCCAGCGATCCAAGTCCCTGCGCTGGCGCCTAACACCAAGAGGGTAGCCGCTGCCGCTGCGATGGCTAGTTGCCGGCGCGAATGCACCTGTGCGTCGGCTTCACGAAAAGCGAGCATTCGCGGTTCACTGCGCAGTTCCTCGAGCGAGAGCCATAGGCTCTCGTAGTGGGCGAGTCGGTCGCCGTTGCCCGGGTCAGCTTGCAACCATTCTCTCAGTTCGCGCTGGGTCTGTTCACCGATCGTGCCCGCACGCAACCGCGCCATCCAAACGGCCGCCGCTTCGTCGACCGCTTCAGCGTGCCCATAAGTCATGAGCGCATCCGATCCACTGCCTGCGAGAGGGCACGCAGAGCTCGAGCGATGTGTTTTTCAACGGCACTGACCGAAATTCCGTGCTCGCGCGCTAACGCGGCGTACGTGCGATCCTCAAACCGGTGGGACACAAAGATTTGGCGGGTTCGTTGGGGCAAACCACCCAGCGTCGCGATGATGGCAGCAACTTCCCGACGACCAAGGATCAACCTCTCGGGGGTGATCGTATCGACCAAATCGCCAGGGTCGAATTCGACATGAATGGCCCTCGATGCGGCACTTCTGCGACTTTCCTTCAAAACGTGAGCCGCCACCGTAAAGATGTAGCCTGCAATGTTCTCGATTGGCGTCCCGCTTTGCCGTGAGGTGGTGCCGGTTTTCTGGACAGGGTGTTAAGCTACTCCCGACCTGATGGATTGGTACGGGAATGAAGACGACGAGGAAGCGCTACAGCGCGGAGTTCAAGGCCAAGGTGGCGCTGGAGGCGATCCGGGGTGACCTGACGCTGGCGGAGCTCGCGGCCAAGCACGGAGTTCATCACACGATGATCGCGGCCTGGAAGCGTCAGGCCATCGACGGGATGGCGAACACGTTCTCCGGGGCCGGTGATGCAGCCAGGGCTGCCAGCGACAGCGAGGTGGAAAAGCTGCACGCCAAGATCGGGCAACTGGTGGTGGAGCGGGATTTTTTAGCGAAAGCCTTCGGTCGATGAGCGTGGATCGGAGGCGGGCGATGGTCGAACCTGCTCACCACCATCTATCGATCTCGACCCAGTGCAGCCTGCTGCGGATCAGCCGCTCGTCCTATTACTATGCGCCGGTGCCGGAGACCGACGAGACGCTGGCGCTGATGACGGTGATCGACGCGAC
>Ga0068852_100001768_pt1 | contig 14700 bp, 9 predicted proteins | sample KBSCornC22_FD_66594 | JGI IMG/M metagenome (GOLD analysis project Ga0068852, IMG submission 66594) | Corn rhizosphere microbial communities from Kellogg Biological Station, Michigan, USA - KBS Corn C2-2 | ecosystem: Host-associated > Plants > Roots > Rhizosphere > Soil ... | reverse complement strand
CCGACAACACGCCGAAGGGCAAGGGTGCGCTCAAGTTCAAGGAGCTCGCGGAGCAGCGCACGAACGGCCGCGTGAAGATCGAGGTATATCCGAACAGCACGCTCTACAAGGACGGCGAGGAGATGAACGCGCTGCAGCTGGGCTCGGTGCAGATGCTCGCGCCTTCGGTGTCGAAGTTCGGGCCGCTCGGCGTGCGCGAGTTCGAGGCGTTCGACCTGCCCTTCATGTTCGACAGCTACGACGACCTGCACAAGGTGACCGGCGGGGCCGTCGGCAAGTCGCTCTTCGACAAGCTGCAGTCCAAGGGCATCGTGGGCCTCGCCTACTGGGACAACGGCTTCAAGGAGATGACCGCGAACAAGGCGCTGCGGCGCGTGGCGGATTTCCGCGGCCTCAAGATGCGCATCCAGTCCTCCAAGGTCCTCGACTCGCAATTCCGCGCGCTCGGCGCGGTGCCGCAGGTGATGGCGTTCTCCGAGGTGTACCAGGCCCTGCAGACCGGCGTCGTCGACGGCACCGAGAACACGCCCTCGAACATCTACACGCAGAAGATGCACGAGGTGCAGAAGTACCTCACCGTCTCCGACCACGGCTATATCGGCTACGCGGTGATCGCGAACAAGGCGTTCTGGGACGGCCTCCCGCCCGACATCCGCAGCGCCCTCGAAGGCGCGATGGCCGACGCCACGGCCTACGCCAACGACATCGCGAAGAAGGAGAACGACGACGCGCTGGAGATGATCCGCAAGAGCGGCCGCACCCAGATCCTCACCCTCACGCCCGACGAGAAGCGCGAGTGGAAGAAGGCGCTCCTCGCGGTGCATCGCGAGAGCGAGCCGCGCGTCGGCAAGGACACGATCGAGGCGATCTACAAGGCGGTGGGCTTCGACCCCTCGAAGCTCTAGAAGAACACCAGCCAGGCGGTGATGAGCGTGAGCACCATCCCGCCGATGATCGAGCCGAAGATGGTCACCAGCAGGCGCGCATCGGACGCCTGCTGTGCCGCCACGTCGTCCAGCGCGATGGTCTTGTTCACGCGCCGCTCGCGAAACGAGAGCCGGATCACCGTCGTGAGCAGCGCCACGAACGCGGCCAGCACCAGCACGAGCCCGGTGCCCGCGCTCATCGCAGGCTCCAGCCGAAGAAGTGCGATGCGATGAGGAGGAAGAACACGACGAGGGAGAGCGCGATGCGGACCGTGAGCGAGATCACCGCGCGATGCGTGGCGCCCCGGTCCTTGCCCACGAAATACAGGCCCGAGAAGAGGCTTGCCGTCACGGCGAAGAGGAGGAACACGATGACGAAGCGCATGGCGTTTTCCCTGGAGGCGGCCGCCTAGCTGCGGCCATATCCCCACGATAAGGGCGCGCCGCCCGGGAAGCGAGAAGCAGTTCGCGCGAAAAACCCGCGATCAGTCCAGCGCGCGCGCGAGCTTTCCCAGGCGGGCCACCGCCTTCTCCATGCGCTCGTCCCAGGGGTGCCCGTGGTTGAGCCTCAAGCCGCCCGCGAAGCGGTCCGAGGCGGTGAAGATCGGGCCCGGTGCGATGCTGATGCCTTCGCGCACGGCGCGACGATGGAGCGTCATCGCGTCGACGCCGCGGGGAAGGTCGAGCCACGTGAAGTAGCCGCCCTCGGGGCGGCTCACGCGCGTACCTTCCGGAAAGCCCGCCAGCACCGCGGCGCGCAGCTTCGCCGCGTTGTCGCGGAAGTGGCGGCGAAGCCGCCGCAGGTGCCGGTCGTAGCCGCCCTGGCGCAGGTACTCCGCGATGCCCTCCTGCGCGGGCACGCTCGTCGCGATCGACGTCATGAGCTTCGCGCGCTCCACGGCCTGGCGGAAGCGCCCCGGGAGGCACCAGCCCACCCGATAGCCGGGCGCCAGCGATTTCGAGAAGGAGCCGCAGTGCAGCACCAGGCCCTTCTCGTCGAACGCCTTCGCGGGCGGGATCGGCTCGCCGAAGCCGAGCTCCGCGTAGACGTCGTCCTCGACGAGCGCCACGCCGTGGCGCGCGAGGAGCCGCACGAGCTCGCGCCGCTTCGCCTCCGGCATCGTGGCGCCGAGCGGATTCTGCAGGTTCGGCATGAGCCAGCATGCGCGCACGGGATGGCGGCGGATCGCCCCGTCGAGCTCGCCGAGATCGAGGCCTTCCACGGGATCCGTCCTCACCTCGACCGCGCGAAGGCCGAGGCGCTCGACCGCCTGCAGCGCGCCATAGAAGGCGGGCGACTCCAGCACGACCACGTCGCCGGCGCGCGCCACGCTCGCGAGGCACAGGTTGAGCGCTTCGAGCGCGCCGGACGTGATGACGACTTCCTCCGGCGCGGTGGATACGCCGTGCAGCGCGTAGCGCTTCGCGACCTGCTGGCGCAGCTCGCGGCTGCCCGGCGAAAGATCCTCCACCGTACGCCAGGGATCCATGCGGCGCGCCGCGCGCGCGAGGTCCTGCGCGAGGCGCGGCAGGGGAAAGTAAGCCGGGCTCGGGAACGCGGAGCCGAGCGGCACCACCTGGCGGTCGCGAATCTGCTCCAGCACGCTGAAGACGAGGTCCGAGACGGCGATGATCTCCGGCGGGAGCGTCGCGTGCTCGCGCCGCTCTTCCTTGCGCGCCGCGCGAACCCGCCCGCGCACGTAATAACCCGAGCGCGCGCGGATCTCGACCAGGCCGCGCTCGGCGAGCGATTCGTAGGCCTGCATCACGGTCGCCACGCTCGCGCCCTTCGAGCGCGCCAGGACCCGCGTCGACGGCAGGCGCTCGCCCGCGCGAAACGCCCCGCCCTCGATCATCGCTTCGAGCTCGGCCGCGAGCGCGCGGTGCCGGCTCTCGTTGCGGTTCGTCGCCACGGCCGGATTATGCCGGACGGCCCGACCGCTTCGAGGCGAGGCGCAATTGGCGGATACTGCGTGCCGATGGAGACCATCGCCGCCTTCGAGGGCATCGACCGCGCGCGCTTCCGCGGCGAGATCGTGCCGCGCCATGCGCCGGCGGTGCTGAAGGGCGTCGTCGCGGCGTGGCCGGCCGTGCGCGCCGCGCGCGGCGCGCACGGGGGCATCGCGCCATACCTGCGCGCGCTCGACAGCGGCGCGCCCGTCGCGGCGCTACGCCTGCCGCCGTCGGCGGAGGGGCGAATCTTCTACAGCGCGGGCCTCGACGGGTTCAACTACACGCGCGACGACACGACGCTCGGCTCGGTTCTCGAGCGCATGGAGCGATACGCCTCACACGCAAGACCCGCCTCGATCGTCGTGCAAAGCGCGCCGCTCGCATCGTGCCTGCCGCGCTTCGCGGCGGAGAACCCCAACCCGCTGCTCGACGAATCCGTCGCCGGGCGCATCTGGATCGGGAATCGCGTCGTCACGCCCGCCCATTTCGACGAGTCGAGCAACATCGCCTGCGTGGTCGCGGGACATCGCCGCTTCACGCTCTTCCCGCCGCAGGCGATCGGCGACCTGTATATCGGCCCCATCGGTCATGCGCCGACGGGCACGCCCATCAGCCTCGTCGACTTCGATCGTCCCGACCCGCAACGCTTTCCACGCTTCCAGCGCGCGCTGGCGCTCGCGCAGGTGGCGGACCTGGAGCCCGGCGACGCGATCTACATCCCGCCGCTCTGGTGGCACCACGTCCGCTCGCTGGATACGTTCAACGTGCTGGTGAATTACTGGTGGAAGGAGCGCGATGCGGCGCGGGGCACGGACTCGGCGTTGAACGTGCTGCTGCTGGCGCTGCTCGACCTGCGCTCGTTGCCGCCGGAGCAGCGCGAGGCGTGGTCCGGGATCTTCCGGCACTACGTCTTCGAGGCGGACGGCGAGACCGCGGCGCACATTCCCGAAGCGAGGCGCGGCGTGCTGGGCGAGATCTCGCCCGAGCTCGCGCGGCAGGTGCGCGCGTTCCTCGCCGCGAAGCTGCGCGACTAGGCCGGCGACAGCTCCGCGCCGAGCGCTTCGGCGTCCTCGTGCAGCACGTGGATGCGCGTGGCGGAGACCGTCCCCACCTCGCGCGCCCCCAGCTCGAGGAGCCCGTCGCGATCGACGCGCGACGCTTCCTTCACGCTCACCATCACGCGCCCGGGCGCCGTCTCCACGCCGGTGACGTTGCCGGGGCCCCCGAGCGCGCGCATCCACCCGGCGCGATCGAAGGCTGCCCTCGCGCGGCCGGCGAGGCATGCACGGATCTCGGCCGCGAGCTGGTCGGCGACGGGGCCGACCACGACCTGCAAACCGGCCGCGCCCACGTTCACCGTCCCGCTCGCGCCCAGCCGCCGCAACGCCTCGGCGTCCGCGCGCGAGCGCTCGCGCAGCACCAGGCGCAGTCGCGTGGTGCATGCGTCGACCGATTCGAGGTTCGCCGCCCCGCCCAGCGCGTCGATGTAACCCCGCGCGCCCGGGGTCGGAGGGGCCGCCGCGGCCGAGCCTGGTGCGGCCTCGCGCTCGCGGCCCGGCGTGCGCAGGTCGAAGCGCACGATGCAGTAGCGGAAGACGCCGTAGTAGATCGCGAAGTACACGAGGCCCACGGGGACCAGGAGCAGGGGACGCGTCGACTTGCTGAAGTTGAGCACGTAGTCGAAGAGGCCGGCGGAGAACCCGAAGCCGAGGCGGCAGCCGAGCCAGTCCATGATCACGAGCGCGGTCCCCGTGAGCAGCGCGTGCAGCGCGTAGAGCGCGGGTGCGAGGAACATGAACGCGAACTCGATCGGCTCGGTCACGCCCGTGAGGAACGACGTGAGCGCGAGCGACAGCAGCAGGCCGCCGGCCGCGCGTTTGCGCTCGGGGCGGGCGGTGTGATACATCGCGAGGCACGCGGCCGGGAGCCCGAACATCATCACGGGAAAGAATCCCGCCATGAAGGCGCCCGCGGTCGGGTCTCCGGCGAAGAAGCGCTTCAGGTCGCCGGTCACGCCGTGGAAGTCGCCGAGGATGAACCACGCGATGTTGTTGAGGATGTGGTGCAGGCCGGTGACGATGAGCGTGCGATTGAGGACTCCGTAGACGAAGAGCCCGATTTCACCGGAGCCGATGACCGCGCGGCTCACGGCGTCCATCGCGCGCTCGACATGAGGCCAGCCGAGGCCGAAGACGAAGGCCATCACGAGCCCCGCCAGGCCCGCCACGATCGGCACGAAGCGCCGGCCCGCGAAGAACGCGAGATACGGCGGCAGGCGGATGTCGTGGAACCGGTTGTAGAGCTGCCCGGCGAGGATTCCGGACAGGATGCCCATGGGCACGCTCAGCTTGGAGAGCTGCCGCGCCTTGTATGCGGCCGTCGCCAGCGCTGCATCCGCGGCCCCCTTGATCGCGTCGGGCGGGACCGGGATCAGCACTTCCGCGCCCTTGCTGGCGACGACGAAGGCGACCACGCCGGCAAGCCCCGCCGCGCCGTGGTTCTCGCGCGCGAGTCCCACCGCCACGCCGATCGCGAAGAGGAGGCCCAGGTTGGAGAAGATCGCGTCGCCCGCGGCCGCGATGGGCGCGAGGTCGAGCAGGTCGGGCTGCCCGATGCGCAGCAGCAGGCCCGCCGCGGGCAGCACCGCGATGGGCAGCATGAGCGCGCGGCCGAGGGACTGCGTCGATTCGAGCCAGCGGACCATTCAACCTCCCGGGACGAGGGCGGGGTGCGCCGCGCGAGTCGACGCGACCAGGTCGCGCACGGCGGCGGCAGTGGGCAGCTCCAGCGCGCGGCGGGCGAGCTCGCGGCAGGCTTGCGTATCGAGCTCGCGCGCCAGGCGCTTGAGTCGCGGGATGGACGACGGCACCGCGGAGATCTCGTGCACGCCCAGCCCGACCAGCACGGGCAGCGCATCCCCGTCGGAGCCCAGCGCGCCGCAGACCGAGACGCTGCGCCCCTGGGCGGACGCAGCCTCGGTCACGCGGGCGATGAGACGCAGCACCGCCGGGTGGAGCGCGTCGAGGCGCGCGGCGAGGCGGGGATGCGCGCGGTCGATCGCGAGCGTGTACTGCGCGAGGTCGTTGGTGCCGAGCGAGAGGAAGTCGCACTCGCGGGCGAGCTCGGCGGCGAGGAGCGCGGAGGCGGGCGTCTCGATCATCGCGCCCACGAGGGGAGAACGCCCGAGGCCGAGGCGGCGCATTTCCTCTTCGAGGATCGCACGCACGAAGCGCACGTCCGCCACGTCGGTCACCATCGGCACGAGGATGCGGCACGCGCCCGGCGGCTGCACGCGCAGGATCGCGGCGAGCTGCGTGCGCAGCAGCCGCGGATGCTCGAGGCTCGCGCGCACGCCGCGCAGCCCCAGCGCCGGATTCTCCTCGTCGGGAAGCGGCAGGAACGCGAGGCGCTTGTCGCCCCCGATGTCCATGGTGCGGATGGTGAGGCAGCGCCCGCCGAGCGCGCCGCCGATCGCCTGGTATTCATGGAGCTGCTCCTCTTCCGCCGGCGCCTCGCGCCGGTCGAGGTAGAGGAATTCGGTGCGCAGCAGCCCGCAGCCGTCGGCACCGTGCGCCACGGCGGGCGCCGCTTCGGCCGACGCGCCGAGGTTCGCGTGCACGTGGATGCGCACGCCGTCGCGCGTGGTGGCGGGTTCGCGCGACGCTTGCGAGTCGGCGGCGTCTTCCACGCGCCGCGCTTCCAGAGCGCGCTGCGCTTGCGTCCACTGCGCCTCGGGCGGATCGACGTCGAGCCATCCGTGCTCCGCATCGAGCACGACGCGCGTGCCGTCGCGGATCGCGAGCACCGCCGCGCCCGCTCCGACGAGCGCGGGCATTCCCGCGGCCGCCGCGAGGATCGCCACATGCGAGGTGGGGCCCCCGCGCGCCGTGCACACGCCGCCCGCGCCAGCGCGTTGGAGCGCCATGAGCTGCGAGGGCAGCAGCTCGTCGGCGATCACGATGGCGCCTCGAGGAACGGTGTGCGCGGCCGCAGGGGGTTCGCCCGCGAGCACGCGCAGCACCTGGTGCTCCAGATCCAGCAGGTCGGCGGCGCGCTCGCGCATGCGCGCGTCGTCGAGCGCGGCGAGCACGTTGGCCGTCGCGCGCGTGGCGCGCCGCCACGCGTAGCCCGCCGTCTCGCCGCGCCCGAGTCCTTCAGCCGCGCGGCGATGCAGTTCGGGGTCGCGCGCGAGCTCGACGTGCGCCGCGAGCAGCGCATGTCCTTCGCCTTGCGCCTGGGCCATGAGCGATTCGAGATGGGCGACCACCGTGCGCAGCGCGCTTTCGAGCGCGGCGCTCTCGCGCTTTTCTCCCGCGCCGCGCTCGGCAACGGCGATCTCCGGCCGCTCCCACCGTGCGCAGGCACCCATGGCGACGCCCCGGCTCGCGATCGTGGCATCGATGCGGCCCTTCGGGGGCGGCGCGGGCGCGGCGCTCGCGACCGGATCTCGCGGCGGGCTGAACCAGCGCTCGAGCATGGCGAGCGCCGCCGGCGCGTCGGCGCCCGTGGCATGGACGTCGATCGCATCGCCCGCGCGCAGGCCGAGAGCCATCATCGCGACGGGGCTGCGCGCGTCGGCTTCGCGCCCGCGGAAGGCGAGCCGCACCTGCGCGGAGAAGGGGCGCAACGCCGCGGCGACCTGCGCGGCGGGGCGCGCGTGCAGGCCATGCTCGAACGGAATGACGAAGTTGCGCAATTCCGCGTGCGCCATGTCGTCGCTGCGGGCACCGCCGGACGGGGCCCCGGCCTGTGCGGCGTCGATCGCCGCGGCGGGCTCGACCTCGAGCAGGAATTCGCCCGTCGCGATGCGTCCCCCGGGCGCGCGCCGCACGATGCGTCCGCCCGCCGCCACGATGATGGGACTCACGAGGCTCTTCGCGCGCCGGGCGAGGAAGTCGAGGTCGAAGCGGACCAGGGGGTCGCCCGTCCGCACGTAGCGCGCGTCGGCCACCAGGCGCTCGAAACCGGCGCCGTGCAGCTCGACCGAATCGATGCCGACGTGCACGAGGAGGTCCACGCCGCCCGCGGCGCGCACGGTCACCGCATGCTTCGCGTCCCGCATCGGCAGGAGCTCCCCGTCGCACGGCGCGCGCAGGAGGCCCTCGACCGGATCGATCGCGAGGCCGTCGCCCGCCATGCCTTGCGCGAAAACCGCATCGGGCACTTCGGCGAGCGGCATGCACCAGCCGGCGAGGGGCGCGAGGATGACGACTCGGCTCATCGCACGCCCCGCATGAGCGTGACCCGGTCGATCACCCAGAGCGGATCGAGCTCGCGCTGGGCGAAGCGCAGGCAGAGGTCGTGAGTCCCGGCCGTGCTCGCGACCGCGGCAGGCGGCAGCGCGGTCACGCCATCGTTCGCCACGGCCGGGGCAAGCGAAAGCCGCGCGATGATCTCGCCGCCGCACGTGTCGCGATGCACGACGAGCTCGCCGGCCTGCGAGCTCGGCTCGTCGAAGCGGATCTTCGCGGCCGCATCGCCCACCTGGAAATTGAACGGTACCTGTCCGACCCTCACGCCGACCTCCTTCACGCCATCCAGGCGCGCGCCGCGGAAGATCCAGCACGGGTCGAGGATGTCCACGAGGAATTGCGCGCGCGGTCCATGCAACGGTGCGTCGTCCTCCAGCTCGAGGTCCACCTTGTGCGAGCAGGTCTCCATCTCGCGGCTCTCGCGGACGGGGCCGTCGGACAGGACGGGAGCCGGCTCGAACGCCGTTTTCGCATACGTCATCCCGAGCGCCTCGTAGCGCGCGGGCATGGAGGCGACGCGCCTGCGGAAATCGCTCCAGTCCGGATGCTGCGACCAGCCGACCTCGGCGATGGCCGCCGCGCGCGGAAATGCCATCCACCCCATGCGTGCCTCGGTGCGGATGTGCTCGGACCACAGATTGCCCTGGAGCCCGCGGATGTGCGCGCGCTGTGCCTGGTCGAGCGAGGGCGGGATGGGATCGAAGCGATAGACGTCCTCGAGGGAGACCACGGCCGCGCGCCCGGGCGGCTCGCCGAGCGATGCCGTCTGGCGATGATCGAGATAGAGATCCGGGTCGACGGCCATCACGCTGTCGTGCCCCTGGGCCGCAGCGGCGATCGCGCCCTTCGTGCCGCGCCACGACATGACCACCGCGCCGCGTGGCAGCCCCGGGTCGACGATCTCGTCCCAGCCCACGAGGCGGCGTCCGTGGGCCTCGAGGAAGCGCCCGATGCGCCGCGTGATCCAGTGCTGGACCCGGGAGGCGTCGGCGATGCCGAGCTCGCGCATGCGCTCGCGCGCGCGCGGCGACGCCTTCCACTGCGACGTATCGACCTCGTCGCCGCCGATGTGGATGTACGGGGCGGGGAAGATCGACATCACCTCGGCCAGCACGTCCTCGAGGAAGGTGAAGGTCGGCTCTTCGAGGTTGAGCACGTTCGAATACACGCCCCAGTCGGCAGGTACCTCCGCGGAAGCGGGCTTCACGGTCGCGAGTTGCGGGTAGGCCGCGACGATGGCCGAGGCGTGCCCCGGCATCTCGATCTCCGGCACGACCATCACGCCGCGGTCGGCGGCATACGCGACGATGCGGCGCGCCTCGTCCTGCGTGTAGTACCCGCCGTAGAGACGCGGCTTGCCCGTCGCCGGATCGATGTCCGCATGCGCCGCGCGGCCGGCCGGCACGCGCCACGCGCCGACGCTCGTGAGCCGGGGGTACCTGCGGATCTCGATGCGCCAGCCCTGGTCGTCGGTGAGGTGCCAGTGCAGCACGTTCAGCTTGTGCGCGGCCATCGTGTCGATGAAGCGCTCGATGAACGCAATCGACTGGAAATGCCGCGCCGAATCGAGCAGCAGCCCGCGCCACGCGAGGCGCGGCGCATCCTCGATGTGCACCGCGGGAATCGCTACGGAGGGGGTGTGGCCCGTGCCCGCCATCTGCCAGAGCGTCGTGGCGCCGTAGGCAAAGCCGGCGAGCGAATGGGCGTGGATCGTGATGCGCCGCGGCGTCACGTCGAGCTCGTACGACGCGTCATTGCCCTCGTCGTCGTGCTCGAAGACGATCGCGCCATCGCGCGCTTCGCCGGGCTCGATCGCGAGGCGCAGCCCGCGGCTTCGCGCGAGCCGGTCGACCAGCACCGGCGCGGCGCGCGAGGCCAGCGCGTCGCCCTCCGGGATCACGATGGGCGTTCGCCGCGACAGCGTGAAGTGGCCGGCTTTCCATGCCGCGAACGCCGGCTTCGGCACGAGTGGGACCTCCGCCGCGCCGGCGTGGGCGCCCGCGGCGGCTTGGAGCAGGGCGATCGCGACGGCGGCGTGTCTTCTCATGCGCTGGAAGAAAGGGAGGCGGGCCCCGTGAAGGCCCGCCCCGTGAAAGGGGGCCTCACCCCCTGGAGGATATCGGCTCCCGCCCTACAACGCGACCCTGAGCGAGAGGTAGTACTGCCGGCCGTTCTTGTAGAACGCGCGCGGCTGGTTCGTATCCGCGGCGTAGTACTTGAGGGTCGGGTTGTTGAGGTTGAGCGCGTCGAAGTACACGGCGAACCGCTTGTTGATCTGGTAGCCGATCGAGGCCGCGAGTGTGCCGGTATCGTCCTGGAACTCCGGCGTGCTGCGGTCCAGCCCCACGAAGAACGCCGAGCGGAAGGTATAGGCCAGGCGCGCGGAGAATCCGTAGTTTTCGTAATAGCCGGTGACGTTGTACGTGTTCTTCGAGGCACCCAGCAGCGCGTCCGGCGCCTGCTGGCAGCCGGTGTCGTTCGAGGCGCAGTTCTTGTCCTCCTTGGCGTTCGCGTACGTGTAGTTCGCCTCGAAGCCGAAGCCCAGGCCGAGCGGCTGGTACCACGCGAGCTCCAGGCCCTTCACCGTGCCGTTGCTGTTGATGGGGGAGGAGATCGTGTACGTGTCGAAGGTGTTCGTGCGGATGTTCAGGAGCGTCTGCTGGTGCGTGCCGAAGGCCACGTAATCCTTCAGGTCCATGTAGAACACGTTCGCCGACACCAGCGCGCGCGGCGCGAAGTACCATTCCCACGCGGCCTCGAAGTTGTTGGACTTGATGGGCTTCAGGTCCGGGTTGCCGCCGTTGCCGGTGTGGGTCGTGTCGTCCGCGCTGATGGATCCGCCCAGCGCGCTGTAGTCGGGGCGCGCCAGCGTGCGCGTGGCGGCGAGGCGCCCGACCATGTTGCGGCCGAGGTCGAAGCGCAGGTTGGCGCTCGGCAGCACGTCGTTGTAGTCGTGCGCGACCAGGTTCTTGTAGAACGTCCCGAAGGCCGAGGTCGTGATGGCGCCGGGGACCTGGGGGCAGGGCGACTGCGGCGGGCACGCGTTGCCGTCGATGCCGACGTTCACGGTGACTTCCTCCCGCGTCTTCACGAAGCGCAGGCCGGCGTTCCCGCCCCAGCCCGTGCCCTCGAAGTTCGCCATGAAGTACGCGGCCGAGTCCTTCTCCTTCAGCGCGAACTCTCCCGGCCAGTATTGGCGGCTCACCGGATCGCGATTCGAATACCGGTCGCCCCACTGCTCCAGCACCGAGGGCGAGAGCATCCACACGTTGCGCGGGAAGTTGCCGCCCAGCCCGCTCGCGAAGTTGCCGGGATAGGTCTCGCCGTTCCACGCGGGGAGATTGGCCGGGTCGAACGGGTTCAGCGCGAAGTTGGGGCCCTGCGCCACCTGGTGCGTCTCGCGCGTGTGCTCGGCGTAGCGCAGGCCGCCCTTGAAGGAGCGCAGGTAGCCGCGGTCGTAGACCCACTCCGCGTCGGCCTTGCCGTAGCGCTCCTTGTCCTCGGTCGAGGCGGGGCTCGCGCCGAAGATCCAGTCGAGGGACGTGCCGGTGAAGACCGACGGATTGCCGCTGGGGAAGGCGACGTCCACCGGCGAGCCGATGCCGTGCATGTTGTACGAGGCTCCGGTATTGAAGACGTCGCCCTCGAAGACGTCCTGCTTCGGGGTCACGCCCTTGCCGCGCGTGACGCCTAGCTGGCCCGAGAGCGTGAGGCGGTCGTTCAGGTGCCACGTCGCATCGAGGTTGCTGTACGTGCTCTCGGCGTGCGCGTCGGGACGGTAGATCTGGTCGACGATCGCGTATTGCGCAGGGCTCGCGGCGGTGCCCGCGTTGTTCCAGGTCGCCTGCGTGAGCGTGCCGTTGTTGACGGTGTAGCTGTTGGGGATGCGATTGTCGGTCCCGATGATCTTCGAGCCCCACATCATCCAGTTGCGGTTGTAGTTGGTCGCCTCGAGGCGCGAGCTGAAGGTCTCGAAGCCGAGGGAGAGCTCGTTGACCGGCCGCACCTCGATGCCGAGGAGCCCGCCCTTGCGCTTGCGTTCCTGCTCGAAGAAGGAGGAGCCGATGAGCGTGGGATAGGCCACGTTCGCGAGGTCCGGGCGCGCCTGGGCGAGCGCGCTGGTGGGCGAGATGGTGCCGTAGCCGAGCGTCTCCTGGCCGTCGCGGCGCAGGTGGCGCTCTTCCCAGAAGCCCTGGAGCATCACGCCGAAATTGTTGGCGTCGTTCTTCCAGTTGATGAGCACGCTCGCCTGCGGGTCGGTCTTCTTGGGCAGGTCGGTGTAGACCGCGCCGAACGAGCCGCTCACGGTCACCGGCTTCGCGAACTGCAGGGGCTTGCGGGTGATGATGTCCACGGCGCCGGCGACGCCGCCCTCGACCATGTCCGCGGTCTGGCTCTTGCGCACGATCACCTGGCTCACGAGCTCGGAGGGCAGGAGGGTGAAGCTCACGCTGCGGCCGACGAGCTGCACCTGGTCGAGCACGAACCAGTCGCCGGACGACACCATGTGGCCGTTGACCAGCGTCTGCGTGAGGCTGGGGTTGGTGCCGCGCAGGCTCACGCGGTCGTTCTCGTCGAAGCCGCCTTCGCCGCCCGCCGACGAGCTCGTGGTGACCCCCGGCAGGCGCTGGACCGCGTCGGCGATGTTCTTGTCGGGGAGCTTGCCGATATCCTCTGCGGTGACGACTTCGGTGACGGTGTCGGCGTTCTTCTTGGTGTCGAGGGATTTCTCGATCGAGGCGCGGATGCCCGTGACGGTCACGGTCTCCTTCGTCTCGGGCGTGGCGGCCTGCTGGGCGTACGCCGGCACCACGCCCGCCAGGGCGAGCGAGACGGCGGCGGCGACGGGCTTTTGCTTCATCTTCATTCTTGTCCCCTCCTGGGTAGTGGAAGCGATGATGCCAGTGCAGGACCAATGTAAACCAATACAGGACCACTTTGTCAACTGGTTGCAAATTGGTATGCGAGTGGTAGTATCAATTCCATGACGACGCTCTCGAAGCTCCTGCATCGCCTCGATCCCGACGACAGCCAGCCGCTGTACCAGCAGCTGCAGCGCGCCTTGCGCGAGGCGATCGAGCGCCGCGTCCTCGCGCCGAACGACGCGCTGCCCCCGGAGCGCGACATCGCCTCCGACCTGCGCGTCTCGCGCATCACGGTGCGCAAGGCGCTCGATGGCCTGGTCGAGGAAGGCCTCCTCGTGCGGCGCCAGGGCTCGGGCAACTTCGTGGCCTCGCGCATCGAGAAGAATTTCGCGAAGCTCACGTCGTTCTCCGAGGACATGCGCTCGCGCGGGCTCAAGCCGCGCAGCGTGTGGCTCAATCGCGCGCAGGGAGCGGTCACGCCCGAGGAGGCGCTCACGCTGCGCCTCGGCCCCGGCACGCCCGTCTACCGCTTCCACCGGCTGCGCTTCGCCGACGAGACGCCGATGTGCCTCGAGTTCGCCACCGTCGTCGGCACGGCGCTCGGCTCGCTGCAGGACGTGGGGAATTCGCTCTACGAGGCGCTCGAGCGTGCCGGCAATCGCCCGGTGCGGGCGCTGCAGCGGCTGCGCGCGCTGCTGCTCAACGCGGAGCAGGCAAAGCTGCTGCACGCACAGGAAGGCGATGCCGGCCTGCTCGTGGAGCGCGTGGGCTTCCTGCGCGACGGCAGCGCGGTCGAGTATTGCCAGTCCTATTACCGGGGAGACACCTACGATTTCGTGGCCGAGCTCAGCTCCGGTGATTGAGCGCGATCCCGCGACGACCCTCATGTACCGCGAGGCGGCCGAGGCCGCCGGGGCGGTGCGCGCGCAGATCGAGCGCAACGGCGAGGCGATGCGGGACCTGGGAGCCGCGCTCCGGCGGCTGGCTCCCCGGGCGGTGGTCACGTGCGCTCGGGGAAGCTCCGATCACGCCGCCACCTATGGCAGGTACCTGGTCGAGACGCGACTCGGCGTGCTCACCGCCTCGGCCGCGCCCTCCGTCGCCTCGGTCTATCGCGCGCAGCAGGACCTGCGCGACTGCCTGTTCATCGCGATCTCGCAGTCGGGGGCCGGTCCCGACATCCTCGCGGCGGTCGAGGCCGCGCGGGAGAGCGGGGCGCGCATCGTGGCGCTGGTGAACGACGAGGATTCGCCGCTCGCGGCCGCGGCGCACCACTGCCTGCCGCTTTGCGCGGGACGCGAGGAGAGCGTCGCGGCGACGAAGAGCTACATCGCCTCGCTCGCCGCCCTCGCGCACCTGGTCGCCGAGTGGGCCGGCGACGAGGCGCTGCTCGGCGCGGTGCGCTCGCTGCCCACGCAGCTCGAGCAGGCGTGGCGGCTTTCGTGGGAGCCGGGCGTCGAGCCGCTGCGCGATGCGAGCCATCTCTACGTGATCGCGCGCGGGGTCGGCCTCGGCGTGGCGCAGGAAGCGGCGCTCAAGTGCAAGGAGGCGTGCGGCCTGCACGCCGAGAGCTTCAGCGCGGCCGAGGTGCGCCACGGTCCCGAGGCGCTGCTGCGGGCAGGCTTTCCCGTCCTGGTGCTCGCGCAGGACGACGAGACGCGAGCGGGCGTGGAAGCAATGGCGCGCGAGCTCGCGGCGCGCGGC
>Ga0068852_100001763_pt1 | contig 14735 bp, 6 predicted proteins | sample KBSCornC22_FD_66594 | JGI IMG/M metagenome (GOLD analysis project Ga0068852, IMG submission 66594) | Corn rhizosphere microbial communities from Kellogg Biological Station, Michigan, USA - KBS Corn C2-2 | ecosystem: Host-associated > Plants > Roots > Rhizosphere > Soil ... | reverse complement strand
CCGTCGCGTCCTGGAAAGACATAGATGTCGATCCGCTCGCCTGTCGCTTCGGCGGTGGACTGAAGCACTGGCCCTAGCGGCAGAATGCTTCCTGCGCGGGCGTGCAAAGGCACCCGATCGATCGGCGCCGGCACATCATGGTTGCGCCCGCCTTCGCGATGCTCGCCTGTCCAGACATCGTACCAGCCGCCCGCCGACGTGGGCAAGTAAACCGGCCAGCTTGTCGCACCCTGCGCCAGCACGGGTGCGACATGCAGTGCGCGGCCAAACAGATAGGCATGACGCTCGTCGAGCGCGCGGGCGTCGGCGGGGAAATCGAACACGAGCGGCCGCATCGGCGGCACGCCCTTGTGCGTGGTCTCGCCGGCCAGGCTGTAGACGTAGGGCAGCAGCCGGTAGCGCAGTTCCAGATAATGGCGCGCAATCGTCTCGACCTGATCGCCATAATGCCAGAATTCGGTGTCGGTCTGGTAGCCGTGCACGCGCTGGAGCGGCAGGAAGGTCGCATATTGGAACCAGCGCAGGAACCGCTCGCGATAGGCGGGGTCGTCATATTGGCCCGGCCCTGGACGGAAGAAACCGCCCGCATCCACCGTCCAATAAGGATAGCCGGCCGCCGCCATGTTGAGCCCGGCCGGAATCTGCCGCGCCAATGTGTCCCAGCCATTGCCGATATCGCCCGACCAGGTCGTCGCGGCGTAACGTTGCTGGCCGGGAAAGGCGCTGCGCGTCAGGATCATCACGCGCCGGTCGGGTTCGGCGCGCCGCCGCCCTTCATAGACGGCGCGCGCCACCTTGAGCGGAAAAATCAGCCGAACATGCTCGCCGCGTCCGGCGGCGGTGACCCGGCCGACCAGATCGTCATTCTCGGGCTCGGTCGCATCCTGCCACCAGGCGTCGATGCCGAGCTGGCCGAGCCTTTGATCCTGATTGGCGCAATAAAAAGCGGTCGCCTGGGGATTGAAGAAGTCGATCCATTCCGTGTCGGGGATGTAGCAATTGCGCGCCGCAGCCTGCTTGCCGAGTTCCGTCTCGCGGCCGATCTTGGCCCAGACCGACAGCATCAGCCGCGCGCCATTGTCATGCAGGCGCCGCACCAGTCCGGCGGGATCGGGGTAGAAGCGCTCGTCGAAGCGCATCGCGTTCCAGCCGTATTTTCCCCAATATTGCCAGTCCTGCACCATCACATCGACGGGCAATTTGCGGCGCCGGAATTCCTGGAGCGTGCCGACAATCTCGTCCGACGAATGGAAGCGCTCGCGGCAGTGGATATAGCCATAGGCCCAGCGCGGCAGCATCGGCGTGACGCCGATCAGGTCGCGATAGCCCGCCATCACCTCGTCGGCGCTGGGGCCGGCAATGACGATATAGTCGATCGCGTCCGCCACCGGCGAGCGCCAGCGCGTCTGCCCCTGCGCCTGCCCGAAAAAGAGGCTGGGCTCGTCCGTATCGTTCGCCTCGACGCGGACATGATGCGTCCCCGGGCCCAGTTCGGCGAAGAAGCTGGTCGTGGGCGGCAGCCACAGGTTGGAGAAATCCACCATCGGCTTGCCGTCGATCTCGACATGATAGCGCGACGCCATCTTACGCCCGATGTCGAGCATGAAGGCGTAGCGGCCGCCCGCCTCGATCGTCAGATCGCCCTCGAAGCTGGCGGTGCGGCGCGAGACCCGCGCATTGCCGGTCGTGGTCGTGACGTTGCTGACCTGCGCCTCGCCCGCCTGGACCTTGGTCAAAGCGAGCCGGCCCGAGGGCATGTTCAGCTCGCTCATCCCCAGATTGTGCCAGAGCAGGCCATAACCCTTGCTCGACAGCAGGAAGGGCTGGCTGATCTGCGTATTCACCTGGGTCAGGCGGCGCGGCAGCGACCGCAGATCGAGCGCGCCGTCCTGGAAGCAGCCCGTTCCGAACAGGCGTTCGTCGGTGGGGGAATCGAACGCCTGTTCAGCGGTGTGGGCCGTCTCGTCATAAAGCGGCGTCGACGTCAGCCGCCGGGTTCCCGCGGCTTCGGCGAGCAGCAGCCGGCCGGCAGAATCGAAGAAGCGCAAGGTCGAATGCGCGTCGATCTCGCAGCGGATGAAGGGCAGCTGGAGCCGCGTCGTATCGCCATGCTTCGACCGGACCGCCTTGCCGCGCGGGACGATCGGCTGGAGCACGGGGCTTTCCGGCGGGGCGCCGCGCTTCTCTGCAGGCACGAACCGCACGCGGAAGGCGCGGTCGCTGAGCGCGATCACCTGCAACACGCCCTGAGGCAGCCAGGCGGTGAAGTCCGGATCGAAGCGCGCGGGCACCGCCGCCAAAGCGGTGAGGGGCATGGCCGCCGCCATGCCCGCCGCTCCGGCGAGAAGGATTGCGCGTCGGCGGATCGGCTCCATCGGTGCGGCCTACTATTGCGGAAGCACGACGTCGACCCGCGTCGCGAAGCCGGCCGATTGCCCCGCCACGCCCGTGTCGGGCTGGCCCGAGCCGACGCTCACCCGGTATTGGCCGACCGCGACGTGGCGCGTGCCATCGGGGGCGACGCTGCTCAGGTCGCGCGCGGTGAGGTCGAAGGTCACGGTGCGGCTCTCGCCCGGCTTGAGCGAGACGCGCTGAAACCCGCGCAAGGCGACGCGCGGCACGCCGGGTTTGTCGGGGAAGTTGAGGTAGAGCTGCGCCACCTCGTCGCCTGCGCGTGCGCCCGTATTGCGGACCTCGGTCGTGACCCGCAGCCCCTGCTCGGCACCGCCGCTCGCGGGCTGCAGCGTGAGCGGGCCATAAGCGAAACTGGTGAAGCTCAGGCCGTAGCCGAAGGGGTAGACCGGTTTGCCGGCGAAATAGCGATAGGTGCGGCCCGCCATGGCATAATCGTCGAACGGCGGCAGATCGTCGAGGCTGCGATAGAAGGTCAGCGGCAGGCGGCCCGACGGGTTGGTGCGGCCGGTCAGCACATTGGCGATGGCCAGTCCGCCCGATTGGCCAGGATACCAGGCCTCCAGGATCGCGGCGGCATTGTCCTTGGCCCAACCGAGATTGATCGCGCTGCCGTTCATCGCCACCACGATCAGCGGCTTGCCGAACTTTTTCGCCTTTTCGAGCAAGGCGCGCTGATCGGCGGGAAGCTCGAGCGAGGTCTTGTCGCCGCCGGAAAAGCCCTCGACATGGACCGGCATCTCCTCGCCTTCCAGGTCGGAGGTCAGGCCGACCACCGCGACGATCGCATCCGCGCCGGCGGCGCCCGCCGCCAGATCCTTGTCGAGATCGGTCGAGATGCGCTTCCAGAACATGGTGGTCGCAGCAGAGGTGGTGCCCGATTCAGCCTGGAATTCGAGCGGATAGCGCTTGCCCTTTTCCAGCTTCACCTCGACCAGATGGAGCGGTTCGGCCCATTGCGTGTAGCGCGCGGCGGTGACCGCGGGCTTGCCGTCGACCTGCAGGCTGCCCTTCACCGCGGTCAATGCGATGCGATAGGTGCCGGTCTCGGGCGGGACCAGGAAGCCGGTCCAGACGATCTTATAATGCTCGCCAAGCTGCTTCATCTCGTTGGCGTGCGAGCTGATGTTGCGCTCGATCGTGGTCGCGACCGGCCTGGCCTCATAGTCGCGCGGCGCGTGGGCGTCGCTGCCCGGCGCGGCCGGCTTGGCGTTATAATATTGTGCGCGCAGTCCGTGCTTGCCGTCGGGCGTGACGAACATCGCGTCAGGAACGGGATCGCCGTCGGTGATGGACGCGGTGAAGGGCACGGTCCGGATCTGGGCCCCCGGCATCGCCATGCGGAGCCCGTCCTGCACCGAAATCGGCGGTGCGCTCAGTGCGGACGAATAATTGCCGCGCAGCACGCGCGTGGCGTCGGCGAGCGGGCCGATCAGCGCGATCTTCGTTGCCGGCTTGAGCGGCAGCACGCCGTCATTCTTGAGCAGCACCAGGCTTTCGGCCGCCGCCTTGAGCGCGAGCGCCTGATGGTCGGGCGTGTTGATCGCGCTCACCGGTGTCGCCGACGGCGCACGCTGCGACAGGCCGGGCAGATCGCCATTGCGTAAGCGCGCCGAGAAGAGGCGCACCAGCGCACGATCGACATCGGCCTCGGTGATCAGCCCGCGCTTGACCGCGTCTTTGTAGCGGTCGCCGAGATTGGTCGCGCCACCCAAGGTCGCGCCATTGCATTCATTGTCGACGCCCGCGCGGATCGCCGCCGCGACGCCGGCGGCGGCGTCGGGCGCATATTTGTGATGTTGCGAGATATCGACCACCGCGTCGCAATCCGACACGACATAGCCGTTGAAGCCCCACGCACCGCGCAAATGCTCCTTCAGCAGAAGATCGCTGGCGCAGGCCGGCTGGCCGTCGATCCGGTTATAGGCGCACATGACCGACCCGGCATGCGCGTCGACGATCGCAGCGCGGAAGGCGGGGAGATACGTATCCTCCAGATCGTGCGGCGAGACGAAGACATTCGCCGAATGGCGCGTCGATTCCGGGCCGCTATGCACCGCGAAATGCTTGGGCGTGGCAATCACGTCCGGCAGATCGGGGTTTTGGCCCTGGATGCCGGTGACGAAGGCGACACCCAGAGTGGCGGTCAGGAACGGATCCTCGCCATAGGTTTCCTGACCCCGGCCCCAGCGCGGATCGCGGAAGATGTTGATGTTGGGCGACCAGGTGTCGAGCCCGGTGCCGATCTTACCGAGCTTGCCGGTCTGCCGGCCCATCGTGTGCAGCGCGCGCACCTCCGTGCTGATCACGCCCGCAACGTCGTGCAGCAAAGGCGTGTCGAAGGTCGCGGCGAGCCCGACCGGCTCGGGGAAATTGGTGGTCGGCACCGGACCGAGCGCACCGTGGAGCGATTCCGTCCACCAATTATATGCCGGAATGTTGAGCCGGGGGATGGCGGGGGCGACATTGACCAATTGCCCGACCTTTTCGTCGAGCGTCAGCTTGGCCACCAGATCGGCGGCGAGGCGATCGGCGTCGGCGCGTGCCGCGATCGGCTGTGCCGCGGCTCCGGCCTGCGCGAGGCAGGGGGCCGTGCCCAGCATCAGCCCCGCCAACAACAATCCGCGGAACGCCGCGCGCGATCTGCCCTTCATCTCTGCCCCTTATCCTTCATTCGTTCGTCATGATGTGCCCGCTGATGACGGACAGCCGGTCGCCTCACTCGGGCAAGACGACCACATTCGACATGCTGACATTGGTCGATTGCACCGGCACGCCGGTATCGGGCTGCCCCGAACCGACGCTCACCCGATATTGGCCGGGCGCGACTTGCCGCGTCCCGTCGAGCGCGACGCTGCTCAGGTCGCGTGGAGACAGATCGAAAGTCACCGTCTTCGCCTCGCCGGGTTTCAGCGTCACGCGCTGATAGCCGCGCAGCGCCACGCGCGGCGCACCGGGCACGTCGGGGAAGTTCAGATAGAGCTCAGCCACCTCGTCGCCGACGCGTGCGCCGGTGTTACGCACTTCGGTGGTGACGCGAAGGCCCTGCTCGGCGCCGCCGGCCGCCGGCTTCAGCTTGAGCGGCGCGTAGGAGAAGTGGGTGTAGCTCAGGCCATAGCCGAACGGGTAAACCGGCGTGCCGGTGAAGTAGCGGTAGGTCCGGCCCGTCATCGCATAATCGCCGAAGGGCGGGAGGTCGTCGACGCTGCGATAGAAGGTCAGCGGCAGGCGGCCCGCCGGATTGGCGCGGCCGGTCAGCAGATTGGCGACGGCAAGGCCGCCCGACTGGCCGGGATACCAGGCTTCCAGGATCGCGGCGGCATTGTCCTTGGCCCAGGCGAGGTTGATCGGGCTGCCGTTCATCGTCACAACGATCAGCGGCTTGCCCGTCTTCTTCGCCTCCTCGAGCATCGCCAGCTGATCGGCGGGGAGGTCGAGGATGGTCTTGTCGCCGCCCTCGAATCCGGTGATGTGCAGCCCGGTTTCCTCTGCCTCCAGATCCGAGGTCAGGCCGACCACAGCGACCAGTATGTCGGCCGTCTTGGCCGCACGCTTGAGGTCGGCGGTCGGCTGGGTCGAGATGCGCTTCCACACCAGGTCCGTGCCGGCAAACCCGTGCGCTTCCGACGTGACGCGGATCGGATAGCGTCTCCCCTTTTCAAGCTGGACGATCTGCATCTTGGCCAAGCTGCCAAACTGGTTGCGGCCCATGTCGATCAGGGTCTTGCCGTCGAATTCGAGCGTGCCGGTCGAGCCGCCGAGGCCAAGCCGATAGGTGCCCGTCTCGGGCGGAACGAGGAAACCGCTCCAGACCGTGCGATGGAAGTCGGTGACCTGCGGCAGCAACAGGCTGCGATGGCCGACATCGGGCTCGCGCTGGGTCAGGACGGGCTGATCGCTGAACTGGACCTGCGCCAGCTGCTCGCGATATTTGGCCGGCTCGAACGGCAGATCCGGCGCGCGGGTCGTGTTGTAATAGCGCGCGGTCAGACCCGGCTGGCCGTCCGTGGTGCGCAAGGCCGACATCGGCACGCGATCGCCGTCCGTGATCGACTCGCCGAACGGCACCAGGGTCACTTGCGAGGCGGGGAGCACCCGACGGAATCCCTCCGCGACCGAGATTGGGGGCGCCGACAGCGGGCTCGAATAATTGCCGCGCAGTACGCGCGTCGCATCGCCGAGCGGCCCGATGATCGCGATCCGCGCGCCGGGCTTCAAGGGCAGGATGCCGTCATTCTTGAGCAGCACCATGCTCTCTTCCGCCGCCCGGAGCGCAAGCGCACCGTTCGCGGGCGTTCCGATCGCCGCACTCGGAACCGCGCTGGGCGGCCGGACGCCGGGCAGATCACCGTTGCGCAGCCGCGCCGAGAAGAGACGCACCAGCACGCGATCGAGATCGCCTTCGGTGATCAGGTCGCGGCGGATCGCCTCGCGATAGCGCTCGGTCGGTCGGCCGACGTCCGTGACCGTCGACGTATGACACTCATTGTCGACGCCCGACAGCAAGGCGGCGGCGACCGCCGCGGGCTGGTCGGGCGCATATTTGTGGTTGTCCGCAACGTCCTTCACCGCATCGCAGTCGGACACGACATAGCCGTTGAAGCCCCACGCGCCGCGCAGATGCTCCTTGAGCAAAAGGTCGCTGGCGCAGGCGGGTTGGCCGTCAATCCGGTTATAGGCGCACATGATCGACCCGGCATGGCCTTCGGTGATCGCCGCACGGAAGGCGGGGAGGTAAGTGTCCTCCAGATCGTGGCGCGAGACGAAGACGTTGGCCGCGTGGCGGGTCGACTCCGGGCCGCTATGCACTGCGAAATGCTTGGGCGTGGCGATCACGTCGGGCAGATCGGGGTTGGGCCCCTGCATGCCGGTGACGAAGGCCACCGCGGTGCGCGCGGTGAGGAAGGGGTCCTCGCCATAGGTTTCCTGGCCGCGGCCCCAGCGCGGATCGCGGAAGATATTGATGTTGGGCGACCAGGTGTCGAGCCCGGTGCCGATCTTGCCGAGCTTGCCCGTCTGCCGGCCGATCGTGTGCAGCGCGCGCACTTCCGTGCTGATCACGCCAGCCACGTCGTGCACCAAAGGCGTATTGAAGGTCGCGGCGAGGCCGATCGGCTCGGGGAAATTGGTGGTCGGCACGGTGCCGATCGCGCCGTGGAGCGATTCCGTCCACCAGTTGTAAGCCGGGATGTCGAGGCGCGGGATGGCGGGTGCCACATTGACCATTTGCCCGATCTTTTCGTCGAGCGTCATGCGAGCGACGATGTCGGCGGCCATGCGGTCTGCCTGCGTACGGATGGGCGAAGGCCGATCGGCCGCGGGGGAAGAGCTGGCGCCGAGCGCGATCCCTGCCAGCAATAGACCCTTCAGGGCAGCAAGCGACCCGGCCTTCATCCTCTTCCCCTCTTGTCGTTCTTCCGAGCCGCCCGTCTCCTCAGACCGGGGACAAACCGTGCTCGTAAATCTTGCGGATCAGGTCGCGATGGCGCGGCAGGCCGAGCCGAAGCTTTTCGGTCATCGCCGCATTTTCACGCATCGTCCGTTCGGCCAGCTTGGCGTCGGCGGCGACCGCCTCGGGCGCCACTTCGGACCGGAAACCCATGCCGTAGAGCACATATTGATAGCTCGCCGCCGGGAACACCTCGTCCAGCCGGTCGAATTCGTCATGGAACCAGGGCGGCTGGTAACGCCACAGATGCAGCAGGTCCTTCAAACGATCGGGGATCGTCTCGGGCAGCATATTGTCGCGCCAGAAGGCGGTGTCGCGGCGCTTGCTCAGCACATAATGGAGCTTGAGGAAGTCGATGATCCGGCCCCACCGGTAGAGCGTGGCATCGTTGAACCGCTTGGCGACGATGTCCATCACCTCGCGGTTGGCGGGCATCTGCTCCGCGATCATCTTCGCCGAAAGCTCGATCAGCACGATCGCCGAGGATTCGAGCGGTTCGAGGAAGCCCGCGGCGATGCCGACCGCGACGCAATTGCGCTTCCAGAATGTTTCGCGATGGCCAGCGCGCAGCTTGATCTTGCGCACCGGCTTGTCCTTCACCGTGTCGCCGATATAGGCGCGCAGCTCGCGCTCGGCCTCGTCGTCGCTCAGGTGCCTGCTCGAGAAGACATGGCCAACGCCGCGGCGAGTGGGCAGGCCGATGTCCCAGATCCAGCCGGCGCTTTGCGCGGTCGATTTGGTATGCGTCGCGATCGGCACGCGTTCGTCCTCGTACGGCACCTGGATGGCGAGTGCGGTGTCGCAGAACAGGACGTCACTGCATTCCTTGAACCCGACGCCGAGCGCCTTGCCCAGCAGCAGGCTGGCGAAACCGGTGCAGTCGATGAACAGATCACCCTCGATCTCGCCCGCCTGCTCGGTGACGATGCTCCTGATATCGCCATTTTCGGCGAGCTCGACGCGCTGCACATCGGCCAGCACGTGGCGCACGCCCAGTTTCTCGGTCGAATGGCGCTGCAGGAAGGGCGCGAATTTACCCGCGTCGAGATGGTAGGCGTAATTTTGCTGGCCCTGATATTCGGGCGTGGTGATCGTCTTGGGGGCGAGGCCGTCGTCGCAGATTTTGCCCTGCGGGCAGACCGCGTCGCAGAAGCTCTGGCCATTTCCCTTCTGAAGCCAATAGGGGACCAGATTGATCTGCTCGAAGCCCTGCGGCAGCACGAGCGGGTGATAATAAGCGTCGTCTTCGGCGCCTGTGGTCCATTTCGCGAAGAGCGCGCCTTGCTTGAAGGCCGCATCGCATTCGCGGAAAAATTCGGTTTCGGAGACGCCGATCTTCTTCAGCGTCGAACGCAGCGTGGGCCAGGTTCCTTCGCCGACGCCGATGATCGGCACGTTGGGCGATTCAACCAGGGTCACGGAGAAACTGGCGGGGATCCGGCTGCGGTGCCTGGCGGCGATGATCGCAGCGGTCAGCCATCCGGCCGTGCCACCGCCAACGATTACGACATTTCGAATGGGGTGCATGTCCGGACGCTAAAAAAAGATGGGGATGCCGGCAAGCCGGCATCCCCAAACAGAGAGGTTAGAAGTGGAAGCGGGCGCCGAACGTGTAACGGCGGCCGTAATTGTAGATGTCCAGCACCTGGTTGGAGAAGCGGCCATGGGTGCTGTAGTTGGAGTTGTTGAGGTTGGTGCCCTCGACAAACAGGGTGACCTGCTTGGTCAGGTCGTAGCTGGCCGAGGCATCCACCTGCAGCTGCTTGTCGACATAGACCGGCTCGGCGCCATAAGCGCCACCCTGGCCCTGCCCGAGACCGGACAGATAAGTGTCGCGCCAGTTGATCGCGACGCGTGCCTGGATCCCGTGCTTGTCGTAGAAGCCGACGAAGTTCGCCGACTTGGCAAGGCCCGTGATCGTGAACGCGCCCCCGGTGACGTTGGTCGGATCATATTTCCGGTTCGTCGTCGGGATCGTGGCATTGGCCTGGAAGCCGAAGCCGGTGTCACCGAACACTTGCTGCAACGCGATTTCAACGCCCTTCACGGTCGCTTCCGGACCGTTCACGACCTGGTTGAAGTTGAACAGCGCAGTATTACCCGTGCTCGGATCCTTGACGTTGTCGATCGACTGGGTGGTCACGCCGCCAACGATGAAGTTGGAGATGTGCTTCAGATAGAAGTCGACCGCGAAGTACGAGTTCCTCTGATAATACCACTCGGCGCCGGCATCGAAGTTATCCGACAGATAGGGCTTCAGGTTCGGGTTGCCGCCGCTTGCCGACAGGCTGCCCACGCGCAACGTACCCAGGCTGAAGTTGGGCTTCAGATTGCCCAGGCCCGGACGGGTCAGCGTACGCGACGCATCGAGGCGAACCAGCAGGTTCGGCAGGATGTTCAGCTTCGCGTCGAGGCTCGGCAGCAGGTAGTTGTAGTTGGACTTGGCAACCAGCGTCGAGGTCGCCGAGAAGCCGTCGTGAAGCGGCCCAAGGTTGGGATCGGGCTGGATCAGCGTCGGATCTCCCGGCGGGATACGCAGGCCGAGCAGGTGACGACCGAGGCCCGCCGATGTCAGGTGCGTGCCTTCGTCGCGGATGCCTGCCGACAGATGGAACGGCATGCCGGCGATATCAGCTTCGAAGTTCGTCTTGAAGAAGAACGCATAGGTCTTCTCGGTGATGTTGAAGATGCTGCCCGGATCAAGGCTCGGAGCCACGGATCCGCCGGTCGACTCGAGCAGTCCATAGACCTGATAGGGATCATAGACGATGATCGAAGGGCCGAGCGTGCCCTTGTAGCCCGGGATGAAGTTCGACGTTCCGATCGTACCCTGATAGACGCTCGCCGGCAGCGGACAAATGCCGCCGGTGGAGCCGCCGGTGCGACCCGAGCAGGTGCCATAGCCCGAGCGGCTTGCGAACACGCCGTTGGTGAAGGTGCTCGTATTCTCGCCGTGCAGCTTGTCTTCGATATACTGACCCCCCAGCATCACGCTGAAGCTGTCCTTCTTCCAGCCGAGCGTGGCGCGCAGCTGCTTGACGAGGTCGGTATTATAGCCGGCGCCGCGGACGATCACGTGCGAGCCGATGACACTCTGGTCGGTGAAGCGCGACACATTGCCCGACGGGCCGATGTCATGGATCTGCGGATAATAGTCGCTGCTCGGCCCCAGGATGGCGACACCGGTATTGGCGCCCAGCACCGTGGTGCTGCCGTTGGTGCCGCCATAGCCGATGTCCATGCTGTCGCTATAGCCGTTCTTGCCGGGGTTGCGCGTGCTTCGAGCAATCGCACCGTCGACGTCGAACGTCAGACCTTCCATGATGTCCCACTTCAGGTTCACGCCGAACTGGTTCGTCTCGAAGATGTTGCGCGACCGATTGGCGTTGAAGTCCATCGGCGTGCCGAACTGGTTGAAGTCGACGGCCGTGCCGTTCGAGTCCAGCTTGACGTTGCGCAGGTCGCCGCCGTTGAACCAGGCCGCATAGCCATAGTCGGTGCTGTGCACCGTCTGGCGGCTGATATTGTCGTCAACGGTCAGCAACAGGCTGTCGGTCGGCTTCCACTGGACCGCCACGCGGCCATCGATGCGTTCATCCTTGTTATAGGATTGATCGATGCCCTGCTGCTGCGGAACCCAGGCCGGAGTGCCCGTGCGGTTGGCGTTGACCTGGTCGCCCGGATTGCAGGTCGCGGTCAGCTGGCACTTGAACACGCCGAAGAAGGTGGCGCCGCTCGGATCCGTGCCCTTCTGCCCGATCCAGCCCGGGATGAAGACGTGGTTGGTCTTGGTGTCGTGGCGCGTATAAGCCACGTCGGCCAGCACGCCGATCGTGTCGTCGGCGAACGTGTCCGAAATCAGCACGCCACCCGTCGGCACCGCCTTCTTGCTGCGGTCCTGGTAGGAACCCGAAGCGGTCGCCGCGACGTGGAGCCCCGGACGATCGAACGGCTTGGGGAATTCGACGTCGATCGTACCGCCGATCGAGCTGGTCGAATATTCGACGTCCGGCGTCTTGAAGACGTTCAGCCGGCCGACGAAGTCCGCACCGACCGTGGTGAAGTCGACGCCACGGCCGCCGGTCGCGGTCGAGATGTGACGGCCGTCATACAAAGTGTCGACGAAGTCGCCGCCGAAACCGCGGATGCTGACGCCGGTGGCTTCGCCGCGCGCACCCGAACGCTGGATCGACACGCCGGGCAGACGCTGCAGCGCCGAGGCGACGTTCGAATCCGGGAATTTGCCGATATCTTCCGCCGAGATCGCGTCGACCACGCCCGCCGCCTCGCGCTTGATGTCGAGGTTGCGCTGCAGCGAGCCACGGATACCCGTGACGACGATTTCCTGGGCTTCGTCGGCCGCCGGCGCTGTCGCGGGCGCGGCGGTCTGAGCGGTTGCCGGCGCGGCGACCGCGAGCGCGATCGCGCTCGAAGCGGCTGCGAGCAGCAACTTCCTGTGACTGACTCGCTGATGAGCCAGTAATTCGCGTGACATGTGAGTCATCTCCCCTCCGTTCATCCTCCGGGTCATGGGCCGAATGATCCGGCCTTGATCCCGTTACGCGTCTTCCCGATCGCGTTCTCTGTTCTGGAGATAGCGCTCACAGCCCCGATTTTCAGGGTGTTGAACGTCCTCTCCCGAATCTTCTTGTATCGTTCAGATAGGATATTATCGGGCAAAGGTAGCGCTATCAAGACGAATTGTCCGACTAATGACGGGTTGCCGAATGGTGTGGCACGACGCACACACTGATGGCCTGTCCCAGCTCATTTTGACGGGTGGCGGGCTTGCCGGGATATCGGCGCAAGCGCATGAAATTGGGGAGGGGAGACGGATTTGACCGAGCGGCTGGAACTCTTGAACACCGAAACGCACCGGGCGCTGAAAATGCATCCGATCGGCGGGCAGCACCCCCCGTTCGTTCCGGTGACGATCACCGAACTGCCCGCGGCGGCGGCCGTGTGCCCCTTATTCTTCAACAAGGATTCGCAGACCGGCGAATTCTATGTCGGCGCGATGTTCGGCTTCGAGGCGGGCGAGTTGCTGGTCGAGGATGCCGACAAGCGCGATGCCTTGTTCCGTCCACTCTTCCTGCAGCGGCAGGGCTTCCTGGTCGCCGAGGACAATATCGTCATCGATCTCAATGATCCGCGCTTTGCCGAGGGCGCCGGAATCGCCCTGTTCGAGGATGATGGGCAGCCGAGCGAGGCGCTGCGGCGCGTGCAATGGGCACTGGGACAGCTCAACACCGGCGTCGAGGCGACGCGCGAATTCGTCCGCGAATTGCTCGCGCTCAAGCTGGTCGAGCCGGTCGATATCGCGCTGACGTTCGACGACGGACGGTCGCTGCGACTGGACGGCCTTTATACGGTCAGCCGCGACGCCTTGCTGGATCTCGATGATGGCCAGGTCGTCGACCTGTTCCGCAAGGGCTATTTGCAGGCGGCCTATACGATTACGCTCTCGCTCAACCAGGTGGCCGTGCTCGCGCGGCGCCGCAATGCACGGCTGAGCGCAGGCTGACGTGAGCGGAAACGCGGAGGCGCTGTCGTCCGTCGCCGAGGTGGATTCGGCGGCGTTCTGCGACCCAGAGCGCTTTCGAGAGGAGATTGCGCAGGCCTGCCTCCCGGTGGTGGTTCGCGGCGCCTTTGCGGATTGGCCGGTCGTAGCGGCAGCCGAGTCGGCGCAAGCGGTGGGCGATTATCTCTGTCGTTTCGCGAGCGCTCGCCCGGCTGAACTGTTCGTCGGCGATCGCGCGATCGCCGGCCGCTATTATTATGACGAAGGGCTGGACGGCTTCAATTTCGAGCGTATCGAGATGGATGTGCGCAGCGGGATCCAGCGGATCCTCGAGAGTGCTCGCCCGGACGGATCGCACAGCGTCTATATGGGCTCGCTGCCGGCGGATGCTTATTTCCCGGGTTTCGCCGCCGAAAACCCTGCGCCGATGCTCGATGCTGGCGTGAGCCCACGCATCTGGTTCGGCAATGCCTCGCACGTCTCCTGTCACTATGATGCGGTCGACAATATCGCCTGCGTCGTGCTCGGCCGCCGTCGCTTCACGCTCTATCCGCCCGATGCGATCGGCGATCTCTATGTCGGTCCGATCGATCATACGATGGCGGGCCAGCCCGTCAGCCTCGCGGCCGGCGCGGCGCCCGGCGATTCGCGCTATCCGCGCTTCGCGGCGGCGCGGGACCGCGCTGTGGTGGCGGAATTAGGACCGGGCGATGCGCTCTATTTGCCCAAACTCTGGTGGCATCAGGTCGAGGCCACCGCGCCCGTCAACCTGCTCGTCAATTATTGGTGGGACGGCTTCGCATCGGGCGGCGATGCGCCGCTGATCGCCATGTTGCTGTCGATGATCAGCATCGCCGAGCGCCCGCCCGGCGAGCGCGACGCCTGGCGTGCCTTCTTCGATCATTATGTCTTCCGCACGCGCGGCCATCCGCTCGCGCATCTGCCCGAGAGCAAGCACGGCCTGCTCGGACCGCTCAAGGCGGGTAATTACGGCCGCATCCGCGCGATCGTGATGCGCGCGCTTCGCGGCAGCTGAACCGGTTTCGGGTTGCGGGCGCTCATCAGCCAACTCTGCCGTGTGTCGGCCGGTAAGCGTGGAATTCTTAGAACCAACATGACCCTTGTCCCGCCCGTCCTGGTTCCTCAGGCCGAAGTCCGCCAGGTAAAGTCTGATCAGAATCGGACCGTGACAGCCTTTCCGTCATAGGTGACGTGCCTGGCCGCCGGTGCGGCAGCGATCCCGTTCGCTTTGCCGGGACCGGCCAGCACCAGTTCGAGCCGCCGCCGCTGGACCATCCCGGGAAAGGTGCCGCGGCGGGCGCCGATCGTCAGCGTGCGGGCCTTGTCGTTCCA
>Ga0068852_100001759_pt1 | contig 14743 bp, 11 predicted proteins | sample KBSCornC22_FD_66594 | JGI IMG/M metagenome (GOLD analysis project Ga0068852, IMG submission 66594) | Corn rhizosphere microbial communities from Kellogg Biological Station, Michigan, USA - KBS Corn C2-2 | ecosystem: Host-associated > Plants > Roots > Rhizosphere > Soil ... | reverse complement strand
CCGCAAACCGCCAAGGCGTTCAAGCCGCGCGCGGTGGCACGCTCCGTCCTCGAGCAAAGCGCTGTCCTGTTCTCATGGAAGCCGGCGCTCGCGGACCTGCGCGACGGGAACGTGACCGAAGGTCAGGGCTCCTTCTCCGTGCGCTTCACCCAGGATTTCAAGGGCGTCCCCGTCGATGCGAGCGAAGTCGTCGTGAACATGCACGCGGACTCGCGCGTGCACACGGTCTACAACAACTACCACTACGACATCCCGCACGAGCTCGACCCGAAGACGGTGAAGTTCGACAGCAAGTACGCCGTGCAGGTCGCGGAGCGCCTCGTTGCGCGCTCCGAGCGCCGCGAGATCACCGAGCCGGTGCTGATCGTCTACCAGCATCGGTTTTCGGGGAACCATCCGCCCAAGGGCGAAGGTTCGACGCCCGGGCGCACGTTCGTGCAAGCCATGGTGGCGTCCATCCAGTCCGGGAGCGACGCGTCGAACTTGCAGCCACGCGAGGGCCAGTATTTCCTTGCCTGGGACATCCGGGTCCTGACGCGGGATCCCGCAGGACGCTGGCGCATCCTCGTCGACGCGGCCACGGGACGGCTCATCGCGGTCATCGATCTCGTCCAGTACGCGGCGGGCAATGCGGAGGTCTTCGATCCCAATCCCATCGTGACCGGCGGCGACACGTCGCTGCGGCACACCTCCACGGCGGCCACGATCAATGCCCAGCGCGCCGCGGTCAGCGTCGACCGTCTCGATCCACCCTCCGGCGGCCAGCTCAGGTTGCACGGCACCTACGTCCACATGGCCGAGGTCGAGAACCCGGCAATCGCCGAACCGCAGGATCCGGCGGGCAACTTCTCGTACAGCTTCGACGACAACAATTTCCTCGATGCGATGACGTATTTCCACGTCGATCGCTTCCAGGACTACATCCAGAGCACGCTGGGCATCACCAACGCCGCCAACTACTCGATCCCTGTCGATCCACAGGGCTTCGACGCGATCGACAATTCGCACTACGTGACCGACACGAGCCCATCGACAGGCAAGGGCCACCTCGCGTTCGGGGGCGGGACGGTTCCCGTGCCCTCGGACAATCCGGTGCCCGACGCGGCCGACGCGATGGTCGTGCTGCACGAGTACGGGCACGCCATCCAGGACAACTCCAACCCCGATTTCGACAACCCACCCGACGGCACGGGAGAAGGCTTCGGCGACTTTCTCGCCGCCGTCTATTTCGACGACAAGCACGCCAATCCCGCGGCCACGCGCGGCTTCATGATGTCCTGGGATTCCGAGATGGGCACGGGGTCCTGGCCCGGGCGCCGCTACGACGTGAGCTGGCTCTACGGCGACGCGAACTACAACCTGTCCGGCGACAACCATTACCACGGGCAGTTCTGGTGCGCGACGATGTTCGAGCTCTACCGCAAGCTCGGCGGCGACTCGCAGTACCCCTGGGTCAAGTCGGCCGGTCGCGACCTCACGATCCGCCTGCACCTGATGGCGAACTTCAACGTGCCGGCCCACGCCTCCACGGCCGCGCAGATGGCACAGCAGGTCGAGGTGGCCGACAGCCACCTGGGCGGCTGGCGCTATGCCGACGGCCTGCACAGGAAGGTCATCTACGACACCTTCCGCCGCCGCGGAATACCCGGCTATTCGCCGCTGCCCGTCGACGTGTACATCAACGACGGCCGCCACGGCGGCTATGGCTCCCTCACCGGGAACGACCTCTTCACCGAGAAGCAGTTTCTCGATAATTACTGGTCGACGCAGGACCTGTGGGTCACCGTGGTCCAGTACGCCAACGACGCCGACCAGCAGGCCGGCGACCCGGGCGATCATGTCGAGCCTCCGGTGGGCACGCCGGCGTATCTCTACGTGCGAGTGAAGAACAAGGGGGCTTCCGGCTCGGGACCGGTCACGGTGAGGGCGTTCCACTCCGACCCCACCATCGGGCTCGTCTGGCCCACGGACTGGACGGCCAACGACACGCCGTCGATCGGCGTCCCGAACATTCCCGCCGGCGGCAAGGTCGTGGTCGGTCCCTTCACCTGGACACCGTCGCACGTGGGGCACGAGTGCGTCTTCGCCATCGCCGAATGCGCCAACGATCATGCGGTCACGCAGGACCTCCCCGCCATGACGGCGGTAGCGCACGCGGATCTCGTGCCTTTCGACAACAACATCGCCCAGAGGAACCTCTATCCCACGGCCTCCAAGGGCAAGATGCTGCGCGGCTTCTGGGTGAGCAACCCCGGCTTCGAGCGCGCAGTGGTCCAGCTGCACTTCGAGAGCACGCTGCCGCGGGGCTGGACCTTCCATACAAGTCTCGCCCGCGACGCCATCGAGCTGGCGCCGCGCGAACGCCGCTGGGTGGAAGTCACCATCGACCAGCACGCGGGCGAGGAGATCACGCGCTTCGACAATCCGCCCGCGCTCACCATCAGCGGCACGATCGGCGGAAAGCTGATCGGTGGCGTGGGCTTCTATGCCGCGCCGCCCTCGGCCTTCCCGAAGCCGCCGCACGAGGGTGTGCCGTGCGCGATCGCCAGGCCCGGCGACGTGCTTTCCCTGCCGATCCCGTGGGGTGAGTGCGAGATGGAGGGCGAGATCGACATCAAGCTGCGCTTCCGGCGCTGCCTGCCGAAATCCGGCGCGTGACCCGCGCCCCGATCGCTCGAGCCGACCCAGGGACAAAATCATGGCAACGGACTACAGGATCCATCCCGCGATCGGCATCGCGCGGGTCGGCAACAGCCCCGACGATTTCTTCATCGGTCCCGAACGCATCGGCGAGCGCCCCCATCCGCCCGGCGGCTTCAAGGATGCGCAATGCCGGGTGAAGCGGCAGGCGGCACGATTTCGCGTCTTTGCCCATCACGATGACGGCACCTTCGAGGAGATCGACAGGACGAAGGCGAAGATCACGTGGACCGTCGAGCTCGCCAACCGGAAGGCCGCGTTTCCGGGCCGCGGCAACGCTGGCTCGGCCGCGGACCTGGCCATCACACCCGGGCCGCGCGACCTCGACGGGCCCAGCCAACGCAAGCTCTTCGACGACGGCGTGATCAGGTTCGGCAACCAGGTTGCCACCGTTCCCCTGGGCGAGATCCGCACGGACACCGAAGGAAGGCTGCTTGTCCTTGGGGGCTCGGGGACCTCGGCCTCGCCCGCGCAAAGCGGCCTGGGGGATTTCTGGCAGAACGTCGACTGGTACGACGATACGTCCGACGGACCCGTATCCGCGGCGATCCAGCTTCTCGCCGACAATTCGACGCCGGCGGTGAAGGGGGCGTGGGTGGTGGTCGCGCCGCCGAAGTTCGCGCCTCACCAGGACAGCGTGATGACGCTCTACGACCGGTTGCACGACGTCATGGTGACGGCGGGTCTCGAGCCGGCAGCCGCGGCGACCTCGTACACGAACGACATCTACCCCATCCTGCAGCGCGCCCGCGACATCCATTGGGTGATCAACATCGCGCCGGCGGGGGCCATGAGCTGGGCCGATCCCGTGACGGGCGATGCGCTGCGCACCGCCATCTTCAACTCTCTCAAGGTCCCCGGCGGCGGCGGCGACGACATGCCGCAGCTCAACCCGCCGGATACGCCCGATCCGCTCGACTTCCAGACCGATCGCCTCACCAAGGAGCAGTTCGCGCACATGCAGCGCTGGAAGGACGGCAATTACGCGAACGACTGGGCGGGGCCGCCTGCACCGCAGGCGAACGTCACACCCGACGGACTGGATCGCGCTGCCCTCGAGGCGTGCGTAGGAGGCTCCTTCTACCCCGGCATCGAAGCGGGCGGGTTGCCGCCGAGCGCTCTCGCCACGTATCCGGGGCTCGCTGCCGACTCGCGCCCGATCGCGAATGCCGCGCACTACACCGAGGCCTTTCGCCTGGACCACGCGGCGCTCTCGGCCGGCGACATCACTGCCGCGATGGCGCTGCCCTGGCAGGCGGATTTCCGCGATTGCGCGCAGAACTGGTGGCCCGTGCCGCGCCCGAACCAGGTCATCCGCAATGGCGTCGCGGGGCAGGGATGGACCGACGGCATCGTCGGGACCCATGAGGACATGGTCGCGAAATGGAGCCAGCTCGGCTTCGTCGTGTCCCAGGGCAACCAGCACGTCGAAGCGGAGCGCTGCAACACGGCCTCCATCACGCTGCTCACGCCGCTGCTCGACTTCCAGGATGTGCCGCAGGGCCCCATGGGCATGCAGCGGCAAAGCGCGCTCGCCATCACGTTCGAGGTCGTCTCGCCGTCGGGGGCCGTGACGTTGCAATACGCACCCGGCGGCGCCCCGTCCCATCCGCAGCTCGTGGCGTTCAACCCCTCGGTAGCGGTCGGCCCCACGGCGGTCAATGGCATCGCCATGGCGCGCCTGTGGGTGATCTACAAGACCAGCAATGTCGGAGACGTCCTGCCCACCCAGGCGCTCACGTTGCAGGACGCCACGGGTACCCAGTCGTGGACGGTCACGGTCGTGGGCAATACCGTCGGGCGCAAGACCGCGGCCGCGGCCCTGGTCCTCGACCGTTCGGGCAGCATGGTGGAAGACCGTGGCGACGGCCAGTCGAAGCACGCCTCGCTGCAATCCGCAGCGAATATCTTCGTCGACGTGATGCTCGAGGGCGATGGGGTGGGCATCGTGCGCTTCAACCAGGATGCGCAGGTGCTGCAGCCCATCACCGCGCTCGGCGATGGGGGGCTCGCGGACATCGCCCGGGGGGCTGCCAAGGACATCATCAACGGCAACGGTCTCGACCCTGCGGGCCAGACCTCGATCGGCGACGGGATTTTCGAGGCGCGCGGCATCCTGAACAACGAGCCGGCGCCCTTCGACGTGAATTCCCTGGTCGTGCTCACCGACGGCGTGGAGAACAGCGCACGCATGATCGCCGAGGTCGCCGACCAGATCGACGAATCCACCTATGCCGTCGGGCTCGGCCAGCCGCAGAACATCAGCGTGCCGGCGCTGCAGGCGATCTCGGGCAACAACGGCGGCTACCTGCTGGTGACCGGGGCGATCACCACCGACAACCGCTTCCTGCTCCAGAAATATTTCCTGCAGATCCTCGCGGGCATCAGCAATGCGCAGATCGTGCTCGATCCCGATGGCCAGCTCGTGGCGGGCCAGGTGCAACGCGTTCCCTTCCAGCTCACCTCCGCCGATTCGGGCGTCGACGTGATCCTGCTGTCCCCCGACGTCGGCGTTGTCGACTTCCGCGTGCAGACTCCGGGTGGGCGGATCATCGAGCCCTGGCAAGCCCGATCCGAGCCGGGCATGCGCTTCACGCTCTCGAATGGCGTGAGCTACTACCGTTTGGCGCTGCCGGTACAGCTGCTGCCCAACCGCCTGGATGCGGCAGGAACGTGGCATGCATTGCTCACCATCGGCAAGCCGCGCCTCACGCGGGAGGATGCGGCCGGACAGGCGAGCTCGGAGATCCTGCGAGGCCTCTTCGCGTCGCCGCCGCGAACGCGTACGCGGCCGGTACGCGGTGCCCACCTCCAGCGCGCGAGCGTGCTCGCGGCCGAACGGGCCACGGGCGGACGCCTTCCGGCGATCGGCACTGCCTCTGCCTCCCATGCTTCGACGTCACGCCTTCGCACGTTGCCCTACAGCGTCGTCGTGCACGCGTACTCGAGCGTGTCACTGCGGGCGCATGCGGAACAGTCGGGCTTCGAGCCGGGCGCGCGCATCATCGTCGCGGCGACGCTTGCGCAGTCGGGCATTCCGATGACCAGGGATTGCGTTGCCTGGGCCGACGTCACGTCCCCCGACGGCGGTGCATTCACTCTCGCGATGCAGGCGCACGGCGAGGGCCCCTTCATGGGATCGTTCGCTTCGACCATGCCGGGCGTCTACCGGATTCGCGTTCGGGCGCGTGGCACGACTCAACGTGGCGAGCCCTTCACGCGCGAGAAGACCCTCACCGCTGCGGTCTGGCGGGGCGGTGACCGCGCGGGAAGCGGCGTGCCTGGCGCCACCGGAGGCGGGATGTCTCCCGGGTTCTGCGAGATCCTCAAGTGCCTCTTCGGACCGGATGGCGCGCTGGGCCCCGAGGCCATCGCCCGGATGAAGGCCCTGGGGATCGACGTGCCGCGGCTGCGCAAATGCCTGGAGGGCGCGTGCCGTGACGACGGCGAGGGCCGCTAGCGCGGTGTTCGATGTCGCGGTGGCGGGGGCCGGTCCCGCCGGTTCCGCCACCGCGCGGTGGCTCGCCCTCCGGGGCGCGACGGTCGCGTTGATCGAGTGCACGGACTTCGCGGAGCCACGCATCGGGGAATCGCTCGCCCCGGCCGTCCAGCCGTGGATCGCGAAGCTCGGGCTCTGGCGCGAGTTCGTGGACCTCGGTCCCCTGCGATCCTTCGGAACGCGCAGTTGCTGGGGCGAGGAGTCGCTATCGGTCCACTCCCACTTGATGAGCCCCTGGGGATGCGGTTGGCACGTCGATCGGCGCGCCCTCGACCGGATGTTCGCCGAAGGAGCCTGCCGGGCGGGCGCGATGGCGTTCTCCAGGACAACGGTGGTCGCATGCGATCCGGAGCCGAGCGGCTGGCGACTTGCCCTGCGCGAGGGCGGTGGCCGATCGGAAGCGGCTTCCAGGACCGTGTCCGCACGCGTCCTGATCGACGCCACCGGCCGCGCTGCCCGTTGTGCCTCACGGCTGGGGGCGCGCCGGCTGCTGCTGGATCGCCTCGTTGCGATCGCCGTACGTTTCGAAGGCGTCGCGGTCGAGCGCGAGTGCAACGTGCTCGTGGAGGCTTCGCCCGATGGCTGGTGGTACTCGGCACCCGTGCCGGGCGGCGGAATGGTGGCCATGCTGATGACCGACAGCGATCTTTGCCGGCGCCAGAGGGCGGCTTCGGTGGAGCCTTGGGAATCCCTCCTCGCGGCCGCCCCGCTCACGAGCGCACGTGTCCACGGCGCTCGCCGGGTGACAGCCCCTGTCGTGTACTCCGCGGCAAGCCAGCGCCTCTGCCGGCCCCACTGCCGGCAACCGTGGATCGCCGTTGGCGATGCGGCCCTCGCGGTCGATCCCATTTCGGGCAGTGGCGTGATCCGCGCCTTGCAGACGGCGTGGTCGGGCGCGGAAACGGCATACGCACTGCTCGGCGAGGGGAGCGGGGATGCGATCGCCAGATACGAGGCCCGCCGCGATCTCGAATGCACCCGCTACCTCGAGGAGCGCGCACTCTACTACGGGCAGGAGAGCCGCTGGCCCCGAGCTTCCTTCTGGGCGCGACGCGGCGCCGGCCGGGAAGCGCTTCGATATAATGGCGCGCATGAAGGTCCCATCGTCCCCGATCCTCCCTGCCCATTGGCGTTGGCGTAAGCCTGCCGCCTAGCCTTTGCCGCTGCTTGCGGCCCTTTCCCAGAGTTTTCGGTACCGACGCGGCCACCGCGCCTGTTCAAGCGCGCGCCGACCTCGAGTAAGTGCAGGACTGCTTGAAAAGTGATCAAGTCATGCTGCTGATGATCGACAACTACGATTCCTTCACCTACAACCTCGTCCAGTACCTCGGCGAGCTGGGCCAGGAGGTGAAGGTGGTCCGCAACGACGAGATGTCGGTCGAGGAGATCGCGGACCTCGAGCCGGAGAGGATCGTGCTCTCCCCGGGCCCGTGCACGCCCAACGAAGCGGGCGTCTCGCTCGACGTGATCCGCCATCTCGCGGGGAAGCTCCCGATCCTCGGCGTGTGCCTCGGCCACCAGGCCATCGGCCAGGCTTACGGCGGACACATCGTGCATGCGAAGACGCTCATGCACGGCAAGGTCTCGAGCATCCATCACTCGGGCAAGGGAGTCTTCGCCGGGCTGCCGTCGCCTTATCCGGCGACGCGCTACCATTCGCTCGCGATCGAGCGCGCGACGTGCCCGGCGGAGCTCGAAGTGACGGCGTGGACCGACGATGGCGAGATCATGGGCGTGCGGCACCGCTCGCTGCCGGTCGAGGGTGTGCAGTTCCATCCCGAGTCGATCCTCACCGAGCACGGGCACGCGCTGCTGCGCAATTTCCTCTCCGAGCCGACCAAGCCATGACCACTTTCACGCCCCTCGAGGCGATCAACCGACTCTGCGACAAGCGCGAGATCTTCTACGACGAGATGGTGGATCTCATGCGCCAGGTCATGGAGGGCAAGGTGCCGCCCGTCCAGCTCGCCGCGATCCTCATGGGCCTGCACGTGAAAAGCGAGTCCGTCTCGGAGATCGCCGCCGCCGCGTCGGTCATGCGCGAGTTCTCCACCAAGGTGGACGCGGGAGATGTCGAGCACCTCGTGGATACGTGCGGCACGGGTGGCGACAAGATGCACACGTTCAACGTCTCGACCACGGCCGCGTTCGTGGCGGCCGCGGCCGGCGCGCGCGTGGCCAAGCACGGGGGGCGCTCGGTCTCGTCCCGGTCCGGCAGCGCGGATGTGCTCGAGGCGCTCGGCGTGAATCTCGCGCTTTCGCCGGAGCAGGTGGCGCTGTGCATTCGCGAGGTGGGGCTCGGCTTCATGTTCGCCCCGAACCACCATCCGGCGATGAAGCATGCGGCGCCCGTGCGCAAGGAGCTCGGCATGCGCACGATCCTGAACATCCTCGGCCCGCTCACGAATCCGGCCGGCGCGCGCAACCAGGTCATGGGCGTGTTCCATCCGGATCTCGTCGGCATCCAGGCGCGCGTGCTGAAGATGCTGGGCAGCCGCCACGTGATCACCGTGCACGGGCAGGATGGCCTCGACGAGATCACGATCACCGGCCCGACCTACATCGCCGAGCTCAAGCACGACTTCATCACCGAATACACGATCGAGCCCAAGCAGTTCGGGCTCGACACGGCGCCCCTCGAGGCGATCCAGGTCAAGGGACCGGAAGAATCGAAGGCGCGTGTCGAGGCGGTGCTCGCGAACGAGCCGGGCCCTTCGCGCGACATCGTCGTGCTGAATGCGGCGGCGGCACTGTACGTTTCCGGCGTCGCAGGCAGCCTCTGGGATGGCGTGGCCTCGGCGCGCGACGCGCTCGCGAGCGGTGCGGCGCGCGGCAAGCTGGACCAGCTCGCGGCGTTCACGCGCGGCTTCGGCAAGGCCGCGTGATGGGGAATGTGCTCGATCGCATCCTGGAGGTGAAGCGCCGCGAGGTGCACGAAGCGCAGCAGCGCGTGCCGCTGCACGAGATGCGGGAGCGCGCGCGCGAAGCGTCGCCGCCGCGTGGCTTCGAACGCTCGCTCAGGACGAAGATGGCGGCCGGCGTGCCGGCGGTGATCGCGGAGATCAAGCGCGCGAGTCCCAGCCGCGGCCTCATCCGTTCGGATTTCGATCCGGCGCGCATCGCCGCATCCTATGAACGCAACGGCGCGGCGTGCCTGTCGGTGCTGACCGATCGCGATTTCTTCGGCGGCTCGCCCGAGGACCTGCAGGCTGCGAGGGCCGCTTGCGCGCTGCCGGTGCTGCGCAAGGACTTCATCGTCGACGAGTACCAGGTGCACGAGGCCCGCTCCTGGGGGGCGGACTGCATCCTGCTCATCATGGATGCGGCACCCGATGCGCAGCTCCTGGCCCTGGGCCGTGCCGCGCGCGAGCTCGGCATGGACGTGCTGGTGGAATGCCACGACGGCCCCCAGCTCGAGCGCGCCCTGCGCCTCGAGAGCCCCCTGGTGGGCATCAACAACCGTGACCTGCGAACCTTCGAAACTCGTTTGGAAACAACGATTTCGTTGCGCGCCCAAGTCCCGCCGGAGCGGCTGCTGGTCACCGAGAGCGGCATCGCCAAGCCTGAAGATGTCGCCCGGCTACGTGCCGCTGGAGTAGGCGCTTACTTGGTCGGCAGCGCGTTCATGGCGGCCGACGACCCCGGAAACGAGCTTAAGCGACTGTTTTTTAGTGCCTGAAAAGGTTGTTGTATGGAAGCAACAGCTGGCTTTGTTTGTTGCGTGATTGGCTAAAAACCCCTTGAGTCGCCGGGTCCGCTTTGGCATCATGCGGGTGGCTTCTCAACAAAGAATTGGGAAAGTAGCGATATCCGGGGGGCAAAATCCCCAGCAGATTTCCAAGAAAGCGCTTTAGTAAATCAAGGCCTCACTTCAACAAAGGAGATTCTGATGAATAAGAAACTGATTGCTATGGCTGTTGCTGGCGCGTGCGTGGCGCCGGCTGCCATGGCACAGACCGCGAACCCGGTTACGTTGTACGGGCGCGTGTACGTGACCTTCGAATCTGTGGAGGCGAAGGGCAATGTCGGCAACGTGCCTGAGGTCGTGCGCCGCAACCGCGTTTCCGATCAATCCTCTCTCCTTGGCGTGCGTGGCACCGAGGACCTGGGCGGTGGCCTGAAGGCTTTCTTCCAGTTGGAAACCGCATTCAAACCGGACCAGAACGACAGCGTCTTCGCCGCACGTAACAGCGGCGTGGGCCTGCAAGGCGGCTTCGGCAGCGTGCTGCTCGGCCGTTGGGATACGCCGTTCAAGACGTCGACCATCGCGGTCGACCCGTATGGCGACCTCACCATCGGCGGCATCCAGGCGGCCCTCAACGGCGGCGGCGTCGCCAATGGCAACGGCACGTTCGATCGCCGCGACCAGAACGTCGTGCAGTACTGGTCGCCCACCATCGCGGGCTTCCACTTCCGCGCCAGCTACTCCGCCAACGAGGCGAAAACTTCCACCGTCAATCCGCGCAGCGAAGGTGCGAGCCTCACCTGGACCGGCGGCCCGTTCTACGCGGGATACGCCTATCACCAGCTGAAGGACCAGCCCGCGGCCGCGTTCACCGTCACGGCCACCACGCCGCCCCCGTTCAACATCGTCTCGCTCACCTCGCCCAAGCAGGTCGGCCAGGCGGTGTTCGGCACGGCCTCGTTCGGCCCGATCAAGGTCGGCGCCATCTACGAGAAGTTCCGCCGTGACGTCAGCACCAGCGCCACCACGCCCGGCACCATCACCGGCTTCTCGGACCAGAAAGCCTGGATGGCCAACATCGTCTGGACGCTCGGCAACCACCAGCTGATCTACCAGTACTCCGATGCCAAGGACGGCGGCGAGAGCATCATCGAATCGGCCACCATCCACCGCGCCGGCGAGCCGCACTGCCGCGTGCACGCGCCGGGATACCAGTACAACTTCACGCGCCGCACGTTCTTCATCGCCCAGTACGTCCACGTCGACAACAACGAGACGGCGACCTGCAACTTCGGCTCGAACACGCTCGCGATCACCCCTGGCCAGGATCCGCGCGGCGCCGCCGTCGGCATCCGTCACGTGTTCTGATCGTCACAGGCAATTCGTTGCACAATGGGGCGCGGCATCTGCCGCGCCCTTTTTCATTTCCGGGCCCGCCCATGAGACCCGCAGTCGGATTGCTGGATAGCCTCATCATCGCGGCCGACGAGGCGTTGCGCACGCTCGCAGGCGCTGCCGTGGCGGCACGCCCCTCACCCGCGGCAAACCTTCCGGACGCGCCACAGCCGGGGGACGCCGGTGCGCTGATGCGGGTGAACCATACGGGCGAAGTCTGCGCGCAGGCGCTCTACAGCGGCCAGGCGATCTTCGCGCGCGACGAGCGCGTGCGCGAGGCGCTGCGCACTGCCGCGGCCGAGGAGCGCGACCACCTGGCGTGGTGCCGCAAGCGCATGGGCGAGCTGGATGCGCGTCCCAGCCTGCTGGATCCCTTCTGGTACGCGGGCTCGTTCGCGATGGGCATGCTGTCGGGCGCGGCCGGCGACCGCTGGAGCCTCGGCTTTCTCGCGGAAACCGAGGCACAGGTCGAGCGCCATCTCGAGGGCCACCTCGAGCGCCTGGCGCCCGGGGACCAGCGCACGCGCGCGGTGCTGGCGCAGATGCGCGACGACGAGAATCGCCACGGCGCGGCGGGACGCGCGCTGGGCGGCGCGGAGCTGCCGTATGTGGTGAAGCTCGCGATGCGCACCGCGTCGAAGGTCATGACGCGCACGGCGTACTGGGTCTAGGTAAGCTCAGGCCTCGCGGATCTCGAAGTCGAACGTGACCTCGACGGTGTGCGCGAGCATGATCGTGGCGGAGCAGTACTTTTCCTTCGAAAGCTTGATGGCGCGCTCCACCTGCGCCTGCGCGAGTCCCTTGCCGCTCACGATGTAGTGCATGTGGATGCGCGTGAAGACCTTCGGATCCTCCGCGGCGCGCTCCGAATCGAGCTCCACGACGCAACCCGTCACGGCCTGCCGCGACTTGCGCAGGATGTGCACGACGTCGATCGCGCTGCAGGCGCCGGTGCCCATCAGCACCAGCTCCATCGGCCGCGCGCCCAGGTTGCGCCCGCCCACGTCTGGCGCCGCGTCGACGACCACGGCGTGGCCGCTGCCGCTTTCCGCGACGAACGTCATGCCTTCCACCAGCTGCACCCTGGCCTTCATGCTTGAGCCTCGGCGCGCTCGAGGTCGAGCCACGTCACGATCACGCTCCATCCCACGGCAAGCAGCGCGGGCCCCACGAAGAGCCCTATGAAGCCGAAGGCGATCGCGCCGCCGAAGACCCCGAGCACCACGAGCAGCATCGAAAGGTTGCCGGCGCGGCTCATGAGGATCGGCTTGATGAAGTTGTCCACGGAGCTGATCACCGCGATACCGTAGACCAGCATGAAGATCGCCCAGCCGGTGCTGCCCTGCGCGTACAGCCAGACGGCGGCGCCGCCCCAGATGAGCACCGGCCCCATGGGCACCAGCGAGAGCAGGAACGTGCCTGCGCCGAGCAGCACGGCCCCGGGCACGCCCGCGATGAGGAAGCCCACGAGCGCGACGGCCGCCTGCGCGAGCGCGGTGCCGAGCAGGCCGTAGACCACGCCCTTGACGGCGCTCTGGCCGGTGCGTGCGAGCACCTCGCCGTGCTCGGGCCCGGCGAGCCTGCCCAACAGCTCCATGAGCAGCACGCGCACGCGCTCGCCATCACGGTAGAAGAAGAACGCCACGAAAAGGGCCACGAGCACCTGGATGAGGCCCTGGCCCACCGCTGCACCCAGGGCCGCAAGCAACGCACGCGCGGGATCGGCCAGCCGCTTCACCAGCGCGATCAGCTCGTCGCGGCTTTCCAGCAGCGCGCGGCCATAGTCGCTCAGCCATGCGCCCACGAGCGGGATGCGGCCCACGAAATCGGGCATCGTGATGGCGCTGCGGCGATCGAGGAATCCGCGCACGTCGTCCACCAGCGAAGCCGAGTTCAGCACGAGGCTTTGCGCCACGAGCGCGATCGGTCCCACCAGCGCGATCACCATGCCGAGAACGATCGCGAGGGCCGCCAGCGTCCCCCGGCCGCCCCAGCGCGTGCGCAGCCATGTAAAGGCCGGCCACGTGGACAGCACCAGCACACCCGCGAAGAGGATCGCGCCCATGAACGGCAGCAGCACCAGCACGCAGCCGAGCATGAGCAGCGTCACCGCGATGAGGCGCGCGTACTGTTCCAGGCGGGTGGGTTCCATGCGGCGAGCCAGGGGGTGGGCAGGGGCCGATTCTAGCCCGCTACCCCTTTTGACACAAAACCATGATTCCCCTATAATTTCGGGTTCGCAGCCGTACCCAAAACCAAGCGGCCAAAGTATCGGCGAGCATTCCCGCCGGCACCCGGGGTCGCGTAAAAGCAAGGACATTTCCATGAAGACCTTTTCGGCCAAGCCGGAAGAGGTCCGCCGCGACTGGTACGTCGTGGATGCGACCGACAAGGTGCTGGGCCGCCTCGCCGCGGAAGTCTCGCGCCGCCTGCGTGGCAAGCACAAGCCCGAATTCACGCCGCACGTCGACACCGGCGATTACATCGTCGTCGTCAACGTGGAGAAGCTTCGCGTCACCGGCGCCAAGGCGCAGGACAAGAAGTACTATCGCCACTCGACGTATCCGGGCGGCATCTACGAGACGAACTTCACCAAGCTGCAGCAGCGCCATCCCGACCGCGTCCTCAAGCTCGCGGTGAAGGGCATGCTGCCCAAGGGACCGCTCGGCTACGCGATGATCAAGAAGCTCAAGATCTACGCCGGCTCCGCGCACCCGCACACGGCGCAGCAACCCAAGGCCCTCGAGATCTAAGGAGCGAGCAGAGATGATCGGCAAATACAACTATGGTACGGGCCGCCGCAAGAACGCGGTGGCGCGTGTCTTCATCAAGCCGGGCAAGGGCGATATCGTCGTGAACGACAAGCCCGTGGATGTGTTCTTCTCGCGCGAGACGGGCCGCATGATCGTGCGCCAGCCGCTCGAGCTCACCAACCACGCGCAGACGTTCGACATCAAGGTCAACGTCTTCGGCGGCGGCGAGTCGGGCCAGGCGGGCGCCGTGCGCCACGGCATCACCCGCGCGCTGATCGAGTACGATCCCACGCTCAAGCCGGCGCTGTCGAAGGCCGGGCTCGTCACGCGCGACGCGCGCGAGGTCGAGCGCAAGAAGGTCGGCTTCCACAAGGCGCGACGCCGCAAGCAGTTCTCCAAGCGCTAAGGCGGAGAGCAGCACCGTTGCCCTGCACGCACAAAGCCGCCTCGCAAGGGCGGCTTTGTCGTTCATGGCACCATTTGTCGTCGTGAAGCAACGGAGGGCACGCACGCATGATCAAGGTGGGCGTCGTGGGCGGTACCGGTTACACGGGCGTGGAGCTGCTGCGCCTGCTGGCCATGCACCCGCAGGTACAGGTCACCGCGATCACCTCGCGGGCCGAAGCGGGCGTGAAGGTGGCGGACTATTTCCCGTCGCTGCGCGGCCGTTACGATCTCGCGTTCTCCGATCCCGCGAAGGCCGAGCTCGGC
>Ga0068852_100001756_pt1 | contig 14754 bp, 15 predicted proteins | sample KBSCornC22_FD_66594 | JGI IMG/M metagenome (GOLD analysis project Ga0068852, IMG submission 66594) | Corn rhizosphere microbial communities from Kellogg Biological Station, Michigan, USA - KBS Corn C2-2 | ecosystem: Host-associated > Plants > Roots > Rhizosphere > Soil ... | reverse complement strand
TACCGGCGACGAGATCCGCCTCGACATCCCCGCGCGCACGCTCGACCTGCTGGTGAGCGATGAGGAGCTGGCCCGCCGGCGCGCGGCCTGGAAGCAGCCGGCGCCGCGCTACACCCGCGGCTATGGGCAGCTCTTCGCGCAACACGTGACGCAGGCCAACGAAGGCTGCGATTTCGCGTTCCTCGCCAGCCGCGAGCCGGTTGCCGAGCCGGATATCTATTGAAGGCGCGAGTGCAGGCACAAGGCACAGGGACGCCACGCTTGAAGGCGCAAGGCCCAAGGCGCAAGGCGCAGGATGGTCGCGCGTTCAAGGCCCTGGGCGCGGTCGTGCTCGTCGTGGCGCTGCTCGCGGCGGCGTGCGCGGCTTCGGGGCCGAAGCTGGCGGACCATCCGCTCGCGGGCCGCATCTGGGACACGCAGGCGCAACGCTTCGTCGCCGAGGATGAAGCTCGCGAACGGGTCGCCGCCGCAGACGTGGCCCTCCTCGGCGAGACGCACGACAATCCCGTGCACCACCAGATCCAGGCGCGGCTGCTGGCGGCATCGGCGGCGCGGGTCCCGAAGCCCGCGCTCGCGATGGAGCAGGTCGACCTCGAATGGCAGCACGCGGTCGACGAGGCCCGGACCGGGGGTGCCACTCCGGCCTCGATCGCCAAGGCGGGCCATGTGAGCGACGGCTGGCAGTGGCCGCTCTACGAGCCGCTGGTCGCGTTCGCGCTCGCGCACGACCTGCCGATCGTGGCCGCGAACTACTCGCGGTCGCGCTCGAAGGCGGTGGTCGCGGGCGGGATCGGCGCGCTTCCGGCGGGAGAGGCCGCGCGCCTTGCGCTCGCACCCGTGTGGACGCCGGCGCGCAATGCCCGCATGCGCAGCATCCTGGTCGAGGGCCATTGCGGCCAGGACGATCCCATCATCGACAAGATCCTCGAGGTGCAACGCGTGCGCGACGCGCTGATGGCGGATGCGATCCTGTCGCATCAGCGCACGGTCGCCATCATCGGCCGCGGCCACGCCCGCGCCGACCTCGGCGTGCCGCTCTATCTCGCGCAGCGCGCCCCTGCACGACACGTCATTTCCGTGGGCCTCGTCGAGGTCGACACCGACAAGCCTCGCCCGCAGGACTACGAAGACACCGGCTCCGGCGTCCACGACCTCGTGTTCTTCACCCCCCGTGCCGCGCGCAGCGACCCCTGCGCCGACTTCAAGAAGCTCCGCCAATAATCGGGACGTGCCCCATTTTCGGTTCACTCTTCCAGGCGGCGGAAGTAGTCGTAGAGAGCGCGATGCAGGGCGGTGAGGAACTCGCCGGTTTTCTGGCCATGGCTCGCGGCGGTGCCGCTGGTGCCGCCGGGCGGGATCTCCTGGTTCTCGACGAAGGCGCGCAGGAGCTCGTTGGCGAGCGTGAGGGCGTCGTGGCTTTTCATGGTCGGGACCGGCGGGCTCAACGATGGGGCGCGGTGAGCTGCGCCGAGACGTGGCGCAGGCGCTCCTCGAGCTGGTGGATGCGCTCGAGCAGCGCGAACACGAGCGGCATCGCCGCGGACTCGAGCTCCAGGTCCTGGCAGAGCCGCAGCGCCGAGCGCACCTGCGGCGCGCACGCGGCACTATAGGCCTCGTCCCCGCCCTCGGCTCGCGTAGGCTGCAGCGCGCCGTATTCGACCAGCTCCTGCAACACGGTCACCGGTACGCCGCAGTCGTCGGCGAGCTCGACGATCGAGACCTCGCGGCGTGCCTGCAGCCAAATGCCCTCTTCATGTTCAGCCATGGGATGCTCCCGCGAAATGGGCGCGCGGGTCGAAGCGCGAGTGCTTCGCGAGCTCGCCGAAGAGCTCCCGCTCGCGCTCGTCCAGCACGGTGGGATTCACGATCTGCACGATCGCATACAGGTCGCCCTCGCCGCCGCCGGGCTTCGGCAGCCCGCGCTTCGAGAGCCTCAACTTGCCGCCCGCGCGCGTGCCCGGCGGGACCTTCAGGTTCACCGCACCGGCAAGCGTCGGCACTTCGACCGTCGTGCCCAGGGCCGCTTCCCAGGGTGCGAGCGGCAGGTCGAGATAGAGGTCGTGGCCGCTCGCACGGTAGAGCGCATGCGGGTGCAGCGCGATGTCGAGGTAGAGATCGCCATCGCGGCCGCCGTTGATGCCCTTGCCGCCCTGCCCGCGCAGCCGCAGCCGCTGGCCGTCGGTGGCGCCCTTGGGAATGCGCGCCTTGATCTTCTTCGGCGCGTGGCGCACGCGGCCATGCTCGTCGTACCCGGGCATCTGCAATTCGAGGTCCACCTGCGTGCCGCGGAACGCGTCTTCGAGCGTGAGATGCACCGTCACCTCGAAATCCGCACCCGGGATGGGACGCTCGGCGTGCGTACGCCCGGCGCCGCGTCCCCCGCGTGAGAGCCCCTCGAAGAGATCCGAAAGGTCGAGGTCGTCGAAGGAGAACGCGCCTTCGTTCGCACTGCCGGCCCCGCGCTGCCACTGGAAGTTCTCCTGCCAGTCGGGCGGAGGACGGAATTCCTGCCCGGGGCGGTGTGTCCCGAGCTGGTCGTAGGCCGCGCGCTTCTCCGGATCCTTGAGCGTCTGGTACGCCTCGGCCACTTCCTTGAATTTCGCCTCGGCGCCCTTCTCCTTGCTCACGTCGGGGTGGTACTTGTGCGCGAGCTTGCGATACGCCTTCTTGATGTCGCCGGCGCTCGCATCGCGCGCGACGCCGAGCGCCGCGTAGTAATCCTTGTATTCCATCGTCTCACCATTCGCTTCCCGCGAGTCAGACATTACCACCGCGCCGAACCCCGGGTGCCCGCTGCCCTCTAACCGACTCCACTTTCCAGCGAAGCCCAGATGCGCGACGGCCCCGCACCCCAGGACAGCCGCACGATCGTTCCGGTGATCATCAACGCCACTTCGGGTGGCGGCCATTCGCGCGAGGACTTCGCCAGGCTGGAGAAGCTCTTCGCGGACAACGGCATGGCCGCGCGCATCGTGCCCGCGCGCGGTGCCGAAATCGCGAACGCCGCACGCGCGGCGATGCGCACGCATCCGCGCCTCGTCGTGGCGGCCGGCGGCGACGGCACGGTGAGCGCGGTGGCCGACGCGGTGCGCGGCACCGATACGACGCTGGGGGTCCTTCCCGCCGGCACGCTCAACCATTTCGCGAAGGACCTCGGCATCCCGACGGAGCTCGAAGCGGCGGTGAAGGTGCTCGCGACCGGGCGGCGCGTCGCGATCGACATCGGCGAGGTCAACGGCAACACCTTCCTCAACAATTCGAGCCTGGGGCTTTATCCCGACATGGTGCGCGACCGCACGCGCCAGCAGCGCCGCTTCCGCCGCAGCAAATGGACGGCGATGTTCTGGGCGCTGCTCGCGACCGTGCGCCGCTCGCCACTGCTCAGCCTGCGCCTGTGCGTCGACGGCGAGCACCACGACTACCGTGCGCCCTTCGTCTTCATCGGCAACAACAAGTACACGATGGAAGGCTTCGACATCGGCACGCGCGAGCGCCTCGACTGCTCGCAGCTCAGCATCTACACCACGCACCGCTGCACGGCGGCAGGCCTCGCGGGACTCGCGTTGCGGGCCCTCTTCGGCCGCCTGCACCAGGCCGAGGATTTCGCCGCGCTCACGGGGCAATCGTTGCGCGTCGAGTCCACGCGCCGGCGCCTGCTGGTGGCGACCGATGGCGAGGTGACCGCGATGGAAACCCCGCTCGAGTTCCGCATCGTGCCGCGTGCGCTCCATGTGATCGTGCCGCAGGCGCAGGAGGAGAAGTAGCATGCGTGTCCTGGCCCACCTGTCCGACCTCCACTTCGGCCGCGTCGATGCAGCCATGCTCGAGCCGTTGCGCCAGGCGCTCGAGCGTGCCGGGCCCGACCTGGTCGTGGTGTCCGGGGATCTCACGCAGCGAGCCAAGCCGGACCAGTTCCGCGAGGCGCGCGCATACCTGGACTCGCTGCCCGGGCCCAAGCTCGTGGTCCCCGGCAACCACGACGTGCCGCTCTACAACGTCTTCCAGCGCTTCCTCGCGCCGCTCGCCAAGTACCGGCGCATCGTGAGCCCCGACGTCGAGCCGGACTACTTCGACGACGAGATCGCGGTCGTGGGCGTGAACACCACGCGATCGCTCGTCTTCAAGGGCGGACGCATCAACGAGGAGCAGGTGGAGAAGGTGCGCGCGAAGATCTGCGACCTGCCGCGCGCGGTCACCAGGATCGTCGTGACGCACCACCCGTTCAGCGTGCCGCCCGGCAGCGACGAGGAGGACCAGATCGTCGGCCGCGCGCACATGGCGCTGGAGAAGCTCGCCGGATGCGGCGCCGATGTCTTCCTCTCCGGGCACCTGCACGAGGCGCACGTCGGGCACACGGCCAACCGCTACCGCATCGCCGGCATCTCGGCGCTCGTGGTGCAGGCCGGCAGCGCCACATCCACCCGCACGCGCGGCGCCGACAACTCGTTCAACATCCTGCGCGTGGGCACGCGCCACATCGAGGTCGATCGCCACATCTGGAAAGATGGCGCCTTCGTGGTCGACTGCACCGAGGCCTTCGCGCACGACGCGGACGGCTGGCACGCCGCGGGCGACGACCATGCTGCTGCATGAGCCCCGCCCCCACAGCCTGTCGCCGCGCGGGCTGGCCGTCACGGCGTGGCTCGCCCTCGTCATCGCCGGCTGGATCTTCTTCGACCTGGCCTGGGACGTCGCGAGCCACACCGGCCTCGTGTCGCTCGACGCGACGGTGGCCACGTGGATGCACGCCCACGGCACACCCGCGCTCACCACCTTCATGTACGCGGTGACGATGGCCAACTCGATCGCCGCCACCATCGCATGGAGCGTGATCTTCGGTGCGGTGCTGGCACGGCTGCGCGAATGGTACTGGCTCCTCACGCTGGCCCTCGCCGTCACGGGCGGGATGATCCTCAACCTGGTGCTCAAGCTCACGTATGCGCGCGCGCGCCCGCACTTCGACGATCCGTGGGTCACGCTCACCACGTACAGCTTTCCCAGCGGCCACACGGCGGGTGCCACCTTGTTCTATGGCGTGCTGGCCGCTTTCCTGGTGTCGCGCTACCACGACGTGCGCAAGCGCTCGGCCTGCGTCGCGGGCGCCGTCTTCGCGATCGTGCTCGTGGCTTTCTCGCGCGTCTATCTCGGCGCCCACTACCTCTCGGACGTGATCGCGGCGGCGTGCTCGAGCACCGTGTGGCTGGTGATCTGCCTGTCTTCCGTGCACTCGCTGGTGCGCCGCCGCATGAGCGAGGGCCGCGCATGAAATCGCCGAAACGCGCGTGGATCATCGCAGGCGCCATTGCCGCAATCCTGCTGGGGCTGGGCCTCGCGCTGCCGATCCGCGACTGGAGCGACACCTTCGAGGATGCCATCGAGCGCATGGATCTCGGCGCGGGGCTGCTCACGTTCGGGCTCGTCTACGCGGTCGCGACCCTGCTCCTCATCCCCGGCTGGATCTTTCCCATCGCGGCCGGCGCGATCTTCGGCGGGCTGTGGGGAATGCTGGTGACATTGGCCGCCACCGCCGCCTCCGCCGTCGCGGGCTTCATCGCCACGCGCTACGTGCTGCGCGACCATGCGGACCGCCTCGCGCGCAAGCACCGGCTGTTCCGCGCATTCGACCAGGCGGTCGGCAAGGAAGGCTGGCGGGTAGTGGCGCTCCTGCGGCTGAGCCCGTTGCTCTCGTTCGGGATGAAGAGCTATTTCTTCGGCCTCACGCGCGTGCCGCTGGGCGCCTACCTCGCCGGCACCGTGGCCGGCATGCTGCCGGGCCTGGCGCTCAAGGTGTACGTGGGCTCCGCGGGACGCGATGTCCTGCACGGCGGCGGCCCGCTGCAATGGGGTCTGCTCGCGACCGGCGTCATCGCCACGATCGCCGCGAGCGTGGTCGTGACGCGCGTGACGCGCAAGCGGCTGCAGCACGCGGGCGACGCGCGCCCGCGCTGAATCAGGCGCGGCCGGCAGCCGCGGCGGGCGGCGGACGGCGGCGCGAGCGGCGCCGCAGCACGAGGGCAGCGACGAGCACGACGATCCCCGCGAGCGCCGAGCCGGCGATCAACAACGTGCCGCTGCTCTGGCGGCCGAGGAACGAGGTGCGCGGCGCATCGACGAAGGCGAGGCAGTCGGTGTCCTCGGGAAGGTCTCCGACCTTCGTGATGACGCCCGTCCCCAGGTCGATCTTCACCAGCGCCGTGCGGGCGGGCGTGCCCATGTTCGAGTTCACGCCGAAGAGCTCGCCCGACTTCGAGAACGCGAGCGAGTTGAGCGAGCTGAGGTAAGGCGCGTTCGACAGGGCTACGCTGCTCATCACCGCGCCGCTCGCCGGATCGCGCTGTTCGAGCGAGCCCGTGGCGCCTTCGGCCGCGACGAACACGAAGCCGCGAGCGTCCACGGAAATGCCGGCCTCGATCCAGGAGGGCTGCGAGGGCGTGCCGATCGCGCGCACGCGGCCGGTGCCGATGTTGATCTCGCCGACCTGGTTGGTCTGCGTGAGCCACATGTACAGGTGCCCATCGGGGCTGAAGGCGATGTCCGAGGTGGGCACGTGGGTTTCGCCCACCAGCGAGGCTTCCCCGGTGGCCGCATCGATGATGACGAGCGCGTTGGGGAAATTCACCGAGGAGCCGGCAGTGACGCCGAACACGACGCCGGTCTTGGGGTGCACCGCGATGCCCGTGACGCCGATGGGCTTGCCGCCGAGGCGCAGCGCGCCGACCAGGCGCGTCCGGGCGGTGACGGGGTCGATCACATAGAGGCTGCCTGCGGGATCCGTGGGCGAGCCACCGGGTGCCAGGCGCACCGTGGCCGAATACAGCAGCGGGTCCGCGCAAGCGATGCCTGCCACGAAGGCCGCCGCGACGGCGATCGAGGCCGCCACCCATTTGCGCAACGATGCTGTCATTGTCCGCCCGACGTTATCCGCGCTGGCTTGCGTCAGGCTGACGCGCGCGGCGTCCGGCCTTCGCCGCCCAGGCGCGCCACATGCCCGCATCATACGTCGTGCCCGGCTCCCGGTCGAAAAAAGCCGCCCGAAGGCGGCTTTGGGGGCCTGGGCGAGCGTCAGCCGCCCTGGGCGTCGAGCGTGCCGCTCACGGACGCGACACCGGCCACCCGGCGCGCGACCTGCTCCGCGCGCGCCGCCTGTTGCAGGTTCCTGGCGGAGCCGCTCAGCGCCACCCGGCCGTTCTTCGCCGAGACGGTGGCGGTCGCCCCGTAGAGCGCCGGATCGCCCTTGAATGCATCGGCCACGGCGTCGGCGAGCGCCTGGTCGGACGGGTCGGCCGCGCCGGAGTGGATCGCATTGGTGGGCGCGAGCAGCCTGTCGCTGTGATACGTGCCCTGGTACGAGTCGCGGTGGAACGGATGCAGCCAGTCGGCGAAGGCGGGCGCGGTGGCGAGGGCGACGGCCGCGATGGCCGTGCGTGCGGCGATGGATTTGGCGTTCATGGAGTCCCCTGTGCAGCAGAGTTGCGGAGGTGAACCAGCCGCAACATCCGTGCCCCGCGGAGACCCCCGATATCGCGCGTCAACGGGCATGCGCGTGTAACCCTTGCAGTGCGTGCCGCAAGTGCTTCTACGCGGCGGCGAGCGCCTCGAGCCACGCCGGCGCCGACGACTCCACGATGCGTGCCAGCGCGGCCCCATCGAAGGGGCCCGCGCGTAGTCCGATCGCCTCCAGTGCGGATGCCAGCATGTCGTCGTCCGGGGACGCCGCGATGCGCGCAGCAGCGCTCGCCCCGAGCCCGCCGCCGAACACGCCGAACCAGATGTCGAGCGCGTGCGCGAAGCCGCATTCCGCCAGCGTCGGCACCGCGGGCAGCAGCGGCGAGCGCTCGCGGGCGGAAACGGCCAGCGGCACGGCGTCGCCTGCCGCGATCGCCTCGTGGCAGGCGAGCACGTTGTCGAAATAGACGTGCACGCGGCCTGCGCGCAGGTCTTCATAGGCGCCGGCGCTGCCTGCGGCGTAGGGCCGATGCTCCATGGCGATGCCCGCCTGGCGGCAGAAAAGCGCGGTGCAGAGGTGGATCGTCTGCCCGGTACCCGCGGACGCGTAGACAAGCCGCTCGGCGCGCGCACGCAGCACCAGCGCCGCGACTTCGCGAACGCCGAGGCGCGCGGAAGCGAGCAGCACGTTTGGCGCGAAGCCCAGTCCCGCCAGCGGCAGGAGCGCCGCCGCAGGCGCGGCTTCCGGCCCCATGCGCGCAGGCAGCAGCACGTGCGTGCTCGGTGTGGCCAGGAGCAGCACCGGCTCTGAGGCAGCGGCAAGCGCGTTGGCGCGCCGCACGCCCGCGAGCCCGCCCTCGCCCGGCACGTTCTCGATCGCGATGTCCCCCGCGGCTGCGCGCGCGAAGGCCCGCGCGGCGCGATCGGCCGCGCCGTCGAAGCCGAACGGCACGACGAAGCGCGCGATGCGCGCTACTCCTTGATGCCGAGCTCGCGGACCAGCTTGCCCCACTTGTCCGCATCCGTGCGCAACGCCGCCGCGAACTGCGCGGGCGTCTCGTTCACGGGCTCGACGCCGATCGCCTCCATCTTCTGCTTCACGGCGGGCAGCATCATGATGCGGTTGATCTCCACGTTGAGCCGCTTCTGCAGCTCGGGCGACATGCCCGGCGGGCCGAACGCGCCGTACCACACGGCCATCTCGTACCCCGGCACCGTCTCGGCGACGGTGGGCGTGTCCTTGAGGAGCGCGGTGCGGTGGTTCTCGGTCACCGCCAGGAGCTTCAGCTTCCCCGCCTTCACGTGCGGCAGCGACTGCGTGCCCGCGGTGAAGAGCACTTGCGTCTGCCCGCCCACGGTGTCGTTCACGGCGGGAGCGCCGCCCTTGTAGGGGACGTGGACCATCCGGCAGCCCGTCATCTTCTCCAGCAGCGCCGCGGAGAGATGGTTGGTGGAGCCCGGCCCCGCCGACGCGTAGGCGATCTGCTCCGGGTGCGCCTTGCAGTACGCGATGAAGTCCTTCACGTTCGCGACCGGCAGCGAAGGGTTGACCACCATCGTGTTGGTGACGAACGCGAGCAGCGCGATGGGCGTGAAATCCTCGACGCCGCGGAACGGCATGTCGGGGTTCATCGCGGGGTTGATCGCGTGCGTGCTCATCGAGCCGAAGAGCAGCGTGTAGCCGTCCGGGGCCGCTTTCGCCACGAAGTCGGAGCCGATGTTGCCCGAGGCACCGGCCTTGTTCTCGACGATCACGGCCTGCCCGAGCGAGCGCGAGAGCTGGTCGGCCACCGTGCGCGCCAGGATGTCGGTCGAGCCGCCCGGCGCCCACGGCACGATGATCCTGATGGTCCTCTCCGGCCACGCGGCGTGCGCCTGCGCGACGGCGAGCACGAGCATTCCGAGCAGCAACCTTGCGAGCTTCATCTCACCTCCCGACTGCGTAGCCCTGCATGCCGCGCGCGTTCGCGCCGGCCTTCAATATCCACCGCCCCGAGGCGTCGCGCTCGCGCGCGCACGCGGTGAGGCGCCCCTCGGACCACGCCTCGCCGACCACCACGTCGTGGCCGCGGGCGCGCAGCCCCTCGATGGTCTCCTTCGGGAAGCGCGACTCGAGCGTGATCCTGTTGAGAACCGTCTCCCGCGGCCAGAACGAGGCGGGGAAATGGTTGATGTGCCACGACGGGTAGTCGATCGCCTGCTGCAGGTTCATGCCGTGCAGCGCGTGGCGCAGGAAGAAGATCGCCTGCCACTGGTCCTGCTGGTCGCCGCCGGGCGTGCCGAACGCCATGTACGGCTCGCCATCCTTGAGCGCCATCGAAGGCGACAGGGTGCTGTTGGGACGCTTGCCGGGGGCAACCTGTCCGGGCACGCCCTCGTCGAGCCACGTCATCTGCAGGCGGGTGTTGATCGCGAAGCCGAGGTCCGGGACCGCGGGGCTCGACGAGAACCAGCCCCCCGACGGTGTCGCGCTCACCATGTTGCCGTAGCGGTCGATCACGTCGATGTGGCAGGTGTCGCCGACGAAGAGCTCGTGGTCGGCCCACTCGGCCACCGGCGGCAGCTCGGCGAACGTGGGCTCGCCGATGCCGAAGCGGGTGTCGGACTCGCGCAGCGTTCGCCTGGCGGCTTCGAGGTCGGGCAGGCGGGGCGCGCGGCCTGCGGGCGTGCCTGGACGCAGTTCGCGCGAGGCACGTTCCTCCACGAGCGCCCAGCGTTCCCTGCCGTAAGCGGCCGAGGTGAGAGCGGCCAGCGGGACGTCGACGAACGCCGGGTCGCCATACCAGGCGAGGCGGTCCGCCATCGCGAGCTTGGTCGCCTCGACCACGCGGTGGACCCATTCGGCCGAATCGGGGGCGTGGAGCTGGAGGTCGGCGTTATCCAGCATCGAAAGCTGCTGCAGGAGCACGGCACCCTGGCTCCAGATGCCGCACTTGGCCACCGTGTAATGGCCGAATTCGACCGTGGCGGGGTCTTCGTAGCCCGCCTGCCAGCGCTCCAGGTCCTCGTAGCGCAGCAGGCCCGGATTGCGCTGCCCGGTGGTGTCGTGAACCGGCTCCGACGTGTAGAAGCGGTCGATCGAGCGCGCCACGAAGCCGCGGTACCAGAGGCCGATCGCGGCATCGATCTGCCCCACGCGATCGCCGGCCGCCCGCTGCGATTCCAGGCAGATGCGCTCGTACGTATCCGCGACGCCGGGCAGCGTGAAGGTCTCGAGCGGACGCGGGATCCGGCCATCACGCAGCCAGACCTCCCGCGACGTCGTCCACTCGGCGTCGAAGAGCGGACGCACGGAAATCAGCGCCTGCACCGCGCGAGCGACCAGCGGGTAGCCGTGGCGCGCATAGTCCACGGTGGGCTTGAGCACGTCCGCGAGCGACCACGTCCCGTAGTCGCGCAGCATCGTGAGCCAGGCGCCGAAGGCGCCCGGAACGGTTGCGGGCAGCAGGCCGATGCCGGGCACGAGGTCCACGCCGAGGCGCTCGAACGCGGCGGCATCGGCAAGCTGTGGCGCGCAACCCTGGCCGCACAGCGAGCGGATGCGCCGCTCGCGCGCCGACCAGAGCAGGATCGGCACCTCGCCGCCGGGACCGTTCAGGTGCGGCTCGAGGATCTGCAGGGCAAAGCCCGCGGCCACCGCGGCGTCGAAGGCGTTGCCGCCGCGCTCGAGGACGCTCATCGCGACCTGCGAGGCGATCCAGTGCGTGGAGGCCGCGACACCGAACGTGCCGCGGATCTCCGGGCGCGTCGTGAAGGGCAGCACGCTAGACGGCCATGATGTCTAGGAGCCCTGCATGCGGCCCAGCAGGACTTCGACGAGATCGGGGCCGCCGCGGACGGGCAGCCGGCGCTTCTGCAGCAGGGACACGAGCTCGGGAGATGCGACCTCGCGCGGACCTGCACGCAGGTACACCTCCGCGATCGCACGTTGCACGGCCGGCGACGGCGTGCGCGCATAGAGGCGCGCCAGCTCGTCGAGGACCTCGCGGTCGGACACGTGCAGGCGCGCGAGCGTCTCGATGGCGCGCACCTGGGCGGCCGTGCCGCTCATCTGCGCGATGCGAAGCGCCGCCCCACGCAGCTCGCTGCCATCGGTGATCGGCCGGTGCCGCAGGTATGCCTGTGCCACCTGCACCTCGGTCTCGTCGGAGCTCGCGAGCGCGCCGACCACGCGGGCCCGCGCTTCCTTGCTGCCCAGGCACGCAAGCCCCGCGGCCTGCGCGGTGCGCGGCGTGCGCACGACCTCGTCGGAGACGGCGCCGTCGAGGCCGCCGTCGCGATTGAGGGAGCAGATCAGGTCCACTTCGCCGAAGCCCATGCCCTTGCCTGCCAGCACATCGTGGATCATGCGCCCCTGCTCGGCGCGCTGCTCGGCGGGCGTGAGCCAGCCCAGTGTAGAGGCGAGCGAGATCATGCGCACGCGCACCGCGGGATCGTCGGCGTCGTGCACGAAATCGAGGTAGCGCGCGCGGGTGGGCTTGTCTTCCGCCACGCGGGCCATGGCGGCCACGTAACCGGGCGAATCGCGCTCGGCAGGGGCGAGCGTCGCGAAGAACTTCTCGATGCGCTCGAGCGAAAGGCGCGCCTCGCCCACGTCGCGCGCGAGGAGCTCGTGGATCGTGGCGAGCCTGTCGGCCGCGTCGTGGCGGTCGTCGTAGAAGCGGCAGACCTGCTGGCGGAAATCCGCGTTGGGCTCGTCGTCGCGCAGGCCGGTGGTGGCGACCATGCTGCTGGGCCCGAAGAGGCGCAGGAGCTTGGCGCTCGCGTGGCCGCTGCCCACGGCCTCGTCGATGCCGCTGGCGAAGTAGTGCTGCAGCATCGGACCGGCGACGCGCCCCAGCGGCGCGAGCGACGAGAAGCCGTAGATCACCGGCACGTCGGGGAAGAGCCGGCGCATGTGGTCGCGGCTCGATTCCGCATAGCGCTCGCCCAGCATGCGTGCGAGGCGCTCCGCCTCCTCGGGCGTGCGCCCCGCGCGCACCAGGCTGCGTGCGATCTCGGGGGAAGCCACGTGCGCGGGCGCGGGATTCAGCGTGTCGCAGCCGAAGAGGTAGACCTCCTTCAGGTGCGAGAAGAGGTCGGGACAGGAGTCGCTGCACGAGACGCGCTCCATCTCGTCCACCGGCAGCGTCTCCTTCGCGTCGAAGCGCGAGGAATAGAACTCGGTGCCGGCGAAGTGGCCCGAGACCACCAGCACGTCGCAGCGCACGTGCGCCTCGCACGCCGAGCGCAGCCAGTCCGGCCGGCCCTTCTCGACCAGCTCGACGAACTTGTAGCGGTCCGGCGGCAGGCTCTGGTGCAGGACCGCGCGCTCGTCGGCGGAATTGACAGTGACGGTGCAGACGGTGGTGGTGGCGGCTGCGACAGGCAGCGCCGCGAATGCCAGTGCCGCCGCCGCCACGGAGGTCCGGCGGATCGCAGAGGCCAGACAGGAAACCGCACGTGAATGCGTGGTGAAAGCCACCGTTCGATGCTCCCCGAGGTACGTCGCGGGCGTGTGTCTACGCCGCAAGCTTGTTTGAATGGATCACGCGGCCGCCATGCTCCCGCAGCGTGTGGAACTGGATCTTCGGCCAGTTCTCGCGCGCGGCGGCGAGCTCCGAGTTGTGGCCGTACAGCACCGCGGGCGCATCGACCACGTCGAACGCCACGCGAAAACCGTTCGCCTCGATGAAGCGCTTGAGCTCCGCCGGGTCTTCGGCCGTGATCCAGCGCGCGAGGCGGTAGCCGGAAGGCACCATGCGCGCGCGGGCCTGGTACTCGTGCTCGAGGCGGTGCGCGACCACGTCGAGCTGGAGCTGTCCCACGGCGCCGAGGAGCAGCGCTCCGCCCTGCGAGGGGCGGAAGACCTGGATAGCGCCCTCCTCGCCCAGCTGTTGCAGGCCGGTGCGAAGCTGCTTGTTGCGGATGGGATCGGCGACTTCAACGGTCTGGAAGATCTCGGGCGCGAAGAAAGGCAAACCCGTGAATTGAAGCGTTTCCCCCTCCGTGAGCGTATCCCCCAGCTGGAGCACGCCGCGATTGGGCAGTCCCACGATGTCGCCCGGATAGGCATCCTCGAGGAGGTCGCGCCGCTGCGAGAGGAACGAGACGGCCGAGGCGGTCTTCACCTCCTTGCCGGTGCGCGCGAGCTTGAGCCGCATGCCGCGCTCGAAGCGCCCGGAGCACACGCGCACGAAGGCCACGCGGTCGCGATGCGCGGGATCCATGTTCGCCTGGATCTTGAAGACCACGCCGGTGAACTTGTCCTCGTTGGGATCGACCACCCGCTGCACCGCGGCCTTGGGACCGGGCGGAGGGGCGAGGCCCACCAGCGCGTCGAGCACTTCCTTCACGCCGAAGTTGTTGATCGCCGAGCCGAAGAAGACCGGCGTCTGGCGCCCTTCCAGGAAGGCCGCGTTGTCGAAACCCTCGGACGCGCCCTGCAGGAGGTCGATCTCGTTGCGCGCCTGCTCGAAGGCCTCGCCGAAGCGCGCGACACAGGCCGGGTTGTCGAGGCCCTCGATCACCTCCTCCTCGCCGCCGGCGCGGTCCTCGCCCGGACGGAAGACCCGCATGCTGTCGGAGCGCACGTCGAACACACCGCCGAAGCGCTTGCCCATGCCGATCGGCCAGGTGAACGGCACCGTGGGCATGCGCAGCACGCGCTCGATCTCGTCCAGGACCTCCAGCGGCTCCTTCGACTCGCGGTCGAGCTTGTTGATGAACGTGATGATCGGCGTGTTGCGCGCGCGGCAGACCTCCAGCAGGCGGATGGTCTGCGCCTCGACGCCGTTCACCGCATCGATGACCATGAGCGCGGCATCCACGGCGGTGAGCACGCGGTAGGTGTCCTCGGAGAAGTCCTGGTGGCCCGGCGTATCCAGCAGGTTGATCACGTGGCCGCAGTACTCCATCTGCATGACCGAGCTCGCCACCGAGATGCCGCGCTGCTTCTCGATCTCCATCCAGTCGGACGTGGCGTGGCGCGAGGCCTTGCGCGCCTTCACGCTCCCGGCGATGTGGATGGCTCCGGCGAAGAGCAACAGCTTTTCCGTGAGCGTGGTCTTGCCCGCGTCCGGGTGCGAGATGATCGCGAACGTGCGGCGTCGGGCGGATTCTTCGGCAATGGTCATCGATGAAAAACCGGGACGTATCGGACCCGGCGGGCGCGCCGTTCAGTGCAACCGCGGGGTTGCCGGTTTCGGGCGGCGGGCTTGCGGGTCCGATACGTCCCGGTTTTCGTGGTGTTTTTGGACCCGCCCATTTTACCGGGTGCGGGGGCTTTTTCCCTATTGGCGCGGGGTGACAATTTGCGGCAGTCGGGGG
>Ga0068852_100001748_pt1 | contig 14798 bp, 9 predicted proteins | sample KBSCornC22_FD_66594 | JGI IMG/M metagenome (GOLD analysis project Ga0068852, IMG submission 66594) | Corn rhizosphere microbial communities from Kellogg Biological Station, Michigan, USA - KBS Corn C2-2 | ecosystem: Host-associated > Plants > Roots > Rhizosphere > Soil ... | reverse complement strand
CGTCGCCGCCGTCGCCGCCGTCGCCGCCGGCGCGGCGCTCCTGCTTGCCCTGCCGGCGGCGGAGGCACGTCCTGGCGGAGGCGGGGGCGGCGGCGGAGGCGCAGGTGGTGGCGGCGGCGCAGGCGGTGGCGGTAGCGGCGGCGGCAACTGGCACGGCGGCGGGGGCTGGCACGGAGGCGGCTGGCATGGCGGCGGCTGGCACGGCGATCATGGCCACGATCATTTCCACGGCAGCTTCGCGTTCTTCTGGGGCCCGTCGTTCTACTGGGGCCCGGCGTACTACCCCTGGTACTGGTACGACTCGCCCGCGTACTACGCGCCGACCTACTACTACGATTCACCGCCTGCGTACGCGCAGCCGGCGCCGGCGGCGCCACCGGCAACGTATCGCTACTACTGCCCGAATGGCGGCTACTGGCCGGATGTGAAATCCTGTTCGCAGGGCTGGCTGCGCGTCCTGCCCAACTGAGGTGGGGCGACGCGCGGCAGTTGCCCCGATCGGGCGCGCGGCCCTAGGATGGCGCACCCGCTTCGCCCGAGACCCGACATGACCGTTCGCCCGCAATCCCTTCTCGCGCTTGCGCTCGCGGCCGCCGCGCTCGCCGCGCCGGGCGCGGCATCGGCCCTGACCTGCTATGTGGTGCTGGACCGCAGCGACAACGTCGTCTACCGCGACGTCTATCCGCCGATCGATCTCAGCGACCAGGGCAAGCCGGAGCGCGAGCAGATGCGCCGTCGCGGGGAGCAGCTGATCGCGATGGAGAGCGATCGCTGCCCGGCGCTCGAGTTCTTCCTCGGCAATGCCGGAACGACGCGACTCGATGTCGACCAGGTGGTCGCCGGCATGCCGGTGCACAGCAGCGTCGGCGCCGCGGGCGGCGCGCCGTCGGGTGCCGCGTCGAGCGGCGCTGCGCCACCGAGCCAGCGTCCCGCGCGCACCACCGCGCCGCGCAAGGGCTACTGATCGCGTTTCTGCGCTGACGGCGCGCGGCGCACGCCGCGCGTATGATCGCGCTCGGCCGTTCGCTTTCCAAAGAGTGCCATGTCGCCACGCGCGCTGTTCGTGTTGATGTTGCTTGCCTGCGGCGCGAACGCGCAGGCGCCCGCCGCCAACGGCGACCGCTGGGATCTCGCTGCGCTCTACGCGAGCGACGAATCCTGGAACGCCGACGTCAGCAAGGCGACGGCGCAGATCGGCGAGCTCGCCGCGTGCCGCGGGCATCTCGGCGACAGCGCAAGCGCGTTGCGGCGCTGCCTCGAGCTCCAGGACGATCTGCTGAAGCGCTACCTGCGGCTGGTGGCGTACGCATCCATGCGCTACGACGAGGACACCGGCGTGCCCGCGAGCCTCGAGCGCCGCCAGCGCGCGCGCGTTCTCGGCACGCGCTTCGGCGAAGCGCGCGCGTTCGTGGAACCGGAGATCCTCTCGGTCGGCCGCGCGCGCATCGAGCAATTCCTCGCCGAGGACGCCGCGCTGCGCGTCTACGCGCATCCGCTCGACGACGTGCTGCGCAAGGCCGCGCACACGCTCGATGCACCGCGCGAGGAGATCATCGCCGCGTTCGGCCTCACCGCCGACACCGCGTCGAGCACGTACAACGTGCTGACCGAAGCCGACCTGCCGTGGCCGCACGTGAAGCTGTCCGACGGCACCGAGTTCACGCTCGACGAGAGCGCCTACACGCTGCATCGCGAGGCGCGTGCGCGCGAGGACCGCAAGAAGGTGATGGACAGCTTCTTCGCCGCGCTCAAGACCTACGAGCGCACGCTCGGCGTCACGCTGTACGGCCAGCTCAAGCACGACGCGGTGGTCGCCAAGGTGCGCGGCTATCCCGATTCGCTCACGCACGCGCTCGACGACGAGCGCATGCCGCGTGCGGTGTACGACGAGCTCGTCGCGCAGGCCGACGCGAACCTGCCGACGCTGCATCGCTACATGAAGCTGCGCGCGCGCATGATGGGCCTCACCGAGCTGCGCTACTACGATCTGTACCCGCCGCTCGTCCAGTCGAGCACACGCTATCCGCTCGGCGAGGGCAAGAAGACGATCGCTGCGGCCATGGCGCCGCTCGGATCGCAGTACGTGGCCAGGCTGACGCGCGCGCTCGACTCCCGCTGGATGGACGCTTACCCGCGCCCGCGCAAGCAGTCGGGCGGCTACATGAACGGCATCGTCTACGACGTGCATCCGTTCCTGCTGCTCAACTACAACGACGACTACACGTCGCTCACGACCCTCGCGCACGAATGGGGCCACGCGATGCACAGCGTGCTCGCCGACGGCGCACAGCCCTTCGCCACGTCGCGCTACGCCACGTTCGTCGCCGAGATCGCCTCGACCACGAACGAGGCGCTGCTGCTCGAGCACATGCTCGCGCAGGCGCGCACCGACGACGAGCGCCTCCTGTACCTGGGCTCGGCGCTCGAAGGCCTTCGCACCACGTTCTTCCGGCAGGCCATGTTCGGCGAGTTCGAGCGCGAGATCCATGCGCGCGTCGATCGCGGCGAGCCGCTCAGCGGCGAGGCCCTGTCGAAGGCCTACCTCGAGCTCGAACGCCGCTACTACGGCGACGGCGTGGCGATCGACGACGCTTACGGCATCGAGTGGGCGTACATCTCGCATTTCTATCGTGGCTTCTACGTGTACCAGTACGCGACGTCGATTGCCGCCAGCTCGCTGTTCGTGCAGCGCATCCTCGCCGGCGAGCCGGGCGCGCGCGATCGCTACCTCGACCTGCTGCGCGCGGGCGGCTCGGACTATCCCTACGAGCTCGTCAAGCGGGCGGGCGTCGATCTCGCGGATGCGGCGCCGTACCAGGCGCTCGCCGCGCGCATGAACGGCATCATGGATCGCATCGAGGCGACACTCGCCCGCAAGGGCGGGTAGCCGCCAAGCCGCGATCCGCGCATGCCTGCCGAGTCGCCAGGGGCCTGGTCGCCGCAGCCCACGCCGGCGGAGCTTCGCGCGGCGTTCTTCCGCGTCTTTCCCGGCGTGGTCGGCGCGATGTTCCTGGCGGCGATCGACCAGACGATCCTCGCCAGCGCGCTGCCGGCGATCGTGGCGTCGCTCGGCGGATTCGAGGACCTGTCCTGGGTGGTCGTCGCCTACCTGCTGGCCACGACCATCGTCGCGCCGCTGTACGGCCATCTCGGCGATCGATTCGGGCGCAAGCGCATGCTGATGTCGGCGCTCGTGCTCTTCACGGTGGCATCGCTCGCGTGCGCGCTCGCGCCCACCCTGTGGCTGCTCGTTCTCGCGCGCGGCCTGCAGGGCATGGGCGGCGGCGGCCTCATGACGTTGTCGCAGGCGCTCATCAGCGAGAACGTGCCGCCGCGCGAGCGCGCGCGCTTCCAGGGTTACTTCGCGGCGATGTTCGCCACGGCCAGCACCGCCGGTCCGGTGCTCGGCGGCGTGCTGACGCAATACCTTTCGTGGCGCGCGGTGTTCCTGATCAACCTTCCGCTCGGCGGGGTGGCGGCGTTCCTCGCGATGCGCATTCCGCGCCATCCGGTCGACCATCCCGCGCCCTTCCATGCCGACATCGTGGGCACGCTGCTCTTCGCGATCGGCACGGTGTCGCTGCTCTTCGGGCTCTCGTCGGCCGGGCATCGCTTTCCGTTCGCCGACTGGCGCCTCTATGGGGTCATTTCGTTCGCGATCGCCACGCTGGCGGGTTTCATTGCGTGGGAGAAGCGGATCGCCGACCCGGTCGTGCCCGTGCGGCTGCTGTCGCAGCCGGTGATCCTGCGCTCCAACACCGTGGTCATGTGCTTCGCGGCCGCGCTGTTCGCGTCGATCCTGTACACGCCGCTGTATCTGCAGCTCGGACGCGGCTTCGCGATCGGCACGTCGGGGCTGCTCCTCCTGCCGCTCACGCTGTCGACGGCCACCGCCGCGCTGATCACGGGCCGCCTGATCGCGCGCACCGGCGAACTCACGCGCTATCCGAAGCGCGGTCTGTTGCTGTCCACGGTGGCGTTCGCCGCGCTGGCGCTCACGGTGCACGGGGCGCCGACGTGGATCGTGCTCGCACTCCTGATGCTCGCCGGCGGCGGCCTGGGATGCGTCATGCCGTCGACGCAGATCATCGTGCAGGAAGCAGGCGGTCGCGCCGCGCTCGCGCGTGCCGTCGCGTCGATGGCGGTGTCGCGCGCGATCGGGGGCGCGGTCGGGGTGGCGGTCGTCGGGGCGCTCGTGTTCGTGCTGGTGGGCCGTCACGACACCGAGCTCGCGCGTCTCCTGCCGCAGATCGCCGAATCCGGTGGAACGTTCCTCGAGGCGCTGCCCGAGGCACAGCGCGCGACGATCGCCTCACATCTCGACTACGCGTTCGAAGTGGTCTTCTTCCTGATCGCGGCGATCACGGCGATCGGCGCGACGCTCGCCTCGCGCGTTCCCACGCAGCGTCTCGCGCGCTGAGGAAACCGCGGTTGCGCGGCCAGTGACGGCGGGGGTCCCCGGAGGCCTGCACCGTGCTCACTGGCCGTGGTCGTTGACCGGGGCACCCGGACATTGCGCGTTCTCGCCCCAGTGGCCGTCGCAGAAGGTCGTCCGCACCCGGTATTCGCAGCCGATGCGCCCGAAAAGATCTTCGGCGCCGCAGCGTGCGAGCGCCTCCTTCATGCGCTGCCACGGGTCGGCCGGGCGTGGCGCCTCGCGCACGGGCGCCGGCGCGGATTTCGTCGGCTCGACCACGGGGGGCGGCTCGAGCGCCGGCGCCGGCGCGGCAGGCGGCGGCTCCTGGGGCGGACGCGCCGGCTTCGCAGGATGCGGTGGCTCATGCCGCGGCGGCTGAACGATATCCTCGTGCACCGGCACGGACGCCGATGGCGCCTCGCCGGGCGGCGGGGCGTCCGCCAGCGGAGCCGCGGCTGCGGGCGCTGCGGTGATCACCGCCGGCGCTGGCGCCGCGGCCGCGTCGTGCTCCCTGGGCGCGTCGCCGCTCCGCGCGAGGATCGTTCCGGCCGCGGCACCGATGGCGATCAGCAGCGCGGCAGCCGTAATGGCACGCCAGCCCGGAAAGCGTCGGCTCCCGAGCACCCACCGCGAGGCCTGCGCCGGCGTGAGCTCCACCGCGTCGGGCGACGCCGCGACCGGCGTGCTCGGCGCCCCGGGCATGTCCCACACGCTGTCGTCACGTGCGCGCTTCAGCGCGGCGCGACACGGCCCGCACAGCTTGGCACCCGGTAGAGTCTGTTTGCCGCAGATCGGACACTTCATGCTGCGTCGCACGGCCCCGCCGTTTCCGGCGGCGCACGCATCGTCTATGACATTGTCATTGTAGCGAAACGGCGTGGGTGAGCCCCCGCGCCACCGTCCCGTTCGTCGGATGACGCCCGGGTCACCACGTCCATGACGGGTTATCGACACGCCGGCGCCCGAACTTCAGGCGCCAGCAAAACGGCCCGCGGGAAGCGGGCCGTTCTGCTGCGTGGAAGGGTCAGCGCGATTCGCGCGATCTGCGCTCCTATTTGTCCTTGTCCTTGTCCTTGTCCTTCTCGTTTTCACGCCGCTCGCCGGGTCTGCCGGCCGGCGCATTCGGTGGCGGCGCGGCGTGCGCCTGCGGGGGCCGCTGCGCCTCGCGGGCCGCCTGGGGCTGCGGTTGCGCCGGCTGGGGATGCGGCGGCGCGCCCGTGGCGCGTGCGGCCTCGCGCGGTCCCGGGGCTGCCGGCGGCTGCGGGGCCGGTGCCGAGCGCGGCCCGGCCTCGCGTTGCGCGGGCGCGGCGGCCGGCGGCGGAGGCGGCGCAATGCGCGCTTCCTCGCGCGCCCTCGGCCCGGCCTGGGGGGGCCGAGGCGACTCCGACCGCTCCTCGCGCGGCGGTTGCGGGGCCGCTTCAGGGCCCCGGGGCGCCGCCGGCTCGCGTGCGCGCGGCGGCGCCGCCGGCGCCGCGGCTTCCGGCGCGCGCGTGGGCGGCGCCGCACGAGCCGCTTCGTTCGGCGGACGCGGCCCAGGGTTGGGGGCAGCCGCGGGCGACGGGGACGCCGCGCGCGGTCGTGCTTCACGCTCCGGTTCAGGCGCGGGGGTGCCTCGGGCCTGGTCACGCGGTCCTTGCGGTCCTTGCGGTCCTTGCACCCCTCTAGCTTCCTCGCGCGGCGACTCGGTTGTTGGCGTGCGCGGCGCATTGCCCGGCGTCGCTTCGCGAGGCGCGCGAGGCGCGTTGGCTTCCTCGCGCGGTGGCTGCGTCGCCGCCGGGCCGCCTGGACGGCGCGCGCCCGCGGCGGTCGATGGCGATGAGCTCGCCGGCGGCGTGGCCGCGGCGGGTCCCTCGCGCTCGGGTTGTGCCGCGGTGGCGGCGGCGCGCGGGTTCACCGGCGGCGCGGCAGTGGCGGCAGGCTTGGCTGCGCGGGCCACGCGGACATTGGAAGGACGCCCCTCTGCCGCGACCGGCGCGCCAGCGGGAGAGGCAGCATTCGGCTGGCTTCCCTGCGCGGTGCGCGCGGCCTGGCGCGGCGCGAGCGGCTTGCCCGGATCCTTCTCGAGCAGCTGGATCTTCTGCTGGACCGGCATCGCTGCCGGCGGGGGCGCGGTCCTGGCAACGATCGTGCGCTGCATCACTTGCGCAGGAGGTCGGCCTCTGGCGGCCTGTCCCGAGCCGACCAGCGCCTCGCGCGCGGGCGCGATCCTGGGCGCGGGCTGGAACGATGCCCTGTTCAGGGCATTCGCCTGCACCGCGACCGCGACGCGCGACACCGACTGACCTTGCGCGAACGCTGCCGGCGGAACGGCCGTGATCGCGCGCGGCGCGCGCAGGTTCACCAACTGGTTCACTTGCGTGACCGCGCCGGGATTGTTGATCACCTGGTTGATGACCGTGACGTTCGTGATGTGCGTATTGCTCACGTTGACCTGGCGGATGTACTGCGGGCTCGCGTCGTACCACGGCCGGTAGACCTCGCGTGGCGCGAGCGGGACCCATCCGATCGCCGGGCCGCTCGACACGCTGATGCTCACGCCGCCGCCACCGAACCACGCGACGAGCGCCGGCGCGTACACGGGGCGAACGTCGCGCGGCCCCGGCACCCAGCACCAGCGATTCTGCGCGTACGCCCACCGCCCGTAGTGGAAAGGCGCGAAGCCCCATGGCGCGTCGTCGACCCAGGTCCATCCCCACGGATCGATCCATGTCCAGTGGCCGTTGCGATACGGCGCCCAGTCGGCAGGCACTTCGCGCGGGACCCACACGTTGCCGTAGTCGGCGACCGAGCTCCACGAGCCGTACGTATCGAGATCCTCGACGCCGATCACGTCGGGCGATACGTAGCGCACGGACGCGATGCGATCGTGCCGACGCTCACGGTCGAGTGCAAACCGATCGATCGTGTCCGGCGGCGACGGTGCGATGCGCTCGGCGTTCTCGAGATCGGTGCCGGAGAAGCGATAGCGCTGTCCGCGTGTCACGACATACGACGCCTGCTCGCCGTACACGTCCGCTGCGCCGTCGGTGACGGCGACCGCGGTCGATTGCCCCTGCGCATCGACCGACACGCGATAGCGCCCGGGACTCGTCACCACGAAAGCCAGGTTGGGCGTGTCGATCTCGATCGTGTCGTCGCGCCCGAGGTCGCGCACGCGCAGCACGATATCGCCCTCGGAGAGCTGGAACTGCGCCGCGCGATCGTCGAGGTTCAACACGTCGACCGCCGTGCGCGGGCCCATCCACAGCGTGCCGTTGCCGATCTCGAGTTCGCCGCGGCCATCCTCGTCGGCCCACAGTCGATCGCCGTAGAACACGGGCCGATTCACGGTCGCGAAGACCCAGTCGTCGCTGCCGGCCGCCGCGAAGCTCACGGGGCCCTGCACGAGGGAGATCCGGATCACGCGTGAAGGCGGATCCGCGCTCGCGGGGGTCGCGAGCGCAGCGAGCATCAAAGCGAGCGCGCCGACACATCCACGCGCAGCCAGCGACACGAACGTTCTCATCATGCTTTCTCCGCCGCGGGCTGCTGCACCGTGCAGATTCGGCCTCGCGGTTTGTAAGTTGTACATCGGCGCATGCCGCAGCCACGAAGCTGCCGCACGCCGTCGTGATGCATCCACGCCATCGCTGCAAAGTCCAGACCAGCGCACGCCGCCTTGAACGCGCCGGGGCGCGTCCCGGATGACCTGCTCGCTCAGGAACCAATCGCTCGTGTTGCGGTCGGCGCGCGCTAGAATCGCGGCGCCCCCGACGTCCCCACGGAGCCTGCGATGCGCGCGTCGTACTTTCCAACGTGGATCGAGAAGAGAAGCGGCGTGATCGCGCCCGACGAGCGGCTGCCGTGGAGCGAGGCGCTTCCGCTCGGCGTGCAGCACGTCATCGCGATGTTCGGCGCGACAGTGCTCGCGCCGCTTCTCATGGGCTTCGATCCCAACGTCGCGATCCTGATGTCGGGGATGGGAACGCTGATCTTCTTCGTCATCGTCGGCGGTCGCGTGCCGAGCTACCTCGGCTCGAGCTTCGCGTTCATCGGCGTCGTGATCGCCGCGACGGGCTACCCGGGCAGCGGACCCAATGCGAACGTCGGCGTGGCGCTCGGCGGCATCATCGCATGCGGCGTCGTGTACGCGATCATCGGCCTCGTCGTCATGGCGGCGGGCACGCAATGGATCGAGCGCGCGATGCCGCCCGTCGTCACCGGCGCGATCGTCGCGGTCATCGGGCTCAATCTCGCGCCCATCGCAGTCAAGGGCGCGACCGCGACGGCGTTCGACGCCTGGATGGCGCTGCTCACCGTGCTGTGCGTCGCGTTCGTCGCCGTGTTCATGCGCGGCATGCTGCAACGCCTGCCGATCCTGATCGGCCTCGTGCTCGCGTACGTGATCTATGCGGCGTTGACCAACGGTGCCGGCCTCGGCAAGGCGATCGACTGGAGCGGCGTCGCCCAGGCCGCGTGGATCGGTTTGCCGAGGTTCGCCGCGCCCGCGTGGAGCGGCCCGGCGATCGCACTGATCGCGCCGGTCGCGATCGTGCTCGTCGCGGAGAACCTCGGTCACATCAAGGCCGTGAGCGCGATGACCGGCCGCAATCTCGATCCCTACATGGGACGCGCGTTCCTCGGCGACGGCGTCGCGACCATCGCCGCGGGTTCCGTCGGGGGCACCGGCGTGACGACGTACGCGGAGAACATCGGCGTCATGGCGGTCACGCGCATCTACTCCACGCTGCTGTTCGTCGTCGCGGCGGTGATTGCGATCGTGCTCGGGTTCTCGCCGAAGTTCGGTGCGCTCATCCAGACCATTCCGGTGCCCGTGCTGGGCGGCGTGTCGATCGTCGTCTTCGGGTTGATCACAGTCGCCGGCGCACGCATCTGGGTGCAGAGCGGCGTCGACTTCGGCGACAACCGCAATCTCGTCGTGACCGCCGTGACGCTCGTGCTCGGGGCGGGCGACTTCACGCTGCGCATCGGCAGCTTCGCGCTGGGCGGCATCGGCACGGCGACGTTCGGGGCGGTGATCCTCTATGCCCTGCTCGGCTTGGGATCCGGTCGCTCCGCCCCGAATGTGTAACGCGTTGTTACCCCGTCACCGGGCGGTCAACCGCGGCCGCGCGCGGCCCGTTGTCGGGCGATTGCCGCGTGGAAACCACGCGCCGTACAGAGAGTCCAACTCGTTCGAATTCGATGCATCGGAGCACCTCATGAAACGCCTTGTCCTGACCCTGGCGCTGGCAGCGCTCGGTATCGGCTACACCGCCGCGGCCGGCGCGCAATCGTCGCCGCCGGCGCTGCCATCGCTGACCGCCGATCAGTCGGCCGAGGTGCAGCGGCAGCTCGACCTCTATCGCACGGAGGTCGACGGCCGCGTGTCACGCGGGGAGATCACGGCCGAGGAGGCCGACCGCCTCCTGAAATGGCGCCAATGGCAGCTCGCGCAACAGGCGACGCAAGGCATGCCGCCGGGCCCGATCTCGGATGCGCCGCCCATCTCCGCGTCCGACGTATCGACTCCTCCCGATTACTCGGCGCCGCCGGCTCGCCAGGCCGTGGCACCGCCGGTACGACAGTACGTGTATGCGCCGCCCCCGACGGTGGTGTACCCCGCGCCGTACTACTACCCGCCCTACTACGCGCCGTATTACGCCGCGCCGCGCCCGTACTACTGGGGCAGCGTCTGCGCGGGCGGATGGGGTCATCACTTCGGCGCGCGATTCTGCTTCTAGCGAATCGGTAGCACGTGGGGCGGGCGCACGGCGCGCTCGCCGCCGCAGTCAGCTCATCGACCGCGTCGGAGCGAACCCGGCGCGCCACCGCCTATACTCGTGCTTTTGCCCGCGCCGCCGGCCGGCGGCGCTCGTCCCCTTATCGTGCGTCCTGCAGTGATCTTCGCGCGCCTCGCGGCGCTGTTGCTGGTTGCGCTGTCCGCTCGCGCGCTGGCGTTCTCGTTCGAGGACGTCGCCGCCCGTGCGAAGGCGCTCGCCGAACAGCCGTACAAGAAGGCCGACAACACGCTGCCGAAGGAGCTGCAGGGGCTCACGTACGACCAGTATCGCGACATCCGCTTCCGCCCCGACAAGGCGCTGTGGCGCGGTACGAAGCTGCCCTTCGAGGTCATGTTCTTCCACCAGGGCCTGTACTACGAGCAGCCGGTGCGCATGCACGAGATCACCTCGCAGGGGGTGCGCGACATCCGCTTCGATCCGGCGCTCTTCGATTACGGCGCCAACACCTTCGACACGAGCAAGCTGAAGGGCCTCGGTTTCGCGGGCTTTCGCGTGCATTACGCGATCAACACGCCGAAGTACAAGGACGAGGTGCTGGTGTTCCTGGGCGCGAGCTACTTCCGCGCGCTCGGCAAGGGACAGCGTTACGGCCTGTCGGCGCGGGGGCTCGCGATCGACACCGCGATCATGGCCGGCGAGGAATTCCCCCGCTTCAGCGAATTCTGGCTCGAGCGGCCGGCCCCGGAATCGAAGGAGCTGCGCATCTACGCGCTGCTCGAGTCGCCGCGCGCGACCGGCGCGTACCGCTTCGTGCTCAAGCCCGGCGCCGATACCGCGATGGACGTGCGCGCGCGTGTGTTCATGCGCGAGAACGTCACGAAGCTCGGGCTTGCGCCGCTCACGAGCATGTTCTACTTCGGCGAGAACAACCGTCCGCCCATCGATGACTATCGTCCGGAGGTGCACGACTCCGACGGCCTGTCGGTCCAGGCCGGCACCGGCGAGTGGCTGTGGCGGCCTCTGGTCAATCCCAAGCGCCTGCTCGTTACGTCGTTCACCACCGTGAATCCGCTCGGCTTCGGCATCCTCCAGCGCGACCGCGACTGGGCGAGCTACCAGGATCTCGAGGCGCGCTACGACCTGCGTCCGTCGGGCTGGGTCGAGCCGAAGGGCAAGTGGGGCGCGGGACGCGTCGAGCTCGTGCAGATCCCGACGCCCGACGAGACCAACGACAACATCGTCGCCTACTGGGTGCCCGACAATCCGCCGCCTCCGAAGCAGCCGCTCGACTTCGAGTACCGGCTCACCTGGCAGCGCGAGAGCGAGACGCGCCCGCCGCTGTCCTGGGTCGTGCAAACGCGCCGCGGGCACGGGTACGTGCGCAAACCCGACGACAGCATCTCCTACGTCATCGATTTCGACGGACCCGCGCTTCACAAGCTGGCGGCCGATGCGCCGGTCGAGGTCGTATTCACGCTCGACCCGAACGCGGAGATGCTCGAATCCAACGCCTACCGCAACGAGATCACCGGCGGGTGGCGCACCACGCTGCGCTTCAAACGGCTCGACGACAAGAAGCCCGTCGAGCTGCGGGCGTTCCTGCGCCTGAACAACGCGACGCTGTCGGAGACATGGAGCTACGTGCTGCCGCCGACTTGACGGGTGAGGCGGCGCTCGCCGCGCGCTACGTCGATCGCCTGCCGCTCACGCCGGAGCGCCGTCGCGAGGTGCTGGCGCGCGCGCTCGCGCAGGATCCGCCGATCGCGCCGATGGCCGCGGTCCATCAGGCGCTCGCCGGCAGGCCTGTCGATACATCGTTGCCAGCCTACGATTCGGTGCACGCGCGCATCACGCTGGGCTACGGCACGCCGTTCACCCCGGCGGGGCCGGTCCTCACGCGCGACGTGCAGGGCCGCGAGCGCCTCGACACCACGCCGCCGCTCACCCGCGGCTCGATGGCGCCGCGCGCGTGGCCAAAGGCGTGGACGCGGCGGCTGCGCATGCACGGCATCGAGCGCGATTCGCCCGATCCGCGCGGCCGCTGGAGCCACGCCGCGGCGCGGCGGCGCATCGTGCTGCTCGGGCTCGTGATCGCGCAGACGTGGATCGCGACCAACTTCATGACGAGCGTGCTGCCCTACCACGGCACGCAGCCGCTCGAGATCGCGATGCTCGCATTGTTCGCGATCCTGTTCGGATGGATCTCCGCGGGCTTCTGGACCGCGCTCGCGGGCTTCGCGCTGCTCGCGATCGGCGGCGACCGCTACGCCATCTCGAACAGCCTGCGCGGCAGCAGCGCGCCCATCCCGCCCGACGCCCGTACCGCGATCGTGATGCCGATCTGCAACGAGGACGTGCCGCGCGTGTTCGCGGGCCTCCGTGCGACGTACGAATCGCTCGCGCGCACCGACTGCCTCGACCGGTTCGATTTCTTCGTCCTGTCGGACAGCGGCAACCCCGACACACGCGTCGCCGAGATCGAGGCGTGGATGACGCTGTGCCGCGCGGTCGGCGGCTTCGGGCGCGTGTTCTATCGCTGGCGCCAGCATCGCATCAAGCGCAAGAGCGGCAACATCGCCGACTTCTGCCGCCGGTGGGGACGGCGCTATCGCTACATGGTCGTGCTCGACGCCGACAGCGTGATGACCGGCGATTGCCTCACGGCACTCGTGCGCATGGCCGAGGCGAATCCGAACGCAGGCATCATCCAGACGGCGCCACGCGCAGCGGGACGCGACACGCTCTACGCGCGCGTGCAGCAGTTCGCCACGGGTGTCTACGGACCGCTCTTCACCGCGGGGCTGCACTTCTGGCAGCTCGGCGAGTCGCACTACTGGGGCCACAACGCGATCATTCGCGTGGAGCCGTTCATGCGTCATTGCGCGCTCGGGCGCCTGCCGGGCAGCGGCGCGCTGTCCGGAGAGATCCTGTCGCACGATTTCGTCGAAGCCGCGCTCATGCGTCGCGCCGGATGGGCCGTGTGGATCGCGTACGACCTCCCCGGCAGCTACGAGGAGATGCCCCCCAACCTCATCGACGAGCTGTCGCGCGACCGCCGCTGGTGCCAGGGCAACCTCATGAACTTTCGGCTGTTCCTCATGAAGGGCCTGCATCCGGCGCACCGTGCGGTGTTCATGACCGGCGTGATGGCGTACCTGTCCGCGCCGCTGTGGTTCGCATTCCTGATACTGTCCACGGCGCTCCTCGCCGTGCACACGTTGACGGTGCCGCAGTACTTCGTGCATCCGTTCCAGCTATTCCCGCTGTGGCCGCAGTGGCATCCCGAGTGGGCCGTGACGCTCTTTTCGGCCACCGCGCTGCTCCTGTTCCTGCCGAAGATCCTCGCGGGCCTGCTGATCGCCGCGCAACAACCTTCCGGCTACGGCGGAGCGTCCAAGCTGTGGGCGAGCGTGCTGATGGAGATGGCGATCTCGGCGCTCTTCGCACCCGTGCGCATGCTCTTCCATACGCAGTTCGTGCTCTCGTCGCTGATCGGTCACGCCGTGCGATGGCGCTCGCCACCGCGCGAGGACGCCCAGACGACGTGGGGCGACGCGATCCGGCGCCACGGACTGCACACGCTGCTCGGCGTCGCGTGGGCCGGTTTCGTGTGGTGGCTCAATCCGACGTTCCTGTGGTGGCTGCTGCCCGTCGTCGGCGCGCTGATCCTGTCGGTGCCGGTATCGGTGTACACGAGCCGCGTGGCGCCCGGGCGGCGCTTGCGCCGGCGACGCCTTTTCCTGATCCCCGAGGAGGCGCGCCCGCCCGCCGCCATGCGTGCGACGCGCAAGTACGTGAAGCGTGCGTTGCCCGAGGCCGACGGCGAGATGGCCGTCGTCGACCCTTTGCTCAACGCGCTCGCGTGCGCGCAAGGCGTGGCACGCCACGAGTTGCCCGAGGCCGTGCGGCGCGAGCGCTCGGAGCGCATCGAGCGCGCGCTGCGCGACGGCTGGTCGGCGCTCGACCGCGCCGGGCAGGCGACGCTTCTCGCCGACCCGCTTGCGCTGTCGCGCCTGCACATGGCCGTGTGGAGCGACGCGCCGATCGCGCCGTCCTGGCGTCGCGCGCGCGACGCCGAGCGGCCGCATCCGCCGCGGCCCTGGCAACCCGCGCAACCGCGCATCGAAGCGGCGCGCCCGGCGGCGTAACGTCGAACGACGCGTCGGAAGCCGACGTACGCGCGCGCGACGCGTGCGCACGGTCGTGCAGAACGCGCGGGGCCGCGCGTCCATCGAGCCGCGCGTAGCGGCGGCACGCTGCGCGGTACACTCGCGCGTCCCCATGGTCACGCTCTTCCCCGGTCGCTTCGCGCGCTCGCGCCTGATGGGCATCATCTGGCCGTTCGTCGCGATCGTAGCGCTCATGCTGCTGCTGGTCGGCGCGAGCCTCAGCGTGATGTCCGCGGTGCGCGCGTACGTCGGCGGCGAGAGCAGCTGGTCGAAGGCACAGAAGACCGCGGTCGCCGCGCTCGAGCGCTATGCCATCACGCACGACGAGGCCGACTTCGCCGCATACCGCACGGCCATCGCGGTGATCTTCGGCGATCGCGACGCGCGCCTCGCCCTCGAGGCCGCGGACCCGGACACCGCGCGCGCGCGATCGGGTCTCATCGCCGGGCGCAATCATCCCGACGACATCGCAGGCATGATCTGGCTGTA
>Ga0068852_100001742_pt1 | contig 14816 bp, 10 predicted proteins | sample KBSCornC22_FD_66594 | JGI IMG/M metagenome (GOLD analysis project Ga0068852, IMG submission 66594) | Corn rhizosphere microbial communities from Kellogg Biological Station, Michigan, USA - KBS Corn C2-2 | ecosystem: Host-associated > Plants > Roots > Rhizosphere > Soil ... | reverse complement strand
GAGTTCGACGCGATCGTCGTCAAGCCGATCATCAAATCGAAGGGACTCTTTTCAGAGAACGGTGAAGCCGAGGTGTGGTTCTCCGATGACAGCACGCGAACGTTGCTGCGTTTGAAGTCAAAGCTTCCGTTTGGGACGCTGTATCTCGAATTGAAGTGAATGGCGGACCGGCGAAGCCCTCTCTACTTCCGCCCCAGCCAGACGCTCAGGTTGATCTTTTCCGGCGAGTACGTATCGATCAGAAAAGCCCAATGAGCACTTTTGAATGGGCTGCCCGCCGGCGGCGTCACCGTCACCGCATAGACGCCAATCTTGAACGTCCCGAACGAGAAGCTTCCGTCCGCCGCTGACGTCGTGCGCGCCAGCTCTTTATCCGGCGTGCCGGACGCAGTGTCGCCTGGACTGGACAACACCACCGTCGCGCCGGCGATTTTCTGATAGTTCGCCGTGTCCCCCGCCGGCCCCATTCCGACCACAGTCCCGCCCAGCAGTCTGGGATCATTCGACCCGCGAATTGGCGAGCCGGTATCCGGCGGCGTGGTCGGACCTGTGGGATTTCCCGGCGGCGTCTTTCCAGTATCGCTTTGTCCCGACGCCGCTACGTTCGCGAGCGGACCCGCTGTCGGCGCCGTTGAACTACTGTCGCTGCACGCGATCGCGACGGCGAGCGCCGCAAAGCCAACGACTGGGAATACTCGTCTGAGCTGCATGTCCTTCAACCTCCTGAAAGTGTCTGTCCATCGGTTGTGTGCTATACCGCGACGCGAGACACGAAGTCACATGTGACAAAACTCGGCGCTGCGTGGTACACCCAAGGGATCAATGACGGATGAGGCTCTCGTTGCGCGCGCCGTAGAAGGAGACGTCGACGCGTATGCGGCGCTCGCGGAGCAGTATTACAGCTCGTGCGCCCGCATCGCGCGCCGCATGCTGCGCAACGACGCCGACGCCGAGGACGTGGTGCAGGAGACCTTTCTTCGCGCATTCCGCGCGATCGGCCGCTTCGAGCGAGGACGCGAGTTCCGTGTGTGGCTCTTCACCATCCTCGTCAACCAGTGCCGCACGGCCGCGACGAGCCGTAAGAGACGCCACCTGCGCTTTTCTGATGACGAAGCGGCCATCGCGCGTGCCGCGGACGAACGACCGATCGCCGTCGTCGAAGAGAAGAGCGCAGTCAGCATTGCCGTCGATTCGCTCGAGCCGCTCTTGCGCGAAGCGTTCGTGTTGAAGTACGTCGAAGGTCTCGACTACGCCGAGATGGCGACGATTACCGGCGCCGGCATCTCGGCGCTGAAAATGCGCGTCAAACGTGCGTGCGATGCGCTGCGTCCGAAGTTGGAGGCGATCTATCATGAGTGACGTCGACGACGAAGAATTGTTCGAACGCGCCGGCGCGGCTCTTCGAAGTCCGTCGGCCAACGACGCCGCCGCGCGCGAAGCTCTGGTCCACGCGATCCGCGACGAGCCGCGCCGTTCGCCTGTGACGACGAGTCGGAAGGCGTCGCCGTGGTGGATGGCCTTCGCTGCCGCCGCCGTCGCGTTCGTCGCGGGACTTGGCACCGGTCGATCCATGAGCCGCCCACCTTCAGTCGCGAAAGCCGGCAGCGGAGATTCGGCGGAACGACGCGTGGAGTTCGTGTTCGTCGCCCCCGCCGCGCGAAACGTTTCCCTCGTCGGCGATTTCAATGGCTGGGACGCAACGGCAACGCCGATGCGGCGCACCGACGGACGGACGACGTGGTCGGTCGCGGTTCCGCTCGCGGCAGGACGGCACGTCTACGCCTTCGTCGTGGACGGCAACGACTGGGTCACCGATCCGCAAGCGCCGCTCTCCCCGGAGCAGTGGTTCGGGCAACGGAATTCGGTCGTCGTGGTGCCGGTCGGAGATCGGGGATCGTGAAGGGACTTCGAACGGTTGTTTTGAGTTCTCTCATCATCGCGTTCGCTTCACTCGCGGCCGGCGCGCAGGAAGCACGTCTCAGGGGGTCGCTCGACGCCGAGACGCTCGCGAACGTGACGAAGCTGACAGACTCGGCGCGTGCGGAATCGTTGCCGGTCGATCCGCTCATCGGCGTCGCGCTCGAGGGCGCGCAGCGTCATGCGCCGGGCGGGCGGATCGTCGGCGCCGTGCGCGATTATCTCAAAGCGCTGCGCGGATCACGCTCGGCGCTCGGGAACGATGCCGCGCCGTCGGAGATTGTATCGGGCGCCGGCGCGCTGCTCTCCGGTGTGTCGCCCGATGCGCTGCGTCGCATTCGAGACGCGGCGACGAGACGTCCCTTGACCGTTTCGCTCGTGGTGCTCGCGGACCTCATCGCGCGCGGAGTCCCGAAGGACACGGCGGCGAGGGCGATCGAAACCGCCGCGCGTGCAAATGCCCGTGACGACGATTACTCTGCGTTGCGCCGCTACGTGGAGCAGGACATCCTCGCCGGCGCGTCGCCGGCGGCGGCGGCGATGCTACGAGTTCGTAGCATCACCGGCGGACCACCGTGAGAGCGATGCATTCCGAGGAGCGAAACGACGAGCGATCGCTTCAGGCAAAGGCGGTTGAATGCCCGCCGAGAAAGCGATCCCTCGCTTCGCTCGGGATGACGTTATCGAGAGAATGAGTATTTACTCACGAACATTCCTGACTGCGGTGGCGATGGCGACGACGGCCGGGGCTCAGCCGAGTTGGTCGCCATTCGTCGGCGTCGGTTCGATCTCGTCGGCGGGGAGAACGAGCGCTTCGACGGGCGCCGCGGCGTTCGTCGTCGAGCCGGGCGCGCTGGTCGAGTGGCCTCGCGGATCGATGCTCGCGCGATGGTCATCGCCCGTTGGCCCGCCGACGGTCGACTTCACGGATGCGGATTTCGCCGGCCGCTTTCGATTGTTGTCCTCGAATCGCATCGAGACATCGTTTTTCGCGTCGGCGAGCTACGATCACACGACGTTCAACACGATGGCGAACGCGAGCTCCAGCGCACAGCTTCAGCTCGGAACCATGTCTCCGGCGAGCGGTTTTCAGTGGGCGGCCGGGATCGACGGCTGGCGCTCGAACATCACCGGAAACGGCGTCGTCGTACCCGCGACCTCGATCAGTGGTTGGATTCGGCGTCTTGGCCTTTCGTTCATTGGTGAATTGAGCGCCCGTGGATTGCCTGGAAGCACGAGTGTTCGGGGCGACACGGTTGGCCATTCTTGGATTCTAGATACCGGCTCGGTCGCGAGCGCGGCCGCGCAGCTTCGGACCGATACCGCGCATGGTCCCGTGTTTCCGTTCCGAGTAGGTCCGCCGATCTACTCATCGAAGCGGATTGCCGACCGGCACACGTTCGGCGATGCGTCGCTGCGTATTTCTGGAATGCTCATGGCAGTCGGCGTCGACGGACTGGCCGGCGTCGGCCTCGCGACAGGTGGTAGAACACGCGGTTACGGCTCGCTCGTTCTCACTCGGTGGATCGCGCCCGGCTTCGCGCTGACAGGTGGAGTCGTCCTGCAGCCGCCCGAGCCCGGCGCACAGGGCGGTCGAACCGGTGGATTGCTCGGAATCCGTCTCGCGCCGGGGCCGAGACTGTTTCCGCATTTCGTGAATGCCCCGAAAGTCGGCGCGTCTGATTGCGCCGTGCGCATCGTCGGCGGAATCGCGACGATCGAGGTGCGTGCGCCGTCGGCGACACACGTCGAATTGTCCGGCGACTTCACTCGCTGGACCGCGATGTCGCTCGAGCACGGCAGCGGAGACCGATGGACCATGACGACGCGTCTTCCGCCGGGCGTTCACAGATTTGTCGTGCGGGTCGACGGCGGGTCGTGGCTCCCTGCGCCCGGACTGCCGCAGGCGGTGGATTCATATGAAGGGACGGTGAGCGTCATCGTGTCGCCCTGAGCAGTCGTCGGGATCGCATCCGTTCTTCTATAGAGATTTCTTTGCGCGCGGGTTCTTCTGCTGCGGGGCGTTTGCCGGGTTGCTTTCCAACTTCCCGCCTGGGTCGTGCGTAGATCAGGTGCCGCATCTCACACACCTGACTCCTCCGAGGTCTTTGTGTTACCTCGCCGTACGTTTGCCCTCCTGGTCGTCGCGCTTCTCAGTTTGGTCTCTCCGCTGCGCGCCCAGAGCAATCAAGACATCATCCGTGGTCGCGTCCTCGGTCCCGACAAGAAGCCTGTCGAGAACGTGACGGTGACGGCGACGTCGCTCGTGAATCAGACGTCGCGCACGGCGAAGACGAACAAAGACGGTCGCTTCACGATCATCTTCGCGGATGGTGGCGGCGATTACATGATGGCCTATGTCGGCATCGGCTTCGCGCCGGCGCGTTTCGAGGTGAAGCGCGAGGTCGATGAGGATGTTCTCATTGCCGACGCAACCGTCAGCAAGTCGGCAGTGCAGCTGGCGGCCGTGCAAGTCAACGCGGGACGCGAGCGCCCCGATCGCAACGGCAACGGACAAGAGATCGGCGGCCGTGAGCAAACGCTGAACACGAACAATGTTCCGATCGACGTCCTCGGCGACTTGTCGGCGATGGCGGCGACGCTTCCGGGCATCACGCTCATTCCCGGCGCCGACGGCGTGAATGGCATCTCCGTGCTCGGCCTCGGCGTCGATCAAAACAACATCACGTTGAATGGACTGAACTTCAACGGAACGGATCTGCCGCGCGACGCGACGACGCAAACGCGCGTCACAACGTCGAGCTTCGATCCGTCGCGCGGTGGTTTCTCGGGCGCACAGATCGCCCTCCGAACGAACAGCGGATCGAACTACGTCACGCGGTCCCTGCACCAGACCGTCGACGCGCCGGGGCTTCAGTACACGGACGCGGTCGGCAAATCGCTGGGCCAGCAGTTCACGAATCTTCAGTTGAGCGGAGGCGCCTCTGGTCCGATCACCCTCGACAAGGCGTTCTATTCGTTCTCGTGGCAGCTCGGGCGACGTTCGAGCGGCCTTACCGATTTGCTCAACGCCGATCCGCTCGCGTTCGAGCGCAGCAACGTTTCCGCAGACTCCGTTCAGCGGCTCATCTCGCTGCTCAACGCACAGGGAATTCCCTTAACGTCGTCGATCATTCCGAATGGGAAGTTGACGCAAAACGGCTCGTTCCTGTCGAGCTTCGATTTTTCGCCGAGCGGCACGCACAACTTCAACATCACGGCGAATGGACGGTGGAGCGGCGCCGACGCGACGAACTTGTCGACGACAGCCGTTCCGCTGCACGGCGGCGAGACGCGCAACTACGGCGGAACGCTTCAGGCGCGCCACTCCGCCTACTTCCACGACAGCTTCCTCGACGAGACGAGCGGCTCACTGCAGCAGAGCGTGCAGACCGGCGATCCGTACTCGAATCTGCCGTCAGCCAGCGTTCGCGTGAACTCGACCTACGCCGACGGAACAGCGCCGAGCGTCACGAGTCTGCAGTTTGGCGGCAGCTCGCAGCTCCCGCGCAATTCGCGCACGACGGCCGGCGAATTACAGAACCAGATCTCGTGGATCAGCCTCGACAACAAGCATCGCTACAAGTTCGGCGTTGATTTCCGCTACAACCGCTACGCCCAGGACAACACCGGCAATCGCCTCGGCACGTTCACCTACAATTCGATTGAAGATTTCGAAGACGGCATTCCGGCGAGCTTTTCGCGACGCCTGCAGGTCAACCGCCGGCTCGGCGACGATTTCGGCGCGTCGGCCTGGCTCGGCGATTCATACCGTCGCACACCGCGCTTCCAGCTGACGTACGGTCTTCGCGTCGACGCGTCGAACTTTCAGGGCAACCCGCAGTTCAACGCACAGCTCGATTCGATCTTCGGGCACCGCAACGACGCTGTTCCGCGCGGCGTGTACGTCAGCCCCCGTCTTGGCTTCAGCTGGACGTACGGTACGAACCCGCAGATCGGCGGCTTCGAGGGCGCCGCGCGGGGATCCCGTGGTCAGATCAGCGGCGGCTTTGGTGAATTCCAGAATCTTCCGAACTCGCAGCTCATCGCGGCGGCAGTCGACCAGACCGGTCTTCCGTCGGCGGCGCAGCAGTTGAGCTGCGTCGGCACGGCGGTGCCGGTCGCGAACTGGCTCGACTACATGCAGAGTACGGGCTCGATCCCGACGACCTGCGTCGGCGACGTCACGACGTACTCGAGCCTCGTGCCGAACGTGGTGATGTTCGCGCCGGATTACATCCCGCAGCGCAGCTGGCGCGCGGTGCTCAACTGGAATGCGCCGATTCTCAACAATCGGTTCCGGATGACCAGCGGCGCCACGTATTCACTGAACTTGAATCAGCAGAGTCAGATCGACCTGAACTTCAACGAGCAGGCGAAGTTCACGCTGCCGTCGGAAGGTCGTCCGGTCTACGCGAATTTGGCGAGCATCGTCCCGGCGACGGGTTCGACGTTGTCGCGCGACGCTCGCGTCTCACAGAACTATGCGCAGGTCACGGACTACGTGTCGGACCTCAAGTCGCACAGCACGCAGCTGACGTTCGGTCTTTCGCCGATCGCGTTCAACTCGGCGTTCCAGTGGAGTGCAACGTACGTCTGGCAGAAGATCACCGACCAGAGCCGCGGCTTCAACGGAACGACGGGTGGAGATCCCTATCTCACGCAGTGGGCGCGCGGCGATCGCGATGCGCGTCATCAGATCACCTACAACGTCGGCTACACGTTCCATCAGGCGATCAGCGTCACCGCGTTCGGCCGCTTCCAGTCGGGCAACCCCTTCACGCCGATGGTGCAGGGCGACGTGAACGGCGACGGCTACAACAACGACCGCGCGTACATCTACAATCCGGCAACGCCGACGACCGATCCGCAGACCCAGGCCATCGAGTCCGGGATTCACAACCTGTTGGTCAACGGGCCGAGCTCCGTTCGCGATTGCTTGAGCAAACAGCTTGGCACGATCGCCGGAAAAGCGAGCTGCGAAGGTCCGTGGTCGACGAGCTTGAGCCTCCGGGTCTCGTTCGTGTCGCAGGCGCTCAAGGTCATCCCGGATCGCGCGACGATCTCGCTCGGCATCGCAAATCCGCTGACCGGCGTCGATGCGCTCGTGCATGGTTCAAACAATTTGCATGGCTGGGGCGCGCCGTCGATCGCCGATGCGAACCTGCTCTTCGTTCGGGGCTTCGATCCGGCGAAGCAGCAGTTCATCTACGACGTCAACCAGCGCTTCGGCTCGAGCCGTCAGGCGAGCGCGTTGAATCTGGCGCCGATGCAGCTGACGCTCGACGTCCGCTTCGACGTCGGTCCGGAGCGCGAGCGTCAGGATCTCTTCCTGCGTCTTCGCTCGGGTCGCGGCGGCAAGGGCAACAAGCTTTCCGAGACGCAGATCAAGCAGCAGTACATGCGCCAGTATCCGAACCCGTTCGAACAGATGCTGCGTCAGGGCGATTCGCTCGGCCTCAGCAACGACGTTGCCGACAGCATCGCCATTCTCAACAAGACGTATGGCAAGGCGATCGATTCGATCTGGACGCCGGTCGCGAAGTATCTCGCGTCGCTGCCGGACAAGTACAATCTCGACGAAGCGTACGACAAAGTCAGCACGGCCGAGAACCAGTCGCTCGACAAGATGGCGATCTATGGTCCGGCGGCGAAGCAGCTGTTGAGCGATGAGCAAATTCGAAAGCTGCCGCCGTTCATTGCGCTGTTCCTCGATAACCGCGCGATTCGTAACGTGCGCCCGGGCCGCGCCGGTGGTGGTCGCGGCGGGTTCTTCGGAACGTGATCCGGTACCAGGTACCTTGGTACCTGGTACCTTGGTACCTGGTACCTGGTACCTGGTACCTACTTCTTCAGCATAGCACCAGCAAGCGTCGCAATCCCGCCGAGCGTCGTCTGCGCGGCATTCAGACCCAAGCGGAAATCCTTGTCGCTGAACGTCGCAAACACGTCGGTGGCCTGATGCCAATGCGGATCCCAGCCGGCGCCGATCTGCGCGCCGCGCTCGTTCTCGCGAAGGCTGATCGCGGGAACAATGTCCTGGAATGGGCCGGAGTCCGTGTTGGTCATGTGCGGACCGACTGACGCCGGATAGTCAGTGGCGTACTTGTCGTTCGCTGACTTGAATGCCCACGCGAGTTTCTGCGCCCCCTCGGACTGCTTCGAGGTGATCGCGAACTCGATGTTGACGTCGGCCTCCGGGCGCTGCTCGGGGCTGAGCGTTCCATCGGGACGCGGCATACCGTGATCGAACATCATCATGTCGTGCTGAACCATGCCGAGCCACTTCGGCTCCGGGTATTTCTTCGAGCCGGCCGGTGATTCCTTCCCCTGAAGCGCCTGTCGCTGCTGGATGTAGGCGCGAGCGCCGTTCGTTCCAGTTTCCTCATTGTTCCAGAGGATGAAGCGGATCGAGCGATCGGTTTGCACGTCCGGGCTCGAGAAAACTCGCGCGAGCTCCATCACGAGCGCGGTGCCCGAGCCGTCGTCGTTCGCAGCTTCGCCCCAGCCGTGACCGTCCATGTGTCCGCCGACGATGTACATCTCGTCCGGATGCGTCGTGCCGACCTTCGTGCAGTAGACCTCTTGGCGCTCACCCGGCGACGTCGGCTCAGAGTTCAGTGCGCGAAGCTTCGGATCCTTCTGCGCGAGCGAATCCGTGTTCACTCCGGTACGCGTGCGCACGCCGAAGCTGCGGCTGCCGCCTTGATTGTTTGCCGGACCGACCCCAATCACACTGCCGGTGGGTCCCTGCGGTCCGCGCCCGGCGCCTCCCGCGCCTCGTCCACCGTTCCCTCGACCCCGCGCCGCATTCGTGTCCTGCGGCGGCGGATACGTGTAGGTGATTCGCTCGGTGTTCGTACAGCCGTAGCTCTTCAACTGTGCTTCGATCCAGTCGACGGCATCGCGATTCCGTTTCGTGCCCTGGCGACGATCCCCGAACTGGGTGAGACCCTTGATCGTCGCTTTGTATTTCTCGAGATCGAGGCGCGCGACCATGTTCTTGATGTCGGGCGTCCCGGTATCAGGCGGCACAGCCTGCGCGAACGCCGCGCTGCTCGTCAGTGCAAGAAGACTCGCGGCAACCGCGAGCCGGGTGCTTCGTGAACGCATTGGCTCCTCTTCCGTCCGGTTTACGCTCGCGCAACAGGAGTCGCGAGCGGACGGATCATGGATGCGTCACGCGCGTGGTGCAAGACGCGCGTCATCCCGAGGAGCGGAGCGACGAGGGATCGCTCTTTTGCCAAGGCTTTGGGCCAGCGAAATCGCCGCCCGGAAAGCGATCCCTCGCTCCGCTCGGGATGACATGCCTTTAAGGCATACGTCGAATCGCTACCAGGTTGTCCGCGAACCACTTGCCCGTGCCCGTGGACAAATCTTCGTAGCGAACGCCGGCCGCCGACGTCGAGCGAATGATGCGATTTCTTCCCGCGTAGATCGCAACGTGATACGCCCCGTCGTTCGCTTGCGAGAACACGACGTCGCCCGCCATCGCCTTGCGCCAGCTCGCGGCGATCTCCTCACCATAGTCGAGCTGCTCGCCCGCGCTCGACGGAAGCCACACGCCGTGGCGTTCGAAGACATACTTCACAAAGCCTGCCTCGTCGAAGCCCGACTTCGGCGACGATCCAGCATATCGATACGGAACGCCGACATACTCATTCGCGGTTCCCACGACCATGTTGCCAAGCGGCGCTGTCGGAACGCTCGCGACGCGCGGTGTGCGCGTCGCGTAGCTCTGCTCGTGCGCCATGTCGAACCGATGGCCTCGCGACCATCCACCGTTGTTCGACGATGAACCACCGACGTGGAACGACATGCCGATGCGAATCTCACTCGTCGGTGACGGAGCCACATTCGCCGTCGGCAACACATAGCGTGACATTCGCCACCGCGCTTCGCCGAACAATCCTATCGCATTCGTCAGCGGCAGCGTCGCTCCGGTGCCGTAGCTCCAGTTGTGATGCGTCGTCCGAAGCCCAAGGCTGTCCGCCGACCGCAAACCGAGCCCCGCGAAAACGAAGGGCGCAAACCCCCGCGAGCCGAGACTGAGAACGGCGTCCGCATCGGCTCCCCATGGGCGAATCGACCCGGGGTTCGCGAACGCGTTGTTAGAGTTGTCTAACGCCATGTGACCGCTCGCCCGGAGCCCGAAACCGCCGTTGCCGGCAAGGGTCAGCGCGAGTCCGGCCAGCGGACTCGATCCGGCGCTGGGGAGAAATGACACGAATGGGCTGATCGTGACGTTCGACTGCTGCGCGATCGCGATCGAAATCGGCGACAGCAATGCCGGTGACAACAGGGCGGCGGTGAGTAGCGTTGTCCGATGCACTGGGGGCTCCAGGTTCCGTTTCGGAACGCGCCTAGTGCACGGGTGCAGCCAGACAGACGAGAAGAGCGTAAGACGTTGCCGAATATGGAACTTCCGCCATCCACCGATCCCGCGACGACCGCGCGTGTGTCCGTGATCCGGGACACACGTGTGTCCAAACTGACACCGGCGGGCTACGCGTAGAGCGAGAACGACACCCCTCGAGGCAGGTCGACGGCCTCGCGAATGGTGAGACGTAAACGCCTGGCTTCAACAGCGTCGAAGCGATCGAGCTTCCGATAGCCGATCGTCGTCCCTTCACAGACCGCCTGCCAGGCGCCCTCTCGTTCGCGCTCGAGGACGTAGCTCGCGACGGTCTGCCCCTGTCTGATGTCCTCGCGAAGGTCAGCGATCGAGAACCGACGAGTGTCGCCGAGGTCGATGTCGAGAACGCCGCCCTTTGCCGACGGCCTCCACGACGTTCGCGTAGCCGCGCCGACGTTGTTAGAAAACAGTGAATCGAGCTTCGCCCGCATTCCGGCGATGCGCGACACGTCGACGTCGCCGAGGAGGCCTTCACGCGTCGGTGGAACGTTGAGCAAGAGCTTCGAGTTGCGGCCGACCGACGTGAAATACAGCCCCACCAAATCGTCGACCGATTTCACCCGCGCATCCTCAGCCGGATGGTAGAACCAACCGCCACGGATCGAGACGTCCGTCTCACCGGGTCGCCAGGCGCTGCCATTTGGATCGCCCTGCTGGAGCATTCGCATGACGGCATCGCCCGAAGCGCCCGGAAATGGCACGACGCTCGGATCGACCGCCGACCAGTTCGTCGTTCCCGCCACGCCGCGCTCGTTGCCGATCCACCGCACATCGGGCCCCGCATCCGAGAAGATCACGGCGTTCGGCTGATGCTGTCTCACCGTTCCCCAAACGCGCGGCCAATCGTACGTCTGCTTCTTCCCGTTCGGCCCCTCGCCGTTCGCGCCGTCGAACCACACTTCGGCGATCGGTCCATATCCCGTCAGCAGCTCGGTCAGTTGCTCGATATAGAAATTGTTATAGCGCGCCGAGTCGCCATAGACGGACGCGTTGCGGTCCCACGGCGATACGTAGACGCCAACCTTGAGTGATTCCGCCCGGCACGCATCGACGAGCTCGCGAAGCACGTCACCCTGCCCCCCGCGCCACGGACTCGATGCGACCGAATGCATCGTGGTGCGGGTCGGCCACAAGCAGAAGCCGTCGTGGTGCTTCGCGGTGAGAATCAGCGTGCGGAAGCCGCCTGCTTTTGCAGCTCGAGCCCACTGGCGAGTGTCGAGGTTCGCCGGATTGAAGATCGTTGGACTTTCGGTGCCGTCGCCCCACTCGCGATTCGTGAACGTGTTCACGCCGAAGTGCAGAAACATCGCGAGCTCGTCGCGCTGCCACTCGAGCTGCGGCGCACTTGGCCGCGGACGTTCAGCGACGCTCGCTCGGCCGCGCAGGAGGCGAGGCGCCGCCGCGGCCGCGGCGCCGGCGGCAATGAATTCGCGACGATTCATTTGACGATGAGATCTCCGCGGAGACGAATGTCCCTCGACGAACCACCGACGAGCACGCGGAACGTACCCGGCTCGACGATCCAATGCATCGCCGCGTCGAGCATCTGAAGCTCCGGTTTCGAGAGTGTGAACGAAACGTTCTTCGATTCGCCAGGGTCGAGGTGAACGCGCTTGAATCCTTCGAGCATGATGACAGGACGCGCTACCGACGCGAGAACATCGCGAACGTAGAGCTGGACGACCTCGTCGCCGGCCACGTTGCCGGTGTTCTTGACGCTACAAGACACGGCCGCGCTGCCATCCGGCGCGATCTGAGCAGGAGTAATCGCGAGATTCGAATATTCGAACGTCGTATAGCTCAGTCCAAAGCCGAAGGGAAAGAGCGGTTGTCCGGTGAGATCGAGGTAGTCGTCGCCTCGTCCGGTCGGCTTGTGGTTGTAGACCAGCGGCAGTTGACCTTCCGAAAGCGGGAACGTGATCGGAAGTCGTCCCGCCGGATTCGCGTCGCCGAACAGAACGTCGGCGACGGCGTGACCGCCTTCCTCCCCGGGATACCAGACGTCGAGAACTCCGTCGACGCGATCGAGCCAGTCGCTCATCGTCACGGCACTCCCGCCAACTATCAGCGCGACCACTGGTTTTCCAGTCGCGGCGACGCGCTCAATCAGCTCCTCTTGATGGCCGGGCAATTTGAGAAATGCGCGATCTCTAAACTCTCCTTCTTCGACTCCCGCAACGATGATCGCGGCATCACTGCGAGAGGCCGCCGTGACTGCACTGTCGATCTGACCGCGCCATGCATTCGTGACGCCCGCGTCCCACACGAGCTTCACTCGCGCGTTGCCGGTGCTCTCGAAGTACTCGAGACGAATCGCGTGCTCTGTGTTTTTCGCGAGATTCACCGCGACAGTCTTCGTTCCGAACGATCGCTTCTGCCAGTCGTCGAGCACGAGCTTGTCGTCGATCCAGAGTCGATAGCCGTCGTTGCCCTCGACGCCGATCCGACGGACGCCACTCGGAGGAACGAGAATCGTTCCCGCCCACCGCACGGAGTACCAGTCGAACGGAATGCCGCGCCCGGGCGAGTTCAGTGTCCATCCAAAATCGACGCGAGCGTCGATGCGAGAGATGCGCGGCTGTCCCTCGAGGCGATTGTTGTCGTAGTACTCGCCGCGCAAACCGTTCTCGCTTCCTCCGCCCATGCGGGCGCGAAGATTCTCCGTCGGGACGACGACGAAGTCGCGCGCGATTCGCCCGGGGCCTCCGACGTATCGAACGGTCGTCGCTTTGCCGAGCTTCTCGCGAATTCCGTCGAGGATGGAAACCTTTTGAATGCCGGACGCGCTATACCCGCCGAGTCGCGCTTCAGCCGCATCGATGCCGATGACCGCGACTGATTTCAACGTCTTCTTCAGCGGGAGCACGCTCCGATCGTTCTTGAGCAACACGATCGATTCGCGCGCGGCGTCCAGCGCGAGCGCACGATGCGCGGCGTTGCCGTTCCAGAACGCGGCGCTGTCCGGATTCGCATACGGATGGTCGAACAGTCCGAGCTCGAACTTCGCCTTCAACACGTGGGCGACGGCGGAGTCGATCACGGCTGGTGCGATCGTGCCATTCTGGTACGCGGCGAGATACGGACGATGCTGGTCCCACGAAGACTGGAAGATCACGTCGAGGCCGGCGTCGAGCGCGTCTTTCGTGGCCGTCGCCGTGCTCGCCTCGGTGTGATGGAGAACCGTTGCGCCGCCGGTCGCGGCGGCATCAGAGATTACGAAACCCGTGAACCCCCAATCGGTGCGAAGCTTCTTCGTCAGCAGACCATAGTTTTGCGTCGCCGGCTGCCCGTCGACGGAGTTGTACGCGCTCATGACCGAACGCGCGTGTGCTTGAGTGAGCGCCGCTTTGAACGGCGGAAAGAACATCTCTTCGAGGAGCCGAAGACTGAGATCGATTGGGTAGCTGTCGCGCCCACCGTCTCCGACGTTCGCGATGAAGTGCTTCGGCGTCGCGACAATTCCGTTCCTCTCCATCGCGCCGACGAATGCCAGGGCCATCTGCGACGAGAGATAGGGATCTTCGCCGTAAGTCTCCTCGACGCGTCCCCATCGCGCGTCATTCGCGATGTTGATGACGGGTGAAAGCACGTCTCGAATCCCTCGGCTTCGCGCCTCGCGCGCCGCCGCCTGTGCGACTTTGCCGACGAGCGTCGTATCCCACGTCGCCGCCAGCCCGATCGCCTGCGGAAATACGATCGCCCCTTCGCGACGCAGTCCATGCAGCGCTTCCTCGAACGGGATCATCGGAATCCCCAATCGCGTCCGCTCCACGAAGTACTTCTGAATCGTGTTGATCCGCTCGGCGTCGGCTTTGGCGTCGCGCGCGGTCGGCGGTTGTGTCACCTGCAACCCAAAGACACCGTGCGAGTAGTCCTGCGACGGATCGGAGAGATCGCCGGGGATCATGAACGTCTGCCAGAACTTCTCCTCGAGCGTCATGCGGCCGAGGAGGTCGCGCACGCGTGCGGCGACGGGCGTTGTGGAATCTTTGTATATCGGTCGCGCGGTCGCCGCGCCGGTCGATTGGCCAAGCGCTGGAGCTGCCGCGACGAGCAGTGCCAAAGCGGTAATACGAAATGCTGATCGGGCTTGATTGGACCACATGACCAATAATGGGTCATCTCGAGAGGCAATGCGACCGATGTGTTTCATTCGCGGAGGCAGCGAGTCTTTATCGATTTCGTCTTGCCGCATTCCGGTTTGTTCGTCCAGTCCGTCGCATCCGTCCAGTTCGTGCCAGATCCTCACGTTCCTCTCCCGACAACGGTCCCGAATGCACAGAGCCGAGTCCGCCGGGTACGTCATCCAACGTATGGATGGAGCCGACGGAGCGTGACAGAATAGAAGTGCAGGACGAACCCAATCTCGCAATCAATGTCACATCCGTGGCTGTCGCACTACGACGCCGGCGTTCCGAAGACTCTCGCCCCATACCCCGAGCGAACCCTCCTCGACTACCTCGCTGAATCCGCACGAACGCTC
>Ga0068852_100001738_pt1 | contig 14832 bp, 14 predicted proteins | sample KBSCornC22_FD_66594 | JGI IMG/M metagenome (GOLD analysis project Ga0068852, IMG submission 66594) | Corn rhizosphere microbial communities from Kellogg Biological Station, Michigan, USA - KBS Corn C2-2 | ecosystem: Host-associated > Plants > Roots > Rhizosphere > Soil ... | reverse complement strand
GAGGTCGAGCGCTTCCCCGGCATGTACCACGCGATGAAGGGCACGCAGCCCACCTTCGCGGCCTCGACCATCGCCGAGGGCATCGCGGTGAAGGAGCCGGGACAGCTCACGCGGGAGATCATCTCGAGGAACGTGGCCGAGATCCTGCTGGTGGACGAGGGCGACATCGAGCAGGCGATCGTGCTGCTGCTCGAGATCGAGAAGACGGTGGTCGAGGGCGCGGGCGGCGCGCCGCTGGCGGCGCTGCTGCGGCACCCCGATCGCTTTCGCGGCCGCCGCGTCGGGCTGGTCCTCGGCGGCGGCAACATCGATCCCCTCGTGCTCGCCGAGATCATCGAGCGCGGCATGGTGCGCGCCGGCCGGCTCGCGCGCGTGATCGTGGAGGTGCGCGACCTGCCGGGATCGCTCGCGAAGGTGACGGCGTGCGTGGCCGAGCAGAATGCCAACATCGAGGAAGTGCACCACCAGCGCGCGTTCACCGCGCTCGCGGTGCAGAATGCCGAGGTGGACCTGGTCCTCAAGACCCGCAGCCGCGAGCACGTGGACCAGATCGTCGCGGCCCTCCAGCGCGCCGGCTTCAAGGCTCGCGCTCATCCCGTCGAGTGACGCGAGCCGGTGCGTGGCGCAGGCAAGAATACATGGCCCACGGATAAACACGGATAAACACGGATGAATCCGGAGAGTCAATTCGTGCTCAGTCCGAACGTCGCGAAAACTTTGGTCTTCATCCGTGTTTATCCGTGTTTATCCGTGGACAATCCTTTTCTTCGCATCATCCGAGGTGACTGAAACATGACCATCCAGCGCCACAACGTCGGCAAGAGACTCTCCGAGATCGTCGTCCACAACGGCGTCGCCTACCTCGCGGGCGAGGTGCCCGACGACACGTCGAAGGACATCACCGGCCAGACCGAGGAGGTGCTCGCGAAGATCGAGAAGCTCCTCAAGCAGGCCGGCAGCGACAAGACGAAGATCCTCTCCGCGCAGATCTTCCTCCCCGACATGAAGGACTTCGCGGGCATGAACGTCGCGTGGGAGAAGTGGGTCGTCCCCGGCCACACGCCGGCGCGCGCGACGATCGAGGCGAAGCTCGCGAACCCGGCCTACAAGGTCGAGATCATGTGCATCGCCGCGGTCGGTTGATCGCGGGCGTGGGAGCGGCCCGGTCCCTGATCGCCGTGGCGCTGCTGCTGGCCGCCGCGGCGTGCGGCGGGCCGTCGCCGAAGCCCGAGGCGGGCGGCGACAACGCGCCGATTCCCAGCGCGCAGCGCCAGGCGGCCGCGCACGTCGAGCGCATGCGCACGATCCGCGCGGCGGCGAGCCCCGAGGAGGCGCGCAAGTTCAACGCCTGGCTGGACGAGGCGTGGAAGTTCTTCCTCGCCAATCCGAAGGATGCGCTGCCCGTGTTGCGGCGCGAGCTCGCCGCGGAGATGGCGCGCAAGCCGCGCAACGATTTCCTCCTGCTCGACCTCGGCTACTTCCTGCACGAGCACGGCGAGCCGCAGGACCGCGCGCCCGCGCGCGAGGCGCTGCTGGCGCTCGATCCCGCGGCGCCCGTGATGCGCTTCAACGAGCAGGAGCTCTTCGACTTCACGCACGCCACGGCAAGCGATGGGGACCCGCGCGTGCTCGCGTTCATCGATCGCGCGTATTTGCGAACGCCACGCACGCTCAAGCTGCCGGTGCCGCCGGCACCGGGCGGCAAGGAGCCGCAGGCGCTGGCGCTGGATGCGACCGGGCTCTGCATGGCGCTCTACGGCTCCTACGGTCCCGGCGCCGAGGCGCACCTGCGCCGCCTGCTGGGCGAGGCGGCCGTGCGCAACCGCGTGCTCGAGATCCTCATCTGGATCGGCTCCCCGGACAGCAATGCCGACGTGCGATCGACGCTGCTCGCCGCGGCGCGCAACTACGAGACGTTCGTGCGCGCGGCCACGTTCCTCGTCCGCGCCGGCGGCCCGCAGGGGCGCTTTTTCCTGCTGGGCGTGAACCCCGCCACGCTGGACACGAGGACGCGCGAGTACTACACGAAGGTGCGCAAGCCCATCGCCGAGACCGGTTTCGCGCAGCTCGCCAAGCCCTTCGACACCGAGGGCAAGGTGCGCCTGCCGGACGAGGAGATGAAGCGGCGCTTCGCGGCGATGAACTCGGGCTACGGCAGCGGCGTGCGCCTGCCGCCCGAGGCCATCGTGCATTCGACCTTGCCGCGCGATTTCCTGATCGAGCAGCTCGCGCGCGCGCGCGAGCGCTCGCTGCGCCAGCTCACGGCGTCCTCGCTCGCCGACGTGCAGCTCACCGACGCGCTGCTGAATGCGCTTTACTATCGAGAGAAGTGAACCCCCGGAGGCAATCCCAGTGAACATCCTGATCACCGGCGGCGGCGGCTTCATCGGCTCGCGCCTCGCCGCCGCGCTTTCGCAGAAGCATCCCGGCTCCCGCATCCGCCTGCTCGACATCGCGTTTCCGCCCGGCCTCGACGGGAAGTTCGAGTGCATCGCGGGCAACGTCTTCGACGCGGGCATCGTCGCCCGCGCGATGGGCACCGACACTGACAGCGTCTTCCACCTCGCGTCGGTCGTGAGCGGCGGGGCGGAGCTCGACTTCGACGGCGGCTACCGCGTGAACCTCGACGGCGGCCGCGTGCTGCTCGAGCAGGCGCGCAAGCAGGCGAGGCCGCCCAAGTACGTCTTCGCGAGCTCGGTCGCGGCGTTCGGCGGCAAGCTTCCCGACGTGCTCGACGACTCCGTCACGCCCGCGCCGCAGACCTCGTACGGCACGCAGAAGGTGATCAACGAATACCTCGTCGCCGACTACACGCGCAAGGGCTTCGTCGACGGGCGGTCGTTGCGGCTGCCCACGATCGTCGTGCGCCCCGGCAAGCCCAACCTCGCGGCGTCGTCCTTCGCGAGCGGCATCATTCGCGAGCCGCTCGCCGGGGTCGCATCCGAGTGCCCCGTGCCCGACACGACGGGTGTGTGGATCCTCTCGCCGAAGCGCGTGGTGGAAGCGTTCATCCACGCGCACGACCTGCCCTCCGACGCGTGGCCTTCGACGCGGGTCGTGAACCTGCCCGGCATCACGCTCACGGTGCGCGAGATGATCGACGCGATGGGGCGTGTCGCCGGCAAGGACGCGGTATCGCGCGTCGCGTTCAAGCCCGACGCGCGCATCCAGGCGATCGTGAAGACCTGGCCGATCCGCTTCCGCACCGAGCGCGCGGACGCGATGGGCTTCAAGGCCGACGGCGACTTCGAGTCGATCGTGCGGCAGCATCTCGAGACGATGGCCGCGACGGCTTGATGCCCGTGCTGTCGTTCGTCGTCCCGGCGTACAACGAGTCGAAGTACATCGCCGCCACGCTGGATTCGATCCACGCGGCGGCGCGCGCCGTGGGCGAGCCGTACGAGGTCGTCGTGGCGAACGACGCGTCCACGGACGATACGGCCCGGATCGCGCGCGACCACGGCGCACGGGTCGTGGACGCCGGCATGCGCCAGATCGCCGCCGCGCGCAACGCCGGCGCACGCGCCTCGAGCGGCGAGATGCTCTTCTTCGTGGACGCCGACACGCATGTGCACGAGGCGCTCATCGCCGAGGCGCTCGCGGCGTTGCGCGCGGGCGCGGTGGGCGGCGGGGCGCGCGTCACGTTCCACGCCCCGGTGCCGCGCTGGGTGACGCTCTTCATGGCCGTCTTCACGCCGCTCTACTTCGGCATCGGCCGTTGGGCCGCGGGCTGCTTCGTGTTCTGCACGCGCGGCGCATTCGACGCGGCGGGCGGCTTCGACGAGTCCACCTATGCCGGCGAGGAGATCCACTTCAGCCGCGCGCTCAAGGGGCTCGGGCGTTTCGTGATCCTGCGCGAGCGCGTGGCGACCTCCCCGCGCAAGGTCGAGGGGCGCGGCTTCTGGCAGATGATGCGAATCAACCTCCACGTGATGCGCAAGGCCGGCTTCGAAGGGCGCATCAGGCGGCGCGAGGACGCGGGCTTCTGGTACGACCGCTGAGTCCGCGGCACGCCGGGAATCGCGCGGTCGCGCGGCTGTCTACCGGGAATGCTGTCGTTCGTGGTCCCGGCGTACAACGAGGAGGCGTCATCGGGCGCACCCTCGGATCGGTCCATGCGGCCGCTCGCGCTGCGCGCGAGGCCGGGGCGCGCGTCGTTCCGGTTTCCTGCCGGCACATCGCGGCGACGCGCAATGCGGGCGCGCGCGCTCATTTGCGCGACGGTTCGCATCCAACGCGTGGTGCTGCTCGCGGCGGGCTGCTTCGTCTTCTGCACGCGCGCCGCCTTCGACGCCGCGGGCGGCTTCGACGAGCGCTAGTTCTGCGCGGAGGAATGGATCTTCAGCAACGCGCTCAAGCGCCAAGGGCCCTTCGTGGTGCTGCGCGAAGCGGTGCTGACTTCCGACCGGAAGGCCGACACCGCGGGCGCTCGACGCATCGCGCCGCTCGTCCGCGGCGTGTTGATGCGCGGCCTCGCGGGCCTGCGCGACCGCCGCTACTGCGGCTTCTGGTACGACCGGGGTCAGACCACGGTCAACATTCGACACGGCCGCCGCGCTTACCGTCGTTTCGGATGTTGACGGTGGTCTGACCCCGGTCGTTACCCCGGTCGTTTCTGTCGCGTCCTACTCGACGAGCCGGCCGTTCATGGGATACGCGGGATCGTTGTAGCCGGCCGTCGACGGATGGCCCGGATGCACGAGCGAGTCGAGCAGCGCCTCGTCCTCGGCATCGAAGGGCTTGCCGATCGCGCCCACGTATCCCTGCCACTGCTCGAGGGTGCGAGGGCCGGCGACGGTGCTCGACACGATGCGGTTCTTCAGCACCCAGTTGACCGCATAGTCGATGGCGGTGATGCCCTTCTTTTCGGCGTGCGCCTTGAGCTTGCGCGCGATCTCGAGCGACTCCTCGCGGAACTCGGTCTCCATCATCCGCCTGTCCTTGCGGCCGGCGCGGGTGTCGGCCGGCGGCGCCTCGCCCTTCGCGTACTTGCCCGTGAGGACACCGCGCGCGAGCGGGCTGTAGGGCACCACGCCGATCCCGTAGTAGTCGCACGCGGGCAGGATGTCGTTCTCGGGCTGCCGGTTCATCGCGTTGTAGTACGGCTGGCAGACGACGGGCTTCTCGATGCCCATGTCGCGGCAGAGGTGCATCACCTCGGCGATGCGCCAGCCGCGGTAGTTCGAGAGCCCGAAGTAGCGCGCCTTGCCCTGCGCGATCACGTCCGCCATGGCGCCCACGGCCTCCTCGAGCGGCGTGCTGTAGACGTCCTTGTGCAGGTAGTAGATGTCGACGTAGTCGGTGCCGAGCCGCTCCAGGCTCTCGTCGATCGCGGCGAGGATCCACTTGCGCGAGGTGCCGCGCCGGCTGATGTCATCCCCCATGGGATTGGCGACCTTCGTCGCGAGGATCCAGCGGTCGCGGTCGGGCGCGATGAGGTCGCCCGTGATGCGCTCGCTCTCGCCTTTCGCGTAGACATCCGCCGTATCGATGAAGTTGATGCCCGCCTCGCGCGCGGCGGCCACGATGCGCCCGGCCTCCGCCTTGTCGGTGCGGTCCCCGAACATCATCGTGCCGAGGCAAACGGGAGAGACCTTCAGGCCGCTGCGGCCGAGATTTCGATATTCCATGGAAGCTCCGGAAAACCGGGGACGCACCCCGATATCACTCCGCGAATTGGGGGTGCGTCCCCGGTTTTGCCATGGCCTCGATGAGGCGCATCCCCGTGCGCACGCCGGCGAGGAAAAGCGAGACCTTGGTCGATTCGTTGGGCGCGTGGTTGTTCTCGTCGTAGGGCGCGAGCGGCACGACGATCGACGGAAGTCCCAGGATGCGCGTGAAGACGTAGTCGGGCGTCGTTCCGCCGAGCGAGGGCACCACGAGCGGCGCACGCCCGAAGCCGTCCGCCACCGCCTGCTTCACGAGCGGCACGAGCGGGTGGTCGAGCGGCGTGCGGGACGCGGGCGTGGCCTTGAGCTTGCGGATCTCGATGCCGTGATAGCCGCGCTCCGCGGCGAACCGCCGCATCGCCGCGAGCACCGCTTCGGGATCCTGCCCGCCGACCAGCCGCACATCCGCCTTCGCGAGCGCCTCCTTGTAGATGATCGTCTTCTGCCCTGCCCCGGTATAGCCGGCGGCGAACCCGGAGACGTTGAACGCGGGCCGCAGCATGAGCCGCTCGTGGAAGAGCGCATCGTCCGCGCCGGTGATGGGCTCGACGCCGACGCTCTCCACGAAGCCGGCGTGGTCGAGCGAGAGTGCGGCGACCGCCTGCCGTTCCGCCGGCGCGATCTTCACTTCGGCGTAGGCGGCGCCGGGCACCTGCAAGCGCCCCTGCCGATCCACCATCTCCGCCAGCAAATGAACGAGGTCCAGCGTCGGGTTCGGCGCCACGCCGCCGAAGTTGCCGGAGTGCAGGTTGCGTTTCGCGCCCTTCGCGACGAACTCCACGCCGAGATTGCCGCGCACGCCCATGAGCAGCACCGGCTGGTCGTTCGGGAACATGGGCCCGTCGGAATAGCAGCAGAGATCGGCCGCGAGCCGCTCGCGATGGGCCTCCACGAAGCCCGGCAGCGGTCCGCTCCCCGTCTCCTCGTCGCCCTCGAGGATCACCTTCACGCGGATCGGCAGCTCGCCGTGCAGCTCGCGCCAGAGCGCGATGGCCGAGAGCATCGCCAGGTGCTGCCCTTTGTTGTCGCCGGCTCCGCGCGCCCATACGCGGTCGCCGTCGATCACCGGCTCGAAGGGCCGGGTGCGCCACCCTTCCTGCTTCTCGTCCGCGGGATAGACGTCGTAATGCCCGTAGAGCAGCCAAGTGAAGCGGGCATCGGCGGGGCCCGCCTCGGCGTAGATGATGGGATGGCTCGAGGTGGGATGCACCTCGACGGCGAAGCCCCAGCGCTGGAGCCTGTCGCGCAGGAACGAGACCTGCTCCGCGATGCCTTCGCCGGTGAGGCTCACCGACGCGATGCGAAGCGACGCGAGCAGCGTCTCGAGAAGGTCGCGGGAGCGATCCGCGACCGCGTCAGGGGAGGTCATCGCGCGATCTTATCCGATCGCGCACGGCCTCCCCGGAAAGGCTAGCGGCTGTAGGCCTTGGCGAGCATCAGCGACGACATCGCCGAGGCTTCGAGGGCGGAGGAGCCCGACGGGCCGAAGGGCGACTGCTGCGGCGGAAGCGGCAGCGCCAGCTGCGGGCGCTGGTCCCGGGCCATGCGGCGTTCGCGTTCGAGGCGTGCGACCTGGGCGATGAGGATGCGCTTCATGGGGACCTCCGGCGGTGCGTGGGACGGTTCCAATCTAGTCCCATCTCTCGAGGGACCGATGTGAAGAAACGCACAGAACGGCCGCTGCGTGCACAGGGCGGTCCTGACGGACTATGGGGCAGGCTCAGCGCCCGCCGGCGATCAGCTCCGCGCGCAGGCTCTGGGCGAGCTGGATCGCCTGCTCGGTATGGGAGAGCTCGAGGGGCGTGGAGGCGGCCCGGGAGAGGCTCTCGCGCAGGTGGCCGAACAGGGAACGCACGCGGCTCTCGCGGCTCTCGCCGCTCTCGCCCGCCATCCCTGCATCGATCGCGCTCATCGAAGGCTCCTTGTGTGCTGGACGGCCCCACGATAGGCGCGCGCACCGAGCGGGACTATGACGCGCGCCACAGCACGGACGCGCATGGAATTACGGCTGCAACCGGCAGTCGAATCGGGCTTTGCAAGGGGGTGGCATGGAACGCTTCGTGGGCAAGGTGGTGATCGTGACGGGCGCGGGCTCCGGCATCGGCGAGGGCACCGCACGGCGCTTCTCGGACGAGGGCGCGGCGGTCGTCCTGGTGGGGGACCACCGCAGGAAGGTCGCGGCCGTCGCGGCGGACCTGCCGAAGGAGCGCACGCTGGTGAAGGTAGCCGACGTCTCGAAGCAGCGCGACATGGAAGACGTCGTCGCGGCCGCCGTGAAAGCCTTCGGCCGCATCGACGTGCTGGTCAACAACGCCGGCATCTTCAAGGGCTCGAGCGTCACGAAGACGAAGCCCGCGGACTGGGAGCGGGTGATGGCGGTGAATGCCGGCGGCGTCTTCTACGGCTCGCGCGCGGCGCTGCCGTACCTCATCAAGCGTCGCGGGTGCATCGTCAACACCGCTTCGGTCTCGGGCCTCGGCGCCGACTGGAACATGAGCGCGTACAACGCCTCGAAGGGCGCGATCGTGCAGCTCACGCGCGCGATGGCGCTCGACTATTCGCGCCAGGGCGTGCGCGTGAACTCGGTCTGCCCGAGCCTGACCGAGACCGACATGACCGAGGACATGGTCAAGGACAGGAAGCTGGTCGCGAAATTCATGGAGCGCATGCCGCTCGGGCGCGTGGCGCAGCCGGCCGACATCGCCGCGGTGATCGCGTTTCTCGCGAGCGACGACGCGCGCTTCGTCACGGGCGCCAACATCCCCGTGGACGGGGGCGTCACGGCGTCGAACGGGCAGCCGCCGGCGGAGTGAAAGACTGTCACCCCGGCGTAGGCCGGGGTCCAATTTGAACGGGTGATGCGCGACGCCAGCCGCGCATTTTCGTATCATCCGCCCATGGAACGCGGATTCACCTGGATCGAGGTGCTCGTCGTGCTCGGCGTCGTGGGCATCCTGGCCTTGATCGCCGTCCCGTCGATGAAGGACGGCGTGCTGCGGCGGCAGGTGAAGGAGGGCATGGCGCTCGCCGGCGTGGCCGAGACCGGCGTGCAGACGGCCTATGCGCTCTCGGGCGGGAAATTCCCCCTCGACAACAAGGAGGCGGGAATCCCCGACTCGGCGAAGATCGTCAACAGCTTCGTGAAGGACGTCTCGGTCAATGCGGGCGCCATCACGATCACGTATGGCAACAACGCGTCGAGCGCGCTCGACGGCAAGCGGGTCACGCTGCGTCCGGCGGTCGTGCCCGACGCGCCCGTGGTTCCGATCGCGTGGCTCTGCCATGCGGCCGCGGTGCCCAACAACATGGAGGTCACGGGCAAGGACGACACCGACGTGCCGCCCCACTGGTTGCCGGTCGAGTGCCGATGAAATGAAGCGGGCCGCGACGTGCGGCCCGTTGAGACGAACTTGGATCCCGGGCCGTTGCCGCTATCGCGGCGCCCGGGATGACATCACGCAAACGCCTTCTTCAGCTCCTCGAAGCGCTGCTTGATCGCAGTGGGCAGCCGGTGCGTGAGCTTGTCGATGAGCTCGCCGTGCAGGCCCATCTCCTTCGACCACTGGTCGCGCTCGACGGCGGTCGCGTTGGCGAACTTGTCCGCGCCGAAGCTCTCGAGGCCCTGCATGTCGAGCGATTCGGGCACGTTGCCGAGGGGCGTGGACTTCGCGCCCGCCTTGCCCTCGACGCGCTCGACGATCCACTTGAGCACGCGCATGTTCTCGCCGTAGCCCGGCCAGATGAACTTGCCGTTGGCGTCCTTGCGGAACCAGTTCACGAGGTAGATCTTCGGCTGCTTCGTGATCTTCGCGCCCAGGGTGATCCAGTGCGCGAAGTAGTCGGACATGTTGTAGCCGCAGAACGCGATCATCGCGAACGGGTCGCGGCGCACGACGCCGACCTGCCCGGTGATCGCGGCCGTGGTCTCTGAGCCCAAGGTCGCGGCCATGTAGACGCCGTCGTTCCAGCTCTTCGCTTCCGTCACGAGCGGGACCGTGGTCGTGCGCCGTCCGCCGAAGATGAACGCGTCCACCGGCACGCCGTCGGGATCATCCCACTTCGGGTCGAGCGAAGGCACGCGGGTCATCGCGACCGTGAAGCGCGCGTTGGGATGCGCGGCGGGGCGGCCGCAGCCCGGCGTCCACTCCTGGCCTTTCCAGTCGGTGAGCTTCGCGGGCGGTTCCTTCGTCATGCCTTCCCACCACACGTCGCCTTCCGGCGTGAGCGCCACGTTCGTGAAGATCGTGTCGCGCTTGATCGCTTCCATGCAGTTCGGGTTCGTGTCGTAGCCCGTGCCGGGCGCGACACCGAACATGCCCGCCTCGGGATTGATCGCGTAGACGCGCCCATCCTTGTGCGGCTTGATCCACGCGATGTCGTCTCCGATCGTCGTCACCTTCCACCCCTTGAACGCGGGCGGCGGGATCAGCATCGCGAAGTTCGTCTTGCCGCAGGCGCTCGGGAAGGCGGCGGTCACGTAATGCTTCTGGCCCTGGGGCGACTCGACGCCGAGGATCAGCATGTGCTCGGCGAGCCAGCCCTGCTCGCGGCCCATGACCGATGCGATGCGAAGAGCCAGGCACTTCTTGCCCAGCAGCGCGTTCCCGCCGTAGCCGGAGCCGAACGAGACGATCTCCTTCGACTCGGGGAAATGGACGATGTACTTGTGGTCCTTGTTGCACGGCCACGGCACGTCCTTCTGCCCGGGGGCGAGAGGCGCGCCCACCGAATGCAGGCACTTCACGAAGGAGCCGTCGCCCAGGACGTCGAGGACCTTCCTGCCCATGCGCGTCATGAGCTTCATGTTGACCGCGACGTACGCGGAGTCGCTGATCTCGACGCCGATGTGCGCGATCGGCGATCCCAGCGGACCCATGCTGAAGGGCACCACGTACATCGTGCGGCCCTTCATGCAGCCCTTGAGCAGGCCCGTGAGCGTGGAGCGCATCTCGGCGGGATCGACCCAGTTGTTCATCGGGCCCGCATCGTCCTTCGTCTTCGAGCAGATGAAGGTGCGGTCCTCGACGCGCGCGACGTCGGACGGGTCGGAGCAGGCGAGATACGAATTGGGGCGCAGCTGCGCGTTCAGCTTCTTGAACGTGCCGGCGTCGACGAGCTCGTTGCACAGGCGGTCGTACTCCGCATCGGAGCCGTCGCACCAGTACACGCGATCGGGCTGCGTGAGTGCGGCGACTTCCTCGACCCAGTCGAGCAGCGCGCGATTGCGTGTCGGGGCATCCCCGCGAACAGGGGCGGCTTGGGCGTGCATTTTGTGTCTCCTCCTGGGGCCGGCTTTCGAATCCGCCGGCACGGTCTGGAACGGCAATTATGGCAGTTTGGGTCCGCGCGGGCCATTGACGCCGCGCAGGAGTGCGCAGACCTGCCAAGCCTGAGATTGTTCCACTCCCCGATCGTTCGTTGACGTGGGTCATGAAAAAGGCCGGGAGCGTCGCCGCTCCCGGCCCGGTGCCGCTGCTTACGCGGCGAGCGCTACAGCGCGCCCATGCTCCAGCCGCTGCGCATCGCGCCGGTGAAGGTCACCGCCGGATTGAACGGCTGCGCCTGGCCCCGGCCCGCGGACGGCGAGGAGGGCGAGACCCCCGCGCTCGCGTAGTTCCACGGCGCCGTGCCCTGCGTGCGGAACTGCACGAGGTCGTTGAACAGCGGATCGGCGAAGACGCTGTGCGCGTCGGCCCCCGGTGTCGCCGCCTGCCAGCCCGGGAACGCGTAGTACGTCACGCTGTTGTACCCCTGGCCGAAGGGCTTCGACGCGGTGCTGTAGTAGTCGTTGTAGTCGAGGCTCACGCCCTTGATCGCCCCCACCGCCTCGCTGAAGAGCACCGCGTCCTGGTTGAAGCCGTACACGATGTTGTTCTGGATGAACGAGTTCGTGTTGTTGCTTCCGTTGTCCTGCAGGTAGATGCCCGCGACGTACGAGTTGGGCACGTCGTTGTAGGCCATGACGATCGTGTTGTTCGCGATCAGCGTGTCCTTCAGGCCGTGGTGCGACACGGCGGACGAGCCCTCCGAGTAATCCCGGATCCCGATGCGGCATCCCGCCAGGATGTTGTCGTACACCTGCGTGCCCCGCAGGTTGGCGTAGCCGTTGGTGGAATCGCTCGAGTTCTGCTCGTCGGCCAGCATGATGCACACCGAGAACTTGCCGGGGCTGTCGTACGGGTACTTCCCGACATAGAGGTAGTCGGCGGCGTTCGGCGGGTGGTTGAACAGGAAGTTCTGCCGCGCGACGTCGTTCGGCTGGTTGTCGAAGTACATGTCGACGCTCCAGTTGTCGTACGAGACGTTCTGCTCGAAGAGCGCGGAGCCGCTCGGCCTTCCCGACTGCGTGCCGTAGGTGATGATGCCCTCGCCGCCGTTCTTGTGCACGACGTTGCCGCGCGCGAGCGGACGCAGGTTCGTCTCCCACACCACCGTGCCGGGCCAGCCGCCTCCCGCTTCCATGTTCCCGTTGTTGCCCAACGGCCAGTTGAGCAGCACGTTGTGGTACGCATGGCTGTAGAGCACCGCGTTGTCGGAGTTCGACGGCACGCCCCCCGAGAGGAACGAGACGGCGGCCTTGCCGTTGAACTTGATGTCGCAGTCGATCACGGTGATGTTCGCCCCGTAGCCCCACAGCCCGTTCGAGCCCGAGCCGCGCACGGTGAGGCCCTGGAACGTCACGTAGCTCGAGCCGTACCAGTACACGTGCGCCTGCGAGCCGTTGCTGTTGGGGACCACGATGTCGGCGCTGTTCGGGTCGGCGCTGCCGAGCGTCGTGCCGAAGTCGGCCGTGATGACGTTCGAGCTGCTCACGTACCACTTGCCGCTGCCGCTCGTGACGCCCGCGAGGCCGACCTGCGGTGCGGTGGACCCGTTCTGGCCCTGCGTCACCTGGCTCAGCGGGACCTCGTTCACCACGACCGCGATGGGCTTGAACGACGCCTGCGCCTGCCACACCGTGCCGCTCACGAGCGTCCAGCCGGTCACCGGCTTGGATCCGTCGAGGATCACCTCACCGTCGCCATAGGAGCCGAAGGTGATGGGCTTGCCGGCCGCGCCGCTCTGGCCGTTCGCGAGGTTGATGCCCTCGCGGTAGAGGCCCTTGCGGATGAGCACCGTGTCGCCCGCGGCGATGTTGGAGACGGCCTTCGCGAGGGTCTTGAACGCCGCCGTCGCGGAGTTGCCGGCGTTGGCGTCACTGCCATGGGTGCCGTCGACGTACCACGTCTTCCCCGTCGTCGAAGGCGGCACCGCGATGATGTCGCCGGTCCACGTCGGCCACGGCCACGGGCCCGCGCTGGTCGAGCAGGCGCCGGTCGTGAGCGACTGGTCGCCGCCGAGCGTCGTGCCTGCGGAGCTCACGGCGCGCACGCGGAAGTGGTAGGTCGTCGCGCACGCGAGGCCGGTCGCGTTGCCGGTGACGGCCGTCGCCGAAGCGCTCGCCGCGATCGTCGCAGGCGAGGCCGCGAGGGTCGAGCCGTACGCCGACGTCTGCCCGTAGTCGAACGAGACGGTCGTGCTGCTGCCGTTCGGCGTGACCGTCGCGTTGAGCGTCGCGCCAGTGCTCGTCATCCCACTCGCCGGATTGGTGGTGGCCTGCGGCGCCACGGTCGAGCATGCCGACGTCGTGAAGGACTGGTCCGAGCCCGTGCCGGTGCCGGCGGTGCTCGAGGCCTTCGCCCGGAAGTGATAGGTCGTCGCGCATGCGAGGCCCGAGACCGACGCGGAGATCGCCGTGGTGCCGGTCGTCGTGGCGGCGACGCTCGACGGGGTGGCCGAGACTGTCGAGCCGTAGCTCGTGGTCGTGCCGTAGTCGAAGCTGGCACTCGTGGCCGCGCCGTTCGGGGTGACGCTCCCGTTCAGCGTGGCGCCGCCCGAGGAGACGTTCGTCGCGGCGGCCGTGGTCGCCACCGGCGCGGTGGCCGGGCAAGCGCTCGTCTTGAACGACGCGTCAGCTCCGGTGCTCGAGCCATTGCTGTTCGTGGCCTTCACGCGGAAGTGATACGTCGTCCCGCACGCGAGGCCCGAGAGGCCCGCGGAGACGGTCGTCGCGGCCGATGCGCCCGGCACTGTCGCGGGCGTGGCGGCAACGCTCGCGCCATAGCTGGTGCTGGCGCCGTAGTCGAACGAGACGGTGGTGTCCGCGCCGTTCGGCATGACGCTGCCATTGAGCGTCGCGCCGGCGAGGCCGATGCCCGTCGCGGCGGCGGTCGTGGCACTCGGCCCGGCCGCGCACGCGCTGGTCGTGAACGTGTAGACCTGCGCGCTGCCGCTCACGCTCGGGATCGAGATGCGGTACTTGTATGTCGTGCCGCATTGCAATCCCGCGACCGTGACGCTCGTCGCCGTGATGTTGGTGGGAGCGCCCATCGTGCTCGCGGTGGTCTGCGCGTGCAGCGGAAGCGCGAGCGCCACGCATGCCGCGGCGATGATGATGGGGGTTGCGGGAGCGCGAAAAAGTGCGCGCGAAGGAAAGTGCAGTTGCATGAAACCTCCTGGTGTCGCCGCACCTCGCGGTGGGTCGACGACGTTTCCGCCGGGCGACGACTTCCGCCTTTGCTGTCGGATAGTCGTTGCCCGGCCAAGGCCTTCTCCGGAAAAATCCCGGGGCGCCGAAAGCCAATCGATGCGCGTGGCCGAACGGACAAAATCCGGTTCCGTGCCGCGCTGAAACTTAGTAATCGGCGGCGACAGGAAGGCGACGATCGTCGCGTAATCCGCGCGCGCGCAAGCGCGCAGGGCGCGCCCTACGCGATGTCGCTGGTGCGCATCGCGATACGGATGTCAGGGAAAACGATGGAGTGGCTGGGCGCGCATCAAAGGTCGCGCGCGAACGCTGGATCGAAGACATCGAACCTCCGGCTGCCCGCCGCGAGCCGCTGCCCTGGCGGGCCGAGTCTCGGCTCGCGATCCCCGCTCGGCGTCGGGTTCGTCGCTGCCTTTGGAAGCTTTCTCCGATCGCAATCGGGGTGCGCCGAAAGCCGTCGTCTTGCACTGCCACGCACTTTCGGGGTCCGGTTCATGCGCACAACGCGAGGCAAAGCTATCGGGCGCGCGCGCAGCGCGTCTGTGAAGAGCATCACAAAGCGTGCATATAACGGCGAAGTGTCGCCGGCGGGAGACGCGATTCGCGCCGCTCAGGTGAGGTACGCCTTGTCCTCGC
>Ga0068852_100001737_pt1 | contig 14834 bp, 14 predicted proteins | sample KBSCornC22_FD_66594 | JGI IMG/M metagenome (GOLD analysis project Ga0068852, IMG submission 66594) | Corn rhizosphere microbial communities from Kellogg Biological Station, Michigan, USA - KBS Corn C2-2 | ecosystem: Host-associated > Plants > Roots > Rhizosphere > Soil ... | reverse complement strand
GCGTGCACGCACCGTCGCGGCCGGTAAACAAAAGAAACAGTCGCTCATCTGACCGGGGCGCGCTGTCCTGTCAGGTGGGCTGACAGGATGGCCAACGCAGACCGGACACGTTCCCCTCGCTAGTTCTCCTTGCACCTGCCGGCAGACATTCAACGGTCTGTAATGCAGTTCATCCTCATGGAGAGTAGCAATGCGTTCTTTCGACGGTATCTGGATTCCCCTGGTCACGCCCTTCCACGACGGCAAGATCGACTTCCCCGCTTTGCAGGCCCTGGCGCGCAGCATGTTCGACGCCGGCGTGTCCGGCCTGGTCGCCTGCGGCTCGACAGCAGAAGCGGCCGCGCTCGACGACGGCGAACAACTTGCCGTGCTCGACGCCATCCTCGATGCGGTGCCGGGCTGTCCGGTGGCGATGGGCCTGGCCGGCAACCGCCAGGTCGCGATGCTGGAGAAGATGCAAAAAATCCAGCAGCGTCCTGTGGCAGGATTGCTGATTCCGGCGCCGTATTACATCCGTCCCTCACAGGAAGGCCTGCGCGCGTTCTACCTGGCCATGGCCGATGCCGCCGAGGCACCGGTGATCGTCTACAACATCCCCTACCGCAGCGGCATCAACATCGACGCCGCCACCATCCTCGCGCTCGCCGACCATGAACGCATCGTCGCCGTGAAGGATTGCGGCGGCAACGCGGGGGCCACCATGGACCTGATCGCGCATGGCGGTTTGCAAATCATGGCGGGAGAAGACGAACAGATTTTCACGACGCTTTGCCTCGGCGGCAGCGGCGCGATTACTGCGGCGGCGCACATCCGTCCCGACCTGTTCGTGCGCGTGGCGCAGCTGGTGCGCGAGCAACGCCTGGTCGAAGCGCGCGAGCAATTCTATGCGCTGTTGCCGCTGATCCGCCTGTTGTTCGCCGAACCGAATCCGGCCGTGATCAAGACCGCGCTTGCCATGATGGGCATGCTGCGCGATGAATTGCGCGCACCGATGCTGGTCAGCTCGCCGGCGCTGCACGACGGCTTGCGCCGTGAGTTGTCGCGGCTCGGTTGTCTGTAGGCGACGGGCTAAGGCAAGCCTGTCACGGCGGCGCCGCTGGCGATGCCCTGCTCGCGCAGGATGTCGGCCAGGCTGCTGCGAAAACGCAGCAGCGGCGCGGCCAGGCGACCGCTGGCCAAACCCGGCGCGTGCACCAGCCATACACCCATGCCGTTGTCGAATTCCGGCACCGTCAGCACGCGGATCTGTTTGCCGAAAGCACTGCGTTTGAGGGCGCTCGGCGTGGTGATGCCGATGCCGACGCCGCGCGCCACCAGCGACAACTGCAACTCGGCGCCAAAGGCTTCCACCGCCACCGTGAACGGCTGGCGCCGCGCTTCGACGGCCAGCCGGATCGCGCTGCGCAAACCGCAACCGTCCTGGTTGAGCACCCACGAATGCTGCGCCAATTCAGTCAGCGTGAGTTCGCCGCGCGGCAGCTTCAGCGATTTCGCCGCCACCACCAGGGCCGGCTCGCGGCCCAGCTTGTGGACCTGGAAACGCTCCGGCGGCCGCACGTCGTCGGGCACGATGATGGCAGCGGCGTCGATGACGTTTTTTTCCAGCATCTCCATCAGCCCGGGCGACCACGCAGCGGTCACCCGCACGCTCAGCTTCGGGAATTCGGTGCGCAGGCAATCGAGCGGTGACGTCAACGCGGCTTCCGACAAAAATGGCGGCACGCCCAGACGCAACTCGCCGATGGCGTCGGCCTGAGGCGACACGCGATCGATCATGTCGTCGACCGACGCCAGCACGCGACGGCCCATGTCGTAGACGTCGCGCCCGGCCGCAGTCGGCTTGAGCGGCTTGGACTGGCGATCCAAAAGCTCGACGCCGAGCATGCCTTCCAGGCTCTGCACGCGTCGCGTGATGCCCGGTTGCGTCAGATGCAGTCGCGCGGCGGCGGCGACGATGGAGCCGGTTTCAATGACGGCGACATAGGCTTGCAGGTCTCGCGTGTTCAAAACAATCTCGCATAGTGTTTATAATAATAATTCAATTGTCGCATAATTAATCGCTGCCTATACTGGCCTCCCGCAATACAAGCAACGCCAGGAGCCGCCATGGAACAATGCAGCAAGCTTTCGCCATACCCGACGAAGATCGTCGCGCCGGCAACACAAATGAGTGCGGCGATGACCTTGCTGTTCGCTGCGGCAGTCGGCGTGATCGTCAGCAACCTCTACGCCGTGCAGCCGCTGCTGGCGGCCATCGGCGCGACCATGCACATTCCCGGCGGCGCCATCGGCCTGATCGCCATGCTGCCGTTGCTGGGCTATACCTGCGGCCAGTTCCTGATCGTGCCGCTGACCGATCTGTACGAGAACCGCCGCCTGATCGTGCGGTTGCTGATGGGCAGCGCGGTCTGCCTCGGCGCCGCGATGTTCAGCGCGCAGGCATGGTTGTTCCTGACGGCGATTTTCCTGGCCGGGGTCCTGTCGAGCGCAATCCAGATGCTGGTGCCGATGGCGGCTTTCATGAGCGCGGAAACGCATCGCGGCCGCGTGATCGGCAACGTGATGAGCGGCCTGATGCTAGGCATCATGCTATCGCGCCCAGCCGCCGGATGGCTGGCGAGCGTAGCCGGGTGGCGCGCGGTGTACGGGGCGCTGGCAGGGATCGTGGCGCTGCTGTCGCTGGTGCTGGCGCGCGTATTGCCGGAGCGTCATCCGCAACAAACCCAGGGTTACCGCGACATCCTGAAGTCGCTGTGGCGCTTGCTGCGCAGCGAACGCGTCTTGCAGTACGGCGCACTGACCGGTGCGCTCAGCATGGCCGCCTACATGTCTTATTGGACCACGATCGCACTGCTGCTGGTGCAGCAACCGTTTTCACTCGGCGCAGGCGGCATTGCGGTATTCGCGCTGGTCGGCGCCAGTGCGGTGTGTGCGACGCCGTTCGCGGGCCGTGCGGGCGATCGCGGCCACGGTCGCATGGCATCGCACCTCAGTCATCTGGCGATGCTGGCGGCAGCCTTGATCGCAGGCGTCGCCGGCAGCGGCTGGGGCGGCTTTGATGTCCACGCACATGCCGGCAAGGCCCTGATGCTGCTCGGCGTTGCCGCCGTCCTGCTCGACGGCGGCGTGGCGGCCGACCAGACGTTGGAACGCCGCAAGATCAACCTGCTGTCGCCGCAATTGCGCGGCCGCCTCAACGGCCTGTTCGTCGGCTTCCTGTTCATCGGCGGCGCGATCGGCGCGGCGCTGTCGGGATTGGCGTGGAAACTGGGCGGCTGGACGGCGGTGTGCCTGCTGCAATTGCTGTTCTCCGCAACGATCGCCTGCTTGGCATACCGGCAACATCGTCGCTGAGTCTGGCGCGCTGTTACAAATCGCCAACATGAGATGGCGAACCAAGACTTGCACGTCCCGTCATACCTTTTATCGCAATTTGTCGAGGAGGTAACGTGGCAAGCCTGGAACCGCAGCAACCATACCAACCGCGCTGGCGCATCGCCGATCTGGATTTTTCGCGCATCGATCTGCAACGCGTGCGCCACGATGAAAACACCTTCTACCTGGTGACGTGCGCTTCATTCGTCGAGAGCGGCTCCGATCTGTATACCCACAACCTGGTCGATTTCTTCCACGACAATGAAGAAGTGGCGGCCTGGCTGCGCGGGCAGTGGGAAGTAGAAGAGTTGCAGCACGGTGCGGCCCTGCGCGCTTACGTCGAGCACGTCTGGCCCGAATTCGACTGGCAGCAGGCCTACGACAGCTTCCTCACCGAGTATGCCGGCTACTGCAAGGTGGAACTGCTGGAGCCGACCAAGGCGCTGGAGATGGCGGCGCGCTGCGTAGTCGAGACCGGCACCGCTACCTATTACCGCGCGCTGTCGCGCAGCGTGCAGGAACCGGTGCTGCAGGAACTGGCAGCGCGCATTTCCAACGACGAGGTCAATCACTACAAGCACTTCTATCAGTACTTCCGCCAGTACCGCCGGCGCGAAGGCATCGGTCGGTCGCGCGTGTTGGGCACGCTGAGCCGGCGCACGCTGGAAATGCGCAATGAAGACGCCGACTGCGCCATCCGCCATGCACTGAAATTCCGGGATCCGGCGCGTGCTGATGACGCCGCCTATCTGAAAGAACTGAGCGCGCGCATGAGCACTACCGTGCGCACCAATTTGACGCCGGACATGACCTTGAAGATGATTATGCGACCGCTGGAGCTGCCGCCAAAGGTGCAAACCTGGGTGCAATATCCGATCCGCCAACTGATGCATTACGTGTTTTTGCGCTAAAAGCAAACACAAACCCTGTAATTTGCTCCGTTATGGGGCGCATCGTCGTTTACCGCACCGCCACCATTTTTGACGTCACTAAAATGGTGCGATAGTGCACGGCAGCTTCTGCAAAGCCGGAAAAATCGCGAGAGATTGACGTTTTGTCATTGGCACGCATTCTGCTAAAGCAGGAAGGCAGTCAACAAACTCTCATTGATTCTTCTAACTGTAGGAGCACTTCATGTCACGTCGTACTATCCTAAAAGCAACAGCACTCGGCGCGTTCGCACTTGCAGCTTCTTCCTGGCTCCCCGCCGCATTCGCTGCGGACACCATCAAAGTCGGCATCCTGCATTCATTGTCGGGCACCATGGCCATCTCCGAAACATCGCTCAAAGATGTCGCGCTGATGACGATCGATGAAATCAACGCCAATGGCGGCGTCAACGGCAAGAAGCTCGAGCCCGTGATCGTTGACCCTGCATCCAACTGGCCACTGTTCGCTGAAAAAGCGCGCCAGCTGATTTCGCAAGATAAGGTTTCCGTTGTGTTCGGCTGCTGGACTTCGGTCTCGCGCAAATCGGTCCTGCCGGTCTTCAAGGAATTGAACAGCCTGTTGTTCTACCCGGTCCAGTACGAAGGCGAAGAGCTGGAAAAGAACGTCTTCTACACCGGCGCAGCACCTAACCAGCAAGCGATCCCTGCCACCGAATACCTGATGTCGAAAGAAGGCGGCGGCGCCAAGCGTTTCGTCCTGCTGGGCACCGACTATGTGTATCCACGCACCACCAACAAGATTCTGCGTGCCTTCCTGCATAGCAAGGGCGTGAAGGATTCCGACATCGACGAAGTCTACACACCGTTCGGCCACTCCGATTATCAAACCATCGTCGCCAACATCAAGAAGTTCGCAGCCGGCGGCAAGACTGCAGTGATCTCGACCATCAACGGCGACTCCAACGTGCCGTTCTACAAGGAACTGGGCAACGCCGGCCTGAAGGCGACCGACGTGCCTGTCGTGGCATTCTCGGTGGGTGAAGAAGAACTGCGCGGCGTCGACACCAAGCCGCTGGTCGGCCATCTGGCCGCCTGGAACTACTTCGAATCCGTGAAGAATCCGGTCAACACCGCCTTCATCAAGAAGTGGAAAGCCTACGCCAAGGCCAAGGGCCTGCCGAACGCCGATACCGTCGTGACCAACGATCCGATGGAAGCGACTTACGTCGGCATCTACATGTGGAAGCAAGCGGTCGAGAAGGCCAAGACCACCGACACCGACAAGGTGATTGCAGCGATGAGCGGCCAGACCTTCAAGGCACCGTCCGGCTACACGCTGGAAATGGACAAGACCAACCATCACCTGCACAAACCAGTGATGATCGGCGAAATCAAGGCCGACGGTCAGTTCAACGTGGTCAACAAGACCAAGACCACCATCCGTGCACAACCATGGAGCCCGTATATCCCGGGCAACGAAAGCAAGCAAAAGATGTAATGCAGTCGCTTGCCAATTTTGGTTAGCTGAGCAGTCCCCGCTGCATGTTCCATGCAGCGGTTTGCAAGACCTTGCACCGGGCGTCCGACATCCCGTCCGGTGCAATCCAGGCCGCACTCCTCGTCAGGATGCGTGCATGAATCTCAGATAAGCGTCGTGAGACCGACTTTCTTTCCGTCTTGCCTTGCCACCGAAAAGAACCATGAGACTTCTCCCCAAGATAATCGCGTCCGCCTTGCTGACAGGCTGGCTGTGCACCCAGGCGATCAGCGCGCATGCCGCGATCGATCCGGCGCTGCTCAAGCCGCTGGCCGGCGACGACCCTGATGCGCGGATCGCCGCCGTCACGCAGATCGCGGCGCTGGCCAATGCCGATGCGCAAAAGATCCTCAACGCCATCAACAGCGATGCACTCTACGCCACGCCTGCCGGCGACGTGCTGATCATCGAAGACACCGAGGCCTTCAATCCCGCCACCGACAAGACCGGCCCGGCGCCGGACGACGCCGAAGGCATCACCGTCAACAACCGCCTGCGCGGCGTGGTCGAAGGCGCGCTGTCCGGGCTCAAGCTATTCTCGCCGGATCGCGCCACGCGCCTGACCGCCGCGACCGAATTGCTGAAGACCGCCGACGCCGCGCAAACCCCGCTGATCAGCAAAGCGCTGGCGGCGGAAAAAGATCCGCAAATCCAGGAAGTATTAAAGCAAGTGGTCGCCACCGCCAACCTGCATGCTCCCGATGCTGCGTCACGCAAGGCCGCCGTCAAGGCATTGGCCGAGACCACCAATGCCAACCTGAAGCCGGTGCTGGAAAAGATGCTGGCCAGGAATCCGGACGGCAGCTATGTGGAAACCGATGAGGGCGTGCGCATCGAAGCCGTACGCACCATGTCCGCGCTGGACCGCCACCTGGCCATCACCGAATTCGTCGGCAAGCTGTTCTACGGCGTCTCGCTGGGCAGCGTGCTGCTGCTTGCGGCGCTCGGCCTGGCGATCACCTTCGGCCTGATGGGCATCATCAACATGGCGCACGGCGAACTGCTGATGATCGGCGCCTACACTACGTATGTATGCCAGCTGGTATTTCGCAAATTCTTCCCGGGCGCGATCGACGCTTACATCGTGGTCGCGCTGCCGGCCGCCTTCATCGTTGCCGCAGCGGTGGGGATCGCGCTGGAACGCCTGGTGATCCGCTGGCTCTACGGCCGTCCACTGGAAACCCTGCTGTGCACCTGGGGCATCAGCCTGATGCTGATGCAGGGCGTGCGCTCGATCTTCGGCGCGCAGAACGTCGAGGTCGCCAACCCGAGCTGGATGTCGGGCGGCATCACGGTGCTGGGTTCGCTGGTGCTGTCGTACAACCGCATCGTGATCATCTTCTTCGCGCTGTTCGTGGTGTTTGCAGTCTGGCTGATCCTTAACAAGACGCGTCTCGGCCTGTTCGTGCGCGCCGTCACGCAGAACCGCCGCATGGCCGATTGCGTGGGCGTCTCGACCGGCAAGATCGACATGATGACCTTCGGCCTCGGCTGCGGCATCGCCGGTCTCGGCGGCGTGGCGCTGTCGCAGCTCGGCAATGTCGGCCCCGACCTCGGCCAGGGCTACATCGTCGACTCCTTCATGGTGGTCGTGCTGGGCGGCGTCGGCCAGCTGGCCGGCACCGTGATCGCCGCATTCGGCCTGGGCGAAGTGAACAAGTTCCTGGAGCCGGTCGCCGGCGCCGTGCTGGCCAAGATCGCCATCCTTGTGTTCATCATCGTGTTTATCCAAAAGCGCCCGCAAGGCCTGTTTGCACTGAAAGGCAGGAGCGTGGAATGAGTACCCTCAATCTCCCATTGAAACCTTCGCTGTTTTCGCGTCCGGCCTGGATCGGGATCGTGGTCTTCACCGTGATCCTCGGCCTGCTGCCGATCCTGAATCTGATCTTCCCGGCCGGCCATCCGCTGTCCATCTCCAGCTACACCATCGCGCTGATCGGCAAGTTCATGTGCTACGCGATGGCGGCGCTGGCGCTCGACCTGGTGTGGGGTTACACCGGCATCCTGTCGCTTGGCCACGGCGTGTTCTTCGCGCTGGGCGGCTATGCCCACGGCATGTACCTGATGCGCGCCATCGGACGCGATGGCGTGTACCAGAGCGACCTGCCGGACTTCATGGTGTTCCTCAACTGGAAGGCTTATCCGTGGTACTGGTGGATGACCGAGCATTTCTGGTTCGCCATGCTGCTGGTGGTGCTGGTGCCGGGCTTGCTGGCCTTCGTGTTCGGTTATTTCGCCTTCCGTTCGCGCATCAAGGGCGTGTACTTCTCGATCATCACGCAAGCAATGACCTTCGCCTTCATGCTGCTGTTCTTCCGCAACGACACCGGCTTCGGCGGCAACAACGGCTTCACCGACTTCAAGCGCATCCTCGGCTACACCATCACGGCGCCGTCGACCAAGGCGGTGCTGTACCTGGTGACGTTGGCGTTCCTCCTCGGTTCGCTGCTGCTGTGCCGCGCCATCGTGACGTCGAAGCTGGGCCGCGTGCTGCAGGGTGTGCGCGACTCCGAATCGCGGCTGATGTTCATCGGCTACAACCCGCTGTGGTTCAAGCTGTTCGTGTGGACCTTGTCGGCGGTGTTGTGCGGCATCGCCGGCGCGTTGTACGTGCCACAGGTCGGTATCATCAACCCGTCGGAAATGTCGCCGGCCAACTCGATTGAAATGGTGATCTGGGCGGCCGTCGGCGGACGCGGTTCGCTGCTCGGCCCGATCATCGGCGCGTTCACCGTCAACGGCTTGAAGAGCTGGTTCACCGCCGCCTTCCCGGATCTGTGGCTGTATGCACTGGGCCTGATCTTTATCCTCGTAACGCTGTTCCTGCCGCATGGCATCCTGGGACTGATCAAGAAACTCAAGAAACAAGACCCTGCCAAGGAGGCTGCATGAGCGAAATGTACAATCGCGCCGCGCCGCAAGACAGCGTCGACAACGGCCAGCACGCCGACCATGGCACGTCCTACGCGCGCATCAAACCGGAAGGCGTCGACACCACGCACGGCGCCATCCTGTATCTGGAAAACATCACGGTCTCGTTCGACGGCTTCAAGGCGATCAACAACCTGAACCTCGACATCTCGGTCGGCGAACTGCGCTGCATCATCGGCCCCAACGGCGCCGGCAAGACCACGATGATGGACGTCATCACCGGCAAGACGCGTCCGACGGCGGGCACGGCTTTCTTTGGCCAGAGCATCGACCTGACCAGGATGACCGAATACGAAATCGCCCACGCCGGCATCGGCCGCAAGTTCCAGCGGCCGACGGTATTCGAGCAGCATTCGGTTTTTGAAAACCTGGAAATGGCGATGAAGATGGACAAGCGCGTGAAGACGACCTTGTTCGCGCGCCTGAATTCGGAACAGATCGGCAAGATCGAAGAGATCCTCAAGCTGATTCGTTTGAACGGCCAGGAGAACCGCGTCGCCGGCCTGCTCTCGCACGGCCAGAAGCAATGGCTGGAAATCGGCATGCTGCTGATGCAGGAGCCTCAGCTACTGTTGCTCGATGAACCGGTGGCCGGCATGTCCGACGCCGAAACCGTGCGCACCGCGGAGCTGCTCAACGAGCTCCGCGGCAAGCATTCGATCATGGTGGTGGAGCACGACATGGGCTTCGTCGAAGAGATCGCGCAAGGCGGCAAGGTGACCGTGCTGCACGAGGGCTCGGTGCTGGCGGAAGGAAAGATGTCGGAAGTGCAAAATGACGAACGCGTCATCGAGGTCTATCTGGGACGCTGATACAAGAAGGATTCGACGTCATCCCTCGATTTTTTGGAGATGCTCACGGTACTTGCTCAGCGACCAATTCGACAACATGAAGGGCTTATAAACTGACAGCCCCTTAATGACGTCGGAGTTGAAAATGAAAAAATTGTTTTGTATGTTGGCATTGCAAATGTGTGTCGGCAGTATGGCGCAGGCTGCGGTGGAGCAGGGGTCGGAAAAGAAATTCGCCGGAACCACTGTGCTCAGCCTCGACAAGTTGATGCCCGGGCGTGAAGGCGGCTTGCCGGCGCAGATCGCCTATGACGCAAAGCTGTCGACGGTGTTGAACAAGACCGTTCGCGAAGAAGGCCCGATATTGACGACGCGCTTGCTGAGCACCTTGCCGGACCGGAAAAAAAATCTGCAGTTCTTGATCGACTTTGAACAAGGCCCCAGCAATGATCCGATGTTCGTGGTCGTTGCCGGAAACGGCAAAAAAGTCATCGGCACCATTAATGCGGAGCAACTGATCGTACCGGGAGACGGCTTTTTTTATGCCGTCTCCCGAATGAATCGGAACTACGTCGAATACCGGAAATTTTCCTTGCGCGGCGACAAACTGGCGGAGGTAAAGCAACCCTTCCTGTATGCAGGTCTGGACTCGACGGCACTGCGACCGTTGACGATTTTTTCGGGCAAGGATGGCGGCGAGGTGGTTGCCGCGATTGCCAAGGGTGAGCGACTGACCGTGGTACTGGGAGAAAAGAATTATTTGCTGATCAAAACGCGGGAAAATCTGCTCGGCTGGCTCAAGCTGGATCCGATCGTGGCCACGCGTGAAAAAATGGCTATCGAAGGCGTCTATTTCGATGGAGACTAACCTGGGTTGAGGAAGGCGCAAGCCGGCAAAAATGCGCCGACTTGTGCGATAACCACTTACGAGAAACTATGCTGCAAGTCAACCAACTGAACCAGTACTACGGCGCCGCACATACCTTGCGCGGGGTATCGATCAACGTCGAGAAGGGCAAGTGCCTGTCGCTGCTCGGCCGCAACGGCGTGGGCAAGACGACCTTGCTGAAATGCCTGATGGGCGTGCTGCCGGTGGCTGCAGGCGACGTGACCTTGGAAGGCCGCGACATCACCAAACTGAAACCGCATCAACGCGCTGCGCTGGGTATCGCGTACGTGCCGCAGGGCCGCGAGATCTTTGCGCGCCTGACCGTGGAAGAAAACCTGCTGATGGGCATGGCGACCAAGTCCGGCCGCAAGGCGTCGAGCATCAAGGGTGAGGTATACGAACTGTTCCCGGTGCTGAAAGAAATGCTGCACCGTCGCGGCGGCGATCTGTCGGGCGGGCAGCAGCAGCAGCTGGCGATTGCCCGCGCGCTGCTGGCCGAACCGAAACTGATCATCCTGGATGAACCGACCGAAGGCATCCAGCCGTCGATCATCAAGGATATCGGCCGCGTGATCAGCCTGCTGCGCCAGCGCGGCGACATCGGCATCTTGTTGTGCGAGCAGTACTTTGATTTTGCGCGCGAGCTGGCCGATACCTTTGTCGTGATGTCGCGCGGCGAGGTGGTGGCCGCGGGCGTCCAGGCGGAGATGGACAACGAGGACGTGAAGAAGCACCTGGCGGTGTAAATGCATGTTGGCATGCACGCCATGTTGCCGGATTATCAAGCCCGGACGGCGTGCACTTTCACGGCAGGTCTGCTATAAACGAACGTCCACGCCGCTGCTCCGTCCTCACGTCGCACAATCAGAAAAATTGCATGAAACGCATCATCGATCCTGCCGCTGCCGTCACGGAATCAGGCCAGTCCGCCGCCGTCACCGCAATTGCGTCGCGCCATCAGCAGGCGCGGCTGACGCTGGGCTTCGCCGACGACGTCGGCACCACGCGCATGATCGAGCGCAGCCACTTCGGTCCGCTGCGCGTGCAGAAGCCCCTGTATCCCGAACATCCCGCCGTCTGCCACGCCGTCATCGTGCATCCGCCGGGCGGCATCCTCGGTGGCGACGTGCTGAACATCAGCGCGCATGTCGGCGACAACGCCCATGCGCTGCTGACCACGCCGGGCGCCGGCAAGTGGTATCGCGCCAACGGCTTCGTCTCGCAGCAGCAAGTGTCGCTGACGGCGACCGTCGGCGCAGCAGTGGAATGGCTGCCGCAGGAAACCATCTTCTTCAACGATGCCGACGTGCGCATGGAGCACACGGTCGAGCTGGCCGCCGATGCCACGTATATCGGCGGCGAGATCCTGTGCTTCGGCCGTACCGCGTCGGGTGAATCTTTCAACAGCGGTCGCGTCAGCCAGCGCACCAGCATTCGCCGCGGCGGTAAGCTGGTCTGGTTTGAACAGGGTGCGCTGCATGCAGGCACATCGTCGATGACGAGCCCGCTGGCGCTGGCCGGGTACACCGTGAGCGCCACGTTGATTGCAGTGGGTCTGCCGATCAACCCCGCCTTTCTCGGCGAGCTGCGCGAACAAACCAGCGCGTTGGCCCACGATGGCCGCAGCGGTGCGACGCAAATGAAACAAGTATTGGTGCTGCGCTATCTGGGTAACTCCAGCCAGGTGGCGCGGCAATGGCTGACGCATGCATGGCAGCGCATCCGTCCTGAATTGATGCAGCGTGAGGCGATCGTGCCGCGCATCTGGAATACATAAGCAAGCGACAGAAAGAATCAAGGAGAACGCATGGAACTGACCCCACGGGAAAAAGACAAGCTGCTGATTTTTACGGCAGCCCTGGTGGCTGAACGGCGCAAGGCGCGCGGCCTGAAACTCAACTATCCGGAAGCGGTGGCGCTGATCACGGCGGCCATCATGGAAGGCGCTCGCGATGGTCGTACGGTGGCCGAGCTGATGTCGGAAGGCACCAGGATACTGTCGCGCGCCGACGTCATGGACGGCGTGGCGGAGATGATCCCCGACATCCAGGTCGAAGCGACGTTCCCGGACGGCAGCAAGCTGGTCACGGTTCATCACCCTATTCCTTAAGGAGCGCTGACATGATTCCAGGAGAGATGCTGGTTGCGCCGGGCGACATCGAACTCAACGTCGGCCGCCGCACCGCAAGCGTGACCGTCGCCAACAGCGGCGACCGCCCGATCCAGGTCGGATCGCATTTTCATTTTTTCGAGACCAATCCGGCGCTGAAATTCGAGCGCCAAGTCGGTTACGGCATGCGCCTGAACATCGCCGCCGGCACCGCGGTCCGCTTCGAGCCGGGCCAGGAGCGCACGGTGGAACTGGTGGCGCTGGCCGGCGACCGCAAGGTCTACGGTTTCAACGCCAAGGTGATGGGCGCACTCGACAAGAAGGGAAATAAATAATGGCCAAGATTTCGCGTCAGGCTTATGCCGAGATGTTCGGCCCCACCGTCGGCGATCGTTTGCGTCTGGCCGACACCGAATTGTTCATCGAAGTTGAAAAGGATTTCACGACCTACGGCGAGGAGGTGAAGTTCGGCGGCGGCAAGGTGATCCGCGACGGCATGGGCCAGTCGCAGCGCAACTATAAAGACGTCATGGACACCGTGATCACCAACGCCGTTATCGTCGACCACTGGGGCATCGTCAAGGCGGACATCGGCATCAAGGGCGGCAAGATTGCCGGCATAGGCAAAGCCGGCAATCCGGACATCCAGCCCGACGTCACCATGGCCATCGGCGGCGCGACGGAGATCATCGCCGGCGAAGGCATGATCGTCACGGCCGGCGGCGTCGACACGCACATCCACTTCATCTGCCCGCAGCAAATCGAAGAAGCGCTGATGAGCGGCGTCACCACGATGATCGGCGGCGGCACCGGCCCGGCGGTCGGCACTGCGGCGACGACATGTACGCCCGGTCCGTGGCATATCCATTCGATGCTGTCGGCGGCGGATGCCTTCCCGATGAATCTCGGCTTCCTCGGCAAGGGCAACGTCAGTCTGCCGACGCCGCTGGAAGAACAGGTCCACGCCGGCGCCATCGGCCTGAAACTGCATGAAGACTGGGGCTCGACGCCGGCGGCGATCGACAACTGCCTGTCGGTGGCGGATCGTCTCGACGTGCAGGTGGCTATCCACAGCGATACGCTCAACGAAGGCGGCTTCCTCGAACATACGCTTGCCGCCTTCAAGGACCGCACCATCCACACCTTCCATACCGAAGGTGCGGGCGGCGGTCACGCGCCGGACATCATCGCGGCCGTGGGACAAGGCAATGTGTTGCCGTCGTCGACCAATCCGACGCGCCCGTACACCGTCAATACGCTGGACGAACATCTTGACATGCTGATGGTGTGCCATCATCTCGATCCCTCCATTGCCGAAGACATTGCTTTCGCCGAGTCGCGCATCCGCCGCGAGACGATTGCTGCGGAGGACATCCTGCACGATATCGGCGCGATCTCGATGATGTCGTCCGACTCGCAGGCGATGGGCCGCGTGGGCGAAGTGATCATGCGCACCTGGCAGACCGCGCACAAGATGAAGACGCAACGCGGGTCGCTGGCTGAAGATCCTTCACGCCACGACAATTTTCGCGTCAAGCGCTACGTCGCGAAGTACACCATCAACCCGGCGATCACGCATGGCATCTCGCACGTGGTCGGGTCGCTGGAAGTCGGCAAAGTCGCCGACATCGTGTTGTGGAAGCCGGCCTTCTTCGGCGTCAAGCCATCGATGATCCTCAAGAGCGGCATGATCGCGGCGGCGCAGATGGGCGATCCGAATGCATCGATTCCGACCCCGCAGCCGGTGCATTACCGCATGATGTTCGGTGCGTTTGGCGGCGGCTTGAAGACCTCGATGACCTTCGTCTCGCAGTCGGCGTTCGATGCCGGCATCGGCGACATGCTCAAGCTCAACAAGCCGGTCGTGCCGGTCAAGGGCATGCGCAATCTGCGCAAGCGCGACATGATCCATAATGGCGCCACGCCGAAGATGGAAGTCGATTCCGAAACCTATGAAGTGCGTGCCGACGGCGAGCTGCTGGTGTGCGAGCCGGCCAAGGTGCTGCCGCTGGCGCAACGCTATTTCCTGTTCTAGAAAAATTATGCTGACACTGAACACCAAGATCGACCACGCCGAGAAGATCGACGGCGAATTGCTGCTGCCTTACGACCAGCGCGAGAAGAGCCGCCTGCGCGCGACGATGACTTCGGGAGAAGACGTCGCCGTGTTCACCGTGCGCGGCACGGTGCTGCGCAACGGCGACCTGCTGCGCGGCGACGACGGCCGCGTGGTGCGCATCAATGCTGCCAAGGAGGCGACCTATCGCGTCGAGGCAAGCTCGCCGCATCAGCTGCTGCGTTGCGCTTTCCA
>Ga0068852_100001734_pt1 | contig 14850 bp, 9 predicted proteins | sample KBSCornC22_FD_66594 | JGI IMG/M metagenome (GOLD analysis project Ga0068852, IMG submission 66594) | Corn rhizosphere microbial communities from Kellogg Biological Station, Michigan, USA - KBS Corn C2-2 | ecosystem: Host-associated > Plants > Roots > Rhizosphere > Soil ... | reverse complement strand
ACGTGGAAGGACTTGACCGACTCCGTGAACTCGATGGCGTCGAACCTGACGGCCCAGGTGCGCAACATCGCGGACGTGACCACGGCCGTGGCAAAGGGCGATCTCTCGCGCAAGATCACGGTGGACGTGAAGGGCGAGATCCTCGAGCTCAAGAACACGATCAACACGATGGTGGACCAGCTCTCGTCGTTCGCGGCGGAGGTGACGCGCGTCGCACGCGAGGTGGGTACGGAAGGACGGCTCGGCGGCCAGGCGGACGTGCAGGGTGTCGCCGGCACGTGGAAGGACTTGACCGATTCCGTGAACTCGATGGCCGGCAACCTCACGGCGCAGGTGCGAAACATCGCGGACGTGACGACGGCCGTGGCAAAGGGCGACCTCTCCCGCAAGATCACGGTGGACGTGAAGGGCGAGATCCTCGAGCTCAAGAACACGATCAACACGATGGTGGACCAGCTCTCGTCCTTCGCGGCGGAGGTGACGCGCGTTGCACGGGAGGTGGGAACGGAAGGAAGGCTGGGCGGCCAGGCCGACGTGCAGGGTGTGGCCGGCACGTGGAAGGACTTGACCGACTCCGTGAACTCGATGGCCTCGAACCTCACGGGCCAGGTGCGGAACATCGCGGAGGTGACCACCGCGGTGGCAACCGGTGACCTGTCGAAGAAGATCACGGTGGACGTGAAGGGCGAGGTGCTGGAGCTGAAGAACACCATCAACACGATGGTGGACCAGCTGCGTTCGTTCGCTTCGGAAGTGACGCGGGTGGCGCGCGAGGTCGGCACCGAAGGCAAGCTGGGCGGCCAGGCGCGAGTCGAAGGCGTGTCCGGCACGTGGAAGGACCTGACCGACTCCGTGAACTACATGGCCTCGAACCTCACGGGCCAGGTGCGCAACATCGCGGACGTGACCACGGCCGTGGCGCGGGGCGATCTCTCGCGCAAGATCACGGTGGACGTGAAAGGCGAGATCCTCGAGCTCAAGAACACGATCAACACGATGGTGGACCAGCTCTCCTCGTTCGCGGCGGAGGTGACGCGGGTCGCGCGCGAGGTCGGTACGGAAGGACGTCTCGGCGGCCAGGCGGATGTGAAGGGCGTGTCGGGCACGTGGAAGGACCTGACCGACTCCGTGAACTCGATGGCGTCGAACCTCACCGCGCAGGTGCGCAACATCGCGGAGGTGACGACGGCGGTCGCGAAGGGCGACCTGTCGCGCAAGATCACGGTGGACGTGAAGGGCGAGATCCTCGAGCTCAAGAACACGATCAACACGATGGTGGACCAGCTCTCGTCGTTCGCGTCGGAGGTGACGCGGGTGGCGCGCGAGGTGGGCACCGAAGGACGGCTCGGCGGCCAGGCGCAGGTGCGCGGCGTCGCCGGCACGTGGAAGGATTTGACCGACTCGGTGAACTACATGGCCTCGAACCTCACGGGCCAGGTGCGCAACATCGCGGAGGTGACCACCGCGGTCGCGAAGGGCGACCTGTCGAAGAAGATCACGGTGGACGTGAAGGGCGAGATCCTGGAGCTGAAGAACACCATCAACACGATGGTGGACCAGCTGCGAAGCTTTGCCGCGGAGGTGACGCGGGTCGCGCGAGAGGTCGGCACCGAGGGCAAGCTGGGCGGCCAGGCGGTCGTGGAAGGCGTCTCGGGCACGTGGAAGGATTTGACGGACTCGGTGAACTCCATGGCCGGCAACCTCACGGACCAGGTGCGCGGTATCGCGAAGGTGGTGACCGCGGTCGCGAACGGCGACCTCAAGTTGAAGCTCACGGTGGAAGCCAAGGGCGAGATCGCGGCCCTTGCCGACACCATCAACAGCATGATCGAGACGCTGGCCACGTTCGCGGAGCAGGTGACGTCGGTCGCGCGCGAGGTCGGCGTCGAAGGCCAGCTCGGCGGCCAGGCGAAGGTGCCGGGCGCCTCGGGCACGTGGAAGGGCCTCACGGAGAACGTGAACCAGCTCGCGGAAAACCTCACCACGCAGGTGCGCGCCATCGCGGAGGTGGCCACGGCGGTGACGCAGGGCGACCTCACGCGAAGCATCACCGTGCAGGCGAAGGGCGAGGTGGCGGCGCTCAAGGACACCATCAACGAGATGATCCGCAACCTGCGTGACACCACGCAGAAGAACACGGAGCAGGACTGGCTGAAGACGAACCTCGCCAAGTTCTCCCGCATGCTGCAGGGCCAGAAGGATCTCAACACCGTCGGACGCCTGATCCTCTCGGAGCTGGCGCCCGTGGTGAGCGCGCAGCACGCGGAATTCCACGTGCTCTCCGGCGGGGACGAGTTCCCGCACCTCACGCTGCTCGCGAGCTACGCCTCGGATGGCGAGACCGCGCACGGCCGCCGCATCGGCATGGGCGAAGGGCTCGTCGGCCAGTGCGCCCTCGAGAAGCGCAAGATCCTGCTCGCGAACCCGCCGCAGGATTACCTGCGCATCTCCTCGGGCCTGGGGGCCGCGCCGCCGCGCAACATCCTCGTGCTGCCGGTGGTGTTCGAAAGCCAGGTGAAGGGCGTGCTGGAGCTCGCGTCGTTCGAGGGCTTCAGCGACATCCACCAGGCGTTCCTCGACCAGCTCACCGAATCGATCGGCATCGTGATCAACACGATCGAGGCGAACACGCGGACGGAGGACCTCCTCACGCAGTCGCAGACCCTCGCGCAGGAGCTGCAGAGCCGCCAGGAGGAGTTGCAGACCACCAACCAGGAGCTGCAGGAGAAGGCGCGGCTGCTGGCGCACCAGAACCAGGAGGTGGAGCGCAAGAACCAGGAGGTGGAGCAGGCCCGCCAGGCGCTGGAGGAAAAGGCACGCCAGCTCGCGCTCACGTCCAAGTACAAGTCCGAGTTCCTCGCCAACATGTCGCACGAGCTGCGCACGCCGCTCAACTCGCTGCTGATCCTGTCGGACCAGCTCTCGGGCAACTCCGAGGGCAACCTCACCTCGAAGCAGGTGGAGTTCGCGCGCACGATCCACTCGTCGGGCAACGACCTGCTGATGCTCATCAACGACATCCTGGACCTCTCGAAGATCGAGTCGGGCACGGTGGCGGTGGACGTGGGCGAGGTGCGGCTGGACGAGCTGCAGCGCTTCGTCGAGCGCACCTTCCGCCACGTGGCGGAGACCAAGGGCCTCGCGTTCGACATCCGCATGGATCCGCGCCTGCCGAAGGCGGTTTCCACGGATGCCAAGCGCCTGCAGCAGATCCTGCGCAACCTGCTGTCCAACGCGTTCAAGTTCACGCACAAGGGCGAGGTGAACCTCGTGATCCGTCCGGCGAGCGCAGGCTGGTCGGCGGACAACGAGGATCTCAGCCGCGCCTCCGACGTGATCGAGTTCTCGGTCACGGATACCGGCATCGGCATCCCGACCGACAAGCAGCAGATCATCTTCGAGGCGTTCCAGCAGGCCGACGGCTCCACGTCGCGCAAGTACGGCGGCACGGGCCTGGGCCTCGCGATCTCGCGCGAGCTGTCGCGGCTGCTGCGCGGCGAGATCCGCCTGGTGAGCGCGCCGAGCAAGGGCAGCGTCTTCTCGCTGTACCTGCCGGCCACGTTCCCGGCCACTCGCGTGCAGCGCAAGTCGCCGGACGCCGCTGCCGTCGCGTCCGCCGCCATCGAGGCCGCTCGCCAGGCTGCGGAGCGCCGCGTGGTGGAGGTCGCCGAGGAGGAGATCGCCGCCGCGGCCAACACGCCGCCGGTGCTGGTCAATGAAGCGAACGACGACCGCGAGTCGATCCATCCGGGCGACCGCAGCGTGCTCATCGTCGAGAACGACCTCGCCTTCGCCCGCGTGCAGCTCGAGGCCGCGCGCGAGCAGGGCTTCAAGGGCCTGGTCACCACGACGGGCACTTCGGCGCTCACGCTGGTGCACCAGTACCGGCCGTCGGCGATCATGCTGGACATCTTCCTGCCCGACATCGACGGCTGGCGCGTCCTGTCGCGCCTGAAGAACGACCTCGCCGCGCGCCACATCCCGGTGCACATCATCTCGACGGAAGAGGCGCGCGAGCGTGCGCTTTCGTCGGGCGCCCGCCGCTTCGTGGCGAAGCCGATCCAGAGCCGCAAGGCCGTGGACGAGGTGATGGAAGAGGTCTACCGCTATGTCTCGAACGAGCGGCGCAAGCTCCTCATCGCCGAGGCAGACCCGGCGCGCCTCGCGGCCGTGACCGACTATCTCGATGGGCTGGACAACGTCGAGATCGTCACCGCCACGAACGCCGAGCGCACCGCGGAGCTCTTCCGCGCGGGCGACGTCGACTGCATGGTGGTCAATCCCGCGATGCCGGATCTCGACCTGCACGCGCTCCTCGACGAGCGCCGCGACGAAAGCGCGGCGCCCCCGCCGGTGATCTCGTACGGCCGCCAGCTCGCCGCTTCCATCGGCGCCGCGAGCGTGGCGCTCGACGCCGTGCCGGGCGTGAGCGAGGTGCATTCGCTCGAGCGCCTGCTGGACGCGGTGGTGCTCGCGCTGCACATCGACGTCACGCACGTGAAGGACGAGCATCGCAAGGTGCTGGACGAGATCTACGGCTCGACCAAGGCGCTGGCGGGACGACGCGTCCTGATCGTCGACGACGACATCCGCAACATCTTCGCGCTGTCGTCGGTGCTCGAGGATTACGGCATGGACATCAAGACCGCGGATAATGGCCGCGAGGCGATCGCCGTGGCGCAGAAGGGCGAGCTCGACGTGGTCCTCATGGACATCATGATGCCGGAGATGGACGGGCTGGAAACCACGCGCGAGATCCGCAAGGTGCCGAGCTGCAAGGACCTGCCGATCGTGGCCGTGACCGCGAAGGCGATGAAGGGCGATCGTGAACGCTGCATCGAGGCCGGGGCCTGGGACTACCTTTCCAAGCCCGTCGACCGCGAACAACTCCTGACGGTGCTCAAAGCATGGTTGCAACGCTGAAGCAAGACATGAACGCGCACATGCCGGTGGCGGCGATGACGGAGGAGACGCTCCCGGGCGCGGGAGCGCTCGAGCGCTCGAACATCCTCATCGTCGACGACCGCCTCGACAAGCGGGTCGTCTTCCGCACCATCCTCGAGGAGCTCGACCAGAACATCGTCACGGCTTCCTCGGGCGAGGAGGCGCTGCGATGGCTCCTCGACAACGACTGCGCGGTCATCCTGCTCGACGTGAACATGCCGGGCATGGACGGCCTCGAGACCGCGGAGCTCATCCGCTCGCGGCGCAAGTCGTCGCACACGCCGATCATCTTCATCACGGCGTTCGCGGACGAGATGCATACCGCGAAGGGGTATTCGCTCGGCGCCGTGGACTACATCCTGTCCCCGGTCGTGCCCAACATCCTGCGCAGCAAGGTGAAGGCGCTGGTCCAGCTGCATCGGCTCAATGCGGAGCTGCGCAAGCGTGCCGACGAGCGCGTGGCGCTGGTGCGCGAGCAGGCCGCGCGCACCATGGCCGAGGAGTCGCAACGCCGCGCGAGCTTCCTCGCGGAAGCCACCCAGGTGATGGCGAGCTCGCTGGACGTGGATACCATCCTCAAGGGCGCCTCGGATCTCGTGGTGCCGTTCCTCGCGGACTACAGCGCGGTGCTGGTGGTGGCCGACGATGGCAGCGTGCGTTCGCGCCGCACGGCGAGCGTGGCGGGGTGGGAGCATTACCTCGGCGAATACCGCGCGGCCTTCGAGGCGACGATCGAGCAGCAGCTCGAGCGCGTGCGCGGCAACGCGGCACCCGCGTTCACCGACCGCCTCGCGGCCGCGCGCACCCCCGAGTCCGTGGGCGATCCGCCTTCGGGCGAGCTGCACACGTTCCCGCTCGTCACGCGCGGCAAGGTGCGCGGTGCCCTGCTGCTGGCGCTGGGCCCCTCGTCGCGGCACCTGCAGGGGCAGGATCTCTCGCTGGCGGACAGCCTCGCGGGACGTGCCGCCGCATCCCTCGACAACTGCCTCCTCTACGAGGAGATCCAGAACGCCGACCGCCGCAAGAACGAGTTCCTCGCGACCCTCTCGCACGAGCTGCGCAACCCGCTGGCGCCCATGCGCGCGGCGCTGCACATGCTGCGCTCCAAGCCCGTCGAGCAGGAAAAGGCGCAGACTCTGCTGGAAACCATGGATCGCCAGGTCGCGCAGATGACGCGCCTGGTGGAAGACCTGCTCGACATCTCGCGCATCACGCGCGGGGCGATCGAGCTGCGCCGCGAGCTGCTCGACGTGGGGGCGGAGGTTCGCAACGCGCTCGAGTCCTGCCAGGGTGCGCTCGACAATCGCCGGCACGAGGTGAAGGTGATATTGCCGGAGACGGATGCCCGGGTGGTCGCGGACCGCGTGCGGCTGCAGCAGATCCTGGAGAACCTCATCCTCAACGCGGTCAAGTACACCGAGCCGGAAGGGCGCATCGAGGTGTCGGTGGAGTCGCAGCCCTCGGACGTGCTGATCCGCGTGCGCGACACCGGCATCGGCATCGCGCCCGACAAGCTTTCGCAGGTCTGGGACTTGTTCGTACAGGTGGATGAATCGCCCGAGCGCACGCGCAAGGGACTGGGAATCGGACTCGCACTCGTGAAGGATCTCGTGAAAAGACATGGCGGTTCGGTCGAAGCCTCGAGCGAGGGGCTTGGCAAGGGCAGCACGTTCACCGTGCGGCTGCCACGCGCGCGGCAGAACGATGTCGCGGTCGACACGGGCGGGCATCCTGTGCTCGCGGTCGAAGAGTCGGCCCCGCCGGTGGAATCGAAACCCGCCGTCCCGGTGGGCATCCGCCGCGTGCTGATCGTGGACGACAACATGGACGCGGCCGAGACGCTCGGGATGATGCTGGAGATCCTGGGCCACGAGACGTGCAAGGCCCACGACGGCAACGCGGCGATCCAGGCCGCGGCCGAGTACCAGCCCGACATCATCTTCATGGACATCGGCCTGCCCGGCATCTCGGGCCACGAGGCCGCGAACCGCATCCGCAAGGACCTCGGCATGACCGGCGTCTTCATGGTGGCGCTCTCCGGCTACGGCACCGAGGAGGACCGGCGCAAGTCGCTCCACGCGGGCTTCGACACCCACCTCGTGAAGCCGCTCGATCCGGGAGCCCTGCCCGGCATCCTCGCGGCCTTCGAAAAGCGCAAGGCGTGAGCGGTGGTATGATGAAACGATCGGACGCACGGCGCGCGAAAGGGCCGCAATGGTTATGAGACCGCCAACTAACCCGTTCACCGGAGACACTCGGTAGGCGGGTTCGCGTCCACGGATGATCGAAAGCGCGGCTCGTCCGCGCTTTTTTATTGATGTCGCCCCGGCGCAGGCCGGGGCCCAATCTGGACCCCTGCCCACGCGGGGATGAAGATATGCCCAACATCACCCTCCCGGACGGCTCCGTCCGGCAATACGAGAACCCCGTCACGGTCGGAGAGGTCGCCGCCTCCATCGGCGCGGGCCTCGCCAAGGCGGCCCTCGGCGGCAAGGTCGACGGCAAGCTCGTCGACACGTCGCATCGCATCGAGCGCGATGCGAACGTCGCCATCGTGACCGACCGCGATCCCGAAGGCCTCGACCTCATCCGCCACTCGACGGCGCACCTGCTCGCGTACGCCGTGAAGGAGCTCTTTCCCGACGCGCAGGTGACGATCGGCCCGGTGATCGAGAACGGCTTCTACTACGATTTCGCGTACAAGCGCCCGTTTACGCCGCAGGACCTCGAGGCGATCGAGAAGCGCATGGGCGAGCTCGCGAAGAAGGACCTGCCCGTCGCGCGCGAGGAATGGAAGCGCGACGACGCGGTGAAGTTCTTCGAGTCGATCGGCGAGAAGTACAAGGCCGAGATCATCGGCGCGATCCCGTCGCAGGAGGGCATCAGCCTCTATCGCGAGGGCGACTTCATCGACCTGTGCCGCGGCCCGCACGTGCCGTCCACGGGCAAGCTCAAGGTCTTCAAGCTGATGAAGGTCGCGGGCGCCTATTGGCGCGGCGACTCGAAGAACGAGATGCTGCAGCGCATCTACGGCACCGCGTGGGCGAAGAAGGAGGAGCAGGAAGCCTACCTCCACATGCTCGAGGAGGCGGAGAAGCGCGACCACCGCCGCATCGGCAAGCAGCTCGACCTCTTCCACATGCAGGACGAGGCGCCGGGCATGGTGTTCTGGCATCCCAAGGGCTGGCAGCTCTGGCAGCAGGTGGAGCAGTACATGCGCCGCGTCTATCGCGACAACGGCTACCAGGAGATCCGCTGTCCCATGATCCTCGACCGCTCGCTGTGGGAGAAGTCGGGGCACTGGGAGAACTACAAGGACAACATGTTCACGACGGAGTCCGAGAAGCGCGACTTCGCCATCAAGCCGATGAACTGCCCCGGCCACGTGCAGGTCTTCAACTCGGACCTGCGCAGCTACCGGGACCTGCCGTTGCGCTACGGAGAATTCGGCGCGTGCCACCGCAACGAGCCCTCCGGCGCGCTGCACGGCCTGATGCGCGTGCGCGCCTTCACGCAGGACGACGGCCACATCTTCTGCGGCGAGGAGCAGATCGAGCCCGAGTGCGTGGCCTTCCACCGCCTGTCGTTCAAGGTCTACGACGACTTCGGCTTCAAGGACATCCAGGTGAAGATCGCGCTGCGCCCCGACAAGCGCATCGGCACGGACGAGCAATGGACCAAGGCCGAGGAAGCGCTGCGCTCGGCCTTGCGCGCCTGCGGCACGGAATGGACGGAGCTGCCCGGGGAGGGCGCCTTCTACGGGCCGAAGATCGAGTACCACCTCAAGGATTCGCTCGGCCGCTCGTGGCAGGTCGGCACGATGCAGGTGGATTTCATGATGCCCGCGCGGCTCGGCTCCGAGTACGTGGCCGAGGACAACGCCCGCCGCGTGCCCGTGATGCTGCACCGGGCGATCGTCGGATCCATGGAGCGCTTCATCGGAATCCTGATAGAAAACCACGCGGGTGCGATGCCTTTGTGGCTTTCACCTGTTCAGGTAGTCGTGATGAACGTCACCGATCGGCAGGAAAGCTACGTGCACGAGGTGGCCGGGACGCTGCGCGCCGCCGGCATCCGCGTGGCCACGGATTTGCGGAACGAGAAAATAACGTATAAAATTCGAGAACATAGCATCCAGAAGCTTCCTTACCAGCTGATCCTCGGCGATAAGGAGGTTGCCGCGAAGACGGTCTCCGCGAGAACGCGTGCCGGTGAAAACCTGCCACCCGTTCCGCTGGAGGCCTTTGTTTCGCGCCTGCAGGATGAGGTGGCGGCTCGAAAGTAGGCGCGCCAGGGAGCCGCGGAACCGCTGAATGAACTTCAAGTTCCGCCGCCAGGTACCCAATTTTAAAAGGAATTTTCCATAGCTCAGGACAAGGCAGTACGCATCAACGGCGAGATCAATTCACCGGAAATCCGCCTCGTGGGTATCGAGGGAGAGCCCCTCGGCATCGTGAGTATCGGTGAGGCCATGCGGCAGGCAGAGGAGGCGGAGGTGGATCTCGTCGAGATCGCCCCCACGGCCAAGCCCCCCGTGTGCCGGTTGATGGACTATGGGAAGTTCAAGTACCGCGAGAGCAAGAAGGCGCACGAGGCCAAGCTCAAGCAGAAGCAGATCCAGGTGAAGGAAGTGAAATTCCGCCCTGGAACGGACGAAGGCGATTACAAGATCAAGGTCCGCAACCTCACCCGCTTCCTCACGGAGGGCGACAAGACCAAGGTGACGTTGCGGTTCCGCGGCCGGGAGATGGCGCACCAGGAAATCGGCGTGGCGCTGCTGAAGCGCATCGAGGCCGATCTCGCTCCGGTGGGCGCCGTGGAGCAGTGGCCGAAGATGGAAGGGCGGCAGATGATCATGGTGCTGGCGCCCAAAAAGAAACACTGACGGCTCGAGGGCGAGCCGTCACCCCGTCGAAGGACGGGGCCCAAGGCATCGGGCGCAGTAGATTGGATCCCGGACCATCGCCGCAAATGCGGCGTCCGGGATGACGGCGAAGGACTCCGCATTTGCGGCGTCCGGGATGACGAAGAAGGTGTCTTCAGGTCACGAAGCGCGGAAGGGTTCCGCCACCTGCTGCACCAAAATCAAGGAGGGCATCGTGCCCAAGATGAAGACCAAGAGTGGCGCCGCCAAGCGCTTCCGGGTCCGCGGCAGCGGCTCGATCAAGCGTTACTCGGCGGGCAAGCGCCACATCCTCACCAAGCGAACCACCAAGAACAAGCGCCAGCTTCGCGGTGTGGGTTCGGTCCATGCGACCAACCTCGCGCACGTGAAAGCCATGCTTCCCAACGGATAAGGAGCCGCCATGCCTCGCGTAAAACGTGGAGTGACGGCGCGCGCGCGCCACAAGAAGATCCTCGTCCAGGCCAAGGGCTACCGCGGCCGCCGCAAGAACGTATACCGCATCGCCAAGCAGGCGGTGATGAAGGCGGGGCAGTACGCCTACCGCGATCGCCGCAACAAGAAGCGCGAGTTCCGCGCGCTCTGGATCACCCGCATCAACGCGGGCGCGCGCGAAGCGGGCGTCACCTACAGCCAGTTCATGGCGGGCCTGAAGAAGGCCGGCATCGACATGGACCGCAAGGTCCTCGCCGACCTCGCCGTGTTCGACAAGCCCGCGTTCGGCAAGATCGTCGAGCAGGCCAAGGCGAGCCTCCGGGCCTGAAGTCGACGTAAAGCAGTCGGAAGGGGCTCGCGAGAGCCCCTTTTTCGTTTGTAGCGCCAAGGGGAAGAACATGTTCGACGAAGCGTGGCGACAGCGCATCCTCGAGGAAGCCGAGCGCAGCACCGCGGCCGCGGCGACGGTGCACGACCTCTTCAACGTGAAGGCCGATTTCCTCGGCAAGTCGGGCAGGATCACCGAGGGCCTGAAGTCCCTCGGCAAGGTCGCGCCCGAGGAGCGCAAGGCGCAGGGCCAGCTCCTCAACACGGTGAAGGTCGAGGTCGAGCGCCGCATCGAGAGCCGCCACCAGGCGCTGCTCGCGGGCGAGCTCGACCGCAAGCTCGCCGCCGAGGCCGTGGACGTGACGCTCCCCGGCCGCCGCCAGGCCCCGGGTGGCCTGCATCCCATCGCGCGCGTGCAGGAGCGCGTGGAAAAGCTCTTCGCCACGATGGGCTTCTCGGTGGCCGACGGCCCCGAGATCGAGAACGACTTCTACAACTTCTCCGCGCTGCGCGTCTTCCCGAGCCACCCGTCGCGCAGCATGCAGGACACGTTCTACATCGCGGATTCCGACCTCGTGCTGCGCACGCACACCTCGCCCGTCCAGATCCGCTACATGGAAGCGCACAAGCCGCCGCTGCGCATCATCTGCCCCGGCCGCGTGTATCGCGTCGACCACGATGCGACGCATTCGCCGATGTTCCACCAGGTCGAGGGCCTGTGGGTCGACGAAGGCATCAGCCTCGCGGACCTGAAGGGCACGATCACGCAGTTCCTGCGCGCGTTCTTCGAGCGCGACGAGATCGACGTGCGCTTCCGGCCGTCGTATTTCCCGTTCGTCGAACCGGGCGTCGAGGTGGACATGGAATGGAGCCGCCGGCGGGGGTCCCCGACTGGTCGGGGTGGAGTCGACACCGCCGAGGTGAGCTACCTCGAGATCGGCGGCGCCGGTGTCGTGCATCCGGACGTCCTGCGCGCGGTCGGCATCGATCCGCAGGTGCACTCCGGGTTCGCCTTCGGCATCGGCCTGGACCGCCTCGCGATGCTCAAGTACGGCGTGAACGACCTGCGCCTCTTTTTCGAGAACGATCTGAAATTCCTGGGGCAGTTCCGATGAAGGTATCCGTGCAGTGGCTGCGCGAGCTGGTGGCGATCGACCTTTCCGTGGACCGGCTCGCGCACATCCTCACCATGGCCGGGCTCGAGGTCGAAGAGGTCACCCCCGTCGCCGCGCAGTTCTCCGGCATCGTGGTCGCGCACGTGAAGAGCGTCGCGCCGCACCCCAATGCCGACAAGCTGCGCGTGACCGAAGTCGACGCGGGCACGGGCGAGACCCTGCAGATCGTGTGTGGCGCGCCCAACGTGGCCGCCGGCCAGAAGGTGCCGTGCGCGCTCGTGGGCGCCAAGCTGCCGGGGCTCGAGATCCGCAAGGCCAAGCTGCGCGGCGTCGAATCGAGCGGCATGCTCTGCTCCGCGCGCGAGCTGGGGCTGTCTTCCGACCACTCGGGGCTCCTCGTCCTGGACCACGACGCGCCCGTGGGCCGCGACGTGCGCGACGTGCTCGCGCTGGACGACGTCTACCTCACGCTCAAGCTCACGCCCAATCGCGGCGATTGCCTGTCCATGTTCGGCATCGCGCGCGACGTGGCGGCGCTCACCGGCGCGCAACTGCGCCTGCCGCAGGCGCCGCCAGTGCCCACGCAACTGGCCGATACGCGCGCGGTGGGAATCACCGATCGCAAGGCGTGCGGCGAGTATTACGGCCGTGTCATCCGCGGCATCGACGTGCATGCGCGCACGCCGCAGTGGATGGTGCGCCGCCTCGAGCGCGCGGGCCTGCGCGCCATAAGCCCGCTGGTGGACATCACCAACTACGTGATGCTCGAGCGCGGCCAGCCGATGCACGCGTTCGACCACGCGAAGCTGCAGGGCGCCGTCGGCGTGCGCTTCATGCAGCCGGGCGAGAAGCTCAGGCTGCTCAACGAGCAGGAGGTGGAATACCGCCCGAACCTGCTCGCGATCACCGATGCGCGCGGGCCGGTGGCGCTCGCCGGCGTCATGGGCGGCTACGACACGATGGTGGACGATTCCACCCGCGACGTCTTCTTCGAATCGGCGTGGTTCCACCCCGAGGTCATCCAGGGCAAGTCGCGCGAGCTCGCCCTCACCAGCGACGCGGCGTATCGCTTCGAGCGGGGCGTCGATCCCGCCGGCACCGGCAATGCGCTGGAGCGCGCCACCGCGCTCACGATCGAGATCTGCGGCGGCCAGCCGGGACCGCTTTCGCTCGCGCGCGGCGAGCTTCCTGCCCGCGAGGCGATCACGGTGCGCCCGGCCCGCGTGCGCTCGCTGCTGGGCTATGAGGTGGCCGACACGGCGATGCACGACATCCTGCAGCGCCTCTCGTGCATGCCGGAGGCGGGCGCCGATGCGATCCGCGCCACGCCACCGAGCTGGCGCTTCGACCTCGCGATCGAAGAGGACTTCGTCGAGGAGATCGCGCGCGTGCACGGCTACGAGCACGTGCCCGCCAACCCGCCCCGTGCGCGCGTCCCCATGCTCGCCCAGGCCGAGGGCGAGCGCAGCCGCTTCGACCTGCGCCGCAGCCTCGCCTCCCTGGGCTACCAGGAGATCGTGAGCTACAGCTTCGTGGCCGAGGAATGGGAGGCCGATTTCGCGGGCAATACGAAGCCCGTGCGGCTCGCCAACCCGATCGCGGCGCAGATGAGCGTCATGCGCTCGACGCTCCTGGGCGGCCTGGTGCAGGCCCTGCGCGGCAACCTGAACCGCGGCGAGGCCCGCGTTCGCATCTTCGAGATCGGCCGCTGCTTCGAGGCCGCTGCGGCGAACCCGGCCGTCCAGCCCGAGCGCATCGCGGCGCTCGCCTTCGGCACCCGCTGGCCGGAACAGTGGGCCGAGCAGGGCGCCCCGGTCGACTTCTTCGACGCCAAGGGCGACCTGGAGAGCCTGGCGGGCCGCCAGGGGCTCGAATTCGCCGCGGGCACCCATCCGGCCTGCCATCCGGGCCGTTGCGCCGTCGTCCGGCTGGGCGGCGAGGCGATCGGCTTCGTGGGCGAGCTGCATCCCCGGTTACAACAGAAATACGAGCTCCCGGCCGCCCCGGTGGTCTTCGAAGTCGCCACGGCGCCGCTGCTGGCCGGCCAGGCGCCGCGTTTCCAGGGCATCTCGCGCATGCCCGCCGTGAGGCGTGACACGGCCTTCACCGTGGACGAAAACACCCCCGCGGGCACCATCCTGGCAGCCCTTCGGGGCGGCCTTCCGGCCTTCGTCCGGGAGCTCGAAGTGTTCGATCAGTACCGCGGAAAAGGGGTCGAGGCCGGGAAAAAAAGCCTTGCCCTACGGATAGTTATGCAGGATACTGACAGGACTTTGACAGATTCCGAGGTGGAGGAAGTCGTGGCCGCCGTACGGAAGCAGCTCACTGAACAATTCCAAGCCAAGCCGCGCACGTGAAAGACAAGGTCACCCTCACCAAGGCCGAGCTCGCCGACCTGATGTTCGAAAAGGTCGGGCTCAACAAGCGAGAGGCCAAGGACATGGTCGAGTCCTTCTTCGAGGAAATCCGGATCGCCCTGGAGAGGGGCGAGATGGTCAAGCTCTCGGGTTTCGGCAACTTCCAGCTCCGGAAGAAGCCGCAGCGCCCGGGACGCAACCCGAAGACCGGGGAGGAAATTCCCATCACAGCCCGGCGCGTCGTGACCTTTCATGCGAGCCAGAAGCTGAAAAGCCTGGTGGAGAAGTCCTTCAATGGCCACGGAGAACCTGGCGACGACTGACCTTCCTGCGATCCCGCCGAAGCGTTACTTCACCATCGGTGAGGTGAGTGAGCTGTGCGGGGTCAAGCCCCACGTGCTGCGGTACTGGGAGCAGGAATTCACGCAGTTGAAGCCCCTCAAGCGCCGGGGCAACCGCCGCTATTACCAGCACCACGAGGTGCTCCTCATCCGCCGCATCCGCGAGCTGCTGTACGAGCACGGCTTCACCATCAACGGCGCCCGCAACCGCCTCGAGGACACCTCCTCCGGCCGTGGCGGCGACATCGTCACCGGCACCAAGTCGATGACCGTCCCCCAGCCCATCTCCCCGGGCAACATCCGCAAGGAATTGAAGAGCATCCTCAAGATGCTCGAGCGCTAGCCCGAAAAATAGGGACGTACCCCATTTCCCGGATAGCGGAACGCTAGGCGTGGATCAGGCCGTAGCGGATCGCGATCAGCGTGAG
>Ga0068852_100001731_pt1 | contig 14875 bp, 14 predicted proteins | sample KBSCornC22_FD_66594 | JGI IMG/M metagenome (GOLD analysis project Ga0068852, IMG submission 66594) | Corn rhizosphere microbial communities from Kellogg Biological Station, Michigan, USA - KBS Corn C2-2 | ecosystem: Host-associated > Plants > Roots > Rhizosphere > Soil ... | reverse complement strand
GACGGAGTGGATGATCTGTTTCAGAGTGATTGCGGTGCCGGAGGGGGCATCGAGCTTCGAAGTGTGATGAGTTTCGCTGATTGCGAATTTATATCCTTCCATGCGGGCGAGTTCGGCTGTTAGGCGGAACAGCTTCTGAACGCCAATCGAGAAGTTGGTGCCATAAAGCAGAGCGCCTCCACGGCGATGCGCGATGGCTTTCAATTCGGGAAGCTGGGCGTACCAGCCCGTGGTCCCCACGACGATGCGGCAGCCGAGCGCGAGGACGGCGCGGATGTTTTCGACGGCGGCATCGGGGGTAGTAAAGTCGATGACCGCGTCGACACCCGCGAGATTCGGAGCGGTGAGGGCGGATGCGTGTTCGTTTTCGTTGATGTCGAGTGCGCGCACGCCATGGCCGCGCTCGCGCGCCACTTCGGCGACAAGCGAACCGGTCTTTCCCTTGCCTAGAACGAGGAGAAGCATTGAAACCTCAGCAAACAGTGATCAGTGAACAGAATCTTATCCGAAGGACTGCCGTGCGCGCGAGATGGTTGCAGCTACTCACTGCGGGGAGTTCACTGTGATCTGTTTTCTGGCTTCCACGTCGAAGATGCTCGGGTCCGGGTCTTTGAAAAAGGCGGCGTGCAGAGAGCGGACCGCTTCGTCGGCGTCCTCTTCGTCGACCATGAAGCTCATGTTGATTTCGCTGGCGCCCTGGGAGATCATGCGCACGTTGACGTGGCGGATAGCGCCGAAGACCTGCGCAGCCATACCGCTCTGTCCGCGAATGTCTTCGCCGACAAGGCACACTAGTGCTTTTTTCCCTTCGTAGTTCACATCAGCCAGTTTGCTGAGGTCGGCGGCAATCAGCGGCAGCTTATCGTTGGAGTCGACTGTGAGCGAGACGGAGACTTCGCTCGTGGAGACCATGTCGACGGGACACTGGTGCTTGTCGAAGATGTCGAAGATCGCTTTCAGGTAGCCGTGAGTCATGAGCATCCGGCTCGCGACGACGTCGATGATGCTCAGCTTCTTCTTGACCGCGATCGATTTGAAGGGACTGTTGCAGTGAGGCGCGACCGAGGTGATCTGGGTGCCTTCGTTGGTAGGATTCTTGCTGTTGAGAACGAAGACCGGGATGCTCTTCTTGACGGCGGGCAGAATGGTGGCGGGATGAAGGACTTTGGCGCCGAAATAGGCGAGCTCGGCCGCTTCTTCAAAGCTGATGACTTTGACGCGTAAAGCGTCGGGACAGACGCGGGGATCCGAGGTCATGATGCCGTCTACGTCGGTCCAGATTTCGATGGCGTCGGCTGAGAGCGCTCCACCAATGAGCGCGCCGGTGAAGTCCGATCCACCGCGGCCGAGCGTGGTGGTGATGCCATCTTCGTTGGAGGCGATGAAACCGCCCATCACGACGACTTTGCCCTCGTTCAACAGAGGACGGAGATGCTCGGCGGCACGTTTCTCAATGAGCGCGTCAATGGGCGCGGCCTTCTGAAACTGAGAGTCGGTGATGATGACGCTACGAGAATCAATGTGAGCGGCTTGGATGCCTTGCTCATGGAATGCGGCTGCGATGATGCGGCTGGAGAGACGCTCGCCGTAACTGACGATGAGGTCTGAGATGCGGGGCGTGAGTTCGAGAATGGCGGCCAGGCCGCGCAGGATTTCGTCGAGCGCATCGAACTCCTCCTCGATGTGATTGCAAATTGCGGAGGAGTCGCATTGAGTTTTGATAAGGGCGCAAGCAGTGTCGCGATGCCGGGCCCGCAGGCGAGAGCTGATGGCGAGAGCGCCGGTCCGATCGCCCTGAGCGGCTGAAGCAGCAGCGCGCAGCAGAAGATCGGTGACTTTGGCCATGGCGCTGACCACAACGACTGTTTGTTTTCCTGCGGCGACACGGCCCGCAACGATGGAGGCAGTACGGTTGATGGCGACCGGATCTTCGACCGAAGTGCCGCCGAATTTCATCACAACCAGGCTCATGCGTTGTTGTCGAACCTCAAGGGCTTTAGCCCGTTTCTATCGTGAATCTGTTCGGCGACCAGAGTCGTGCGCCGTTCGAGCTTCAAGGATCTAAGCGCGGGTGACTGTCGCGGAATCCGGTTCCCACCTTCGCGAACGCCCGGAGGGCTCCGGCCTGTTGCCCGTGAACCCCGCCTCAAGCTTGCCCAGTTTCGCGAGCAGTTCCGCATTCAGGATGGTTGCGCCGGCCGCACCGCGAACCGTGTTATGCGAGAGCAGCACGAACTTCCAGTCGAGCAGATTGCAGGGGCGCAGACGGCCCACTGTCACGGCCATGCCGCGCTCGCGATTGCGATCGAGACGAGGCTGCGGGCGGTCGGGCTGATCGGCAAACTGTACGGGCTGCCTCGGTGCGAAGGGCAGGTCCATTCCGGCAAGCGGCTTGAATTCGTCCCATGCGGCGAGAATCTGATCGCGCGTGGCGGGCTTTGCGAATTTGATGGAGACGCACTCGGTGTGGCCATCGACCACCGGGACGCGATTGCAGTGCGCCGTGATGCCAGCCGCAAGCGGTGTTACGGCATGCGCTTCGGTCTTGCCAAGGAGCTTGAGGGTTTCGGCCTCCATCTTTTCTTCTTCGCTGCCGATGTAGGGAACGACGTTATCGAGGATGTCCATGGAGGCGACACCGGGGTATCCGGCACCGCTGACGGCCTGCATGGTGCTGACGAAAATCTGCTCGATGCCGAATCGCTCCTGGAGCGGCTTTAGAGCCATGACGAGGCCGATGGTCGAGCAATTGGGGTTGGTGACCATGTAACCGCCCGACTGCTTGCGCCACTCCTGCTCTTCGATGAGCTGCAGGTGGTCGGCATTGACCTCGGGGATGACGAGCGGCACCTTCTCCGCCATGCGGAAGGCGCTGGAATTGGAGAGGACCGCACAGCCTGCTTCGGCGAACCTGGGCTCAAGCTCACGAGCGAAGGCAGCGTCGACGGACGCGAAGATAATCCGAGGAGAACCGGCGGGGTCGGCGGGAGAAACCGGCATCTTCGCAATGCGATCAGGGAGGGGAGTATCAAGCCTCCACTTCGCCGCCTCGCCGTAAGGTTTGCCGCTGGAACGGTCGCTTGCCGCAAGCCATGCCACCTCAAACCACGGGTGATCTGCGAGTAGCTGGATATAGCGCTGACCGACCATTCCGGTCGCGCCGAGGATGCCGATTGGATATTTGTTTTGCATGGGACTGAACCCTTTAGTGTACAGGAGAGCGGGTTTTAGCAGATGAGTTTTGGCTGCGGGCGGGACGCGGAAGTTTCTTGGCCAAGTGTTTCTTCCGTAATTTGCTTGTCGCCCGTTTGGGGGATGCCAGGGCTAGCCGGGGCGTTTCGGATTTGCAGAGAGGTCGCCGACTACCGTCGTCCACTCGCGCACATACCAGCGCTTCACCAGGCCGTTGGCGACGTACGGATCGGCGCGGGCAAACTTCTCCGCAACTTCGGGCGAGTCGCCTTTGAAGAGGAGGACGGCGCCATCAGGTGGGTTGGCCAGTGCTCCTCCAAGAACCAGTTCGCCCCGCTCTGCCGCCTCCCATCCAAGCTTGAGATGGATGTTGCGGAATTCTGTACGGCGCGAGATGTAGTCGTCAGCGACCTCATAGAAGAGAAGGAAGTGCATCGGGGGCTCCTGTCGAATCGGATTCTACTCCAGAGAGTTTCGACGCAAATTCTGATCGGATGGCTAAACTGGACGCAGTGAAGACACAAGGCACCGAAGGCATCGAGTCTCAGATCCCGATGCGCGCGCTGCTGGCTGGGGCCCGGCGAAAAGAAGTGAGTCTGATTGAACTCACGCGCAAACTTGTGCTCTGCGAATCGCCGTCGGACAGCAAGGCTGCCGTAGACGCGTGTGTGGCCATCGCGGCGACGGAGCTTAAGACACGCGGCGGACGGGTGAAGCTTCATCGGCAGCGGGAATACGGCGATGTTCTCGAGGCGCGATTTGGCCCCCGCAGGCAGAAGGGTCGCAAACCAATTCTGCTGCTGGGACATCTGGATACCGTTTGGCCGGCTGGGACTTTGCGCAACATGCCATGCCGAGTAGAAGATGGGCGGCTGTGGGGGCCGGGGACGCTGGACATGAAGGCCGGCGTGGCGATGGCGCTCACGGCGCTGGAGATGCTCGCAGAAGCCGACCTGCTCCGTCGCGAGATCGTTCTCCTGCTGAACAGCGATGAAGAGATCGGTAGCCTGGTTTCGCGGCGGATCACGGAGAAGCTGGCGAAGGAGTGCGCAGCGGTATTTGTGCTGGAGCCGGCCCAGGGACTTGCTTACAAGACGGCACGCAAAGGAACCGGAAATTGGCGCATCGATATTCGAGGAGTTGCGGCACATGCAGGCGTCGATTTCGAGAAAGGTGCAAGCGCACTGCGGGAGCTCTCGCGCGTGATCGATAAGGTGAGCGGATGGACTGATCTGAAACGCGGATTGACGGTGAGTGTCGGCGTGGCAGGCGGCGGCAGCAAGACCAACGTAATTCCTGCGGAGGCGTTTGCAGAAGTCGATGTTCGGATCGCCAAAATCGGAGATGCGCCGCGGATCGAGCGAAGGTTTGCATCACTCAAGGCAACGGACAAGCGATGCTCGCTGGATGTCAACGGAGGCATCAACCGTCCTCCGATGGAGCGGACCGGGGGCACAGCATGGCTTTTTGAGCAGGCCCGCTCGCTGGCCGCGGAGCTTGGGATGAAACTGGACGAGGCTGCCACCGGCGGTGCGTCCGACGGGAATTTCACCTCGGCGCTGGGCGTGCCGACTCTGGATGGAATGGGTGCGGTTGGAGAAGGTGCTCATGCCAGCCATGAGTCCATTCTGCTCGAGCACCTGGCTCCGCGGACTGCGCTACTGGCAGGCATGCTGGCGAGATCGAGTTGAGCCGTAAACATTGGACAGAGAACAGAGGATAAGTGGAGGGTTAAGGAATGCGTCTTCGTTTTTCATTGGTCGCGATGGGAATCATGGCTACGCTCGGAGCAAGTACCGGTGCGGCACAAAACGATCGAAAGCCTCCTACGGTTGCTGTCCAGCAAGCGACGGGTGGAATCGACACCCTGATGGCATACGCGGGCACGTGGAAGGTGAACGGCGAACGCTTTGCGACTGCGCATAGTGATGCGGGGAAAGAAGACACGACGCTGCGCAACGACTGCTGGAAGAGCGGCGGATATGTAGCGTGCAATCAATATGTGAACGGCGAGTCGAAGGTCCTGCTGGTGTTCACTTATAGCGATCTCACGAAAATGTATACCAGCTATCCGATTCCCAAGGACGGCGAGGCTGCGGGATCAGGCAGACTGCAGATTGTGGGCAATGTGTGGACGTTTCCGTGGGAGGTCTCGCAGGGTGGAGTGACGACCTACTTCCACGTGGTGAATGTGTTCAAAGACCACGACCACATCGACTATGCGCAGGAGTTCTCTCCCGATAATGTGCACTGGACAAAGATGGCGCAGGGTACGGAGACGCGAACCGGCGACTAAAATCAGCGCACTCGTCGGACTTGCCGCATTGGCGAAGTCGTGCGTGGAGAAGCGGGCAGCAGTCAAGTGCCAGGCAAAAGGGTAAGGGATGTGCTGCTAAACTCCCGATGAGAACAGACCGGAGTTTACATTTCAAAATGAAACAACTGATCCTTTTCTTTCTTGCGATGTCGGCGTTTTCGGCGGCGGGTCTGGCGCAGACTGGCCCCAAACCTGCCGCTCCCAAAGCTCATGGGAAGACGGCGGCTTCGGTTTCCACGGCTGGCAGCGTGAAGCTGCCGGCAGGAATTCCCCCAGGGCACGGCCTCGTAAAAACAGCCTTCAGCCTTCGCTATCAGGACCTGCGCATCGGCACCGGTCCGCTCGCCGAACCCTACAAGATCTACAAAGTGCAGTACACGGGATGGCTTGCGGCGGATGGAAAAAAGTTTGACTCCTCGTACGACCACCCGGCGCCGGTTCTAGACAAGGATGGAAAGCAAGAACTTGATGCCGATGGCAAGCCCAGGATGGAGCCGCGTCCACTCGCCTTTCCGCAGGGATTCGGCAAGCTGATTCCAGGATTCGATCAGGGCATGGCCGGAATGAGGATAGGCGGGAAGCGGCGCCTTTTCATTCCGTGGCAGCTTGCGTATGGTGTGCGCGGACGCCCGGGAGCGATTCCCGAAAGGGCCGACCTGATCTTCGACATCGAACTCGTCGATCAGCAGGATCTCGACACCCAGATGCCGATGGGACACCCCGGCATGGGACAGCCGATACATAGTGGTAAGCCGTCGGATCAGGCGACGCCCCCTCCAACTGGAACCGCGCCGGCGAATCCGGTTGCGCCGCCCTCTAGTGGAACGCCTCCGCCTTCGACCCCACCGCAAGGAACTCCACCGGCAGAAAAGCCGCAGTTGAAATAAGGAGATCGGGTCAGTCAACGGCTGTTAGGTTTGCGCTTCAGTCCAGCTTGGGGTGAAGCTTGTTGAACTCTGTTGCCTCTTGATAAGCCTGCCCAAAAGCCGCCAGGCGGGCATCATCGTAGAGGCTGGCGAGGAAAGTGATAGAGAGCGGGGTGCCGGGGCCGCCGATGTTGTCTTCGTCGCCCGTGTCGACCTTCGGCGGCCGAGGCGCATCATCTCCACGCAACCCATTGGGGACAATCAAAGCCGGATGGCCAGTGAGATTGGTGGCGAGCAACTGCGTGCCGCCGGAGGATGCCACGATGATGTCGACCTTCTCAAAGAGCGCTGAAATCTGCTGGATTGCGAGGGTGCGCACGCGGTTGGCCTGGATGTACTCGACCGCAGGATAAAATCGCGCCGTGCGGAATGCGTTGGGCCAGTCCTCAATGCCTTGCTCGGTGAGGAGTCGGTCGCGACCGCTCAGCGTCAAGTCGTCGAAGGCTGCAGCGGCCTCCGCAGTGAGCAGCGGAACCATAGCGCCGTAGGGCAGCTTCGGAAGCTCGAGCGGAATAAGGTTGATGTCCATGGAGCGAAGCTTGTCGAGCGTGGCGAGTTCGTAGCGGCGATCGTACAGCCGGCGCTCGTGAGCGACTTTCCCTTCGGCTTCGCGTTTTTCGCGCTGCTTCTTCTCTTCGGCGGTTTCGGATGTTGGTGGAGGTTCGGCCTTGAAGGGCTTGGGTTCGTCGAAGTCGGCCTTGAGATAGCCGACGCGAAGGGATTTTGGATCGAGCTTTCCAATCCAATTGAAGTGCGCGGCAGGATAGACCGATGCATCTTTTCCGTCTGGTCCGCAGATAGCGTCCAGGATCAGCGAACAGTCGGTGGCTGAACGCGCGATGGGGCCTAGTTTGTCCATCGTCCAGCTCAATGCCATAGCGCCGGTACGGGGCACAGCGCCGAAACTTGGCCGAAGTCCCGTCGCGCCGCAGCGTGTACACGGAGAGCTGATTGAGCCCAGTGTCTCTGAACCAATGGCGAAGGCGACGCATCCGGCTGCGACGGCGCTGGCTGATCCGGCAGAGGAGCCGCTGGAGCCCTGCTCCGGGTTCCACGGATTGCGCGTGCGGCCGCCATACCACTTGTCGCCCATGGCGAGAGCACCGAGCGTGAATTTTGCAACGAGCACGGCACCGGCATCGTCGAGCCGCTTTACAACGGTTGCGTCTTCATCGAAGGACTGATGCTCAAAGCCTCCAGCTCCCCAGGTGGTTGGATAGCCTTTCACCGCGAGCAGATCTTTCGCGCCCCATGGGATACCGTGAAGCGGACCGCGATATTTTCCGGCTGCGATCTCGGCATCTGCTGCTTTGGCCTGGGCAATCGCGCGTTCTTCAGTGAGCGAGATGACAAAGTGAAGCTTGGAGTCGTACCGCTTGAGGCGGTCGATGTACATCTGTGTGAGGGCGAGAGAAGTGATCTTGCGGGCATGAAGCAGTCTCGCGAGTTCACCGATGGTGGCGAAAGCAAGGTCCTCCATTCGAGAAGGAGCAGTGGCATTGAGGTTGGGGCCCTCCATCTCAGGTACCGCGTGCTTCATTTCTTGCACGAGGCGCTTTGGCGCGCTCGGAAGCTGCGGCTGAAAGACATATGCCGGCGCGACGGAGTTCGGCAACTTGAGCTTGCGGATCGCCTTGTAAGAGCCGTTCTGATCGACGAGGCCATCGATCATCATCTTTTTCTGCTCGTCGCTAAACGGTCCAATCCCAGCCATCATCGCCGCCTGATCGATCATCTCTGGAGTGATCTTTGGCGGCTTGCTCTGGTCCATATACGACGGCTCCTGCGCCTGAGACGCAAGAGCGTAGAGAACTCCGGGAAAGAGTGCAGAGGTGACGCCTGCACGGCTGCAGGCGGTGAGAAAACCACGCCGATCGAGGGTCATTTCAGGTCCTTTGAAAAGGGAAGACAACCTTCGCACCACTATAGCCGAGGTATCGAGGGGACTCACGCTATGTGGTGAGGCGATCGCGCGAGATTGCTTCGAGCTGCCAATGCTTCACCTCGAGGCTTTCGCCTTTAGTCAGTTCGATCTGCAACTCGGTTTTGCCCGGAGCAACGCTGTAAACGCGGCTGGTGATGGCCTCGCGGCCAACAATAAATGTCTCGATGACGGACGCGTCGACGAAAATGCGAAGCGCATTATTTGTCCACGGTGGCTGCGGCAGGGGAACCGCGACGTCGCCGCAGGTGATTGTGCGACCGGCCACGTCGACCACAAGTTCCCACGCTCTCTGATTCTCCGTCAGCAGACGAACAGCGAACTTCGGGGATTCGGCGCCGAGCGGGATACTGATTTCGTGGCGGAGCGTTTCGAGCTTAAGTCGAAATGGCTCGGACAACGTGACGTTGACGGATTGCACCTCGCCGCGCAGCTTCCCACACTCGCCCGCGGGGCTCATCTCAAGATAGCCATCCCGATTCACCGCAAGTACGCGCGGAAGACTCATGGCGCCGGACCATCCCGCCGCAGAGAATTGTGCTTCTGGACGCATCTCGCGCAACCATCCCCACAAGACGCGACGGCCATCGGGCGCCACGAAGCTCTTCGGCGCGTAATACGCCGAGTCGTGATCGAGTACCCCGGTTTTCATTGGGAAATAGAGATGCTTATGAGTGTCGTATTCGCCCGTCGTCCAGAAGACCTTGTTCTCCGTTGAGTAGAGCAGAACGTGATGCCCGTCGAGCGCGAAGAAGTCGGGGCACTCCCACATTTCGCCGCTGTCGCAGGGATTGACTGCGACTTTGCCGTTGGGTTTGCCCTGCACGAGCTTGTGCATGAACTCCCAATGACGGAGATCTTTGGAGCGATAGAGCAGGACGCAGCCGCCAACCTCACGCTCGCCTGAGCCGATACCCACATACCATGTGTCTCCTTCGCGCCAGGGAGTGGGGTCGCGGAAGCCGGTCACCATCATTCCTGGAGGAGGCAAAGCGATGATCGGCTTCTGATCTTTCTTCCAATGGAGCAGCTTGTCGTCTTCTGCGACGGCGAGCAGTTGCGTTTCGCGAAGCTTGTCGCTGCCGTCGCGGATAGTCGCCTGATCGGGCGGGGCATTCTGCACGCCTGTATAGATGAAGGCAGGCTTGCCCTCAAATACAACTGCCGACCCGCTGAAGCATCCTTCGCTATCAGGGCCGCCGGAAGTGGGCGCGAGCGCGATGGGTTGATGATGCCAATGGATCATGTCGGGGCTTGTGGCATGTCCCCAATGCATTTCGCCCCAGGTGGCCGCTTCCGGATTGAGCTGATAGAAGAGGTGGTACTGGCCCTTCCACCAGATCGGTCCGTTAGGATCGTTCATCCAGTTGCGCGGCGGCATCAGGTGGAATTCCGGACGCAGTGGATCGTGCGCGATTTCGCTGACGCTGCGTTCGGCGAAGCTCACACCGGACCTGGCCGCCATCAGGAGGCCGAGTGCCGTTCCGGATTTCAGGAAGCTGCGGCGATCTTGCTTCATTCGGAGGGTGCGTTCCAAGTCTCCCCTGCAACTATAACGCGGTGCGCCTTTTCGGAAAATTTCTTGGCAAAGTGACAACACTCCGGGAGAAGCGGGGTTTGAACCGTGGAAGCGCCGGACGATCACGCCCACGGCGGCGCTGACTTTTACTTCGAGGGTAGATTATGCGTAAAGCACTTGCAGTTGCTGCTCTGTTGATTCCTCTGGCGCTGGCTGGATGCGCTGAGCATGAGCGGTCTTACTATTCCGGGCCGTACGCGCCCGCATACGAACGATTTGAACAGCGCGGCTTTCACGATGGCTTTGAGGCGGGCCGCCACGACGCATCGAAAGGCTGGCGACCGGATATCGACAGACACGGCGACTTCCGCAACCCGCCGGTCGATGGCCGGGGGGCTCGCGAGTACCGGCATGGATTTCACGAGGGTTATGAGCGCGCGTATCGCGGCGGTTACCGTGATCGTGAGTGGCGCTAATGACCTGGTAGCATCCTCGACCTGCGCTCTCCGGATCCCATGTCTCCAAATGCGTGAGACATGGGACCCCGGTCTGTTTCCCAAGTCCTGAAACAGGGATTTGGGAAACCGCTCAGTCACATTGATTTAGCCGTGAGCTTCAGCGTGTAGGCGTATTTGCATTGAGCTCCAGAGGGGAGCGTCACATCGAGCGAGTCGGCGGCCTGATTGAAAGTGACCTTCTCTGGCGAGCCGAGCAGTTCAATATTGCCGATCGAGAGCGACCCGCCTTCATGCGCGGTTCCGAGTGCGTGGATATTCGCCTTTCCGTCTGAAGGACAGGCCATGCCGATTGCGTAAACGACATTCCCCTTCGCTGTGAAGCGAAAATCCCGCGGAGTGTAGGGCTTTGTATCGGTATCGTGGAAAGCGCCGCCGACCACCTGCGTGGGGCCTTCGCCGAAGGTCTTCCAGGGTGTGGTTGCATAGATAGCTTCGCCATTCACCTTGAGCCATGCGCCCATTTCTCGAAGCGTGTTTTGCACTTCGTCGGGAATGGTGCCGTCTGCACGGGGTCCGAAGTTGAGGAGGAGATTGCCGTTTTTGCTGACGATGTCGACCAGCTGATGAACAAGGAATTCGGGCGACTTGAACGTGTCGTGCTCGATATATCCCCACGAGGCGTTGCTGATGGAGGTGTCTGTTTGCCAGTGATCGGCAATGATCTTGTCCTGTTGGCCGCGCTCGAAATCGCGTGTGGCCGATTTCCAATTCAAGGAGTAGTCCTTGAAGTCGATCACGCCAGTATAGTTGTGGGCCGCTGCGTAGTTGTAGTAGAAGGCGGCGAACTCGGTGACGGCGCGCCGGAAGTTGGGCTGGCCGATCCACCAGTCGAAGTAGACAATTTCAGGCTTGTACTTTTCGACAAGCTCGGTGTCGCGGGCGAGCCAGTCGCGCGTCCATGCTTCGCTCACGTACGTCCAGTCGTTCATCATGCCGTGGTCGTCACCACCTGGCTCGAACCACTGATGCGCCGGGCCGTAGAGAGATGCGTATTTGGGATCGTTAACGTCGGAGCGCGTGGTGCGGCCGTAGGAGTAAAAGAAGTTGTGCTCGGCGCGATGTGAACTGAGGCCGAAGTGCAGGCCTTCGGCGCGCACTGCTGCAGCCAGTTCGGCGAGCGTGTCGCGCTTCGGTCCCATCTTTACAACAGTCCAGTCGGAGAGTCCTGAGGCGTACATCGAGAAGCCGTCGTGATGTTCGGCGACGGGGACCACATACTGCGCGCCGGCTTCTTTGAAAAGCTTTGCCCATTCCGTGGCGTTGAAGTGCTCGGCGCGGAACTGCGGGATCAGGTCCTTGTAGCCTCTGGAAGCATCGCCATTGGCGAAGTAGCCCTGGAAGTTTTTGTACGCGCCATCCTTGGGGTTGTACATGTTGCGCGGGTACCATTCGTTTTCGGCAGCCGCAACCGAGTAGACGCCCCAGTGAATGAAGATGCCGAACTTCGCGTCCTTGTACCATTGCGGCTGCTCGTACTTGATGAGCGTCGCCCAGTCCGGTTTGTAAGGCCCGTTATGCGAAACGCGATCGGCCTCCGCGATCAGGCGATTGCGCTCGGAGTCGTACTTGCTGACGGACTGCTGCCACTCGCGATCGATCTGCTCGGCAGACTTAGCGTCCTGCGTCGGCGCAAGAGGATCGGACGTCGCGCTGGTCTGCGCAAAGAGAACCGGGCAGGCTAGCAGGAGAACTGCGGGCAAAATAAACAAGGGCTTTTGCATACGGCGGAATCCTAATTGATCACTGGAGGCCCTGCAAACGCTTACATCGAGTCGAAAATTTGTGACGAACCGCGCTTGACATATGCCTATATAGGCATATGATTCATCCATGGCCAGGGCAGCAACCACTTCGGACGCATTCAACGCGATTGCGGAACCGCGGCGAAGGCAGATACTGGTGTTCCTCTCGGACCGCGAATACTCGGTCAATGAGATCGTGGATGGACTGCGGGTAGATCAGCCGTCGGTGTCGAAGCATCTGCGCGTGCTGCGCGATACCGGGCTGGTGAGGATGCGGTGCAACGGGCGCCAGAAGTTGTATCGAACCAACGCGGAGGGTATCCGCCCGCTGCATGACTGGGCCAGCGAGTTTGAGCGCTACTGGACTCACCAGTTGAACCGCGTGAAGGAACGGGCGGAGAAGAAGGCGGCCAGCAGGGCCAGTGCGCAGGATTCAAAGTTCCCCAACAAGGAGGGTCAATGATCGTAAACGCAACAACCGCTATCGAAGATCTCACTCTGCTCATCGAACAGGAGATTCACGTACACGCATCGCTGGAAGACACCTTTGAAGCGCTGCTGGAGCAGCTTGGGCCGCACAACGAAGCCGGAGAGGGCCGGGCAATGCCGATGGTTCTGGAAGCGTGGCCCGGAGGCCGATGGTATCGCGACCTTGGCAAGGACGACGGGCACTGCTGGGGGCATGTGCAAGCCATCAAGCGGCCTGCGCTTATCGAGTTTTCCGGACCGCTGTTCATGTCTTATCCGGTCGCCAACAACGTGCAGTATCGGCTCAGCGAAGAGCCTGGTGGAACGCTGATCAAGTTTCGGCATTCTGCGTTTGGACTCGTGCAGGACGATCACCGCAAGGGCGTGAGCGGCGGATGGGGAAACACCAACAATAAAATCCGTGAACGCGCAGAACGCTCCAAGCAGCGCTGAATTCCTTTCAGCCCCAAAATCCCCTCAGACCAGAAGGAGGTCTCTATGTCCACAGCACAGCCGATTATTGCTGACGCGATTGCACAGTCATTGCTTGCCGAATTTGAGCAGCAGGTTGTGATCACCCGCCGATATATTGAGCGCTTGCCCGAAGACAAGCTGACGTGGAAGCCGCATGAAAAGTCGATGACAGCGGGCCAGCTTGCATATCACCTTGCATCGGTGCCGGGCGGCGTCATTCGCGCTACGCAGTCCAACCCAGCGGAGTTGCAGAGTTTTCCCTCATTCCCGCAGCCAGGAAACCTCGACGAGTGTCTGAGGACTCTGGACGAGAGCATCGCTTCGGTAAGTCAGATTCTGCCCACGTTTGACGACGCGGCCATGCGCGAAACCTGGCGGCTCAGCATCGCAGGACAGCAGGTGGTTGAGGAGCCTCGTGAGCGGTTCATTCGCGACATTATGTTGAGTCATTGGTATCAGCATCGCGGTCAGTTTGCCGTCTACCTCCGAATGCTGAATGCATCGGTTCCGGCGAGTTGGGGACCGAGCGGAGACGAACCGCCTTTGTTCATGCAGAAATAACGGGACGGTTCACCAGTCGAGAGATTTGCTATGTGCCCATTTTGTATTGCGACTGCGGCGGTGATTGCGGGATCAGCTACCGGGACCGGTGGCGTCGCCGCGCTGGTTGCAGGTGTGTTTGTAAAACGTAACAAGCGGAAGCTTCTTCCCCAAAACGAAGCAGAAGAGGTCCAACGTGACGACAGCAACAGTGGAGATGACGAAAGCGAAGACCGTATCGCACGATGAGTGGCTCACCGCCCGGAAACAGTTTCTGCAGAAAGAAAAAGAATTCACGCGCATGCGCGACGAGCTGAGCCGGCAGCGCCGTGAGCTGCCGCGCGAGGAGGTAGAGAAGCAGTATCTGTTTGAAGGGCCGCGCGGCAGGGAGAAGCTGGCGGACCTCTTCGATGGCCGCAGCCAGCTTGTGATTTATCACTTCATGCTAGGGCCAGGATGGAGCGAGGGTTGCCCGAGCTGTTCATATCTATCAGACCACTATGACGGCATGACGATTCATCTTGCGCATCGCGACGTGACGCTTGCGGTCATTTCGCGAGCGCCGTACACCGAGATCGCTGCGTTCCAGAAGCGCATGGGCTGGAAGTTTCACTGGGTGTCGTCGTACGGAACGGATTTCAACTATGACTACCATGTTTCGTTCACGAAGCAGGAACGCGATTCGGGGAAGGTCTACTACAACTATGCGGACCAGCAGTTCCCCAGCGAAGAGGGCCCGGGCTTGAGCGTGTTTCAGAAAGATGCCGACGGCCGGATCTATCACACGTATTCGAGCTATGGACGCGGGCTCGACATGCTGGTGGGAACGTACAACATGCTCGACCTGGTCCCCAAGGGGCGCGATGAGGATTCGCTTGCCTTCTCCATGTCGTGGGTCCGCCACCACGACAAGTACGAGGGCGGCTACTTCGTCGATGCGAATCGCGGATATGAACAGCCGAAGCCCGCGAGCCACTCATGCTGCTCGGGCGAACACCATTCGTAGAGGAAAGGAATGGGGATGCCGATTGCGGCATCCCAGTTCCACGGCACGCGGCCAAGCTAACTTCGAGAAATCCCATGGCACGTGCGGCAGTCAGACGATTATCGCCGCGCGATCGCGAACTGGTGTAGGCAAACAATCAATGACAGGCAGAGGATGCCGGCAATTTCGGCCACGAGGTTCATGTCCACCTGAATTTGATGTTGCCGGATATTGATGAGAACTGGAGGAATC
>Ga0068852_100001729_pt1 | contig 14886 bp, 15 predicted proteins | sample KBSCornC22_FD_66594 | JGI IMG/M metagenome (GOLD analysis project Ga0068852, IMG submission 66594) | Corn rhizosphere microbial communities from Kellogg Biological Station, Michigan, USA - KBS Corn C2-2 | ecosystem: Host-associated > Plants > Roots > Rhizosphere > Soil ... | reverse complement strand
TCGTAGCCGCCGCGCTTCACGTAATCATCGAGGCGCCAATTGCGACCCGTCAGGCCCGCCATCAGCACAGCGTCCGCGCCGTAGTCGAGAAATTCGGACGGTGCGTTCATCGGGGTGCGACCTGCGACGACGAGTGCCCGTCGTGTTGCGCCGTCGACAATTCGTCGAGCAGCGCATCCATTTGCGGTGGATTCAGAAAGCTCACCATCCGCTTGTTGTTCACGAGCACGACGGGTGCGTCACCGCACGCGCCCATGCACTCGCCTTCCTTCAACGTGAAGAGACCATCACCGGTGGTCTCGCCGAAACCGATGCCGAGTCGATCCTTCAAATGCTTGGCCGCCTTTTCGGCACCCTGCAGCGCGCACGGCAGGTTCGTGCAAATCGTCAGCTTGTAGCGGCCCGTCGGTTTCAGGTTGTACATCGCGTAGAACGACGCGACTTCGTACACCGCGACCGCCGGCATGCCAAGTTGTTTGGCGACGGCGTCCATCACTTCAGGCGACAGCCAGCCGTGCTGGTCCTGCGCGATCGCGAGCGCAGACATCACGGCCGACTGCTTCTGATCCGCCGGATATTTCGCGACCTCGCGCTCGATCCGGCGGATCGACTCGGGAGAAAGCATCGTGGCGTCGCCTGCTGCGCTCATCGGTCGATCGATCCGAACACGATGTCTTGCGTGCCGATGATCGCGACGACGTCGGCGATCATGTGGCCACGCGACATTTCATCGAGCGCCGACAGATGAACGTAATCCGGCGGCCGCAGCTTGATCCGGTACGGCTTGTTCGCGCCATCCGAAATCGCATACACGCCGAATTCGCCTTTCGGATGCTCGACGGCGGCGTACACCTCGCCCGCGGGAACGTGAATGCCTTCGGTGAAGAGCTTGAAATGATGAATCAGCTCTTCCATGTTGCCTTTCATCGCTTCGCGCGAGGGCGGCGCAACCTTATGGTTGTCCGTAATCACCGGACCCGGATTCGCGCGCAGCCAATCGACGCACTGGCGAATGATGCGGTTCGACTGGCGCATCTCCTCGACGCGAACGAGGTAGCGGTCGTAGCAGTCGCCGTTCATGCCGACCGGGATCTCGAACTCCAGTTGGTCGTACATCGCGTACGGTTGCTTGCGCCGCAAATCCCACGGAACACCGGAACCGCGGAGCATCGGTCCCGTGAAGCCCAATGCCAGCGCGCGCTCGGCTGAAACGACGCCGATCCCGACGGTTCGCTGCTTCCAGATCCGGTTGTCCGTCAGGAGCGTCTCGTACTCGTCGATATAGCCTGGGAAGCGCCGGGCGAAATCGTCGATGAAATCGAGCAACGACCCTTGCCGGTTCTCGTTCATCGACTTCATCTGTCGGTCATTGCGCGATTTCATCGCGGCGTACTGCGGCATCCGCTCGGGCAGATCGCGATAGACGCCACCGGGCCGGTAATACGCGGCGTGCATACGGGCGCCCGACGCGGCCTCGTACATATCGAACAGGTCTTCGCGCTCGCGGAAGCAGTACAGGAACATCGTCATCGCGCCGACGTCGAGCGCGTGCGTTCCAAGCCACATCAAATGGTTCAGGATCCGCGTGATCTCGTCGAACATCGTGCGGATGTACAGCGCGCGCGTAGGCACGTCGATGCCGAGCAGCCGCTCGATCGCGAGGCAATACGCGTGCTCGTTGCACATCATCGACACGTAGTCCAGCCGGTCCATGTAGGGCAGCGACTGGATCCAGGTCTTCTGCTCGGCAAGCTTCTCGGTTGCGCGATGCAGGAGCCCGATATGGGGATCGGCGCGCTCGATCACTTCGCCGTCGAGCTCGAGCACCAGCCGAAGAACGCCGTGCGCCGCAGGATGCTGCGGCCCAAAGTTCATGGTGTAGTTACGGATTTCAGCCACTATTCGTTTTCCGCGTAGTTCTCTTCACGGATCACGCGCGGCGTCACTTCGCGGGGCTCGATCGTCACCGGCTGATAGATGACACGACCCTGATCAGGGTCGTAGCGCATCTCGACGTCGCCGGAAATCGGGAAATCCTTGCGGAATGGATGACCGACGAACCCATAGTCAGTCAAGAGGCGACGCAAATCGGGATGGCCGGGAAACATGATGCCGAAGAGGTCGAACGCCTCGCGCTCGAACCAGTTCGCCGACGGCCATACGTCGACGACACTCGGGACCACGGGAAAATCGTCATCGGCAGCAAACGTACGCAAGCGCAGCCGCCAGTTGTTGGCGAGGGACAGCAAGTGGCAAACGACGGCGAAACGGGGACCATCGCGTCCGCCGGCGCCATGGCTCGAATAGTCGACGCCGCAGAGATCGATCAGCGTCTCGAACCGAAGCTCGCGACGATCACGCAATGCGCGCATCACGTCGATGTAGCGATCGTTTGCAACGACGACGGTGACTTCGCCGAGCGCCGTTGTGGTGCTCTTCAGCGCGTCTTCGCCGAGGACGGCGAGCGCAGCCGTCAATTGTTCGATCCGTTCGGCCATCAGCGGGCGATCGTGTTCGTGCGCCAGATCTTGTTCTGCAGTTGCAGGATGCCGTACAGCAACGCCTCCGACGTCGGTGGGCATCCCGGCACGTAGATGTCGACGGGCACGATGCGGTCGCAACCTCGTACGACCGAATACGAGTAGTGGTAGTAGCCACCGCCGTTGGCACACGAGCCCATCGAGATCACCCAGCGCGGCTCCGCCATCTGGTCGTAGACCTTGCGCAGCGCAGGCGCCATCTTGTTGCACAGCGTGCCGGCGACGATCATCACGTCGGACTGGCGCGGGCTCGGCCGGAACACGATACCGAACCGGTCGAGGTCATAACGCGCAGCGCCGGCGTGCATCATCTCGACGGCGCAGCACGCAAGGCCGAACGTCATCGGCCACATCGAGCCGTTTCGCGCCCAGTTGATGACGCTGTCGAGCGACGTCGTCACGAAGCCTTTTTCGAGTACGCCTTCGATCGCCATGTCAGATGTTTCCGTTCATACCGCTGACCCGCCCAAGGCCGATGCCGCGCCCGCTGCACTCACTCCCATTCGAGTGCGCCCTTCTTCCACTCATATATGAAGCCGACGACGAGAATCAGCAAGAACAGCATCATCGCCGAGAAACCGAAGATCCCGATGTCCTGCAGCACGACCGCCCACGGAAACAGGAACGCAATCTCGAGATCGAACAGGATGAACAGGATCGCGACGAGGTAGTAACGGACATCGAACTTCATCCGGGCATCCTCGAACGCCTCGAATCCGCACTCGTACGGCGAAAGCTTTTCGGCGTCCGGCCGGTTGGGTGAAACAAAACGGCCCACCGACAGCATCAGTGTGCCAAGGCCGAGGCCAAACAGGATGAACAACAGGATGGGAAAGTATTGGTCTAGCATCGCCTGGCGTTGACACGGAGTGCTTGCGAAAACGTCCGACCCGGCCACTTCCACTGCCACGCGCCGGCGTTCTGACCGACGCATGCTCGATTATGGTGCCGACGGGGAGACTCGAACTCCCACGGCTTTCGCCACTGCCCCCTCAAGACAGCGTGTCTACCAATTTCACCACGTCGGCGTAATTCATCGGCGGCATCGCGCCCTACAGCATTATCGACTATCCGCCGCCAATGACTTGACCGTTACTTCATTGCTTCGTTTCCTATTTCGGAACGTCCGCAGGCGGAGCTGCCGGAGCCGGCGCCGAAGTGCCGCCGGCGGCCGGCGCAGGCACGGCGCCACCCGCGGGGGGCGCGGGCTGCGGCACATCCCCCGGCTTCACCGGAACGACGCGCTCCATGACGCCCTTTTCCATCACGCCCTGCGGAACGCCGTGCTTCGAGCCGAAATACGTCAGCGCGATGCTCGTGACGAAAAACACCGTCGCGAGGACCGCCGTCGTCCGCGACAGGAAGTTGGCCGATCCGGCGGCGCCGAACAGGCTCCCGGACGATCCGCTGCCGAATGCCGCGCCCATGTCCGCGCCCTTGCCATGCTGCAGCAGCACGAATCCGCAGACGGCCATCGCCGCGAGCACGTGCAGTACCAATGTTGCCGATTCGATCAGATTCATTCGTAACCTTCGTTCGTGGCCTATTGCGCTTAAGCGCGGCCGATTGCCAAAAATTCATCCGCATCGAGCGACGCGCCACCCACGAGCGCGCCATCGATGTCCGGCATCGCAAACAACGTTGCTGCATTCGCAGCCTTGACGCTTCCGCCGTAGAGGATGCTCACTTCCCCGGCCCCTGCCGCCACGAGTTGCGACCGTAACGCCGCGTGCACCGCCTGGGCTTGCTCCGGCGCTGCCGTTTTGCCCGTGCCGATCGCCCAGACCGGCTCATAGGCAACAACGCCGTCGCGCATGTGCTCGCCGAGCGCCTCGATGATCGCCGCAAGCTGCCGTTCGACGATGGTCATCGTTGCATTGCGCTCGCGCTCTTCGAGCGTTTCACCCACGCACGCAATCGGAATCAATCCTGCGCGCTGCGCGGCTTGCGCCTTCGCGCCGACCGTCGCATCCGTTTCTCCGTGCAACTGCCGACGCTCGGAGTGCCCGACGATCGCGTAAGTGCAGGCGAACTCCAGCAACATCGCTGCCGAAACCTCGCCCGTGAACGCACCGGCTGCGTGCCTGCTGACATCCTGCGCGCCCCAGCGAACATCGGTCCCTCTCAACGCGGTTTGCGCCTGCGCGAGATACGGATACGGCACGCATACGGCCATCACCCGATCGTCAGTGCCCTTCCATTCCTTCGCGAGCCGATCGAGAAGGCGCGCGTTGGCGGCGAGCCCGCCATTCATTTTCCAGTTGCCGGCGACGAGCTTGCGACGCATGTTCGACGATTCCGCGAGGCGCGCTGGCTGTACGCCTTCGCACGCCGCATGAAGCTCGGTTACGCTTCGCTGCCCGCGCAATGACGCCTTCCAGGATTGCCTGTCAAAACCCGACGATTTTACCGCGCCGCAGCATCGAGGGTCAATTTAAGCGAATCGTGGGTTGCGCGTCGGCTATTACCGAATCACGGGTCGTGACCGGCCTGCTCACCCCGGAGCTCGAGACGGCTCGCCGTGACGCTATGCGCCCGCCAGTTGTCGCAGTCGTCGAATGACGGGAGGCAGGAACCACGCCGAGAGCGTCAACACCCCGAGGCTCGCGGCAATGGGACGGCTGAAAAAGCCAAGCAAGTTGCCATCGGATTTGATCATCGAGCTGATGAAGTTCTCCTCGAGCATCCCGCCAAGTACGACGCCCAGGATCGCGGGCGCGCTCGGGAAGCCGTTCTCCTCGAGCACATAAGCGACGATACCGGCAATCAGCATCACGCCGACGTCGAACACCGTGTTGTTGATCGCAAACGTGCCGACGATGCAGAACAGCAGGATCAACGGCATCAGCACGTTGCGCGGCACGCGCAGGATCTGCTTCGCAGCCTTGATGCAAAGCCATCCGAGCGGAATCATCAGGATGTTCGCGACGATGAACAGCAGGTAGACGGCGTAGATGTTCTGCGGGTTCTGCGTGAAGAGCGTCGGTCCCGGGTTCATGTTCTTCATGTACAGCACGCCGATGACGATCGCCGTGATCGAGTCGCCCGGAATGCCGAACACGAGCGCGGGGATCCACGCGCCCGCGAGCGCGCTGTTGTTCGCCGAGCCTGATTCGACGATCCCTTCGACATGGCCGGTGCCGAATTTTTCAGGCTCCTTCGAGAACTTCTTGCTGATGGCGTAGCTCATCCATGCGGCGATGTCGGCGCCGGCACCCGGCAACGCACCGACCAGCGTCCCGACGACGTTGCCGCGAAAGATCTGCACCGGATAACGCTTGGTCAGCGTCCACATCCCCTTGAACACGTTGCCGATCGGCTGGTCGACGATCAGCATCTGTGGTGACGTGTCGACGGCATAACGGATGATTTCCGACACGGCGAACATGCCGATCATCATCGGGATGAGACCGATGCCTCCCATCAGCTCGGTGTTGCCGAACGTGAAGCGCGGAAAGCCCGCCGGATTGCCGAGGCCGACGCATGCAACGAGCAGGCCGAGCATCAGCGACACCATGCCCTTCAACGGCCGCTCCGACGTGATGACGATTGCGCACGACAGACCGAGCAGCACGAGCCAGAAGTATTCGAACGAGCTGAAGCGCAGCGCGAAGTCGGCAAGCGCCGGCGCCGACACGATCAGAACCGCCGTGCCGAAGAGCCCGCCGATCGCGCTGAAGACGAGTCCCGCGCCGAGCGCGAGTTCCGTCTGGCCCTTGCGCGTCATCGCGTACGCCTCGTCGGTATAAGCGGCCGATGCCGGCGTGCCCGGCATTCGCAACAGGCATCCGGGCACGTCGCCCGCGAATATCGCCATCGCGGTTGCCGATACGATCGCCGCGATCGCGGGGATCGGCGCCATGAAGAACGTCACCGGCACGAGCAGCGCCGTCGCCATCGTCGCCGTCAGACCGGGAACGGCGCCCACGAACAAGCCGAACAGCGACGCCGCGAACATCACCCACAGGTTGTACGGATCGAAGACGAGCTGCAGCGCGACTGCGACGTCGTGCATCGCGCTACTCGCCCGAGTGCCGGACGCGCGCGATCAAAACGCGAAACGCTGCAGCACGCCCCACGGCAGCGGCACGCGCAACAGTTTGTAGAACGCGTACCAGATGACGATCGTTCCGATGATGGCAACCGAGACGGCGGGCACGGGACGCACGCCGAACGCGACGAGCATCGCGAAGAGTCCAAGCGATGCAATGATCAGGAACCCGACCGAGGTCGAGAACAAGATGTAGGCGATCGTGGCGAGCACCAGCGTCACGAACGCAGCGACGTGCCGCGGTGAGCGCATCCATGGCAGTCCTTCGAACCATGCGCTGCGCGGCCGCGTGCGCAGGCCGCTGACGATCAACAGCAGCGCGCAGGCGATGAGACCAACGGCGATCGTGCCGGGAAAGAGCGCCGGGCCGACGTTCTGGCCCGGGATCTTGGGAAACGACTGCACGTGCCACAAAACCGCGACGCCGAGCACGAGCAGCACGACGCCGAACACGGCATCGTTGATTTTCACTTCGCGATACCGACGGCCTTCATCACGACACCCATGTCGGCGTCACCCTTCGCCATGTACTTCGCGAAATCGTCCTGCTTCGCCCATTCGGCGCCGAACCCGCGCTGCGTGAGAAAGTCCTTGTACTCCTTGCTGTCGTACGCCTTTTGGATCCCCGTCGTCAGCTTGTCGACGATGTCCTTCGGCGTTCCCTTGGGCATCGCGAAGCCCCGCCACGCGGCGGTCTGCCAGTTGCTGCCCGTTGCCTGCTTGATCGTCGGCAGATTCGGATAAAGGGCAGGCGCCTTGTCGGCAAAGATCGCCAGCGATTTCACCTTGCCTGCGTCGATCAGCGCGCGCGCTTCGGGAATCGAGCACGGCACGATGTCGACGCCACCGGCGACGAGATCCTGCAAGCCGGGTGCGGCGCCATTCGAAGGCACCCAGGGGACCGCGTTCGGATCGATCTTGAGGTCGCTCAACAGACCCGCGATCGCCAGTTGCCAGATGCCGCCCTGCCCCGTGCCGGACGCCTTCAGCTTGCCCGGGTTGGCCTTGATCGCATCGATGACATCCTTGACCGATTTGTATTGAGAATCGGCGCGCACCTGGAAGCCCGCGGGGTCTGCATTCACGAGCGCGAGCGGCTGGTACGACGCCGGCGTCAGCTCGGTGAGTCCCTGCCAATGCATCATCGATATCTCGACGGTGATGAGACCGATCGTGTAGCCGTCGGGTGTGGCCTGCGCGATGGCGCTATGGCCGACGACGCCGTTGCCGCCCGTTCGGTTGACGACGTTGACCGGCTGGCCGAGATCCTTCTCGAGATACGCGGCGAAGAAACGCGCGACGGCATCGGTGCCGCCACCCGCGCCCCACGGAACGATCATCGTGATCGGACGATCGGGATACGCAGCAAACGCAGTGGCAGCAAACGCCGCAAGCGACAACGCGGCAAGCAAACGAACGATCGACTTCATTCACTCCTCCCTGATTCGCAGGCCGTTTGATAGCGCACGACGCGCTCGCTACGGCCACTCGCGGCGGACGTTATCACACCGTGGCGGGCGTTGTCTCGGATAACCAGCACGCGCTCGCGCGTCCGGGTCCAACGTCGAAGAGCGGGGGCGCATTTTCGCGGCAGCGCGGCATCACGTACGGACAGCGCGGATGAAAATGACATCCCGGCGGCGGATCGAGCGGGGACGGAATTTCGCCCTTGATCGGCACGTACGTTCGCTTGCGGGGTTCGATGCGACCAACTTCGGCGAGCAGCGCCTGCGTGTACGGATGTTTCGGCGCATCGAACAACTCCGCCGTCGGCGCCGTCTCGACGATGCGACCGAGGTACATGACGACGACGCGGTCCGACAGGAAGCGAACGACGCCAAGATCGTGACTGATGAAAAGATACGTGAGATTGAGCGCGGTCTTGAGCTCCATGAAGAGGTTCAGAACCTGCGCCTGGATCGATACGTCGAGCGCCGCGACGGATTCGTCGCACACGAGAAACTCGGGCCTTACCGCGAGTGCTCTCGCGATGCCGATCCGCGCGCGCTGACCGCCCGAGAATTGATGCGGATAGCGGCGCATCAGCGTGGGGTCGAGCCCGACGCGATTCAACATCGTGCCGACGTACTCGCGGCGCTGTCGCGGCGCGATCAGCCGGTGCGCCACCGGTGCTTCACCGACGATGTCGATGACGCGCATTCGCGGATTCAGCGACGCGTACGGATCCTGGAAGATCATCTGCAGCTTCAACTGCTGCTTGCGCGCCTCCGACGAGGCGAGGTTGCGAAGCGGCGCGCCACGCCAGTAACGTTCGCCAGCAGACAACGACAGCAATCCCGCGGCAAGGCGGCCGAGTGTCGATTTGCCGCACCCCGACTCGCCGACGAGGCCGACGACTTCGCCGGGCAACACGGCGAGATCGACGTTATCGACGGCGCGAACGACTTCCTCGCGCACGTTCGCGCCAAGACGATTTCCGATCTTCTCGGCGATGTCGAGCGACTTGACGAAGCGCTTCGACGCGCCGCGAAGCTCGATCAGCGGCGCTGGTCCTTCGCTGGTCATACGACCGCGCTCGCAACGGAGGTCGATGCGAGCGGATGATGGCAGCGGATCGTGCGCGCTCCACCGTCGACGAGCGTCACGTCCGGCGTGATTGTGCAGTCCGGCATTGCACGCGGGCATCGCTCGCGGAACGGACAACCCGGTGGCAGATTGAGCAGTGACGGCGTCATGCCGGGAATCTGCGCGAGTCGCTTGCCACGAACATTGTTCGAGGGCACCGAATCGAGGAGCCCGCGCGTGTACGGATGTCGCGGCGATCCCAGCACGGCCTCGGCGCTGCCCTGCTCGACGATGCGACCGGCATACATCACGCAGACGCGATCGGCGAGTCCCGCGATCACGGAAAGGTCGTGCGTGATCCACATCAGCGCCGTGCCGGTATCGCGCGCGAGCTTTTGCATCTCATAAAGAATCTGGCCCTGGATCGTGACGTCGAGCGCTGTCGTCGGCTCGTCGGCGATGACGAGATCGGGACGATTCAGTAATGCGATCGCGATGGCGACGCGTTGCCGCATGCCACCTGAGAACTGATGCGGATAGGCTGCAAGACGCGCATCCGGTGACGGAATGCCAACGCGGGCGAGCGCGTCACGTGCGCGTGCGCGCGCCGCGGCCACGCTCGTTTTTTCGTGCGCGACGATGGCCTCGATCATCTGGGTATCGATCCGCAGGACCGGATTCAGCGTCATCATCGGATCCTGGAAGATCATCGCGACGCGATTGCCGCGAATCCGGCGAATGCCCTCGTCGGGAAGCGTTCGCAGGTCGACACCGTTCAGCAGGATCCGTCCGTCGACGATGCGGCCTGGAGGATCGACCAGGCCCATGATCGAGTAGCCGGTCATCGACTTGCCCGAGCCCGATTCGCCGACGAGGCCGACCACCTCGCCGCGGCCGACAGTGAACGACACATCGTCGACGGCTTTCACAACACCCTGCTTCGTGAAGAAGTGCGTGCGCAGCCCGTCGACTTCGAGAACTGCGTTGGTCATGCAAACGTCGTCCGCAAAATGCGCGTTGTGTTTGGTGTTGGCGCGCCGCCGCCGAAGGGCCGCCCCGAGGCGGCGGCGGAAATCGCCTCGGCGCAAAGTATCGTGGGAGCCGCGCAGCGGCGACCGAAACTTTGCGACGTCATTTTTGCAATCGTGGATTTAGGACGTCGCGCAGCTGATCGGCGACGAGGTTGATGCTGACGATCGTGAGCAGCAACGCGAGTCCGGGAAAGAAGCTGATCCAGTACTTGCCCGACAGCAGGTACTGGTAGCCGTTGGCGATCAGTAAACCAAGCGACGGCTCGGTGATCGGCAGGCCGAGTCCGAGGAATGACAACGTCGCCTCGAGCGCAATCGCCGCGGCCACCTGCACCGTCGCGACGACGATCATCGGCGGCAGGCAATTCGGCAGCAGGTGGCGAAACACGATGCGCGCCGGCGACAGCGCGAGGCAATGCGCGGCCTCGATGTACTCCTTGCGTTTCTCGACGAGTGCCGCCGAGCGCACGGTTCTCGCGTAATACGCCCATTGCACGGTGACGAGTGCCGTGATCACCTTGCCGGTCCCCTGCCCCAGCACGGCGATCAGGATCAGCGCGATCAGGATCGATGGAAACGACAGCTGAATGTCGACGATCCGCATGATCAGCTGCTCGAGCCGGCCACCGAAATAGGCAGCGGCAAGCCCCGTGGCGAGACCGATGATCAGTGCCACGACCGTGCTGATCACACCGACGGCGAGCGAAATACGCAGGCCGTAAAAAATCGCCGACAACATGTCGCGGCCCTGGTCGTCGGTGCCGAGCCAGTACGTGCCGCCGTTAGGTGCCGCCGATCCTGGCGGCAGCTTGCTGTCGACGATGTCGATTTGCGCGAGGTCGTACGGATTTTGCGGCGAGATCAACGGTGCAGCGATCGCCGCAGCGATGATCAGCGCGAGCAAGGCGAGGCCGGCGATGGCGATCGGATTGGCGACGAAGTCGCTCGCGATCCTGCGTAGTGGCGACGCGTTGTCGGTAACCCGCGCAACGGGCGCAACGTCCGCAGCCTGCGGTCCCATAACCCTCACGTCCCGCTTTCCGACAAGCGCACGCGCGGATCGAGCAGCGAATAGAGGATGTCGACCAGCAGGTTGATGACGATGAAGAACGTCACGATGACGAGCAGATAGGCAACGATAACCGGACGGTCGAGCAGGTTGATCGAATCGATCAGGAGCTTGCCCATTCCGGGCCATGCGAACACGCTCTCGGTGACGATCGCGAACGCGATCAGCGCGCCGAACTGCAAGCCTATGACGGTGACGATGGGGATCAGGATGTTGCGCAGCACATGCACGCCGATCACGCGGACATTCGTCAGGCCTTTGGCGCGCGCGAACTTTACGTAGTCCTGCAACAGTGCCTCGTGCGCGCCGGCGCGCGTCAAACGAATCAGCAGCGCAACGTTGAAAAGCGCGAGGTTCGTCGCAGGAAGCAGCAGGTGACGCCAGCCTTCGAACGACAGAAACGATACGGGAATGCCGAGCACGTCCACCGTCGGTCCGCGGCCGTTCGATGGCAGCCAGCCGAGGATCACCGAAAACACCATGATCAGCATCAAGCCAACCCAGAACGTCGGCAGCGAGAAGCCGAGGATCGAGCCTGCCATGATCGTGCGACCGGCAACGCCGTTGGGTCGTAGTCCTGCCCACAGCCCGAGGGGAATACCGATGACGATCGCGATCAGCATCGCGGCAAACGCGAGCTCGAGTGTCGCCGGCATTCGCTCCAGAATCAGTCCAAGCGCCGACGTCGCATGCACGAACGAGCGGCCAAGATCGCCGTGGACGACACCGCTCAGGAAGCTCAGATATTGCATCGGCAGCGTCTTGTCGAGGCCAAGGGCCGCGATCGCGCGCTCACGATCCTCCTGGTCTGCCTGCGGATTGATCAGGATGTCGATCGGGTTGCCGACGGCATAGACACCGACGAACACCAAGAGCGACATCACGAGCAGCACGACGACGCTCTGCAGACTCCTTCGAATGATGAAAACTAGCACGTCCGAAAGTGAAACCCTACTTTCGGCCGGTCATGCGACCGCCGAATCGCGGGCGAAGCCCGTCGATTCGGCGCGGCAACGGCTCGTCACGGTTGCTTGGTGGGCCGGAACTGGAAAGCGAGCGTGTACTCGTCGGTGCGCGGCGTGTAGCTGACGTTCTTCTTCGTCGCCCAGATCGTGAACTGGAAATGCACGGGCATGAGCCCAAGGTCGGACATCGCAAGCTCGGTCGCCTTCTGCAGCATCGTCCGGCGATTGTCGTCGTCGACCTGCTGCAGCGCCTGCTCGATCAGATAGTCGACCTTCACGTTGCTGTAGCGGCCCCAGTTGACGGCGCCAAGCCCCTTGTCGCGGTTGAACGTCGCGAGCAGGGAGCGCAGCGGCGACGACGCCTCACCGGTCGACGCGCCCCAGCCCACCATGTGGAAGCTGAATTCCTGCTTGCTCGCGCGGGCTGAATAGGGACCCATCGGCGCCGTTTCGACTTTGGACGTGATGCCAACGCGCGTCAGCATCTGCGCAACGGCCTGCACGATCTTCTCGTCGTTGACGTAACGTCCGGCCGGACCGTGAATCGTCAGGTTGAAGCCGTCCGGATAGCCGGCTTCCGCCAGCAGCTTCTTCGCACCGTCGGGGTCATACGCGTCAGCTTTGAGCCCTGGCACATTACCGAAGAGCTTGTCGGAAACGAGCTGGCCCGACGGGATCGCCTGTCCTTCCATCACGCGCTCGGCAATCGCCGGACGGTTGATCGCCTTCGATATCGCGTGACGGACGCGCGGATCGAGCAGCGGATTCTTCGTCAGCGGCTTCCCATCCTTGCCGGTAATGAACGGACTCGACCGCTCGAGAAAATCGAAATTGAAATAGATGACGCGATGCGAGATTTTCGAGGTCACCGTGAAGCGCGGGTCACCCTTGATCCGCGCGAGGTCGGCCGTTGGCGGTTGCTCGATCGCATCGACGTCGCCCGACAGCAGCGCGGCAACGCGCGCCGCCTCGTTCTTGATGATGCGGAACGTCACCTTCTGCCAGTACGGTTTTTCGCCCCAGTAGGCGTCGTTGCGCACGAGCTCGACGCGATCGCCATTGGCATACCGGACGAACTTGTAGCGTCCGCTGCCGATCGTCGCCTTGCCGGAGTTGAAGTCTTCGGTCGACGCGCCCGTCGCAACTTTCTTCGACACGATGTAGATCGTCGACAGGTCGTTGGGCGCGAGTGGATACGGCGATGCATAACGAAATCGGATCGTGTACGGATCGACGATTTCCTTCGCGATGATCGCCTTCGTGTACGCCGAGAACGGGCCCGGACTGTTCGGCACGAGCGGCACACGGTCGATCGAGAACGCGACGTCTTCCGCAGTGAGCTCGCTGCCGTCGTGGAACTTGATCCCCTTGCGTAGCTTGAATTCCCACGTCTTGTCGTCGATCGCCTTCCACGACGTCGCGATGCCCGGGATCATTCTCGAATCCGGATCCATCTGCACGAGCTTGTCGAAAATGTGCTCGGCGATGTTGTTGTTCGGGAACAGGTTGTAGAAGTGCGGATCGATCGACGTCACGTCGGCGGCAACGGCGATCTTCAACTCCTGGCCCTGCGCCGGCAGCGAAAGGAATGCGACGGCGAACGTCACCGCGGCGGCAAAACGCTGAATGAGCGAGCTCTGCATGGAGGTCCCTGTGATGAACTTGACGCGCGCAATCGCGGCAACGGCCGCAATGGATTGGGTGCGGTGAGGTAGCGGACGCGCTTTCCGCGACGGCGCAATCTAGCGCGAACTACGCAATGCGTCCAGCGCAGCTCAGGCGGCTGCCGTCATAGTGCCGTCGGCCACGTTTCGGGCGGCTCGCCTTCGTCCCAGCCGGACGTGCGGTCGAGCGGTTGCAGCGCATCGGTGACGTCGATGTGGATCATGACATCGAATTGCCGCGTGAGCCGGGCGTCGAAATAGTGGCTCCAGCGCTCGGTCTGCGGCCGATAGATGACGCCGATCGCCCGCTGCAGCTTGGGTCCATCGAGCTCGCGCGCGGCTGCGCCACCCGCAAGGTCGATCCAGAACCGCGACTCGCCGCAATCGTGGAACAGGCGCTCGTAGCTCCCATCGAGGCTGGGCCGAACGCGCTTGCGCTCCATCGGTGCGTCCCAGTCGGTGGCAGCGGTCACCGTTCCTGCGTGGGTCGAGAAGCCGATCGAAAACGTTTCGCGGCGATGGCGCTCGCGAACCAGTTGACCGACGTTGACCTCCCCGCGCGCGCCCATCTCGGTAGCCCGCGCGTCGCCGACGTGCGAGTTGTGTGCCCAAACGACGATTCCCGCCCCAGCGCCGGGCATTCGATCGATCAGCGCGTCGAGCGTGTCAGCCATGTGCGTGTCGCGAAGATTCCACGTCGATTCGCGGCCGCGATACATCGCGCGGTAGTAACGCTCGGCATTCATGACGAGCCGCGCATTCTGCTCGGCGGAGAAGAACGCCTCGTCGGATCCATGCGAGTGGTGCAGCGGTAACGCCAGCGCGTGGTGACGCAGATCGACGAGCGCCGCCACCGCCTCGTCCTCGCACGACTCGGCTCCGTGCGTCACCGCATAGCCATAACCGTGGGCGCTGTCACCGAAGTATTCGAAGCAGCCGTAACGGGCGCGCGCTCGCGCAGCGGCCGCAGGATCGACACTGTCGAGGTAATGCAGGACTGCTTCGATCGATGCGTGCAGGCTGTAAAGGTCGAGGCCGAA
>Ga0068852_100001725_pt1 | contig 14900 bp, 15 predicted proteins | sample KBSCornC22_FD_66594 | JGI IMG/M metagenome (GOLD analysis project Ga0068852, IMG submission 66594) | Corn rhizosphere microbial communities from Kellogg Biological Station, Michigan, USA - KBS Corn C2-2 | ecosystem: Host-associated > Plants > Roots > Rhizosphere > Soil ... | reverse complement strand
CGTTGGAAATAATCGACCGTGTATTTTCGTTCGTTCAACACCTCGAAAATCGTTCGGTCGTTGGCATCGATTTTGTGATCGTCTTTGCTCATAGAACTATCCTTAATTCTCCGGCAAACGCCTGGTGGAGCAGAGCCTTCTTCAGTGCCTCCAGTGCGGTGAGTTTGCGCTCGTAAATGGCTACGAGGCGCTGGGTTTCTTCGCGGAGGCCGTCGAGCTTGCTGATAATCGCTCGTTGTTCCTGACGATTCACAGGAAACGGAATCACGTTGCTCAAGATTCGCTTCGGAGCCGTATGCTTAACCATCGTTCCGGTAGCTGAACCCTTGATGTTCTTGAGAAAGCCCTCGGTCATCATGAAGTAATACAGCAGCCGCTTCTCGACACGCTGATTTGAAAAAACCACTCTGCCAATTCGCTGATTGTGGAGAACGTTATCCGTCTCAACGAACGCTGGCTTGCCCAGAATCTTCATCTTCGACGAAAGGTCGGTCATCACAACAACTAAGTCGCCGACATCGAATTGAAAACCGGCGGGTATATCGCCGCCGAATCGCTTCGCGTTGCGCTTGTTGAATAGCAGCTTGCCGTCCTCGGTGAAGTTGCCCGGCGTAATGACAAAAGGCTTGCCCTCGGGCACATCACTTGAGAACTCCGCGCCATCAAATGCGAACCCGTGCTTGATGTCGCATATTTCGCCAATCGTCGTTTCCATCCACCCCTTCCCGCGCCGGGTGAAAATGGATTGGAGATGACTTTCGAAAAGAGCATTGGCGTTCTGGAGATTTTTTTTGGCGTTGGCTCTTGCAATGGCGATAGCCCCAAACGCTTCGTCGAGAATATCGACGATTTGCCGTTGCATGGGAAGAGGAGGAAGCGCGATGTGGAAGTCGCGAACTTGCGCCAGGGAAAGGTTCTGTTGAGCAACGCCGCCTTTGAACTTCTCGATTTGCTCCAATACGACGCCTGTTTCCAACGCCTTCAACACAAACTCTGGCAGCAGACCCACATCGTTCTTGAGCCTGATTATTGCCAACGCCTGATTGGTATTCGCTGGCAGAATGTCTTTGGTGACAAACGCTGTTCGACCGAGAGCGCCAGCGATAGAAAAAAGTATGTCGCCAGCTCTGAGCTTGGAGCGTCCTAAAGCTTCGTGGCAATCTCCCGTAATGTGCGCGAACTTCTCCTCGATGAACTTGCCAGCGGTTGAGATTGATTCCACTTTTACGAAGTTGATACCATTTGGGACAAACGAGTGCCCGATAGACGTGGGTGTTGTCCCTTTCGTCACCAAATCGGCTAAGTCACCAAGCTTTGTAACTGGCCACTGGCGATTCATAGCAGCGCCTTGATGCTCTCAAGCAAACCCACGCTCTCGGCGTCCAGTGCGGCGATCTCCTCCAAGATGTCCTCTGGCCTGCGGTATAGAACCTCATCGCCATTATTCGGGTTCTTGACGGAGGTGTCGAAGGTCGCCTTATCGATAGTTGCGGCGTCTACGTTCCAGCTCTTGATGGAGTTGGCAAAAGTCTTTTGTAACTCGATAAACTCGGCAAGGTCATCGTCGTTGAGCGGATTGGTCTTGCCGAGGTTGCGGCCGGGGTCGAGCTGGTAGAACCAGATTTTGCGCGTTGGCGCGCCCTTCTCGAAGAAGAGCACTACGGTCTTCACGCCCGCACCCTGGAACGTCCCGCCAGGGCAGTCGAGCACTGTGTGGAGATTGCAGCTTTCGAGGAGGAGCTTCCGCAGACTTACCGACGCATTGTCAGTGTTAGACAGGAAGGTGTTCTTGATGACGATACCGCCACGTCCGCCAGCTTTGAGCATTTTGATGAAATGCTGGAGAAAAAGAAAAGCTGTTTCGCCGGTGCGAATGGGGAAATTCTGCTGGACCTCCTTGCGCTCCTTGCCGCCGAAAGGTGGATTGGCGAGCACAATGTCGTAGCGGTCTTTCTCCTGAATGTCGGCAAGATTCTCTGTAAGCGTATTAGTGTGGATGATATTAGGGGCTTCGATGCCGTGCAGGATCATGTTCATGATCGCAATGATGTAGGCGAGGGACTTCTTTTCCTTGCCGTAAAAGGTGCGCTCTTGAAGAATTTTCGCCTCCTTGGTCGTGAGCCCAGGTTTGGCCTTCATGAAATCGAACGACTCGCAAAGGAAGCCTGCGGAGCCGCAGGCGCCGTCATAGATGCGCTCGCCGATCTTGGGATTTACCACCTTCACCATGGCGCGAATGAGCGGACGGGGCGTGTAATACTCGCCGCCATTGCGTCCGGCGTTGCCCATATTCTTGATCTTGGCTTCATAGAGATGTGACAGCTCGTGCTTTTCCGTCTGAGAACGGAAGCGTAGCTCGTCAACATGATCGATGATTTCGCGCAGATTGTAGCCGCTGGAAATCTTGTTCTTTATCTCACCAAAAATCTCGCCGATCTTGTATTCGATGGTGTTCGGGCCGCTGGCATTCTGCTTGAAGCCATGGAGGTAGGGAAACAGCTTCTCGTTGACGAAGCCGAGCAGGTCATCGCCCGTCTTTGCCTTGTTGTGGTCGATCTGGCCGTTCGCGCCCTTAGGCGCGGCCCAGGACTCCCAACGATAGGGGGCGTCGAGAATGAAGGCGTATTTCTTGCCCTCCACCTCGGCTTCCATAGCCCGATCCTGTTCCAGCCCATCCAGATATTTCAGGAACAGAAGCCACGATGCCTGCTCGGTGTAGTCAAGCTCGGTCGTGCAACCGGCCTCCTTCCAAAGCACGTTGTCGATATTTTTGAAGGCTTGCTCAAACATTTTGTGATTTTTCTTTGAGTGTGTGCATGGCGCGCTCTGGTATCGGCGAACCTTCAAGATGGATGGACAAGCGTATTCTAGAACGAGTTTTTGGACCGGTAGCCATCGATTTCAACGAGATGAAGGCTTGGGATAGACGTAGAATAAGCCGCCTCTTTGTCCACAATACCTCAAGTTTAACCATGCCGCGAGTGCATGGGCACAAGAAGATCGGCTCGGCGCTCCGTTGAGGCTGGGCGCTGGTCAACAGGGTTTCAATTTCAACGCCGTTTCAATTTGATAGGAAATATTCTGGGCAGGCCGAAGTAGTCGGGCTAAAGATTACCTGACCTTTCCGATAGAGAGATTTCAATGGCCCGGCGTGCCGACGTAAACGGACCTCACCCCTTGGACATCGCGCTGGGATCGCGCGTGCGTCTGCGGCGCAAGGAGCTAGGATTATCTCAGGATCAACTAGCGCGCGCCTGCGGCATCGCATTTCAGCAAGTGCAATAATACGAACACGGCACGAACCGCATCAGCTTTTCCCGGCTTGTGGGAATCTCTCACGCACTCGATTGCAGCGTTGGCGATCTAATCGGCAACTTGGACAAATCAAAATCGTCCAAAGCGCTCTCCAAACAGGTTGCTCATTTGGCCCTGCCGGGTGCAAGCGATCTTCTCCAAGCCTTTGCCAGCCTACAGTCACCCAAACCCCGGAGCGCGCTCCTTAGCCTCGCGCGCCAGCTTGCCAAGGGCTCGACTGACGTGCCAGCCGACCGCGCGAGAGATCGCGTTCGCAGCGCGACTTCAAAGCGGCGCATTGCTAGATGATCGCACCGGGACTTTCAAAATCAGACTCACCTAGTTCGCAACTTCGTTGAGCGTTGCCGCAAGCCGATTGTTTTGTGAGCCCGTTGAAGTCATTTCAGCGCCGTAGCGCGTCACCGGATGTTCCCGATTGCTCACCATGGACGCTAAGTGCTTAGCGTCTCCCCTCGAACTTTACCTGTGCCAAGAAATCGACGTGGATGCCAAGTAGCCGTTATAGCTGGGGGCTATCTACTGTCCCCGCCCCGATCTTTTGGCCGCGCCCGATGGCCTTTTTCCTAAAAAAAGCTCTGGACTTGCCAGCCCTTATGTTCTTGTATTGTTCTCATGCTGACCGACCGGAGAAACCCAGCCCGATACGCCGTTTTTGAGGGCGATCCGCGCGATTGCGGGGAAGTCGGCCTGTCCTTGGCGGAAGCCTTCCATTCGATCATGGCGCATTGCGCCTATGAGCCGGTTTGGGATGTGAACGGTCTCAATATGCGCCTGCGTTTCCGATACTTGGACGAACCCTTTCAAGGTCGCCTGGTGGGCGACACTGCGCCCGGCGCGTTCATTGAAGCTTTCTACGCGCCGTCGTTCGGCGGCATCGTAAGCCGTGAGCGGATCATGCGCCGCGTTGTGAGCGCCGGGCTTCGCGGCTGGTATGCCGAACCGATGACGGACTTCTATCGCGAGTCCGCCTCTGCGATGGCGGGTGAATATCAATATCCGGGAGAAGTGGAATGACCGCGACACGCGCAACCATAGCCACGATTGCAGATATGCAATTCCGCTTCGACAAAGGTGCGGATGGCTTCCAACTAACGATAATCGGAAACGACCCTTCCGGCGCTCCCGTTGAAGTCGTGCTTCGCGATGACATAGCAGTCGGGATTGCGGACAGCATCTATTATGCGATTGAACAAAACGAAGCGCGTTCGGCTGCTATCGCGGCAGGCGGAAAGGTAATCGACGAACCAGAAGTCCGGACCTATCCCGGCTCGGAATCGTCGCACTAACTTAAATCTCGCATGGCGCGTCATGGGAAACCGTAGTTATCGCGGCCCCGTCCGCACGCTTGGCGATGCAGTTGCAGCAGATATGCCGGTGCAAGTCGTTTGCGATGCTTGCACACACTTCCACCAGCTTCACGCGTTCAATCTCGTTCGCCAAATCGCCGCGAGGGCGGATGGCAGGGCGCTCCCGCTATTCACGCCCATTAGAGGTCTGTTCTATTGCCGGGGTTGCCGGTCGCGCGTAAGTGCAACCATCAACGCGCCAACGGGCCGTGTGTGATGCGATCTACCGCGCCGCCGCATCCGCCTAAGCGCGCTTATCGCCCTCCACCTGGACCTCCCGTCACACTGCGCAGCGCAGGCGAATGGTTTTGGTTGGGCTGCTATGTCTGCCATCACAGCGTCGCAACAAGGCCATCAATTTTTATGAACGCGCTTGGTCCGGACTATCCGTTGGAGGGCTTGCGACGTCGCGGATGGTGTACCGTGTGCGGGAGTTTCGGCGCGCACACGCAAATGCCAAGCCACATGAACATCATCGTGGGCAATCAACCCTATGAGGAAGAACGCAGCTACTTCCATCACCTCCGCACGTTGGAAGAAACGGGCAAGCGGTCCTATCTCGTTTATGACGCGACAACGCGCGAGGTATGGCGGAACGACCTCACGATAGGGCAGGCCGTGCAAGGCGCGCTTCGTGCAAGCGGTTACACCGTCCATGCGTTCCAACCAACCGGACGCTTGATCGTCCGCGCCAGCAACAATTTCAGGGTCGAAATTCGGCTTGGCATTGGCAGCGCGGATGCGCATTGGCCGGACGTGCATCGCGGATTGATGCTTAGCCAAGGCGCGAACCGCTATCGCGCCGCGTCGTTTGAACAGTATAGAATTGCAGCGGGAGGTCTCCGCTAGTGTGTGGCAAGTTCACAGCAATGGGACGGTGGCGAAAGGTCTGGAATTTTTCCCAGCCCTTGACCGTTCCGGCTAAAGAAAATGACAGCGGCGATTCCGAAGGCGGTGACGTCGCAACGGCGGCGACCGAGCCGGATGAGGTCGTCACATACACGCCCGGTCGTGTGATTCCGGTAATCGTTTTCGACGCTGAGAAGCGCGAACACGTCGTCGTGCCGATGCGTTGGGGCTTTCCCGATCCAAAGAACTGGAAATTTCCAAGGCCAATCCACGCGCGTTCTGAGACCGTTGAAACCAAGCACCCATTCAAATTTCCCTTCCGGGATGGTAAGCGCGGAATTGTTGTGATGCGCACGTTCAACGAGGGGAAAGAGTTAGTCACGCCGCGCGGCAGAAAGTTCACTGAACAGTGGACCATCGATCCGGGTGACGGCGTTCCGCGCGGCTTCGCTTTCGTCTGGGACCGTTTCGTAATTGAAGGCTTACCCGCGCCGATGCTCGCGTGTGTGATGGTGACCGTTCCGGCAAGCGCGCTGGTTCGCACAATCATGGAAGGCGATCCGGACCCGCGTATGCCCGCGATTTTGGAAGACGCGGATTGGGCGACGTGGTTGGGAGAGAATGACTTTACGCTGGAGCAAGCGAAAACCGTGCTGCGCACGATGGAAGGCGTCAATTGGAAGATGGCCCCGGAGCCTAAGCCCCCGAAAGAACGCAGCACAACGAGGGCGCGGCCTAAGCCTGAGAAGCCGGAGCGAGGGCCGTCACTGTTCTGATTTCGCGCCGATGATGTTCCAGTGCTGGTTGCCGCGCTATAATGTCTGCGAGTCATTGAATCCGGGGTGGGAAATGCGGTTCACACTTGCGCTCATTTTATTGGTCTCCATGGTCACTGTTGCGGTCGCGCGAACGGATGAAGAAACGTTGCGTCTCCAAGGCAAGGTGATCGAACTGGCGGATTCAATTTGCAAAGACCCGCCAACATACGGCTACACGCTATCGGGCGGCGGCGAGATTAGCGGTAAGGCCGAGGTTTCGAAATTATTGAAGCATCTCGCCGACGCGGGCGTGTCCGGGTCTCTCAAGGGCAACGTGATTTATTGGAAGGGTATGAGTCAAAATCAGGTGGCTGGTGCCATCGCGGCACGCAATTCGTGCGCGCTTGACGCGACGAGATACCTATTTTCTCAGTTCACATTTTTCGGCGCGAACGATGGGCTTCCTGTGCCTCATCCGAAGAACTACGCGGCGGCGGTTAAAGTTGTTGTCGAAAATGGTGTCCGCCCGACACCCGCCGTCAGCCAATCGATTCAGGGCAACGGCAACTATCAGTTCAACAATAGCTCTCCCACTATTGTCAATCCGACACTTCCCCCGACAGAACTGACCCTAACGCAACTGGGCGCGTTATGTGAATGGCCGACCTGGGGTGTCCCCGATAAGGTCACGTCGTTTGCGAATTTGAGCGATGACGAGCTAAAGCGCCGCGCTGATAAATACGCGGATCAATTGGAAGCCATCGCTCAATCTTTGCGACGTGATCGATCCAAGCTCTTATCGGAACAAACGCCAGAGAAGCCCGCTAACTTTGACGCCGCAGTGGCGCGCGCCATGGAGCAATATAATGTGCCGCTAAGAGAGCAGATTCACGACGTGATGTTCGAGCTTCTCGAACGTCATCACGCCGTAATCCCTCACAGAGTCTCCGATGGTCTATCGCTCGCCGGGGCGAAAGCGGATTGCGGCGATCTATCTACAGATCACGGACTTGATGACTACGCGGGATACATTAGAAATCTAGCGGACCGGCCTCGATTGACTTCTCCTGCCCCGTCCGAAAACGCATCTCACTAGGGAGCGGAATAGGCAATGGCTTATTCCAAAGAAGGGATTGAACAGATGGCGGCTGAGTACGAAGCCACTAGCAAGAAACGCGACGCGATTTTCGTGCTGTTTATGCGGCATGCTTTTCAGAACGAGAAGGCTTACGAATATGCAACGCAAGGCTATATGCGCCGATTGAATACTCTGCTCCGATGCTTGCAGAACGTGTTCACAATGCTTCCGCCGGAAAGCGTGGACGTGCCCAAAAGAGATGTATTGACGGATGCGACGATCAATCTCCAAGCGTTCCTGTTCAATGTATTTGGTTGCATTGACAATTTGGCGTGGGTTTGGGTCCACGAGCATGGTTGGGTCCACGATAAGCAAATAAACCTTCCCAATGACAAAGAGATTAATCGGCTGGCGGTCGGCCTCGGACCAAAATCAAAAGGTGTTCGGAATACACTGTCTGACAATCTCCGAAAATACCTCGAATCACTCGACGGTTGGTTCGCGGGTTTGGGGGAATACCGGGATGCGCTTGCGCACAGGGTTCCGCTTTATATCCCCTATGCGCTGCCCGAGAGCAAAGCGGCGGAATATCAAAAGCTCAGCGAGGAAAAGTTACGAGCCTCACAAGCAAATGATTGGACCAAATATGACAAACTGGATGCGGCTCAAAATGACCTGATGGAGTTTCGCCCACAAATGACGCACTCCTTCGCCGAGGCGAAGGGCACGCTTCTGTTTCACGCGCAACTTTTGGCGGATTTCAATTTGGTTGCGGAACTCGGCAACAGAATAATGGCGGAACTGCCGAACAGGAACGACGCTTCCAAAGCATCTGCTGCGTCGGCGGTAGAAAATAATACTTAGAAAAGCCGCCGTGCGCTCGCCAAATCGTGGTGCACTCTGAGTCTAGCGAGTTAGCGCCGCATTTATTCGAGACCGTGCCCGATATGCGCTGGCCATAGGTGCGGCTCCGGCGCGGATCAAAGCGAAAAGGGCGCTGGGAATCGACTTCTTGTCCCGTCGCAGCTAAGGCACACGATACGTCCCGACGTCTATCGACGTTATTTCCATCTGATCCACTATCATTCCACCAAAGTGAAGCGGTGTATCGTCGCCTCGGCTGATGCGTCCAACATGCCCCCAAATGGTGGCGTTGCATTTCGTAAGCGACAAAATCCCGCAATGCTTTTGAATGAATTGCCGCTCGTCTCGATTCAGAGATTCAATATCCAAATTGACTGTGTCTGGCACTGCATAATAACCGAGACACCCGATCCTGATGAGTCTGGGGGACTGGGGGCGTGGTTGCAGGACCCGCCGCTCGGACCAGCACTAATGTTTTTGACTCAGTTGCGCGTCCCGTTCCAAGGCCTTGTTAAAGATCGCGGTGGTCGCAGCTATGATCAACCTCTGTGAATAGAGAGATGTCGCATCGTTATCAGAATGCAACAGGCTAATCGCATTCGCCAGTTGAGTATCGGAGCCAAGTGAAACAGTACCGCCCAATTGGTCCAGATGCCCTGCGATCTTTCGAAAATCCAAGATAGCATTGTTCGCCAGAGGGACATTCGACAGATCAGTCTGCTCGGGACGAAGCGGATTGGCGCCACCGAGAACGCCCCTCGTCACGTTTTCCAATGCCGCCAATGACGTTCGAAAGCCAATGATTTGCTCTCGAATTTCTGACAAGTGGCTCACAGAACGTGCTGCGAAGACAGGGAGCGAGAATAAAAGCGCATTATCGAATTGTTGGATGTCTCGGTCCATTGACCGGCAGTAACTTGAGCAAACATCCGCCATCGGTCTCGCCTGTTCGACCATCTCTTCAAACAATCTTGTTGCCGTTTCCGTTTTTGCCGAGGGCGGGGCGCCGAGGCTGACGAGTTTAAGATGAGTGAAATCCTCGCGAATTTTCTCCAGTACCTGCTGAATCGAAAGGGCATCCAGACCGACCTTCGTAATGGAGGCGAGTCTTCCCAACGAACTGAGAAAATTCACGTGACGCCTGTATATTTGTTCCAGTGTGAGCCACGCCCCTCGCGCCAAAGATTGTCGAACAGGTTCTAGATCGTGTTGCCTTCGAACCTCAACAAACAGTGCGGATAGTGGAGCGATTAGAACGGTCGACAAAATGACGCCGACGCCAGTGGTTACGAGACCATCGAGAAAGTCGAGATTAGGAATTCTGTAAAGCGCTTCCCAAGCCGCACCAACTAGCGTTAGTATAAACAACACGCCCCATGCCACGATAAATGGCAAGAGCGCGCGAGACGTTAGGGTGCGCGCTGCGAGAGAAGTCCAATATCGCGCTTTGCTAAATTCAATTGGTTCCGTCAAAAAGATCACCGATGTCCATCCCCTTTCCGATGATATCACACGGCAATTCCAGGTCGAGATGGCGCTTAGATTTTCTCGGTTCTTAGGTCAACGTGTTCGCCATTCGCTCTAGCGTTTCGAAGAAGGCAAAGGCAGTTCTTCACTATTTCCATGTCGATGGCGGCCGCGGGGAGGTTCGGCGGCGCGCCTTGAATCTGATTTGCGGCGAGGGCCTAACTCCCTGATTTCTTGACAAAACGCGCCATTAGCGTACCCTCGTTGTTCTCAGGACGCGGGGCGTCCTCCCAGATTCCCAACAACCAATCTGACACTTCCGTCGTGACGGAACGCATGCCCTTCTTAGCGTGTGCCGGTCAGCCCACAAGGACGCTCATGACTGATATTCGAATCGAGGCCGCACGCCGCATGGTTTGGGACAAGGATGCTTCGAGAAAGCCGGGGTTTGTTGCTTGGCTGACACGCTTGATGAAAGCAATTCTGCGAGACGAAGAATTGGATAAGCAGGACCGCGCGGAAGTGGAGATGCTGTTGAAGAAGCTCTATTCGATCAAGCTTTGAGCGAGCCGGAGTGAGACTTTTGAAACTGTTAACGAGAATTCCACCCGCGCAGTAACTCAGTGAGTCGGATGTCAGGCGTAGAAGCAGGCTTCGACTTTCCAATTGCCTCCAGCGCCATGAACATGCCGTGCGGCCACTGTGCGATGTTTTCACCGGCACATTCAGGCCATTGGCAAAGGTGCCGACGTTGGTCGCGTGCCCCTTTCATTCGGTCACGTTAGGCTCGAAACAGGAAGATATGGCTCGGCGTCAAGGTTGAGCGCAGTCAGCTTGGCTTTGATCATGCGTTTCAAGTCAAAAGGTTGAGCTAAGACGGTCCGCAAATCGACGCCGTCCATCAAGATAATGCCCTTGTCGCGGTTCTGCTTTAGAAGTGGCACGACGTTCTGCGACCATCCATTTATGGAGAGAAAGAGGCCCATGGTCTGGTTTCCAGAACGCCCTATCTGGCCGAGAAGCCCATCAAGATCGCGGCCATCCGCCGGTTTGTCCCGCCATCGGCACTCGACGATATAGTGCCAGCCGTCGAGCGCGAACGCGGCGTCTATTTGCTCGCCGCCATCGTTCCGGCGGAATGAGCGTACGACGGAAATTCCGTGGAGTGTGAACACACGACCGAGAAGGTCTTCGAGGAAATAGCCACGCTGGTGATGATCGGTGCTGAGCGCCGCATGGTCGAACTGCGCGAGCAGTAGTTCGCTCTGCTTACGGAATGCGTTGTTCTGATCCTGTCGTTCGCGGTCAGCACGTGCCCGCTCGGTCTGCTCGTGACGTTCGCGTTCGCGCGCGTCGGAATCGGCCAGCACACCAGCCAACTCACGAGCCTTTTGGACGACCGCACGCGCTTTGAACTCCTCCGCCGCGAGGTGGAAGGAATCCCATCGCGTAGCCAGATCGACGAGCTTTCGGATGACTGGTCCATCAGTTCCGGCACGAGCCAACTGTTCGAGTATTAGGGCTCCGGCCTGACGTTTCGTCAGGGCTTGACCGGTGGTGGCGTCGCGCCCAGTCAAGAATTCGCGCACAAGCGCGTCGGGCACTCCGGCGGGACGCAGAATCTGATCAGCGGCGATCCGCTTAACATTTGCGAGCGTCGCCATGACCTCCAACGCCGTGCGTCGCGCGTCAGCGTCGAGCGGCTGATCCGGCGTTGTTTGAGACATGAATCTACTGCGCCCCTCTGATTTTTCGTCGTTCAATCGTCACTACCGTCGTTCGTAGCGGCGGCACTTCCTGTCTTGATGCCATTCAGTTTCTGATACTCGCGAAACAATTCTACGAGCGTCTCGTTTATCTGCTCGTTACCGGCCACGGAATTGAAAGAGACGCATGCGGCCAGAAGAAAATTGCAAGCAAGGTTTATTGTGTCGCCCAGTTCCTCTGAATTGCAGTCAGGCCCCCAACGGATTTCGCTGACTTCATCCCCTTTGTTGTCAGTGATGTACCGATTCAACGATGACACCGTAGGATGTGCGGCATCTCCTGATAGTTGCCGATACCACACGTATAGGGGCTCCATATCGGCGAGCCGTGCCATTTCCTCAAAGCCAACCTTCGCCAAGGACTTCCAAGTTCTTTCGACTTCTTCGGCGTGCTTTGCCAGCCGCTTCCGGTCGTCGGCGGCCAGAAACTGCCTGCGGTTTTTGGCATTGAGTAGCCAATTCACGCTGGCCCGACGTTCGTGCAGTTCGTTATAGAGGACTTTGTTCACGAACTCGTCGCCAGCTTTCACCATTGCGCCCAGACAAAACGTCGTCTCTAAACAGGCTCTGGCAAGTAGCCGTGCCTCGACGACCATCCCCCGCTCCGCCAGAAGGACGGTCGCTTGAAAGTTTGATAGCGAACGTGTGAATAGCAACATGGACAGCAACTTGCTGTCCTGTGCCGATGCAATTCTGAGCGTTGTTGTTGCAAGCAAAGACTGCGCGATCCTGTTCAATTTTTCGGCGACCGCGACCCAAGCGCTGTTCTCGGCTCGGTGCTTTACGCTCCAATATGCTACGTCCGGCGAAAGAAAGCCCTCTTCCAATATTGTCCAGCCCGGCACCAAATGGTGGCGAGAAGTCTTGGGCTCTCGTGGCCTGAATTCCGGGAAGTCATCATGTGTGAGTGAGACGCGGCGATCTGCCGTTACACGCCCGGCATCAATTGCAACCGCCGCTGCTTGCAAAATCTTGGTGCGATGTTCTTCAAAGAGTCGGACATAGCCACTTGCATCGAGCGTCGCTGTGATCCGCCCAAGGTCATCGAGAACCTCTTGGGAGACCAACACCGAGTATTCTCGGCCACGCCATTCAACAGGAATCGAGAGTTCGTCGAAGCGCCCAAGCTTGGTCGGCCAACGAAGAACGCTCGGAAGCCGTGGGATGACCCGAACGCCCGGACCACCACGGCCATCGTTGGGCAGGAAGATCACGCCCGCATTCATCAACGCATCTCTGATGGACTTGATGCTGACGATTGAACCACCACGGCGTTCTCCTTCAACATCGCGCAGGGTTGTTAGACTGACGTTGGCGAGCTTCGCGGCGTCCTCCTGTGAGAGGTCAAGCAACGCGCGCGCCGCGCGAATCTGCGAGGGGGTTATCGGAATGGTGTCCACGGCGGCCTCTTGTCTAATATCACCAGCGTAAATCTGACGAAAACCGTCTGTCAATGGCGGACGATTAGGTCGCAACATGGATCAGGGTTCGAGCGTTCGGCGTCGGGTTCGCAGGGTAGGAGAGGGGCGCTCTCCCGCCCAAGAATCAAGTCATGTGCCGCCAAGCGGTTCTCTACGGCCGACACTGAGCAGGAGCGTTCGGAGTTCGAGGAGGAGAACACTGCTCGGAGCTTGCTGCTCCCGCCGTGTCTGCGCCCGGTCGGGCGCAGACACGGCGGGAGGGCGGGATTTTGGCTTCCTGGGTAAGCGAGGTCAGACAGCAACCACGCCGTCGTTCAACTCGGCGCGAAGCGCAGCAACAACCGCTTCGGGGATCTGCTCAATGACGGCGAGATATGCGCGGGCAGGCCCTTCGGGTTCGCGCTCTCCCTGCTCCCATTTTTGCAGGGTCCGAATTGGAATTCCGAACTGCAACGCGAACTCGGCCTGCGTCATACGCAGCCGCTCGCAACGTAGCCTCCTGATATCTTCGGCTGAGCGCAGCTTCACAGAGAAGCTCCGCCCGCCACGGTTAACGTTAGAGTGATGCACAAGGGCATCGTGAATTCCGGCCAATACCTTTTCGGGCACGGGCATTTCTTGAGAAACCTCCTTTGGATGAGTGCTTGAGGGAACGAGCGACATCCCGAAAGATGTCGCTCTTACTGGGCCCAAAGCAACAACCGTCAACAGACGGTGCGATGAAGTACAACTCCACGATACACAGCATGTGCTGGCATCGCGACGGTCGATAACACTATGAGCAATCGCTCAAGGTGCTTCGTCGATTGACGCACGCCAATGGGCAATGCGCCAGCGTAGGCGAGAAGCAGAAATCGCCCTGAATCTAGTTCAGGGACGTGGACCGCGAATTAGGCTCGTCGATGTGCCCAACGTGATGTGTTAGGAGATATGCACATGCTGCGCGAGGAATTCGATCCCTTTGTAAAGGGTACGAAGCATCATTCCGATGCGAAAGACTTTCCAAGCGCTTGCGAGAAGACTCGCGCGATCAGCAGAAGGCTCGTCGTTTGCCGTGAAAGCAACGACCTCGATGTGCGGCAGTTGCGGGTAGGCTAAATACCACAGCGTGTGACCTGTGTGCGGCATGGTGCTAAAGAGCGGCCAAGAAAGGCTCCGCAAATTTGGGATTTCTTGGTTCGCTTCGCCGCAGTTCGGATTCTCAGCGATGATCTTTGAGATGAGACGAAGATCAGCTTCTGAGACGACGGCCTTACTGTCCTGCAAAAAGTTTTCCGTGAAATTCACGGTGATAACTTTGTGCGCGGACATATTAGCCTCCGATACCTTCTGCGATACGGGCATGCGGGTACGTAAGAGTCATTTTCTGTGCCTCTAGACGAGTTGAGGTTTGCTATCGACGAATGTCGAAAGCATGGGCGAGGGGCTGTGGGAGATTGATGTCATCTCTTCCCCTTCGGCCGGGGCTGTTACCCGACTGGCTCGGCGGTATATCCGCATCACCCATGGACCTTAAATAGGGTGCCCCAATGGGGTAGTCAAGGGGCGCCTTGTTGTGGGGCCCGTCAATAATTTCGAGTCTGGGGGAACCGGGATTCGAACCTAGATAAGCAGAGTCAGGTCTGCGGTCCTAACGCCCGGCTTCGCATCGGTGCGCTTACGGCTTGATGCGGCGATCAAATACGACTTGCCGAAGAAAAAGTTCGGGACCCAGTCCGGGACTTTCGGGACCCGGTCCGGGACTTCGGGACCCTTGTTTTCCCTTCGCAGCCCTTAGTTTCCCCTATTTTTTCAGCTTTTTTTTTGAGAAACTCGATTAAACCCTTTGTTTTCAACGCTCTAAGTGGTGGAGCCAAGCGGGATCGAACCGCTGACCTCCTGCATGCCATGCAGGCGCTCTCCCAGCTGAGCTATGGCCCCAATTTCCGGGAACAGAAAAACGCTATCCTTCGTCCTTCGCGAGATCCGGATCGATGATGTCGCTGACGTCGTCCTCGTCCTCGACTTCGGCGAGAAGCGCGTCGTCGGCTTCGTCC
>Ga0068852_100001723_pt1 | contig 14904 bp, 8 predicted proteins | sample KBSCornC22_FD_66594 | JGI IMG/M metagenome (GOLD analysis project Ga0068852, IMG submission 66594) | Corn rhizosphere microbial communities from Kellogg Biological Station, Michigan, USA - KBS Corn C2-2 | ecosystem: Host-associated > Plants > Roots > Rhizosphere > Soil ... | reverse complement strand
CAACTCAACTCAATGCCAATTTTTTTCATCAATAATGAAGCGTTCAAACTATGGCAAACCCCATGTTTTAATTTATAATCAAAAAACAATTCTTCACCTTTTACCTGAACATCGAAATGATAATTTTCGATGGGTTCAGGATATTGCTTTTCAAGCTCAGCCAATTCTAAATCATGTGTAGCAATAACAGCAAAAGCATCATGACGAATTAACTGCGAAATAAGTGCGGCTGAACCTGTATGACGATCATGAGAGTTAGTCCCTCTTAAAATTTCATCTAAAAGAATAAAAATTTTTTCGCCACCGTTTACAGCTTCAATGATGGATTTTAATTTTTTTAGTTCGGCATAAAATGTTGAAGTGTTTTCCGCAAGATTATCGCTGATTCGCATACTGGTCATTAACCGCACCGGCGAAACCGTAAATGTTTTTGCGCACACCGGCGCACCCATTTGAGCTAAAACAATATTGACTCCGATGCTTCGAAGAAAAGTGCTTTTTCCCGCCATGTTGGATCCGGTCACCAGGCTGATAAGTTGGTTGTTTTTAATTTCAAAATCGTTGACGATTCTTTCTGATTGCGCAATTAAAGGATGGCCCAATTCTTTGCTTTCGAAAACAAAATGGTGGTCTGAAAATTCTGGTAAACACCAATCAGGATAATTGAAATGGAGCGTAGAAAGACTATTTAAAACTTCCATTTCTGCAATTACGTTAAAGAGCTTTGGTACAATGTGATTGTTCTTTCTTCTCCATTGGTTCAATGCAATCATTTGACGAACATCCCAAAGCAAAAAACTATTTAAGAAAACGGGGCCAACCAGGTTTAGTCTCAGGTCAAACTTGTCAAGAATGGATTTCAATTTTTTTATTTGGGAAGACGCTCCTTCCGCGTTCAATTTGATTTGCTGCTTTAACTGGTTTAATAAAATAGAATTGAAACTTGTGTTTTCGATCCAGCTGATCTGCTTCTCCACAATTGAAATTTCATCAACAATGCGAGATAAATGAACATAAGGCTGTATAGTATTTCTACTGAGAAAAAGAGCAATTATAAAATACAAGCCAAACAGGAATAAAAAGATAGCGGAGGAAATATATCCCAAAATAGTTGCGACAGCCGTTGATAAAGTGATAATTGTATAAATCCATACAACAGCTTTCCACCAAGACCCGGTAAAATATTTTTCTTCTTCTGAAAGCCACGCATTTGTTTTTTCTTCAGTTGCAGTTGTGATGGTTGTTTGCTCAGCAAAGCATTGCAATTGTTGCCGCCAGTCCAGCATTGGTGTTAATTCCGTAATTGCTTCCTGCCTTTCCGCTATTTGTTGAATACTTGATGGATGTAGCAAATTACGAGCAAACAAGTTTTTTCCCTGTTCGGTTGAGCAGCGGTTGATTAATTGAAAGACCGAGGATTTTCCAAAAAGATCCAGGTCGGTTGCATAATCATGCAATGCAGGGGAAAACAAACCGCCGCCATCGCGGTGAAGAAAATTTTTGTCCAAAATTTTTAGTTCCTCGGTATTGATGTGAACGAGTGTTTTGATATATGCGATTTTCTGGTTGTTGTCAGTATCGCTTATAATTAAGTAGATGAACGCACCCATTCCAACTACAAGTGGTATCAAACCAAACCAGCCAGAGTCAACAAAAATTTTGTAAGAAACAACAATGGTTGCGATAAAAACGATTAGCCGCAGCCATCCAAAAAGATTTCTTTTTCGAAGTAATACCTTTAGATGAGCATTGTACTTTTCTATTTGTTTCTGGTAAACTGTGGCGGGCGACTGATCTTTCATATTGCTGTTAAGTTAAGAAGGAATGTTGCACTATGCTCACGACAATTACCGAGTGTGCAGGCGGGTGACACACCAGATGTTGATCGCAGCAATACGGCTAAGTACATAAAGTCATTTAGACAAGATTCTTGTGAAGCGATGTACATTGGCTTCGGGAGCAATTGGAAAACCGTGAATCAAATGTTGTGTGAGCTGGTGCGCAAAGAAAGGTGCCAATGAAGCCCCCTTTGTTCCCATGCCATTTAAAATTCCAATGTTTTGAAATTGTGGATGAAAGCCAATAAACGGCCGTCGTTCCAGCGTTGCAGGACGAACAGCTGCTTTGTGCGCGACAATCCTGTAAGGCTTTTTTAACCATCCGTTTAATACAGAGGTTGCATGTTGGAAAAACTGTTGCGAAGGTTGATCATTTTCAAATTCCCATTGATAATTGGAACCAATCCAATACAAGTTTTGCTGTGCCAATGGAACTAATGCCAAACTTTTTTTGAAAATATAATCGTTGTTCAATCCGTCGCATTCAATAAAAAGCGCTTCACCTTTGTTGGGTGCATAGGGTAATAATTGAAACCAGGGGTTATGTACGCCGTCGGCGCCATCGCAAAAAAATATTTTTTGTGCAGTAATATTTTGATAGCTGATAAATTCTTCTTCAACTTTTAGTTCATTGACGTCAAACTTTTCTTCTTGCAATGCATTGAGTTCCTGTAATTTTTTTCTCCAGGATGAAAGCAGTATCTGAAAATGAACTGTGTAAGCGGGAGAGATTTCTCCACAACCAAAATCATAATTAAAGTAAGGATTAAAATGATTTTGATCGGGATAAGAATGCAGGTAAGTATCATTTTCTTCCAAACGTTCAACAAAAGCATTTCGCATTTGTGCAGATGGGAAAAAATCAATGATGTTTTTGTGAAAAACAAACTGAGTATCGAAATAGTTTCCCATTTCCTCATAGCATTGAACAGCAAACGGCATGATTTGATCAATCATCCACGTGTATGCATATCGCCTTCCTGTTACTGGATTGATAACGCCTGCAGCAACTTTTGATGAAGCTTTTTCATTATCATCATCAACAACCAAAAATGTTTTTCCTTCTTTATGCAAAAACCAAGAAAGCATTGTGCCACAAATGCCTTGTCCAATAACGAGATAATCAACTTGCATTGGGCAAAAGTAAAAGGCGTCTTACAAAAGTTTGTACATTTTTCCGGGCAGACTTGCAATCACATTTTGCAATTCGAGATTTAAAATAGCCGCTGCTGCGCTGCTGCTGCTTAATCCGCTTCGTAAATTGATCTCGTCAATGTGAAGGATTTCTTTTTCCTGCAGCAGTAGAACAATTTGTTTTTCTTCTGCAGAGAGCTCAACGAATAATTCTTTTTGTTGCTTCAGTTTTTCTTTTTTTATCTCGTTCCATCCTAAAACATGCAAAAGTTCATTGGCATCGGTTAACAAAGTGGCTTTATTGCATTTGATTAAATGATTGCATCCGCTACTTGCTTTGTCGGTCGTTCTTCCGGGCACCGCAAATACGTCGCGGTTGTAGGCCTCGGCCGATTTTGCAGTGATCATGCTTCCACCTTTGATGTTGGTCTCAACAACCACAGTTGCATCACTTAATCCGGCAACCACTCTGTTGCGTAACGGAAAATTGTGTTTGTCAGGTTTTGTTCCGCTGAAGAATTCACTCAAAATTCCGCCACCTTCCTTTACCATGTCTTTTGCAAGATTGGTGTTTTCTGGTGGATACATTTTATCCAGTCCATGACCCATAACTCCAACGGTTGGCAGATTGTTTTTCAATGCGGCTTTGTGTGCAATTGCATCAATGCCGTGAGCCAGCCCGCTTATGATTAGGATATTTTGGTCACAGAGAGATCTTTCACTAGTTTTTCTGTGAATGTTTTCCGTAGTCGGTATTACTTCTTGTTCCTACAATAGCAACGATTTTTGAAGCATTTAAATCTGCTTCGCCTTTGTAAAACAAAAGAGTGGGGGAGTCGTAGCAATTGATTAAACGTTTTGGATAATCGCCGCCAGTAAGAAATAAAGTCTTGATTTTGTTTTTCTCAATAAATTTTAGTTCCTGTTCGGCACGGGCAAAATCATTGAACTGTTTGATTGATTTTGCTCTTACTTCACCTACACCTTCAAGCTTTTCAAGCTCTGATTTTTTTGCTTTGAAAACGGATGACGCATCCCCGAAATGATTTAGTAAAATCTTTGCCTGAACATTACCAATGTTGGGAACGAGAGTAATAGCAATTTGGCTGAGGAGTTCTGAATTCATAAGCAGTTACCAAATATAAATTACCTGGCAACTATTTTCAATTCTGTTCTTCTGTTCTGTGCTCGTCCTTCTTCTGTGGAATTATCTGCTATCGGCTTTGTTGCGCCAAAACCTTTTGCAGTTAATCTTGCGCTGGAAATGTTTTTGCTCACTAAATAATTCACTACGGCTTTTGCACGGTTTTCTGAAAGCTTCATGTTATCCATAGCACTACCAACATTATCTGTATAACCTTCAATTTGAATTTTTACAGTAGGATTGTCTTGCATCAGCTGAACTACTTTATCTAATTCGACTTGTGATTCAGGTTTTAAATCATACTTGCTGAAGTCGAAGAAAATGTTTTTTAAAACAATGGCAGCATTTACTTCAATGGGCTGAAGCGGAATATTTTTTTCGTAAGTGGAATCAGGTGATTTGTCTTTCAAAGAATAGTTATCCGAATAAAACAAATATCCTTTCCTGTTTACGTTGAATGCATAATCTTTTCCAACAGGCAAAGTAATCAGGTAATCTCCTTTTTCATCGGTTTGAACTCTGGAAATGGTTTGCTTTGTTGCAAGGTCAATCAATTCAACTGTTGAAGGCAGTCCTCCATTTGTTTTTTTATCGAACACTTTTCCTTTTATCCAAAGTGTTTTAAAGGGACGCATGCTTGGACGCATTTGAAATGTGTAAATGTCATTGGCGCCGCGACTATCACTTCTGTTACTAGAAAAATAAGTTGTTACCCCGTCCGATGCAATCACCATCGTTCCATCGGTACTGATTGTATTAATTGGATAACCCAGATTTTCAGGCTTTCCCCATTTGCCATCTGCACCTTTTCTTGTTATAAAAATATCGGCATCTCCATAACCCGGTAATCCATTTGAAACAAAATACAAACTCTGGTTATCTGCATGGATGAATGGCTCTGTTTCATCAGCACTTGTATTAATCTGAGGACCTAAATTTTCTGGCTTAGTCCATGTTCCATTCGGCAACAAGTGGGCAACATAAATATCACTGCCGCCATATCCTCCCGGTCTTCTGCTTGCGAAATACAAATCTCTTTTATCAGGTGAAAGTGAAGGTTGCGATTCCCATTGGTCGGTATTTATTTTATCGCCAAGATTAAATGGCTGGCTCCATCCGTTTTCAGTTAAGTAAGAAATGTAAAGGTCGCATCCACCATAACCATCAGGACGATAACAGCCAGTAAACAACAGCCAATTTCCGTCTTGAGAAATATTTTGAGCACCTTCATTTTGCGGAGTGTTAATGCCACCTTGCAACGGCTGCGCTTTTCTCCACACACCATTTTGCTTTATTGTTCCAAAAAAATCTTCATTTACATTTCCTAATCGACGAGTGAAAATAAGTTTGTTGCCATCGAGAGAAACAGAAGGAAAATATTCTGACTCTTCCGTGTTCACACTATCACCTAGATTCTGCGGAGCAAAAACATAATTTTCATTAGCATGCGTTTTTGCAAAATCAACTGCAAATTGATAAGTTGATTTTCGATACTCTGCCGCTTTTCTTGTGGTTGAAGAAATGTCGGTTCTTGCTAAAAGCGAATTAATTGTTGATAATGCCTGGTCAAATCTTCCGAGTCCTGCTAAATTGATTGAATAAGGAAGTTTATAAAGAGAAGAGAAATTGCTATCAAGGGCAAATGCTTTTTCATAATTCAAAATGCTCTGATCGTAATTTTTTATTTGTCCGTAAACTCCTGCTAATGATAAATAAGCTTCAAGATATTTTTCATCTTTTTGGATCGCTTGTTTGAAAAGTTCAATTGCTTCGTTATAATTTCCGTCGCTTGCTTTTTCGATAGCTTTATTATAAGCTTCCACAGCTTTTTTACTGACTTTGGAAGCATCGTATTGCGCAGATGCATTTAAAGAAAAACAGAAAATGAAAAATGAGAAATATAAAGGAAAGCGGTTTTTCATCAGGTGAATTTACTCAAATGAATTATCCAAAGAAATAATTGAATCCTTTTTAACTTTTATCGTTCAGGCTTCTTCATAATAATGTTTCAGTGCGCAAGCTTTGAATGTATTTTTCATTAATGCTGCAATGGTCATTGGACCGACACCGCCAGGCACAGGAGTAATGAAAGAACATTTTGATGAAACGTTTTCAAAATCTACGTCACCACAAATTCGATAGCCCGATTTTTTTGCTGCATCGGCAACTCGTGTAATCCCAACATCAATGATCACTGCGCCGTCTTTAACCATGTCGGCAGTAATAAAATTGGGGCGGCCCAGTGCTGCAATAATTATATCAGCACTTTGACAGGTTTCTTTGATGTTTTTTGTTTGCGAATGGCAAATAGTGACCGTGCAATTTCCTGGATTTGAGTTTCCACTCAGTAAAATACTGATGGGTCGTCCAACAATATTGCTTCTTCCAACAACCACTGCATGTTTACCAGCTGTTTCAATTTTATAATGTTCCAGCAACAACATAATTCCATAGGGAGTAGCCGGAATAAATGTCGGATGACCTAAAACCATTCGGCCGACATTATTGGGATGAAAACCATCCACATCTTTGTTTGGATCAATAGCATTGATCACCTCTTCTTCTGAAATATGTTTTGGTAAAGGCAACTGAACCAAAATCCCATGAACATCGGGATCCTGATTGAGATCTGTGATGATATCTAACAATTTCAGTGAGGAAATCTCTTGTTCCAAACGAATCAAAGTTGACTTAAAGCCCACTTCCTGGCAGGCTTTTACTTTTGATGCTACGTAGGTTTCACTTGCTCCGTTATTCCCAACTAAAACTGCAACCAAATGAGGAATTTGTTTGCCCTGTGCCGCCAGTTGTGCCATTTCTAATTTCAACGAATCCTTGATTGCCTGCGATGCTTCTTTGCCATTTAAAATTTGCATGGCGCAAAGGTAAAGGTGTGGTGCTGCATTCCGCTGCAAAAAAGAGACGGGCCGATAATTTATTTGCCATTAATTGATGCAATATTTTTAGCTCAGGCAAAGGGAAAAGTTATACAATTAAAAACATCGGTTCTTTTGGCGAAGCAGCAGCTGGTAAAGATTTTCATAAAGCTTTAGTTGATGGCGAATTGATCAGTGTTGATCCAAAAGTTATGTTCCTTTTTTATACACGAACATCAAAAAGCAATATCAACCTATTTTGGGCAATGCATTTACCGAAAATGCAACTCCGGTTAATGAAAAAGGAATTTATTCTGAACCCAGCTTTTTCAATTGCAAGCAAAATGAAAATACCTTGGCTCAAAAATCGAATGAAAAATACAGAGGAGGGATTTTTGCTTTATGTCGAAGGTGGTTGATCAATTGGAAAACCTGGCAACCAATCTCTGTCCTGTATAAAATAAAAGGCTCCGTTTTTTATCGCCACGTTGAACTAATATAGTATGGAAGTTCCACTGCATTGGCTCCAGATTCAAACAATGTTGATTGTGCTGTGATAAAATTAAGTCCGCTGTTCATCCCAAAAGCCCAGACGATATTCCTCTTTTGAGAAGGCGCTGAAGTACCGCAAAGAATAATAGAATAATTGTACTTAAATAGCTGGTCATCCAAACTTATGAGCAGATAGTTCGCAAATACAATGCTTTATCTTATCCCAATATTTTAATAAATGCGTAACCAAGCATAACTATTATTGTTTTCAATAACCAGTTTGCCTATTTTGCTTTTTTCAGCTTAACTAAATACGCTTGTTTCTAAACAAAAAAATAAATTTTTGTTGTTTGTCTAACTATTTGTTAAAAAAAACCCCATATCTTAGGCAGCAAATTTTATGACCGGCCTGTCTCAATTTGACAGCTTGTCTTAAAAAGCACACTGGACCGTTTAAGTTTTAATCTAAAAATTGAACATTCACATGAGTAAAATTGTATCACTGCTTTCAGTGCTAATGCTTTTTTGTGCATTAGCATACGGTCAAACCCGTACAATTAGCGGAACTGTGAAGGACGAAAAAGGGCAACCAATCCCTTTTGCAACAGTTTCCATCAAAGGGACCAAAAATGCGGTCTCTGCCGATCAAAACGGCATTTTTAAAATCAATGCAAAATCAGGCGAAACCTTAGTTGTGTCCTCTGCAGGATACAAAGTACAGGAAATCCCCGTGGGCGGACAAGATCAGGTATCCGTTCAATTATCAGAATCTACAAGAACAATGGATGAGGTCATTGTTACTGCCGGTGGTATCAAGGCCAAAAGAAAAGAAATTGGTACAGCCAACACGGTTATTAAGGCCGAAACCCTTACTGCTGGTCAGTCGATAAATGTCGCCGGTGGCCTGCAAGGTAAAGTGGCTGGTTTGCAGATTAATGCAACCGGCGGTGGTGTTAATCCAAATTTCCGTATTATTCTTCGCGGACAAAGATCTTTAACTGGTAATAACCAGGCTTTGTTGGTTCTTGACAACGTAATTGTTCCAAGCGAGATTTTAGGAAACCTGAATCCTGATGATGTTGAGGATGTAACTGTTTTGAACGGAGCAGGTGCTGCTGCGCTTTATGGTTCGCAAGCCTCTAACGGTGCTATCATTGTAACAACAAAAAAAGGAAGGAGAGGTGTTACTTCTATCGGTGTAACCCATACAACTACAGTTGAAGAAGTTGCCTTTTATCCAAAAATTCAAAAGGGTTTTGGTGCAGGTGGTACTGCTTATGGAACCGACGCTAACGGGCAGCCACTTTTTTCATATTTAGAAAATCAGTCTTATGGTCCTGCATTTGACGGTGTAAAAAGACCTTTGGGACCGCCACTTGAAGACGGTACGCAGGATTCTGCTTACTATCAATATAATCCAGGTCATTTTAATTTTTGGGAAAAAGGTTTAACTAATCAAACCGATGTTTCTCTTACTACGGGCGACGAAAACTCTACTTTCTATTTGTCTGGTCAGTATGTTGATGTAACCGGAACTACACCGGGTGATAAATACAATCGTACCAATTTTAGATTGAATGGAACACGTAAAGTAGGCAATAAAGTTCTCGTTACATATTCTTCAGGCTACACTCAAAATCGCTATGATATTACAACGCAAACGGGCGCGATGTATGGCAACATGCTGAACATGCCATCGAATGTGGATATCACGAGATATAAAAACTGGAGAACAGACCCTTTCGCAAATCCTAATGGTTACTACAATCCATGGTATCAAAACCCTTATTTCACTGCTGATAACTACAGATCCAAGCAAAGGAATGATTATCTCGTTGGAAACATTGAATTAAGATTCACCCCAATGCATGGACTTGATTTGGTAGCACGCCAGGGCATTACTACAAGAAACTTTTCAAGTAAAAGTACGGTAGGTGAATTCAAATTCACAGACTATGCAAAACATACTGATGCCAGTTCAAAATCTGATATCTCTGCATCAGTAGGTGATGGAAGTAATTACACAACTCAATTATTGAGCGATTTGTTTGCTCAATACCAAAAAAGTATCAGTTCCTTTAGTCTTAACGCTATCGCGGGCGGTCAATGGACGCAAAACGAAGCCAAATTTGTAAGTGTTGGAGCAAATGGTTTGGTTGTTCCAAACTTATTTAATGTTAACAACGGTGTAGGTACTCCATCTGTAGGTGAAAGCAATTACAAAGCCCGCCAAATCGGAGCCTATGCGGATGTACGCATTGGCTATAAAAACTTTCTTTACTTGCACGGAACAGGCAGAAATGACTGGGTTTCTATTCTGTCTGAATCCAACAGGTCATTCTTCTATCCTTCCGTTGATCTTTCTTTGATTGCAACTGATGCTATTCCTGCATTACAGGGAAATGACATTCTTAGCTATCTTAAATTAAGAGGCGGATGGTCAAAAGTTGGACAGGTGAATCTTGGAGGAACTTTCGGCGCCTATCAGTTATTGCCAACGATCAGCTCTGCTGGTGGCTATGGTTTCCCTTACGGAAGTCTGGCTGGCTACACAGTTGACAATACCCTTGTGGCTCCCAACCTTCAACCGGAAATTACTAAAGGCTGGGAAGCAGGTTTTGATTTGAATTTGCTTAAGGACCGGGTGGTTACAAATTTTACATGGTTTAAAACCAAAACAGATAATCAGACAGTAACCACATCTGTTTCAAATACAACAGGATTTACTGGCTTGAGAACCAACACAGGTCAAACCCAGAGTGCTGGTATCGAGGCTGTGCTTCATGGCACAGTGGTTAAAAACAAGAACTGGAATATAGTGGTGGGTGGTAACTATGCTTACCTTGATAATACGGTTAATTATATTACTACTAGCTTACCACGTATTCCGTTAGCGACTTACGGTAATACTGCAGGTTCTTATGCTGTTGCAGGACAGGTATTTCCAGTAATTATGGGTTATGATTACAAAAGGGATCCTCAAGGACATGTGATTGTTGATCAATCAACAGGACTTCCTACAAAATCAGACACTATTTCCATCTTAGGAAACGCAACTCCAAAACACAAATTAGGTTTGGACGGTTCTATCAAGTTTAAGAATTTCTCATTTTCGGTATTGTTTGAATATCGCGGTGGCTATCAAATTTATAATGCAATGGGTACTGAGTTGGATTGGTCCGGCACAGGCTACAGAACTGCAATTTATAACCGCCAGCGTTTCGTGTTCCCTAATTCAGTTTATTGGGATGGAAGCAAATATGTTCCTAATACCAGCATTGAGATTAAAAACGGTAATGGTAACAACGGTTTTTGGACTGACGGAATCAATCGTGATGTATCATCCAATTATGTCACCTCTGCTGATTTCTGGAAGTTAAGAGAAATTTCTCTGGCCTATGATGTTCCATATTCTGTTTTAGGCAGAACCAAGGTGATCAAAGGTCTGAGATTGAGCGTTCAGGCACGTAACCTATTGGTGTGGATGGCAAAAGACAACTATTATACAGATCCTGAATATAGTGATGCAGGTAATGACAGCAATGGTATCGGTTTAACTGGTATAGGTCAAACACCTCCGTCTCGCTATTATGGAGCGACCATTTCTGTTAAATTCTAACACCGACAAAAAATTATAATACTTCTGTGAAGAAATAGCGTTACAGAAGAAATAAAAGAAAATAATTATGAAAAGAATATTCAGCTTCATTTTTATAGGGTCCCTGGTCTTTGGATCTTCCTGTAAAAAATATCTTGATATTAATACTAATCCAAACAATGCCACTTCGGCCTCGGCAACACCAGAATTATTGTTGCCTACCGCACTCGTGGGCACGGCATCAAATCTTAATGGATTTAACTCCTATGGTGCGCAGCTGGTGGGCTATATGGCCAATGCTGGTGGCTATGGTGGTTTCGGCTCCTCAATCTCCTATAACTTTTCAGCCGCCGATTTTTCCGGACGATGGTCAACCACTTACGATATCCTCGAGGACTATCAGACCATTTTGAATAAAACAGAAGGAAATGCAGCTTACAGCTATTACAACGCGGTGGCAAGAATTATGAAAGCTCACAGCTTTCAGCTTCTAGTTGATGCTTATAACGACGTTCCTTATACCGATGCATTGAAAGGCGGAGAACTCCTTACTCCCACGTACACAGATGCAAAGGTTATTTATAAGGACCTGGCAGATCAGTTGGATAAAGCAATTGCGACAATTAAGACCGGTAATTCCACTGCGGGTGTCACTCCCCTGGGAACAGCTGACGTAATGTTTAAGGGCAACATGACTAAATGGATTCAGTTTGCCAATACATTGAAGCTAAGATTGATTTTGCATGCTAACGGTAAGGTCACTTTCTCAAATACAAATTTCGATGCGGCAGGATTTCTGACCACCGACGCAATGATCAATCCTGGCTATACAAGGGATAATGGAAAGCAAAATCCAAAATGGAATACATGGGCTTTTGGTTATACAGGTTCTGATGCCAACAAGGCATGGATGCCAAATACTTTTGTATTCAGCTTTTACAACGGTGTAAAACTTTCTGACCCAGGTCGTGGTAAAGCCATCTACTACAAATTCCCATCTACAGGAACCAACAGGCTGGGAGTTGAAAGTTCAAGCCTTCAATCAAGTCCTTCAGGAAGCTTCTGGTATCCAAGTACCAATCGCGATGGCAAATCGGCTGGAAACACAACAGGTGTTTTAAAGGGACCGGAGGCCTCTATGCCTGTGCTTACTGCTGCTGAGAGTTATTTCCTGCAGGCAGAAGCCGTGGTACGTGGAATTATTACAGGAGGCAGTGACGCGCAAACTTTGTTTGACCAGGGAATTGTAGCTTCATTCAGGTATTTGTATATGTTGCCTGATGGTACAACAGCCGGAAATCCTGATGCAGATGCTGCTACGTATATGAATGATAATAGTTCAAGCTATTTGGTTAATTTCTCCTTAGCCGCTACTCTGGATCAAAAGATCGAAGCTATTATTACTCAAAAGTATATAGCACTCAATATGGTGAACAGCGACGAAGCATGGAACGAATATAGAAGAACACATTATCCTGCAATTATCAGTACACCGGGAGCTACCGGTACTCAAACCTTTGCTTCCAGCGTTTCAGAATCAACTGCTCCGGACAAGCTGCCAACAAGAATTTTATATCCAAGTTCAGAAGGAACTTTAAATACAGCGAATGTGCCGAAAGGTATTAGCCCTTATACATCAAAAATATTCTGGGCTCTGTAAAACAAAAATTACTGAATTATGAAAAAAATGAAAATAACAATAATCGTCTGTTCATTTCTTTTTGTTGGGTTGACCTCCTGCTTGAAAGAAGGCAATATGAACACACCTCCCGGTAAATCAATATCTGTTGTTGCATTCGGCAACACAGGCGATAATGTTTCGGCGTCTTCGTCTACTTATCCTGGTTTTTATGCTGACCTGGGAACATTGGCAAACGGAGCCTCGACAACATTTAACATCAATGTTCAGTATGATGGGGCAACAACTGCACCTACTGACATTACTGTAAATCTTGGTATTGATAATAACCTGTTGAATACATACAACACCGAAAACGGCACCAACTATGTTGTGCCGCCAACTGCAGTGTATACCATGCCAACGTCCTTAGTGATTAAAAAAGGAACCCGTATGGCACAAGGCCAGGTGAAAATTACAAACAACAGCAGCTTTGATTTTAATGCTGCTTACGGCCTGCCTATTTCAATAACATCTACATCAAACAATGCCCCTGTTAGTGGTAATTTTAGCAAGGCGGTTTATTCTTTTGGTGTTCGAAACATTTATGATGGACATTACACGGTAACTGCTAACAGCCCAATGGTTGATGCCGCCAATGCTGGTTTAACCGGAGCTTATCCAATGGATGTGAATTTAGTGACGGTAGGTGCTAACAGCGTTGTTATGGTTGACAATGCAGTTGGGTCACCCTCTCACTCAATTATGAGCGGAGCTAATGCATCTTACTATGGTAGCTTTGCCCCGGTATTTAATTTTGATCCATCGGGCAATGGAACTATAATTAGTGTAACAAACTATTATGGACAGCCTGCAGGCAATGGTCGTTCTGCTGAAATGGACCCATCAGGCGTAAATAAACGTACAGCAGATAAAAACATGAAGGTGAAATATTGGATGAACCAACCGAGTGTTATCACACCTCACCGTACTTATTTCGATGAAATATTTACGTACTTGGGATCAAGATAATTTTATTCTTTTCAACAAAAAGCCAACTTTAATAGTTGGCTTTTTTTATTGGATGTATTCACCCCGAAAAAAATCGGATATATAATCTCGTTTCTTCATGAAAAGAACTAAATTCATCTTGTAAATTTTTTATTATGTATTTTAAAAGAACGACACTGCTTGCTTTTTTTCTGGCCTTTATAACTGCTTCTTATTCTCAAACATCTGCACAACTTCCGCAGGATATGGTTGATAGCAGCGAGTTTAAATCCCTGCTTTTCGCAAATTTTATGGATGGTGTTGTGTTAATGAAGTCGGGCAGTATTGAAAAGGCGTCTATGAACTATAATGCAAAGCATAAGTCAATAAATTTTATAAATGCCGGTAAATATTACACACTTACTGGTCTTGAAGACGTTGATACTATCTATATCCAGCAAAAGAAATTTGTTCCGGTAAAAAATGACATTTATGAAGTAGTCAACCAGTTTGATCAATCTACTTCATTATTGGTTTCTTATACCACTTCAACTAGACCCTTGATCAGTACAACAGATCATAATGGCACCGGCAAGCAAGTGGATAACCGGGTAAGCAATACTGTTTCAGATGTATATGTGAGCCGCAATTATAAGGGCAACAGCGATATAGAGCTGCAAAAACACTTCTGGATAAAAATTGGCCAAACGCTTTATAAGGCTGATACGAAAACACAATTGAGGAAGGCATTTCCTTTTAAATCAAAAGAAGAAATTGATAATTATGTTGAGTCAAACAACCTGAATTTGTTGGTGGATAATGATTTAATAGCCGTGATCGAATTCATTTCTAAAAGAAAATGATCAACGGATAGAATTTTCGTTTTTCCTTTTACATTTGTTTCAAACTAAAAGTATGGCCGAACAGCAGCCTCAAAATCAAATCAACATAGAAATCACAGAAGAAGTTGCAGAAGGTAGTTATGCCAACCTGGCCATAATTACCCACTCGCATGCAGAATTTGTAATTGATTTCGTAAATGTGATGCCTGGAACCCCGAAAAGTAAAGTAAAATCAAGAATTATTTTTACGCCTCAACATGCCAAACGTTTTATGAAGGCGCTAACGGAAAATATTAGTCGTTACGAGTCGGCAAACGGGACCATAAAAGATTTAGAGGAAGTTCAAATACCAATGACTTTTGGTGGACCTAC